>ENA-OQCW01000481-OQCW01000481.1-human-gut-metagenome-genome-assembly--contig:-NODE-481-length-23660-cov-11.074066_pt1 | contig 23660 bp, 19 predicted proteins | sample MGYA00242767_ERZ504593 | MGnify/ENA primary metagenome ERZ504593 (study PRJEB26092, sample SAMD00036307) | human gut metagenome | host: Homo sapiens | study: EMG produced TPA metagenomics assembly of... | reverse complement strand
GAGGCGCTCAAAGGTTCCCTCAGAATGGTCGGAAACCATTCGAAGAGTGCAAAGGCAGAAGGGAGCTTGACTGCGACACCGACGGGTGGAGCAGGTACGAAAGTAGGACTTAGTGATCCGGTGGTATTAAGTGGGAATGCCATCGCTCAACGGATAAAAGCTACCCTGGGGATAACAGGCTTATCACTCCCAAGAGTTCACATCGACGGAGTGGTTTGGCACCTCGATGTCGGCTCATCGCATCCTGGGGCTGTAGTAGGTCCCAAGGGTTGGGCTGTTCGCCCATTAAAGCGGTACGCGAGCTGGGTTCAGAACGTCGTGAGACAGTTCGGTCCCTATCCGGCGTGGGCGTAGGATATTTGAGAGGAGCTGTCCTTAGTACGAGAGGACCGGGATGGACTGACCTCTGGTGTACCGGTTGAACCGCCAGGTTCACGGCCGGGTAGCCAAGTCGGGAAGGGATAAACGCTGAAGGCATCTAAGCGTGAAGCCCCCCTCAAGATGAGATATCCCATTCGAAAGAAGTAAGACCCCTTGAAGACGACAAGGTAGATAGGGCAGGGGTGGAAGTGCCGTAAGGCATGGAGCTGACTGTTACTAATCGGTCGAGGGCTTGACCTGAAATACTGAGAAAGTCAGTAAAAAATGGTTGTGTTCGGAAAGAAAGTATGGTATGATGTATAGGTGTTAAGTGTATGCGGTTTTGAAGGTATATCTAGCGTAGGGGATTGGTCAAATGGTATGATAGGGGTCTCCAAAACCTTTGGTGGGAGTTCGATTCTCTCATCCCCTGTAACGAAATGCGTAAAGCCTTTAAAATGGAGGGTTGCGGCTATTTCTTTTTTGCCAATTTAATATGGTAATCAAAAAGGTAATCAACAATGTGTTGGTTGCCTTTTTTGATATTAAAAAAACCACACACAATACTAAAAAGTTATTTTGTATACTGTTCACAAACAAATTTGTGAATTATAGACAAATAAAAAGAAGCACCGACCTTTCAAAAGAGAGATCAGTGCTTCTCGTTATTTTAAGATTTATTTTTGAATTTTACCACAGATAGAGCATACTTTTTGCTTAATGGTTTCGTCATAAGCTGCTTTGTCAATTACTTTAATTTTCTCATCATAAGCTTCTTTGTCGATGATGGTTTCTGTCCAGGCTTCTTTGTCTACGACTTTTACCTGCTCAGACCATGCTGCCTTATCGACTACCTTAACCTGCTCATCCCAAGCTTCCTGATCGATTACATACTCATCCCAAGCGGCTTTGGTTTCTACCCAAACCTGCTCATCATATGCTGGCTGATCTACGATTTTAATAGTTTTAGCATAATAACTGATTGACTCACCCCGGTCTTCATGATATGATAAATGAGCATTAATACTTTCCTGGGTATCTCCCATGTCGGCTCCACAGTTTCTACAGAAATAGTGATAGTCCTCGTGGGAGATTTCATCGTGATGTACAGTTTCATAATATCCCTCCGCTTCGTGGTGTACTGTGTGACCAACGGCGTCGTGATGGATTGTCTCCATGTGGGATTCTTCCGGATGATTTACAGTTTCGTAATGGAATTCCTCGTCATGGTTTACTGTATGAGTTACAGCATCGTGATGTTTGATCTCAGTATGAGATTCTTCCGGATGGTTTACAGTTTTCGTTTCTTCTACCCACTTATGTGTATGTTCTTCGTTCTTCGGATCTTTAATCCATTTTCCCGACGCATCTACATAATATCCATCAATCCAAGTATCAGCAGCCATTTCACCGTTAGCATTCATATAGTAGCAGTTGCCGTCAATCCAATGCCAGCCCTCGCCATATCGCTCTCCGGTTGTCTTATCCATGTAATACCAGATGTCATTGATCTTCTTCCAGCCGGTTACCATCCAGCCTTCGTTATCAAATCTATAATATTTTCCATTGATAAGTTCCCAATCATTCTTTGTATAGCTGCCGTCGGCATGGCGATACCATTTGCGGTTTCCGCTGGTGATCCATTTGTCCGCCGGTTTTTCTTTGTTCGGAATCCAGACACCGGATGCGTCAACATAATAGTTGTCAATCCAAGTGTTGGTTGCCATCGTGCTGTCACTCTGGAAATAATACCATTTTCCATCTGCTTTCAGCCACTCGTTCTGGTAAGCCGCACTGTTATCATGCAGATAATATTTCTTTCCACCGGAAGTATACCAGCAGTTCTTATAAGCACCGCCCCAGCTGCGGAAGAAATAGAGCTTTCCACCGTCGGTAAAGGCTTCATTCGCTTTCATGCTACCGTCACTGTTCAGATAATAGAGATTATTTTCCCATGTCTGCCATCCGGTCGCAATCTGTCCGTTTTTCGCCAGCTTCCATGTGCCATCCATGGTGATCCACTGGGTGTTTGTCACATCTGCATTGCTGTTGAAAGTATAGCTTCTTCCGTTGATGTTTGCAGAACGGTTTTTATACGCACCGCCCCAGCTGCACAGATAGCGGATTTTTCCACTGTCATCCAGCCGCCACTCGTTGCTTCTCATGGTTCCGTCACTGTTCAGATAGTATTTACTTCCCTGCCATTCCTGCCAGCCAGTAGCAAGCTTTCCGTTTTGAGCAAGGTACCACTTACCGCCTTTGACGATCCACTGGGAACCCTGCATTTTGCTGTCAGCGCCGAAGGTGTAGTTTCTTCCGTTGATAACAACATTGCAGCTCTTGTAAGCGCCGCCCCAGCTACGGAAATAGTAGATACTTCCGTCGGCGTCGATCATCCATTCATTGGATTTCATGGTTCCGTCGCTGTTCAGATAGTAGCGTTTTCCATCCCATTCCTGCCATCCGGTGGCTTTCGCGCCGTCCTTGTAAAAATACCACTTGCCGGATTCTTTCAACCATCCCGTCTTTACGGCAGCGTCTACCGTCTGTGCCGACAGCATCGGAGCCGCCTTCATGGCGATCGGAGCCGCAAGCAGCACCGCGCCGGTCATCGTCACAGCAGCAATTTTCTTTGAGTTCTTCATGTGATTTTCTCCCTTCATTAATAATATATCTTTTATCCTACTTTATCCCACTTTGTCGGAAGAGTCAATACCTTATACTGCTGAATGATATAGTAAGAGAAAAAGGAAAAAAATATGAAACCATTAAAAGAAAAAGTAAGCATTACACTCGATGAAAATATCGTAGAAGAGATTCGCAAAATGGCTGAAGACGATGACCGAAGCTTCAGTCAATATATTAATTTGATTTTAAAAGAATGGGTCAAAAAGAAAAACGGAACAAAAGATTGATAAATAATAACATCTGATAGAAGGAGCCGCTTAGTAAAAGCGGCTCTTTTCTATATAAGAATTTAGTTGTCTGAATTTTCAGAATTAAATGACATCTTGATAGTAGTTTCGTCGAGAGTGATTAATTTGCTTTTTGATTCACGCAAAGAATCCCTCAATTCGATTAAGCTTGAATGACGTTCAGACAGATCCCTTTCATAAAAATCTAAAAACTCTTTTGGGGTTGAAAAACCTTTAAAAAAAAGAAAAGACTCAATTCGTGAACTTACTTTTTTTTGCTAAATTTTCTGAAATTGGTAAGTCATTGCTGATAGATTTGGAGATAAGAGAAACAGAAACCCCTAATCGTTCAGCTAAATTGGTGTGTGAAATTCTCAGTTTTTCAAGCAGTATCACCAAAAAATGCTTCTTTAGCGATGCGGCAAAAAAGGAAGAGAACTTGTTTAACGCGGAAAGATCAGTTTCTAATGCCTGTATGATCGTTTCTGTGTTTTCAATTTGAGTTTCGATCGTTGTCAGACGCTCGAGAATTTGGTGGTGTAATGCACAAAAATCGTTACTTGAATTTGACCCTTTGAGTTCTGATAGGTCACAACGTAATGTTTGAGCAAGTTTTAAACAATCTTCTGGAGAAGGAGTCAAATGCCCATTCTCTAACTTAGAAATCCAGGTCTCCTCATGAAAAACAGCTTTTCCCAGTTCTTTTTGTGTCATCCCCCAATTTTTGCGAAGACGTCGCACGTTAGCTCCTAAAATATTATTATTTGGTGACATATAAATCACTCCTTTACTAGTACTCGGCATGCGCCGGTACCTATAAAGGAGGTTTTCTAAATGTCAGGGGACAAAAAAAACAGTTGGTTTTAGAAGCGAGTTCTTCAGGGGTAGGCATCGAAGGGGGTATATGAGGGGTAAACAAGGTGTTTTTAGCAAATTCAGGACAAAAAATGAAATGTTTGGGAGAGAAAGCGGAATGTCTGGGGGAAAATGGGCATTTTTCAGGTTAGCCATCAAGAGGGGGTATTTCGGGCATGTATAGGGGTGTTTTGATTTTTTGAGGTCAAGGATAGGCATAATAGGGGGGATTATGGCATCTTTGAGCAAAAGGAAGGAAAAATCGACATGTTCTAGGGCTTGAAAAACATTTTAACAGAGTTGCCTTTATTCAACTTTTTCAAGTTATTTACTCGCCGTATTCAAAAAAAATGCCTTATCATAATAGCATCAGCAAAGAGGAGGTGATAAAGATGAAAGCATCAATGATTACAAGCCGGAGGTATCCACTGGAAGATTTTTTTTCTGAATCGGTGTTCGTTCTGACCGATATTACGGCACGGCGACACTTCGAAAACGGAACGGCAACAGACCAGATAGATGGCTACACCTATCTAGCAACTAATGCAGGAAATTACAGAACGGTTCAGATTTTTGTTCCAGATCAGCTCCCAGTAATTGAACCAAAGCAACTGGCAGAGTTACAGGAGAATGGCGAAAATATTTTCGTTGAGTTCATTAGTGCAACAGTTGGTGCGTACTATAACCGTCGAAGTGGACTCATCGAAGATTCTATCCGTGCCGAGTCAGTGAAAATTGTAAACGAAAAATAATAAGAAGAGGGGGGCGTGCCCCTCTCTTCGCACAACAAATGAAGGAGAAACAATATGGTAAATATAATATTCCTTTTATTAGTGATTTTGTTTTGGTACGGCGTGGCGGTATGTGTCGTACAGACGGTAAAACACTGCACAACCAGAGAAGCCGCATCATTCTGCATTCAGAAGATCAAAGAAGTGTTTGCATGGAGCTGGAAAGAAGCGTTTGCAAAGCCGCCTGTCCAGTATATGACGCATATCGGCTGGGATGGGGAAAGACAGTGCTTCAATCCCAAAGTTGCAGACGAGGAACTTGTGGAGCTTGGCAAACTGTTCCAGTTCTTTCGGTGCATCGACATCCGGTATAATGAGAACATTTATGCCTATCGAATTTCCATCGTTTACGCAGATGCCGGACAGAAAAATTCAGAGGAATTTAAAACACTGGTCACAAAGGTGCTGGGCGGCTGCCTTGCAGATCATATGATGAAATATAGTATGTGGTGCGGTGAAAACAGTTCGTTGTTCATGGTAACTTTATACCCGGAGTATATGGAGATCGCCATAGCGCGTAATGATGCGGGAAAAAGCTGGTTGGAAGCCCTTAGAAAGAAACGGGAACAGGCAAAAATTGAAGACCAGAGAAAGGCGCAGGGCATCTGCACACTGGAAGAGGTGTGGGGAGAAAATAAAGGGGATCGGATGACATGGGGATACGATGCAAAAATAGCACATCAGTATCAGACAAAATCATCCATTCAGACAGAGATAGACACCCATTGCCATGCACTGATTACGGGAAGTTCCGGTTCTGGAAAATCAGTAGCGGTTTCGTACCTGCTGGGAAGAAGATTACAGGCAGACCCGAAGACACACATATTCATCTGTGACTATAAAAATTCTGAGGATTTCCGGTTCTTAAATGGTTATGAGAATTATTATAAGGGTGAACGGTGCTATGACGGCATCATGGCGTTTTACCAGAGGTTCCATGAAACCAGAGAGTCCGGCGGAGCAGAAAAAGAAAGGTATCTGCTGATCTTCGACGAGTACCCGGCATTTCTGAACCGCTTGCAGATGCTGGATAAGCAGAACAAAGAGAAAAGGGCTGCGGATGTTATGAACGCGGTATCAGAAATTCTGATGCTTGGCAGGGGCTTGCATTATGGAATCTGGATTGTGACGCAGCGGGCAGATGCCGCCCTGTTCGCAAATGGCAGCCGGGATAATTTCATGTGCATCCTTGCGCTGGGAAGACTCAGCAAAGAACAGAAAAACATGCTGTTCAGCGGCGAGGAGCTGCCGGAACGGAGCTATCAGCAGGGAGAGGGCGTGATCCTGCTGGATGGTCGGGAAGTAGAAGAAGTTAAGATTCCGTGGGTTACGGATGTTCCGGGATGGAGAAAGCACATGCTGGATACCCTCGGGCAGAGCGCGGACGGTAACGTCCGGCGCGAAGGCTGAGAGGGGATGCAAGCGGGGGTATAGTATTACCCCCGCTTGCACAAAAAAGCCCACCACCACTCAAAAAATCCAGTATCTATGCGGCTTTCCAGCCCTCAAAACCCTGTTCGCAGCCCATAAACAAAATAAACACACACGAAAGGAAAAAAGATTTCCCATGAACCCATTAAGAAAAACCGAAATAAGAACCCGGAGACAATGGAACGCGCAAAGGAGAAAGGACAAGTGTTCAAAGAAGAAATGGAAACAGAGAAGGAGAACACCGTCACGGAGGAGATAAAGGAAGAACCAGAAGCCCCCGAGGAGCCGGAAAAGCTCCCAAAATCAAGGATGGACAGCATTCAACGGCAAGCGTTTCTTCTAACCATCAATAACCCGCAGAAGTACGACATGGGGCATGAAAAAATAAAACAAAATCTGGTGATGGGTTTCCCGACGCTCAAATTCTTCTGCATGGCGGATGAAATCGGAGAGCAGGGAACCTACCATACACACGTTTACATCCATTTCAATTCCCGTGTACGGATTGGAAAAATCAAGAAATATTTTCCATCCGCCCACATCGACATAGCAAACGGAACCGCGAAAAACAACGTGGAATATGTCAAGAAGAGCGGAAAATGGAAAGATACCAAAAAGGCAGAAACCAGCGTCCCGAACACGTATGAGGAATGGGGAACAATGCCGACACAAAAGGGCAGACGTTCCGATCTGGAAGACCTCATGCAGATGATTGAAGCCGGGTATACGGTAACAGAAATCTTGCAGGAAAACAACGACATGATCCTTTACATGGATAAAATCGAGAAAATCCGACAAGCGTTTCTGAATGAAAAGTTCAAAGGAAAACGCAGACTGGATTTACACGTTACTTATATCTGGGGAGCGACGGGAAGAGGAAAAACAAGATCCATCATGGACGCTTACGGAGACAGTAACGTTTACCGCGTGATTGAAAATGGAGGAGGGCATCCCTTTGACCAGTACGACGGTCACGCGGTCATGGTATTCGAAGAGTTCCGCAGCTCCTTTAAAATATCGGACATGCTCAATTATCTGGATATATACCCGGTGACGCTCCCGGCGAGATACTGTAATAAAGTCGTTTGCTATAACAGGGTATTCATAACAACGAATATCCCGCTGGAAGACCAGTATACAGAGGTACAGAAAGAAAGCCCGGAAACGTGGGCGGCATTCCTCCGCCGGATTCATGAAGTGCAGGTGTATCTGGAAGACGGAACCATTGTGAAATACGATTCAGTCGAAAAATATCTGAACCGTAACAGAGATTTTCACAAATTGGAACCGATAGACGAATGCCCTTTTAAATAGGAAATGAGGGAAAGCGATGGACGAAAGAAACAAGGACGAAAAGCAGGGCGGAAAAAAGTATATCGTCCCGGAAGAAATCGAACTCGAAGAGGGGTTACAGCTCCGGCGGGTATATGACTGGCTGCCTTATTCCTACTGGCGGATTTTAAGAGTAATGAAAGAGCTTGGCTGGGATATGATACAGATCTGGCAGGGATACAAGGCAAACCGCCGCCCGGGCTACTGTGAGAAATACCGCATCGTGGAGCATGAAGCCGGAAGAGTGATCCGGGAGGAGGTAACCATTTATCAGATACAAAAGGCATTCGCACACGAGGAAGTCCCATTGGAAGATAAGCAGACAGAGAAATATCAGCGGGAAAAGCTGTTAATCGCAGCCGGAGAAAAAGAAAAATGGAAGCAGCGCCCTGCCAATGAGAAGGTATGGAACCCGGCGGCAAAGGAGTTTTATATGAAATACATAGAAGAAGACCCCACCGACGGGGAGCCGGGGACAGAAGAAAACGAGCCGGAATAAAAGAAAAAAAAGAGAAAGCAAAAGAACAAAAATAAAAAAGCAAGAGGGCTTATCCGGTCTATTCCAGATAAGCCTTTTACAGAAAGGAAAAGCCAGATCAGCACGCCCATCGTAACGTATCGTAAAGCAAAGTAGTAAGGGAAGAAGGATGTTGATAAATGGCAGAGCAAAAACATGGCAGCGTAGTTTTATGGAAATTTCAGATACAGAATTATTGAAGTTCGCACAGGAAAATGATATAGTTGATATAAAAGAAATAGCTGCATCGTATGAGATGAAAAAATATGAACAGTTATTAGCACAACATCCATATGATGTATGGCAAGGAAAAAATGGAAACTGGTACACCTATTTACCAAACGAGAAAAAAGGAAGGGTTCTAAAAAAGCGAGCTACAGAAGAAAAAATAAAAGATTGTATTGTTGAATATTACAATAACAATCCCAGTGTTGAAAGCGTATTTAATGAATGGATTGAAAGAAAACTGATGTATAAAGAAATCCAAAAGGGAAGTGCAGACCGCTATAAAACGGATTTTGAAAGGTTTTTTGTCAATACAGGATTCGCAAAAAAGAAAATAAAACAGATTGATAGTGACGAATTGGAAGATTTCATTCGAAGACAAATAGCAGAACAAAATCTTACAATGAAATCCTATTCTGGTTTGCGAATCATCATTCGAGGAATGTGGATGTATGCAAAAAAGAAAAAATGCACGGACATTTCGATCTCTGAATTTTTTGGAGATTTGGATCTTTCAAGAAAAATATTCAAAAAAACAGTAATAGAAAAAGAAGATCAAGTGTTTGCAGAAGATGAAATTCCGATTCTTGTTGATTATTTGAAAAGAAATGTAACTATCTGGAATTTGGGAGTTTTGCTGGTACTGCAAACAGGAGTCAGAGTCGGAGAGCTTTCAGCATTGAAACCCGGGGACTGGGCTGGTGGCAATATTTTAAAAATTCGTAGAACAGAAATTCGTTATAAAAACGAAGACGGTAAAAACGTTGTTGATGTACGAGAATTTGCCAAAACAGAAGCAGGAATGCGTGATATTATTTTATCAGACGGGGGAATAGAAACTTTGCGAATGATAAAAGAAATCAATCCATCGGGAGAATACTTGTTTGAGAATAGCTCGGGAAAAAGAATCAGGGGAAACACCTTTAATAAAAGATTGGATCTTGTATTGAAGGCAGTGGGTCTTCATCACAGATCCATTCACAAGGGAAGAAAGACGTATGGAACAACATTGATTGATGCCGGATGCGAAGATTCCTTAGTTATGAATCAGTTGGGGCATACGACAATAGAAACAAGCAGAAAATATTACTATTTCTCTAATCGAACGAGAGAACATCAGATAGAGCAGATAAAAAAGGCAGTAAATATATAATCTGATGAAAAAAGGTAATCATAAGGTAATCAAAAAAATCCAGAGTTGTTGAAACCAAAAAACTAGTGTTTATGCGGGTTTGCAGGCGGAAGAAGGGGAAAAATTGGAATTTCTACGGAGTTCGATTCTCTCATCCCCTGTTTTTAAAGCCCGGAAAGCCTTTAAAATGTAAAGTTACGCGGGCGTGTTTTTGCCAATTAAACAAGGTAATCAAAAAGGTAATCAACAATGTGTTGATTGCCTTTTTAACATATAGAAAGACATAAGTTATGATTCATTGAACCTGTAAAACGATCTTTTTTCTGGAGGGAAAATGAGAAGACAAAAGAAAAGAGCAAAATATATGAATCGGAAGATGCTGGTTCTTTCTTTGGTCGGATATGTGGCAATGCTGGTTTTACTGTTGGTAATGGATATCGTAATTATCAACCGCGACAGGGAAGAACAGATACGATCTGTGGAATTGACATTAACGAGTTCAACAGAAAAGCTTGTCGCCGATATAGACACGATGACCAAGTACTTGTTTAATATTTATGAAAGTGATCCGCAGTTTCAGATATTGGCCGAGAATCCAGAATCAGAAAAAGGAGATTATAGTTCTGCCTATGATTTGAACAGCAGAATGAAAATGAATCGAGAGATGAGTACGTGGCTGGACGGATATTATCTTGCATATGGAGATGGAAATAATCTTCAGTGGCTCTTCAATGTAAATAAGAATCGTATCCCATTTGAAGAAGGGCAGCGCATTCGAAATATTTTATTGTCGTATGTAGAGGGAAGCGATACACACAATGGATTTTTCTTGCAGACAGAGGGGGGAAATGGTTACTGGCTTGTATTTTATAAAAGAGGCAATGCAGTAGTAGCCGGAGTAAACCAGATCAATCATTATTTTTCAAATACGATCAGAAATGTTTCGATAGAAGAGAACCTTTTGTGGGATTCTAAAATCAGCGACAAAAATTTTGACCTATATCGGAAAAGTTTTTCGTTGCAGGATATGGAATGGGAACAGAAAGAAATTTTATGGAAACATGCCGGAAAAGAGTATCTTTTTGGACAGAAAATAGATGCTTGTGATATCTGGTATTTTTGCCAGATCAGTGAATCTTATTTGCATCAAATGTCTGTAACTGAAATGGTTCTTCTGATATTTACTGCGGTGTCGATTGTTGTTATGTTTTTTATTTATCGAAATATGGTAAAAAGTTATCTGCATCCCATGTATCAGCTTGTAACGGTTATGGAAGAAATTCGAAACGGAAAGATTCAGGAAATTCCGGATCTGCACCTGCAATATTATGAGCAGCAGCTGATTAACTGGGTATTGCAGAAAATGGTACAGGAAATAAAAGAACAGAAGATGCAGGTATACGAAGAAAAACTGAACCGGCGTGACGCGGAGTTGCAGCTGATGCGGACGCAACTAAATCCTCATTTTTATTTAAATGGATTGAAAACATTAAATGCTATGGCAGCAGACGCAGGTATGACGTCGATGCAGGAGTTAATTCTTCGTATTTCAGATTTCCTTCGCACGATGCTTTATATGAAAGAAAGTGTTGTGGATGCAGAACAGGAGATTAAGATTACAGAAAATTATTTGGAATTACAGAAGATCCTTTCTGACCGGGAAATTACATATAAAATTGAAATGGCTGATGATGTGCAAAGGTGGTTGGTTCCGGTGCTGGCTGTTCAGACTTTTGTAGAGAACAGTATCAAGTATGCAAAGATGGAAATGGGAAAGACCCGACTGAAGATTACCATTACATTGCATAAATTGCAGATGGAAGAGGGAGAAAAACTCGACATTATGGTATCGGACAGTGGACAGGGATATCCAGAGGAACTTCTGGAGGAACTGAATACGAGAGGTTCTTATCGTGCGGAAGGAGTTGGAGTTAATAATCTGAAAAAACGTTGCGATATTTTGTATGGGGAAAAAGCGGAATATAGTTTTTACAATATGGGCGGAGCAGTCAGTGAACTGATTTTGCCCTTCGGACGCAAGGATACAGGAGATACGGTATGAAAATTTTATTGGTGGACGATCAGCGGGCAATTGTAGAAAGTATCCAGAAAGGAATCAATTGGGAGAAAGTTGGAATTGATGAAACATATATTGCCTGCAGTGCTGCAGAAGCAAAACTGATTTTGGTGAATTTTCCGGTTGATATTATGCTGTGTGATATTGAAATGCCAGGGGAAGATGGTCTTTCACTGCTGCAGTGGGCGAAGGAGCAGCAGATTGATGTCTGCTGCATTTTTCTGACGGCACATGCAGAATTTGCATATGCCAAAAAAGCGATTCAGCTTGGTGGATTTGACTATGTTTTGCAGCCGGCGAAATATGCAGAGATAGAAAAAGTAGTAAAAAAAGCCTGTGAACATGTAAAAAAAGAAAAGAATGTACAGTGGATGCAAAAAACGCAAACAGAATTGCGGCAGAATCGGGATATTTTTCTGTCGGCACTTTTGTACCGGATCGGGCAGAAAGAGTATGAAGAAGCGGATAAGGCATTTGGACAACTGCTGCAATTACAGAAATTCAACGGAAATCAGACAGTTTTGTATGTGATAAGATGTTATTATCGAAAACAAAATTCAAAAATTGACAAGTGGAATACAGAATTGAAACTTTTTGTTACGAGAAATGTTCTGGAGGAGCTGCTGGATAATAAAGTACAGGTCTTTATTGCAGAAGAAAGTCAAAAAAGTTTTTTTGCAATGGCAGTAGATGATCAACAGATACTTGATAATGAAAAGTGGAAACAGGTGATCGAACGGTTTTACCATTTTATGCAGAAGCAGATGGCAACAGAAGCAGCGATTTATACAGGCTGTGGAAAAGGTGTACGGGATGGAAGACTGCCAAAAGAATTAATGAAAGGCCTGCAGGAATTGCCGGATAACATAGAAGGAAAACTGGATGGGATTCACTGGGAAGAAGAAAGTGCGGCAGAAGATACAGGAAAAAAAGATGAGCGAATTGAAACGGTGATGCAGTATGTGAAATCGCATGTATATGAGAATATTTCACGCGCGGATGCAGCTGGGATGGTATTTCTGAATGAAGAGTACTTTTCCAAATTATTTAAAGCAGAAACAGGAATGACATTCAAGGATTATGTGTTGATTGGAAAAAATGAAAATGGCAGGTACACTTTTGAAAAATACAAATTTTTCTGTCGGCGTCATTGCATCTAAGGTTGGATTTGACAACTTTTCCCATTTTTCACGGACTTTCCAAAAAAGTGACTGATTATACTCCACAGGAATATCGTTTACACTGTAAAAATGAAAAAAGAAAAGTCATGAAAAGAACAATAAATCATAAAAAGAATAAGAAAATGAAAAAAAGTGCGGTGCCATGTCACGAAAGTGACAAAGGACGGCACTTTTTTGGTGGAGAGAAAAAGAGAGAAAAGATACAATAAGAACATCAAAACGAGAGAAACAAAGGAGGTTTCCAAAATGAAAAAGGGTTCCAAAAGATTTTTGAGCGGTATGGCAGCTGCCATGATGGTGATGTCCTTGCTGGCAGGCTGCGGAAGCAGTAATGCGGCACAGGATACATCTTCAAAGAGCGGAAGTAGCGAGACAGCAGCATCTTCAGACAAAGGAACAACCGATGTACCGGTTGTCAACATGTGTGTGCCAAACATCTATGATACGACAGATCTTCAGATGGTAGAAGATGCGATTAATGAAATCACGGCAGAAAAGTATGGTGTAAAAATTAAACTTACTTTTGTAGAGTTCGGAAACTGGACAAACCAGTCCAACATGCTTCTGACAGGCGATGAGGCAGATCTGATTATGATTTACGGAACACCGCTTCTGACCTATGTAAAGAACGGACAGCTTGCCAATATGGATGACTATTATAATAATGCAAGTGAAGAATTCAAAACGGCAGCAGCAGAAGTATTTACAGATAAAGACTTAAAATGTACCAGCGTAAATGGTCATATCTATGCACTTCCGAATTACCGAAATCATGGAGATGTTATTGTACTCGATATTGACCGTGCAATTGCCGATGAAATGGGAGTAAAAGGCGGCGAGCAGATGTCCCTGGATCAGGTAGATGAACTGCTTGGAAAAATCCATGAAGCATATCCGGACCGGTACGCGATTGTTCCACAGGGAAACACAACCATGTCAAATGGTGGATGGACCTGGGATGGTCTTGGCGACATCAAGATGATCGGTGTTATGGAGGCTGGTGGTGATACTACCATTAAGAATCTGTTAGAAACTGAGGACTTTATTGATCTTACAAAACATACCCACAGCTGGTATACCAATGGCTATATGATGCCGGATTGCCTGAGCAACACAGAGACAGGCGACAGCATGATTTTAAATAAAAAAGCAGTGACATGCTTTAATAACGGTGCTTATTTTGATGAAACTGACTATATTAAAGAAGATCTTGTAAGAGTTCCGCTCACCCCTGCAAAAGCAGACACGACGACCATTTCCGGTATGTGCTGGGGCATCAGTGCAAACAGTAAAAATAAGGACGCATCCTGGAAAATGCTGGAAGTTCTTTACTCCGATGCAGACGTTGTAACGTTACTGACAGATGGTATTAAAGATCGTAACTACGTAGTAGATGCAGATGGCAATGCCGTATATCCGGATGGAAAAGATTATACGAACAATGGCTATGGTGCAATGCAGCAGTGGTGGCTGTATCCAAACTCTTCTCTTACTCCGGAACAGCCGACAAACGGATTAACAGAGAGCTTGAAGAAATTTAACGAGTCCGTACAGCAGACCCCGGCTTATGGTTTCTGCTTCGATACGACAGAAGTAACCGATGAGTACAGTGCATGCTGCAATGTTATGGATAAATATTATTCCGCATTGATGCTCGGTGCCGTAGATCCGGATGAGTATCTGGCAAAAGCAACCGAAGAGCTGAAGGCAGCAGGAATGGACAAAGTTATCGAGGCAAAACAGAAACAGTTTGATGCATGGCATGCAGAAAACAAATAGGACTAAAAAATCTTATCACACCAAATAAAAGGGCAAAAGAGAGGCACAGGATGTCTCTCTTTTCCAAAGGGAGGATCTTATGCCTGCGCGTAAACGGAAAAAAGTATCGAGAAAAATTATAGCATTGTATATCATGCTTCTGCCGGGACTCATTTATCTGCTGATCAACAATTACATGCCGATGGCAGGTCTTGTGATTGCATTTAAACGATATGATTTCAGCAAAGGAATTCTGGCTAGTGACTGGTGCGGATTCAGCAACTTTACGTATCTGTTTAAAACGAAAGATGCATTTAACATGATACGAAATACAATTTTGTACAATCTTGTATTTATTTTCCTTGGAACGGTAGTTGCTGTTGCCGTTGCGATTATGCTGAATTTCCTTCGTGGAAAGCTGAGCAAAAAAATTTATCAGACCGTGATCCTGGTACCATATCTGGTATCCATGGTTATTGTTTCCTATATTGTGTATGGATTCTTAAGTACAGAATCCGGTTTTCTTAATAATCTTCTGGTGCATTTGGGCGGTCATACCATTAACTGGTATACGGAATCAAAGTACTGGCCCTATATTTTGACAATTGTAAACCTGTGGAAAGGCTTTGGATATACCAGTATTCTTTACTATGCAACCGTTATTGGAATTGATTCCTCTCTGTATGAGGCAGCATCCACCGATGGAGCAGGAAGATGGAGTCAGATCTGGAACGTAACATTACCGGGTCTGAAGACTACCATTATTACGATGGTTCTGTTACAGATCGGAAGAATGTTCTTCTCCGATTTTGGTCTGTTCTATCAGGTGCCGATGCATTCCGGACTGATTTCCGAAGTAACGGATACAATTGATGTTTATGTTTATAAAGGACTGACACAGCTGAATGATATCGGACGATCTTCGGCAGCAGGATTTTTACAGTCGGTACTTGGCTTTATCCTGATTATGACAGTAAACCAGATTGTACGAAAAATAGACAAGGACAGCGCACTGTTCTAAGGAGGCAAAAATATGGTATCGAATAATAAAGTAGAGCAGGTAGTTTTACATACTATTTTTATCCTGCTTTGTATCATTGCAGCAGCGCCGTTTCTTCTGCTGATTTCTTCTTCCATTACCGAAGAGTCAACTCTTTTGCAGTATGGATATAGTTTCTTCCCGAAAAAAGTCAGTTTCTATGCATATGAATATCTGTTCCAGAGCGGCGGAAAAATTATCCGTGGTCTTGGTCTTTCTGTTCTTGTTACGATCGTCGGAACGGCCTGCTCTATTCTGATGACGGTTATGTTTGCATACCCGATTTCAAGAAAAGAACTTCCACACCGGAATCTGTTTTCTTTCCTGGTATTCTTTACCATGCTGTTTAATGGTGGACTGGTACCAACGTATATGATGTATACACAGATTTTTCATATTAAAAATACGATCTGGGCATTGATTATACCGAGCCTGCTGATGAATGCATTTTACATCATCATGATGCGATCATTCTTTGTAAGTAATATTCCGGATTCCCTGATTGAGGCGGCAAGAATTGATGGAGCCGGTGAGTTCCGCATTCTGTTCCGCATTGTACTTCCACTTTCGAAACCGATGCTGGCAACATTAGCCCTGATGGTTGGTCTTGGATACTGGAATGACTGGATGAATAGTTTATACTATATTACAGATGACAGTCTGTATACCTTACAGGCAATTTTGAACAACATCATTACCAGTATCACATTCCTGCAGAGTTCTACCATGGGTAGTGTAGCATCCGCGGTTGCAGCCATGCCAAGCACAGGTATCCGTATGGCAATTGCCGTTGTTGGTGTTATTCCGGTTCTGGTTATTTATCCGTTTTTCCAGAAATATTTCGTAAAAGGAATTGTCGTAGGCGGCGTAAAGGGTTAAACTGTAGAAAACGAAAAGGGGGTTTTTACAATGAAATTTAAAACAGAAAGAATATCGGAGCATATCACCAGAATCTATGGCTTCTGTACAGAGATGATGTACCTGGTAGAGGGGGAAAAAGATGCAGTGCTGATTGACACCGGAAGCGGTTATTTTAGTCTGAAACAGTGCGTCGATCAGTTGACGGACAAACCGGTGAAAGTGCTCATGACGCATGGCCATGTAGATCATGCAATGGGAGCCGGAGAGTTTGAAGAAATCTACCTGAATCATAAGGATGAAGCTGTTTATCGTGAACACGCAAAGAAAGAGTTTCGTCTGGAAGGACTTGCAGGTATGAATGCAGAAGGTAATGCAATTACGGAAAAGGATATGATTCCGGCAGCACCGTTTGAGCGTTTTCGAGATTTGAAAGAAGGAGACCGTTTTGAACTGGGAGACGTTCAGATTGTAATTTATGAGCTTCCTGGACATACACAGGGCAGTGTGGTCATGCTGATTCCGGAAGAGCGTACGCTTCTTCTGGGAGATGCATGCAATCCTTTCCTTTTCCTGTTTGAAGAATTTTCTACGGGACTTGCCACCTATGAAAAGAACTTAAGAGAATTTCAGAAAAAGATCGAGGGAACTTATGACAAGATTTTGATGTCCCACGGAGATGGAACAGGAAAGATCAGCACCATTGAGGATGTGCTGAAAACCTGTGAGGATATCCGAAAAGGAAATATTAAGGACGGTTACTTTGATTTTATGGGCGAAAAACACTATTTTGCTGACAATGGAACCGATACCCATATTTGTTATAATAAGCAAAGAATCGAAGAATAATAGCATACGGATCTGCAAAAGACACCTTTTTTCGCAAATGTTGTAAGGACTTGTTTCATTACATTCAGAATGCAGCACAAACGAAAGCGAGGTGTCTTTCTTTTGGGGATTTTTACAAATATATACATCTATGAAAAGAAGACAACTCTGTTTTACAGATTTTTAAGAATTATCTGTAAAACAAAGCTGTTTTTTGCGTGAATGATACGGTATAATAAGCGCGGGAGAGTGTTTGAAAACTATTTTCCAATACAAAATAGAAGTTATTTTTCGTCAAAGGGAACAGAAGAAAAAGGAAGGAGACTTTCCAAATGAGTAAAGGAAAAAAAGAAGGTCGTGGGACCATAAAGGCAGTGGTATATCTTTTGATTGTGATAATTCTTGCCGGAATGGTGGTTTATCTGACGCAGTCCCTGCGGCGTGAGAGGCAGCCGGAGATTACGGGAACGTTTATTGACAGCAAACTGGAGGCGGCAGGGGAGCTGACGTCGGCAAAGATGATTTACAATGGGCTGATTCATTATTCCGATGGAACAATTCCGCTTCTGACACAGAAGGCATTTAATATGACGTACCGCGCAGAAGTCCATGCGGGAGTAGATCTTTCCCAAGCGAAGACAGAGGTTACGGATACGGAGGTGATTGTGACACTTCCGGCAGTGGAAATCCTGGATATCTCGATTGATGATGATTCGATCCAGTATTACGATGAGAAGGCAGCACTTCTGAACTGGGAGCGGAAAGAAGATGCTCTGGATGCCATTGCGAGTGCAAAAGAGGATGTGGAGCAGCAGACGCAGGAGATGGAAGATCTGGAAACGATGGCCAGGGAGCAGGCGAAAACGCTGATTACCGGAATGCTGTCTGAGACGATCGGGGACAAAACCCTGGTTATAAAATTTGAAAAATAGTACATAAAGAGGATACCGGCACTTCTAAAAATGTGCGTTCGGAAAGTTCATAAGAGCTCCGGGCGCGTATTCTGTAAAAAAGGAGGGCCGGTATTTCTTATGGCAGAAATACCGGCATTATGAAAAAGAAAATCTATCTGAATTGGAAAAATTTTTAAGTTGGGACAACGAAGGAAAGATAGAGGAAGATGATTTGTTGTCCCTTTGTTTTGATACATTCAGTATAGTTGTCATATGTGAGAAAAGTGTGAATAGATTTTGAAGAAAAATTGAAAAATTATGTGAATGAGCAGCGGAAAGCATTTTATCCTCTTTTGGCAAGAATACTCCGGCATCTAAAGTGGAGATGAATTTTGTCCGTTATTTTGTGAAGAAAACAGGGAACATGAGATCAGCAGGGAACTGCTGAAATTTGCATAGAATTTGCTTGAAAGACCATACTTTTTTATGCTACAATCGTTTCATATGTTTGAAATAGAAGTTACGTTACTTTTGTGAGGATAGAAATTATGGACTATAAACTGCTGCTGGATACTGCAGTCATGGCAGGAGAAATCCTGCTGGAGAGCGGGGCAGAGACGTGGCGCGTGGAGGATACTATGCTGCGTATGCTGCGTATGTCCGGCCTGAAAACGGCGGATGTGCTGGCACTGACGACCGGTTTTATGGTAACATTGGATGACCCGTCGATGGATTCCATGACCGTCATGCGCAGTGTGGAAAGTCGTGCAACCGATCTCAACCGGATTCATGCGGTAAACCAGCTCTCACGTGATTTCTGTGAAGGTACGATCGATCTGGATACGCTGTTCCACCGGGTGCGTGATATCTACCGTGCCAAACCGGAAATTAAAAAAAATTTACTTGCGATGATAGCGACGACTGCGGGCTTTGCCATCATGTTCGGAGCCGGTTTTTATGAAATTCTGGCATCTGCGATTGCCGGATTCATGTCCGGTGTCGGTGTGTATGGAGGAAAAAGAGCAGGGGTGCAGTCATTTTTGGTGAATTGCATTGGAGCATTTTTCCTTGCAGTTACTGCAATCCTTTGTATTCATTATTTCCCGGGAACTTTGAATCTAAACGTTGTTATTATCGCATCCGTCATGCCCCTTGTCCCTGGCGTTGCAATTACAAATGCGGTATATGACACGCTGCATGGAGACTATATTTCCGGTGCGGCGCGGATGCTCGAGGCATTTGTAACGGCTGCTGCAATTGCGATCGGAGTAGGACTCGGCATGTTGCTGCTTCGGCCGCTGGTACGGTGAGAGGACACATACAGAAAAAAAAGAGGTCTAAGACAAGATGAGTATAGCAGGTGAAATTATACTGAAATCTCTGGGAGCCTGGGTCGCAATCTGGGGTTTTTCAAGACTGTTGAATGCACCGAAAAAGCTTGAATGTTACACTGCCGGTGTCGGTATGATCGGCTGGGCGGTCTATCTGATTGTGGAAGTATTCAACGACGGCATTCTGATGAAGAACTTTCTTGCCGCCGTTGCCGTCGCTCTGGTTTCCCAGGCAATGGCGCGTCATTTCAAAGCGCCGGTGATCCTTTTCGTGATCCCGGGCATTCTCCCGATGGTGCCGGGAGCCGGTATGTACCGCATCGTCTACTCGATCGTTATGGGGCCGGAAAACATGGTTGGAACGTATCTTTTAGAGACAGCGACCGCGGCAGGCGCAATTGCTCTTGGAATTTTCCTCGGAGAAGCGCTGCAGAAGGTATTTTTTTACGAATTCCATAGGTGATTTACGAAAAAAGTGAGAAATTTGCCAAAACCAAATTTTTTGCCTTTTTTTGTCGAATTTTATGATATACTTAACAGTGTATGTGCCCTTGGACAAAAGAAGAAATCTATAGGGGCATTTTTAACATCAGTAGACAAGAAGTCCCCCGCTTCTAAAGCGGTGGGATGAATTGTTAAAAGAAACATAACGGTAGTGGCGGGCGGAGAGAAATCGGTATCCTCCACTGACATGAGGTAAGTCACAGTCGAACTATTTTCGATATGTCAGACTCCGTGAAAATACCGACTGTGAGTTGAAACAAGGAAAAAAGAAGAGAAGTAAGTAAAGTGCAGACACAGAACTATGAGGAGCAAAAAAATATGAAGTTTGAAGATGATGATTTAAAGGACGGTAAACTTTGGGCTGCCCTGCAAAAAGAGATTGACCGTGACCTGGCGGAAAAGGAGAGCGGTGAAACATTCCAGGAAGAACTGGCAGACATCGAAGACTCCATTGAATTTGAAAGCAAAGAAACAAAAAGCGAAGATCACATCCCGGATGAGACTGCAAATTTAAGTAATCTGCGAAGTGTCCTTGAGGCAACTGAGCGTGCAAAAGACGAAGAAGCGAAGCAGAAAATGAAGCAGACCAAAGTGGAGCCTGTGACGCAGGACATCGAGATTCCGGAATTTACAGAAGAGGAAGAAGAAATCGAAGAGACGCCGGCGGAGACAAAAACAGAATCGGAACCGGAAGAAGTGATGGTGGATGATGATCTGATCATCAACGATCCATTCACAGATGAGGATGATCTGCTGGGAGAAGAGAAGACAGAGACCAAGGGTTCGGAGAAAGAAGTGCTTGGTGATCAGGTGGAAGCCGCAATGGAGCGCCTCGTCAGCGACACGGTAGGCCATATCCCAATGCCGGAAATAGACGATGAGGATGATGACTACGACGATTATGAGGATGACGACGAAGAGTACATTCCGCATGGCGCAAAACCGCAGAAGAAAAAGGGAAAAGGCGGTGCGGTTATCGCCGTTGCAGCCGTTGCTGTTATTGCTGTGGGAGGCTTTTTCTATGGAAGCAAAATGTTCCATTACCAGAATTATTTCTTCAACGGAACAACCATCAACGGAGTAGACTGCTCGGATATGACGGCCAAAGAGGCAGAAACGAAAATCAAAGAGCAGGCTGCAAACTATACCTTAAATGTAAAATTCAAAGACAATGATACGAAGAGTGTCAGCGGAAAAGACATCGACTACACCTACGCCGGAGACGGCAGCGTGGAGAGCGTGTTAAAGAAACAGAACAGTTTCCTCTGGTTCCTGGGAAATGGCGGAAAAGAGAAAGATTCCCAGGTCACCATGCAGTACAGTCAGGAAAAACTGGATGCGGTGATTGATGGATTTGACGAATTCCAGTCCGCAGACGGTGAGAATGCACCGGCCAGCGCCTACATTACCTTCCAGAACAATGAGTTTGAGATTGTGGATGCTGTTATGGGTGAGGGAATGGATCTTACCCTTGCAAAACAGTGCATCGAAAACGCGCTGATCAATGCGGATACCGAAGTGGATCTTGAAAAAGCAGGCGTTTACGACGGAACCTTGGTAACAGCAGATGACGAAACACTGAATGCACAGAAGGATCAGTTAAATGAACTGGTACGCGCAAGCATCACATACAGTATGCCGGATGGAACAACACAGGTTCTTGACGGAAATACCATGAAAGACTGGCTGGCGGTCGATGCGGATGGAAATTATTCCAAAGATGAAAACCAGTGGAATGAAAGAGTAAAAGAATATGTGGCAAATCTTGCGGCAGCGATTGATACCGATGGCAAGGATCACACCTTCCCGGCAACCGGTATCGAAGGCGGCGTGACCATCAGCCAGGAAGGCTACGGATGGAAAGTGGATCAGGAGCAGGAGATTGCAAAGATCGCAGAAGAAGTAGATGCTCACGCAGCAGATGCAAGAGAGCCGCAGTATGCGCAGAGAGAGTTTGCTGCTTCCACAGAGAACAACGGATTCGGCAAGACGTATGTTGAGGTTGATGCCAGCCGTCAGCATATCTGGCTCTACAAAGATGGAAATCTGGTTGTCGACGGTGACTGTGTAACCGGTCTGATGGAGCAGAGCAGCTACACGAAGCCGGGTATCTACACAACCGCAGCAAAAGAAAGCCAGAAAAAACTGCACGGAGAGCTTCAGGCAGACGGCAGCTATTCCTGGGAAAGAGATGTGGATTCCTGGATTCCGTTCAACGGAGAGATTGGTTTCTACGATGCTTCCTGGAGAAGTAGTTTCGGCGGAAACCTGTATCTGACTGCAGGATCGACGACAGGATCTGTTGCACTTCCGACTGCAGTGGCACAGGCATTATATGACAATGTCGATGACGGAACACCGGTTATCATTTATTATTCCGAAGCTTATGAGGTAAGTGAAGACACGCTTACTGTGACACAGGCACCGGAAGCAGATGACGAAAATGTCGATGATACGACGAATACCACGACAGTAACGCCGACGAGAACGCCATCCTACACGTACGATGATTACACGCCGTCAACTCCATCAACCCCATCAACCCCATCAACCCCATCAACTCCATCAACTCCATCGACCCCGTCTACGCCGGAACCGACCGCAGCACCGACCGAGATCCCGTCTACGCCGGAGCCGACCGTAGCACCGACCGAGACCCCGTCGACACCGGAACCGAGCGCACCGGATCAGGGAGACCATACGGGTGACGATGATTACCCAGGTAAGGGCGAGAGCTGAGAAAAGAAGAAATAGAACATAAAAAATACGCATTCCGTTATCAAAACAGGAATGCATCTTTTTATGAGAAAGAAACTGTTAAAAATTAATTTTCCGGTACGAACAGTGTGACAAGATCCATCGGGGAAGTGATGGTGTAGTCCGGGTTTTCGGTCTGACCAAAACCGTATGCGGCATGGACAAACGGGATTCCGGCCTCGTGTGTCGCCTTGTAGTCGCCGTCGGTATCGCCGACATAGACCGCGTGCTGCAGATGGTTCTGTTCGATGATTGTACGGATGTTGTCTGCCTTTGCCTTTCCGGTATCGCCAGGACAGAGATGGCCTTTGAAATAGTGACCGAGGCCTGTGGCTTCCAGAAAAACTTCGATATAGCCCGCCTGGCAGTTGCTTACGATATAAAGCGGGTAATGTCTGGAAAGAATAGAAAGTGCATCGACAAGTCCCGGATAAACAGGAGCCGGTGTCGCAAGAAGTGCCTCATGCTCTTTGGCACAGCATGCCTCGATCAGTTCTAACTGGCGCTCCTTTGGATATTCGTGGAAAATGACGGCGGCGATATCCGGGAGCAGGCGGCCGAACAGGCCTTTTAACACGGCTCCGGTGAGGTTTGGTGTCATATCAGTTTCTTTTTTCATAATCTGATTCCATGCGTCGGCAACAACGTCTGTGGAGTCCCACAGGGTGCCGTCCACATCAAAAATAATACTGTCGATCAAGAGTTTTTCCTCCATATCTTAAGGGTTTTGGTTATTCTTTTAAAGTATTTACTATAAATGAGCAAATCCAAAATATTGCACAAAAGAAAGACACCCTCTGTAGAAGGATGTATAATTGAAGTACCAACAAACAACATACTCACTCAAACAAGGGGGTGTCCGTTGCAAACAGTATA
>ENA-OQCW01000479-OQCW01000479.1-human-gut-metagenome-genome-assembly--contig:-NODE-479-length-23789-cov-2.654509_pt1 | contig 23789 bp, 30 predicted proteins | sample MGYA00242767_ERZ504593 | MGnify/ENA primary metagenome ERZ504593 (study PRJEB26092, sample SAMD00036307) | human gut metagenome | host: Homo sapiens | study: EMG produced TPA metagenomics assembly of... | reverse complement strand
ACAGTTCTCTTTGGCCCTTCCAGACAGTTACGATTTTCGCATACGAATATGTCCTTCTCCGCATACAATATCTCCGATGTTGAATCCTTCTACGCCAGATCCCATCTCTACGATCTCTCCAACATATTCGTGTCCAGCTGTCTGTCCTACGGCAATGGTGTGCTGTGCCCATTCATTCCACTGGTAGATATGTACGTCTGTTCCACAGATTGCTGTCTTATGGATTTTGATCTTCACATCGTTTGTACCAACTTCCGGAATCGGTACTCTTTTTAATGCAAGTCCCGGAGCTGCTGTTTCTTTTACAAGTGCCCACATTTTATTATCGTTCATCTTATTTTCCCTCCGTGTAATTGTGATTCAGTATTATCACCATTTGTATTTATCATACTCTATTTTGACAATTTTTTTTCAAGACCTTTTTTTCCGCATATCGCGAACATTTTTATTTTACTGTCCGCATAGCAGAAACACTTGTTTTCTTACAACATTCACCATTGACAGAGAAGAAAAAACACGATACACTTCTGATATAATTGAGTGCAATCAGATGCCCGCAAGGGATAATAGGGAAATGAGTGAGATTCTCATACGGTCCCGCCACTGTGTTGGAGGAATCGTCAGCCAATATGCCACTGGGATACTGGGAAGGCGGCTGACGGTGTTGATACCTGAGTCAGAAGACCTGTCTGTTGCATAAGATTCACACATAGTTACGAGCGATGACTAGGTGTATAAAGAGGGTGTCATAAATATAGAAGATCTGAGCAAGTGACAGCCTGTATCTGGACAGATACCGGTTGCTTCTTTTGTAAAACTTTCTTTTATGACAGCCCCTTTATCGCGCATACCTGTCTGCTTTTTTTGCATGACAGGTTTTTATTTTGTAAAAATTTTCTTTTACAAAATAAGCAGCAAAATGCAGGAGGAATAATCAATGAACAAAACACAAAAGAAACTCGTCACTTTATCAACCATACTTGCCATCGGTTTTGGTATTTATCCTGCCGCAAATGCAATGCACATTATGGAAGGCTATCTTCCAGTTACTTATTGCATCGCATGGGGCATTCTCTGTATTCCATTTCTGATCGCAGGATTCTTCTCTCTGAAGAAAACAATTCAGGAGCACCGGAAGACTCTGATCCTTTTAGCAATGGCAGGAGCTTACGCCTTTGTTTTATCTGCCCTGAAAATCCCATCTGTCACAGGAAGCAGTTCTCATATGACAGGAACAGGACTCGGTGCGATCTTGTTCGGACCATGTGCCACCGGAATTTTAGGACTGATCGTCCTCCTATTTCAGGCAGTACTTCTCGCTCACGGAGGTCTTACGACACTTGGAGCAAATACATTTTCCATGGCAATCGCCGGTCCGCTTCTGACATTTGGAATCTATAAGCTCTGTCAGAAATTAAAACTGAATCGAATGGTCACAATCTTTCTTGCGGCCTCTCTCGGCGATTTATTTACTTATTGTATTACAAGCTTCCAGCTCGCTCTCGCCTACCCTTCCGAAGTCGGTGGATTTTCTGCTTCTTTAGTGAAGTTCATGGGGATCTTTGCAGCGACTCAGGTGCCACTTGCAATCATCGAAGGACTTCTGACGGTTGTCGTTATCATGAGTCTGGAATCTTACGCAAAATCTGAATTATCTGCACTTGGATACTTCAAAGGAGGTGCTGCAAATGTCAAGTAAAGCAAAATCTATCATTATTTTATTACTGCTCTGCGTACTAATTGCCGTAATCCCGCTTACGATGAGCAAAAATAAAGGTTCTGAATTTGGCGGTGCAGACGGCGAAGCAGAAACTGCCATCACAGAAATCAACCCAGATTATGAAGCATGGGCTTCCCCGATTCTGGAGCCACCGGGAGGTGAGACAGAAAGTCTTCTGTTCTGTCTTCAGGCCGGGCTTGGTGCAGGAGTCTTTGGATATCTGCTCGGTGTGCTGAGAGAACGCGCAAAACACGAATCCAAAGCAGAATCTCAACCTGCAAAATAAAGACGGACGACCGTTTTTTATTTCCTATATTATCATTTTCCCGGAAAGGACTGTCTATGTTTGAAATCGACACACTTTGTTATCATTCAAAACTAAGAGAGAGAAATGCAGAGATAAAATTTGCTTTCACCGTGCTGACACTGTTCATCTGTGTCTGGAACCGCTCCATTGTGATCGCAGCGATCGTCTTTGCAACTACCGGATTTTTGACCGTATGTGTGGGTGGCATTCCTGCTACCCGCTACATACGGCTTTTATGTATTCCGTTTTTCTTCCTTCTTTTGAGTACTTTGACAGTGGTCATTAATTTTTCAAAGACACCACTGTCAGGATATGCGATCTGCCTCGGAACTTTTTACATCACAGCCGGAAAGGATACGATTCTCTTTGCCGTTCAGATTTTCTGCACCGCATTCGGAGCTGTGTCCTGCCTTTATTTTTTATCACTTTCCACACCGATGACTGATTTGATCGCCGTTTTAGAAAGACTGCACTGCCCTTCTCTGTTCATCGAACTGATGCTTTTGATCTATCGATTTCTCTTTGTTCTCGCCGAGCTTGCCTCTTCTATTTCCACAGCCCAGAAGGCACGGCTTGGCAACCGGAATTTTCGCACTTCCTTTTCTTCCTTCGGTGCACTTTTATCCGTTCTGTTCATCCGTGCCATTCAGAAATCGGGCAGGCTGTATGATGCTATGGAATCACGCTGCTATGATGGAACAATTCGTGTTCTCCATCAACAGTATCCTGTTAAGAGAAAAGAACTCTTTCTTTGCATCGGTTACGAACTATTGTTACTCTACTTTTCATGGAAAGGACTGCCATAATGTCAGAAACGATTTTAGAAGCAAAACATTTATATTTCTCTTATGACAATGATCAGACACATTCTCTCAATGATTTTTCATTGAAAATTGAAAAAGGGAAGAAAATTGCAGTGATGGGATCTAACGGTTCCGGCAAATCTACCTTTTTCCTCTGCTGCAACGGAATCCACCGCCCTTCTTCCGGAAATCTGTTTTTTCACGGAAAAGAAATCGGTTATTCCCGCAGAGAACTTCTGGAGCTAAGGAGTAACATCGGTATCGTCTTTCAGGATCCGGATAACCAACTCTTTTCCGCCAGTGTCTATGAAGAAATTTCTTTTGGAATTTTAAATCTCGGCGTTTCAAAAGATACAGCGAGACAGGCTGTCTCCAATATCATTTCCAAATTGGAGATCACACCATTTCAGGAGAAACCGACCCATGCACTGAGCGGTGGACAAAAAAAGCAGGTTGCTATTGCAGATATTCTTGTTATGCAGCCGGAAATTCTGATCCTCGATGAACCTGCCGCTTCTCTTGACCCGAAACATACCGATATTGTGCGGGCATCGATCGATCAACTTAGCGACAATGATATGACGATTTTAATTGCCACTCATGATGCCGACTACGCATTTGCCTGGGCAGATGAAGTGGTTCTGATCCACGAAGGCAGTGTTTTAAAAAGCGGGACACCGCTTGATGTTTTTTCAGATACAGAAGCACTGGCACGGACCAACTTAAGACCGCCATCGGTCCTTCCGCTTTTTCAGACACTGTGCAGGAAGCATATTTTATCAAAAGAACTTCCCGTCCCAAGAACTTTAACAGAACTTGAACAACGACTGGAAGCATTACCCGATGATGCAAAAAAGCATCCAGTAAATAAACAATCACCGAAAGCAAACCATATTTTCATCCATATAAAGTGAGGACTGTATTATGAATTTTATCGAAAAAAAGCAATCCTTGTTGTCAGCTTTGGCACAAGTCATGAAAACACCCGCGCAGTTACGATCGATGCGATTGAATCTGAAATCGCATCCGCTTTTCCGGGCTTTGCGATTTACCGTGCATGGACAAGTGGGATGATCATCAGAAAAATCCTGAAGCGTGACCATGTGAAAATCTTCACCGTAATCGAGGCGATGGAGCAGATGCTCGCAGATGGGATCACAGATGTCATTATCCAGCCAACCCATGTTATTAACGGAATTGAGAATGATCTGATGAAAGAGCATGCCCTCTCTTTCCGTGACGCTTTTCGCTCCATCCGGTTTGGGACTCCACTTCTGACAAGCGAAGCAGATAATCGGGCCGTGATCGCCGCAGTGACCGAGACGTTCTCGTCTCTCTCCCCAAAAGATGCTCTCGTACTTATGGGACATGGAACTACACATTATTCCAATGCAATCTATGCTGCTTTGGATTATCAATTCAAAGAGATGGGATATCCAAATATCTTTGTCGGAACAGTAGAAGCTTATCCCGATATGGATACGCTGCTGCGCCTCGTTGATCAAACCCACCCAGAGCAGATTTATCTTGCTCCTTTTATGATCGTTGCAGGGGATCACGCTGTAAACGATATGGCTGGAGAAGACGAAGATTCCTGGCAATCACAATTTCAGTCACTTGGATATCCGGTGACATGCATCTTAAAGGGACTTGGAGAATATGAAGCGATCCGTAAAATATTTCTCCAGCATATCGAAGATGCACTGGCAGAAGCATAGGCCATTTTAGAGCTGTATACTCCCTGGTGATCTCAAATGCAACACACGCCTTCGTAAGGCTGCTTTTCAGTCTATACAAGGCGTGTGTTTCTCTTTATTTTCCATCTCTCTCAATCATATACAACAGTGCATTGCAGATACAAGCTGCAATATTGCTTCCCCCTTTTCTTCCTCTTGCCACAATATATGGCACTCCAGCTTCCATAATCAGCTCTTTGGACTGCACCACATTGACAAAACCTACCGGAACTCCAATGACCAATGACGGAGAAATTTTCTTTTCCTGAATCAATTCATAGAGGCGCACAAGCGCTGTCGGAGCATTCCCTACTGCAATGATCGGATGTCCTCCTAATTCTGCCGCCTTCTCCATGCTGACTACCGCACGTGTCTCTTTTCGCTCTTTGGCCGCAGCCGCCACGTCTTCCTCTGCCATAAAGCAATAGATTTCCCCTCCTAGTTTCTGCAAGATTTTTTTATTGACCCCTGCTTTTCCCATATTTGTGTCAGTGATGATCGCTTCTCCCCGCCTCAGCGCAGCGAGAGCTATTTCCACCGCATGCTCTGAGAAGACCAGGTTGTCTGCGTAATCAAAATCTGCACTTGTGTGGATACATCTTTTAATGATCGGCTCGTGCAATTTCGGAAAGCTCCGCTCACCCAGTTCTTCTCCTATGATTTCAAAACTTCTCTTTTCGATTTGTGCCGGTTCTACTTTTTCTAATGCAATCTTCATCGATATCTCCTTTTCTCAGTTTTGACAGATTCTATATTCCTGTCTCCAAAATCTCATAGATTTTTTCCATATCCAGATGTGCACGCAATCCTTCTGCGAGAAGATTATACTGCGTTTCTTTAAAAGCTGCAAAATCCACTTGTTCCAAATCGGAAAGTGTAATCCCCTTTTTCTCTGCAAGCGCTTCTAAGATTGCCGGCACAACGCCTTCCCCATCGAAAATGCCATGCACATAAGTGCCATATACATTTTCTTTCCAGCATCCATCTGCCTTCTCCCCTTCTTTTTCTAGTTGGAATGCTTCTCTTTTATGGGATGTTTCCTGTAATTTTGTCAGCGTCTGCCCTCGACATACGGTCTGTCCCATATGCACCTCATATCCATAAAGCGGAATCCCCGCAAGCCTTTTTAATGTTCCTCCCGGCATACTAAAGGTTCCTTCCACCCTAGTTCTTGTCTTTTCTGTGGAAAATACAGTATCCACCGGAAGCAGTCCCATCCCCTGGATCGTTCCTCCAGCCTCCATCTGCTCGGGATCTTTGATTGTCTCCCCAAGCATCTGATATCCTCCGCAGATCCCGAAAATAACTGTCCCTTTTGCGTGTGCTTTTAAGATTGCTGCCTCCATACCGCTTTCCCTAAGCCATCTGAGATCTTCCATTGTATTCTTGCTGCCTGGCAGAATGATCAAATCCGGCTTCTGCAATTCTCTCACATGTTCCACATAGCGGACAGACGCTTCCTTTGCCACTTCCAACGCATTAAAATCTGTAAAATTGGAAATCCTCGGAAGACGGATCACGGCGATATCAATCTTTCCTGCCGCCTCTTTCATCCAAAACCGTTCGGTCAGACTGTCCTCATCGTCTAACTGCACCTGCAGATACGGAGCAACTCCTACAACCGGAATCCCTCCTTTTTCTTCCAGCATCACGACACCCGGATCCAAAATCGTCTTATCTCCCCGGAATTTATTGATGATCAGACCTTTGACCATCTGTTTTTCCTCTTCCTCTAACAAAAGAAGTGTCCCAAGAAGCTGTGCAAACACACCTCCACGATCAATGTCTCCCACGAGAAGAACCGGCGCTTTGGCCAATTTTGCCATACCCATATTCACAATATCATCTTGCTTCAGATTGATCTCCGCCGGGCTTCCGGCACCTTCGATTACGATGATATCATATTCTGCCTCCAATTTTTGATATGCGCGCAGAATATCTGGGATCAGTTGTTTCTTATAAGCAAAATAATCTCTGGCCTTCATCGTACCGATCACTTCTCCATTTACGATGACCTGAGATCCCATATCGTTGGTCGGTTTTAAGAGAATCGGATTCATCCATACAGACGGCTCAATCCCTGCTGCTTCCGCCTGCATTACCTGTGCTCTTCCCATTTCCAGACCATCTTCTGTGATAAAGGAGTTCAGTGCCATGTTCTGTGATTTAAACGGCGCACACCGGTATCCGTCCTGCCGAAAGATCCGGCACAGCCCCGCCGCAATCAAACTCTTTCCTGCACTGGACATCGTGCCCTGTATCATAATTGCTTTTGCCATCTTTCTATCCCTTCTATCAGCTTTTTATTTTCATTTCTCGTCCGCACTGCCACACGATAAAACCCTTCCGAGAGCCCTGGATAATTCTGACAATCCCGGATAAGAATCCCCTGCCTGCGGCACCCTTCACACATCCCTTTTTCTCCCCGAAAAAAAACTATAGTTTGCCTCAGATGCGTAGCATTTCATCCCAAGCCGGATAAGTTCTTTTCTGAGATATGCTTTCTCTTCCCGAATCAACGCTTTTGCTCTTCTTACATACGCATCCTCTTCCAATGCCGCAATTCCTGCCGCCTGAGCCGGAACCGAGACATTCCACGGCTGCACTGCCTGTTCCATTTTTTCTAGCAGTTCCTTGTTTTGGCAAATTCCATACCCAAGCCGAAGCCCCGGAATTGCGTAGCGCTTTGTGAATGCTTTGAGAAGAAACAAATTTGAGTATAACTCTGTCATTTCCTTTAATTCAAATGCTTCCGCCTCCTCTACAAAATCGAGGAAACATTCATCTACAACTAAAAAAATCTGTTTCTCTTTACACCGGTTCAGAATCTGTATCAGAAGATCTCTCTCCGTCAAAACTCCGGTCGGATTGTTTGGATTACACAAAAATACCATATCTATCTCCCCGGTCAGCACCTGCAAAAAGTCTTCTGTGAGCCGGAATCCATTTTCTTCTGATAGTGGGTAATAGAAAACTTCACAGCCTGCTGCCAGAAGCGCCTGCTCATATTCTGCAAATGTCGGTTGCGGCAGGAGCGCCCGCTTCGGTCTGAGACTGTATCCAAGCGCAAAGATCAGCTCCGCCGCACCATTTCCAATGATCAGCGCCTCTTCTTCCATCTGCTCTGCCCATCCAAGCCTTTTTTTTAACTCTTTGCACTGCACATCCGGATAATTGTGCGATGTCATTTACACACGCTGCCACCGCCTTTTTTACACTGTCCGGTGGTCCCAGCGGATTAATATTTGCCGAGAAATCGATACAATCCGGATTCCGGTAAACGTCTCCTCCGTGGATCAGTTTTTTCATATTCTCTTCTCCTGCCTTTCTTCTCTTGATACTTCCATCTCTTTTTCATGCTTTCTTACAGACAAATTCCTATATACAGCATAGTAAATGCAAGCACTGCGATCACCGCTGTTCCATACAACATCTGATTTGCCCTCCGGATATCTTCTGCCTCTATCTTTCGTTTGTCATCTCCGATTGTCGGCTTTTCATATAATTTTCCAAAATACCATGCATTTCCCGCAAGCTGCACTCCAAGCGCCCTGCCATGACAGCCTCTGTCTGAGCAGAATTCGGGCTGGCATGATTTCTTCTGTCTCTTCTGTAAATTCGGATCGCATCTTTCCAGTGATGCCCTTCTACCGCCGCCGCTGCAACCATAAACCATGCAGACAGCCTTGCTGGAATGTAGTTAACAAGATCATCCAGTTTGGCGGCGCAAGTTCCGAAATTTTTTATATTTCTCATTTTTGTATCCAACCATAGAATCCATGGTATTAATTGCCTTATAAAAGTAAGCTCCCACACCTCCTGCAAGCATCATATAGAGCAGTGGCGCAATCACCCCATCGGAAGTATTTTTCCGCAACTGTCTCTACCGCAGCTTTTGTGATTCCCTCCTCGGTAAGCGCGGCAGTATCTCGTCCCACAATCATCGAAACAGCCTTTCTCGCCCCCTCGATATCTTCTGCCTGTAATCGTTCATAGACCTTCATGCTTTCTGTTTTCAGGGATTTTGTCGCCAACATCTGCCAGCACATACACGATTCCAGGATAAATCCTGCTGCAGGATGCAGACGGTATGCGAGAAATAAAAGCCCTCCCGGAATCAGAACACACCCGCTCACAATGCAAGGTACAAGCACTCCTCCCGCCATCTGTTCCCCTCTTTTTGTCTTCGGGAACCACGCCCGCAGCCACTTTTCGCAGGCAGTGATGGCATTTCCGATCATACAGACCGGATGATACATCCATCTTGGATCACCAATGCAAAGATCCATAAGAAAACCCGTCAGTACCGCAGGTAAGATCCAATTTCCCATTCTTTTCTAACTCCTTTTCTATATAAATAGAATATCCGCACAGATTTTTCGACATGCCATTCATAAAACGACTTTTCAAACGCTGTTGAACGGTCTCCATCAAATTCATAATCATCACCACCATGTCGTCACGACAGCGGCAGACTTTTTTTTGCTGCTCTTGGCAGACAGAAATCACTTTCTTCCAGCCCAAAAGACACCGACTGCGAAACCCCCTCCCCTGCTTTCTCCACCGGGAAAAGGAATCGTTGCATTGCTGTCGATCCACCTCTGATAAGCTTCTGTTTTGGACAGTTCTTCTGCATTTTTGCCTTCAAAGATTCCAAAATCACACTCTCTTAATTCTTCTATAATATAAATATCCTGGTCGGGATATAAAATTTCTGCCGTCTCCACACAGCGCTTCAGCGGACTGGAAAACACAATCTCCGGCATCTCATACATACACTGTTCTGCCAGTTTTCTTCCTCTCTCACTAAGCGGTTCATCGGTGATCCCGATGTACCTGCGCTCCTCATTGCCCCTTGTCATTCCGTGGCGGATCAAATCGATCCGCATCGGTGTTTTCTTCTGTTCTAAATTTCTTTCTTTCATATTTCTCCATCAATTTACAAGGAATCTATCACTGTTTCTATTTGTCGTCTTGTGCGATTTCTATTTCCCTTCCATCTTATTTTAGTACAACCGGAATTCCACAGACAACCCGAGTGACCTCGTCGGCATGTTCTGCCAGTTCTGTACAGATTCTTCCGGTCAGCTCCCGCCAACTGCGGTCAAATGGATCGATCGGCACAATTCCATAACCGAGTTCATTTGTCACAAGAACAATCCCGGGATTTTCCTGCAAAGCTTTGGAATCAGCTGTTCTCTTACATACTGCTCCTTTCCTTCCTGCAGCAGCCTGCGCAAATATAGATGAAAATCTACCATTCCTTCGCAGGAAAAAATTTCTTCCTCAGGGCAAATCTCCCCGTTTGCCCATTTTTGAATAGAGTCATGTTCTTCCACATAGGCACGCTTTCCCTGATAGGCTCCTCCAATCACTAATTTCATCTGCTCTGCCTCCTTTTATCTCTTCCATCGTTTTACCGGAAAATTCCTCCACCGATCACTGCCGACAACAGAATCCCCAGTTCACAGACTTGCAGAAACCATCCTGCCAGATCTCCGGTAATGCCGCCGAAATTTTTGACAGACATTTTATAATAGTAGAAAAATATCCCCCCGGCTGCCACAACAGCCAGAAGCCCTGAAAGTTTTCCGACCACAATCATCAGCACTGCAAGCATCACCAAATAGACGGCCATTGTATTCGTACGATCTTCTTTTTTGCACGATCGGCAAACATCGCAGCAAGTCCGCTTCCTTTTGCCATCGGAAAAGTAACGATAGAAAGTCCGCTTAAGCTTCTTGACATCAAAAAACCAAGTCCGACTACCGGGATGAGCTCTGTCCGCAGACTCGTCATTGCACCACAAGTCAAAATCAGATAGACGGCACACGAAAGAATCGCAAATGCACCGGCATGAGAGTCTTTCAAAATTTCCAGCCGCCGCTCCTTTTCCTGCCACGAGCTGAGCGCATCACACGTATCCAGAAAACCATCCATATGAATCCCTCCGGTCACAAAGATCGGAAGCACTGTCAAAATTGCCGCATAAAACAATTCGTGATAATAGATTCCGCAACTTGCCAGCCACTCTTTTACATTCCACACTCCCGCAAAGAAAAGTCCGATCACTGCGCCGATCCATGGAAAGAAGCACATGACATACCGCATATTTTCCTCCGTCCAGTCGCTTTGTGGAACCGGAAGCTTTGAGTACATCGAGCATGCGATTTTAAAACTTTCATACAGTCTTTTTCCCTTTTCCATCTTCCCTATACTCCTTCTTCCTTCTTTGCTTTTAACTTCCACGGGATTCCATAGATAACTTCTGTAACCTCATCTGCCTCTGCTACCAGTACCTGGTTGATCTTCGCCAACTGTTTTTGATACTGTATCGTATCGGGATCATAGACGATCCCATCAGAAAATACTTCATTTGTCACAAGGACCAGATGCGCTGCCTGCTTTTGGAGCATATGGATTCCCTGAAGGATTTCTTCTACTGCCCGCTCCTTCGCCCCATCCTCAGAATACATTTCATTTGCCAGGAGGTTGGACATACATTCCAGAAGTACTACACATTCCTGTAGTCTTTCTCCAGTATCCCAGTGACCATCTGAATATTTTCCATCTGTGCTTTCCGATGGCAACCGTACTGCTTTCAGGTTTGTATAACATTCAATTGTCTCAAACTGTTTTTCTGCCCGCATTGCCCGATGTCTTGCAATTTTTTTGCTTAGATTCTTCCCCGAAAGGATACATCGTCGCAATATAATACCGTTTTTTTCCAAGTTCCATTGCCAGCGCTTCCGCAAAAGCAGATTTTCCGCTTCCGCTTCCTCCGGTCACAATCTGAAACATCTACTTCAACTCCTTATAACTTTCTATCGAAATCTCCCCGAACGTACTCATCTTTTTGTAAACGTCCTCCGCCATCTGAAGCAACGGAAAAATCGCTACCGCTCCAGTTCCTTCTCCAAGACACATCTCACATGTGATCAGCGGCTTCTTGCCCAGCGCTTCCAGTATCATCTGCATCGCCGGCTCCTTTGACAAATGTGAGGCTAGCATATATGACTTGACTTCCGGGCAAATAGTCGCTGCCAGAAGGGCTGCCGCTGCCGAGATAAATCCGTCGATGATCACCGGAATTTTCTTTGCCGCCCCTCCCAGAAAGACGCCTGCCATCCCTCCGAGATCAAATCCGCCCACTTTTGCAAGAACATCGATCCCATCTGTCCGGTCTGGTTGATGCAATTCCACTGCTTTTTTGATGACTTCCTGCTTTCGCTTCAGTGCCGCACTTGTCAGTCCTGCCCCTCTGCCTGTCATCTCTTCGACCGGCTTTTCTAACAGTACTGCTGCTACCGCGCTGCTTGTTGTCGTATTTCCGATCCCCATCTCTCCGGTGGCAAGAATCTCATATCCTTTCTCTGCGAGTTCCTCTGCCATACGGATTCCTGTTTCTATCGCACAAACTGCCTGTGCTCTTGTCATCGCCCACTCCCGCGCCATATTTTTCGTGCCGTATGCAATCTTTTCATCTCGCAGCTTCGTATCTCTTGCAATTCCAATATCCACCGGAAACAAGTCTGCCCCTGCCGCCTTACACATGATTGCCGCACTCGTGTCACCACTCAGGAAATTTTCCGCTACAACCGCAGTGACTTCCTGCCCGGTCTGAGAAATTCCTTCCTCCACGACCCCATTGTCGGCACACATGACAATAAGCGCTTTCTTCCCAAAATGCACCTCATCGCTTCCTGTCATTCCCGCCGTCTGAATCAGTACTTCCTCCAGCCTTCCAAGGCTGTGAAGGGGCTTTGCAATACTATCCCACCGCTGCTGACACTGCTCCATTGCCGCTGTATCCGGCGGACATATTTTTTTCATTGTTTCTTTCAGAAGTTTTCCTTCTGTCTGAAGGGACTGTGCTGACATCTCTTACCTCTTTCTTTCCTTGCATTTTTTAATAAAAAGTTCTGCGATCTGTGGATTTCCCCCATAATGAATATGTGGATACCCCGCCAAAATCCGCTCTCCTGCATGCATACATCTCCAGGATCGTTCACTGAGTGGTTTCACTGCGAGAAAATCGTCTCCACAGTTTGTAGAGTCAAAATAGTGAAATTCATGCGCAGTGATCGGATCTGTCTTTTCTCCGAACACAGTCCCTTCCGTCAGTGTCACATACCCAAACCTCGAAAGTTTTCCGGTATAAAAAGTATTTCCCGGAAAGATACCTACCATCGGATATTCCTTTCCTTCCATATCTTTCAAAGTCTCATGCAGATACATAAATCCTCCGCATTCTGCAATGCAGCACACGCCCTGCCGAATTGCCTCGCAAACCGCCGTCCGCATTGATACATTTGTGCTGAGCCTTTCCGCAAAAAGTTCCGGATACCCTCCATACAGCACAATTCCTTCCAGCTCTGGCGGCAGTTCGGCATCATGTATTGGTGAAAAGAAACAAACTTCTGCCCCTGCCCGACGAAGCGCTTCTAGATTTTCCTCATAGATAAAGCAGAATGCCTCGTCTTTTGCCACCCCGATGCGGACTTTCTCTCTTTGCACAATGCTTTTTCCCCTTTTCCCCTGATCTCCTTTTCTTACAAGATCCTCTTTCTTCTCTGCCACAGGGATGTCCTCCGCCTGCGCTGCCAGTTTTAACAGTCCATCCAGATCAACCGTCTTTTCCATCTGTTCTCCCAACAGATGCATCTGGTCTTTCAACTCTTTGAGCTCTTCCGGAAGTTTCAGACCCAGATGCCTGCTTTCCAGTTTGAATCCTTTCAGTTCCGGCACATATCCGTACACCTGAATTCCCAACTGCTCTTCCACCATCTTGCGAAGTCTCGGATACAGCATTGGGGATACCCGGTTGAAAATCACTCCCTCGATCTGATTGTCTGTTTGATAGGTAAGGAACCCCTGGATCAAGGCTGTGACTGATACACTCATTCCTTTTCCATCCACGATCAGCACCGCCGGTGTCTTCGTCCACTTTGCCACTTCAAACGCACTTGCGCGCGTGGAAATTCCTGCAATTCCGTCATAATACCCCATAACCCCTTCTAGGATTGCAATATCACAATCTACAGAAGTAAGTTCGCGACAGATCTGCTCCTGATTTAAAAAGAATCCATCCAGATTCCGGCTTTTCACTCCAATAATCTTTGTATGAAACATCGGATCGATATAATCCGGTCCACATTTAAAGGAAGCCACCGCTTTTCCCCGTGCCTGCAACGCCTGTAAAATCCCACAGGTGATCAGCGTTTTTCCACTCCCGCTCGCAGGTGCTCCAAGCAGAAATCGTGGCATTTTTTCTCCTTTCATTTATCTTTCCTGCCTTTCTCCTCCAAATGAAATGACATAGACCGGATTTTGTCCCGTCATCATATGATATCTTCCGACTTCCCGTGCACGCGCTGTCTGCACAGAGACAACCTCTGCACCGGAAATTTCCTGCTCTTTCAGATAAGTAAGCGCCTCTGTGACGGTCTCCAAGGTAATTGCATTGATCACAACCCGGACTGCTTTATTTTTTTTGCGGACAATATCCAGAATTTCTTTGAGATTTCCCGAGGAACCTCCGATAAATACATGTGTCGGGGCGGGAAGATTTTCCAGTGCCTCCGGCGCTTTTCCGTGAACAATCTTCAAGTGATCTACAGCAAATGCCACTCGGTTTTCCCCCAGAAGCGCTACTGCCTCCTCATTTTTCTCCACCGCATAAACAACACCATCAGGAGCCTGCAACGCCATTTCCACAGCAACCGATCCGGTTCCTGCACCCACATCATAAATCACAGCATCCTTCCAAAGCCTCAGCTTAGAAATGGAGATACTTCTAACCTCTTCTTTCGTCATCGGAACCTTTCCCCTGCTAAAACTGCTCGTCCAGGAATCCCGCAAACGACCTCTCAGCCGCTCTGCTCTCCGATTCCAGATTAGAAAAACTGCGAGCGAATCGGTTTCCAACTCACAGAATTTCCCTCACATTTCCCTGAAAAAATTCGCTCCTCCGGATAAGAAAGTCTCTCCCCAACTGCAATTTCACAGTCTCCAAAGCCGTACGCTGTCAATCTCTTACAAGTTCTGCAATCTGATTCTTTCCTCCTGCCAGCGCAAAAACCATAGGATGTTCCCGTACACCGGAAACCAGTCCTTCCTCTCTCCCGTGGACACTGATCGCCTTCACTTTTTCCCATGGGACATGCAGCTTCGCACAGAAAATAGACAAGATGACGAAATTCCGGGGATCACGTGGACTTCCAAGTTCTCCTCCTGTTCTTTTACATGGCCAAGGAAATCCTTTGCTCCACTGAAAAAGCCAACATCTCCAGAAAGTACAACCGCAATATTTTCGTGCTGTGGATGTTCTTTGATATATTCCAATATTTCCTCCACACGGTAGGCGCAGAAAACTTGCTGTCCTTCTTGTCTGACTGCCTCTGTCATCCGCTTCGCACCGATCAGAAGATCCGCCTCCCTGCATGTACGGCTGGCTTCCCCAGTCATCGTCTCAGCAGATCCCATCCCGATTCCCACAAGAGATACCCGTCGTCTTCTGCCTTTCTCCGACTGATCTCTCATTTCCTTTGTTCTTCTATCTGTTTCCTCTTGAAACTGTTTTTCCAGTATTTCTTTGCACTGCTCCAAAGAAAGCCCTTCTTCCTTCTTTGGTCTTCCTATGATCACAAGCGGAATCCCAAGCTGTTCTGCTGCCTGCTCCTTCTCTCGAAATCCACCTGCTGTTCCCGACTCTTTTGTCACGACATAAGCCGCATGACACTGTGCAAACATTGCTTCATTCAATGCTTCTGAAAACGGTCCTTGCATGCAGATTACATGTTTTCCACGGATTCCAAGCTTGGCACATACACTGATAATCTCCGGAGCCGGCAAAACTCGCGCGTAAATCCGTTCTTCATAGTCAGGAATCTCGGTAAATGCTCCAAGCTCCTTACTTCCAGTTGTCAAAAAGATATTTCCGGCTGTCCCACTTAAGTACCGGGCTGCCTCCGCAGCAGAATCTACATAGATGTTCTTTCCATATTTTTTATATTCTTCGGATTTTCTGACAACTCTGATATATGTTCTTCCACCTTTCTCACAAGCAGTTCGGATATTTTTTGTCACTTCCACCGCATAGGGATGAGTAGCGTCAATGACAACTTCCGGCCTCTTTTCTTCAAAAAGTTTCCTCATATCTTCCTGATCCAGTCTCCCGCGGTGTACTTCCAGCTGTGCATATTCTTCCAGAACAGATTCCCCGTATTCTGTTGCCACACAGATCATGGCTGGAATCTGTCTTTCCTCCAGAAATGCTGACAGTTTTCTCCCCTCGGTTGTGCCGGCAAATACTATTACCCTACACATTCCGATATCCTCTCGGTGTTACCATCATCTCTTCCAGTGACATCGTCTGTGAATTACCGATAAATACTGTTGTAAACATATCAACCTGCTCTTCCTTCAGCGCTTCTAACGACAGAACCTTCTTCTGTTCCCCGGTTCTTCCAATATTGACCACAGTTCCGCAGACAATGTCCGGACTCTGATACTCCAGTAAAATCTCACAGGCCCGCCGCAGATAATCTTTTCTCTTTTTGCTCGAAGGGTTGTAAAGACAAATGACAAAATCTGCCTCCGCTGCAGCCCGCAGCCGTCTTTCGATCTTCTCCCACGGCGTCAGAAGATCACTAAGACTGATTAGACAGAAATCATGCATCAGCGGCGCTCCAAGTACCGCCGCCCCTGCGGTGGCTGCCGTCACTCCCGGGATCACTTCCAACGCTACCTCGGGATAACGCGCACCCATCTCGTAAAGTAACCCCGACATGCCGTAGACTCCTGCATCTCCGCTGCAGATCATTGCGACCGTCTTTCCTTCCATCGCCGTCTCAAATGCCATTTCACATCGTTTGACTTCCTGCCGCATCGGTGTTGTCAAAAATTCTTTCTCTCCGAAATGTTCCCGAATCAGATCTATGTACACCGTGTAACCAACAATGACATCACATGTCTTTAATACCTCCGCAGCCCGGATTGTCATCTGTTCATAGTTTCCCGGTCCAATTCCAACAATATATAGTTTATGCAAAATGAATCCTCCATTCTCTCACAGCCAGTGCCGCTGTCACACCATCCACCGCTGTCTTTCTTTGTATCAATTTCCCACCGTCACTTGCAAGAAGTGCACTTCTCTCGCACACGTTGTCTACTCCCGTTGTCTCTTTTACAAATGCAGAAGAAGTAAAACTTCCCTCCACATCGTTTAAAACTTCTGCCGGATAGACCTCAAACGGAATCCCTGATTCCCTGCACCACTCTAAAATGCCCTGCTCCCTCGCTTTCAAGTCAATACTCGCCACCCGGATGATTGCTTTTTTGTCGATATCCGCTTCCTTGCAAGCCTCATACACACACCGATTGATCTTTTCCTTATCTGTCCCTCTCCGACATCCAATTCCTACCGTCACTGCCTTGGGGATCAGCGATAATACTCCTTTTTCCCCGCATCTTTTAATTCCGATATAGATTCCCGGACGTGCTGGCTCTTCTGCAAAATCCTCGCAGCAGTAAAGTCCTTCCGGAAGAATCTCCGGCAATTCTTTCTCACAACATATCGGGATCTTTTTTTCCTGCAAGCAATGCTGCGGAAATCTCTTTTGCCAATTTCAGATCAGAAATCTCTAAATCATTTTCTTTTGCAAACAAGTCGACTGCAAACCGTTTCTTTCTGTCTGTCGCCGTCGTAATGACCGGAACTGCACCCACTGCATCTGCAATCCAGAGTGCCAATGCATTGGCGCCCCCCTAGATGCCCTGCAAGAATCGGAATACAAAACATACCTTCTTCATCCAAACGATCACCGCTGGATCTTTCGCTTTATTTTCGATGAACGGCGCGATACTTCTCACCGCAATCCCGACAGCACCGACAAACACAATTCCATCCATCTGTCGCATCCATACTTGCACCTGCTCTTTTAGTTTCCCAAAAATGGCCGTTGCCCTCATTGTTTCCGGCACCTCTTCTTCCATGACATACCGGCTCTTCACATAACGAGAAACTTCATATGCGGTATTTTTTGCCAGTGTTTCTATTTGTCTTGCAAGCCGGGTACCCGCCTCGGTAAAACTGACGATCACAAGCCTTTTCTTTTTGCTTTCTATTTTTTTCTGCTGCTCTGTCAATGCTTCTTACTTTGTCCTTTCTCGCTCACTTGCTTCCTGACTTCTCCCCTCTCGAAATTCTGTCGTGAATTCCGGATGGTATAAATCCGATCTGCGATACTGTTGCGGCAAAATAACATCACCTACAATGATCAACGCCGTCTTCGTAATACCATGTTCCCTCGCGGTCTGTGCCAGACTTCCTACAGTGCAAACATATTTCTTCTCGTCCGCCCATGTAGCTTTGTAGACGATCGCCGCGGGAGTATTCTCCTGATAACCTCCTTCAACCAGCCTCCGAGACAATTCTTCTAACATTCCAGTGCTTAAGAAAATGACCATCGTCGCCTGATGAGCTGCAAACGACTCAATCGACTCTTTTTCCGGTACCGGTGTCCGCCCTGCCATGCGAGTGATGACCACACTCTGAGAAATATCCGGCAGTGTGTATTCAAGATTCAGCGCCGACGCTGCACCGCAGAAAGAACTAACGCCCGGGCAGTAATCATAGACAATCCCTTTTTCATCCAGTGCATCCATCTGCTCCCGGATTGCCCCATACACACAAGGATCCCCTGTATGCAGGCGGACAATTTCACACCCTTTTTGATCGCCTTCTTCCATCACCGTCAGCACTTCCTCCAGTGTCATCTTTGCGCTGTTAAAGACTTCACATCCTTCTTTTTTCTCATCCAGCAACTCCGGATTGACTAGGGATCCTGCATAGATAATAATATCCGCCTCTCCAAGCAGCCGCTGTCCCCGGACGGTAATCAGATCTTTCGCCCCGGAGCCTGCCCCTACAAAATGTATCATAATTCCTTTTTCTCCTTTACAATGATCAGTGAATAGTAACCTGCATCTTCCGGGATTTCATCGATAGTACTATAAATTTTTCTCTCCCGGCATCCCGCAATTTTCAATCATGACTGCCGTGGCATCTGCCTGCTTCAACAGTTCTTTGACATGTCCCATCTGTTTTCCTGCCTTCATCAATACTTTTGTCCCCGGAAGCTTCAATGCTTCCTCGATCTGATACGATGCAGGAATGATGTGCAGCATTTCTGATTTTTCCACCAGTCCCATATTCAGCCGCGCTGCCACTGCACAGAACGATGGAATTCCATTGACGATTTCCACAGGATAGCCTGCTTCTGCCACTCTATGGTGAACATAGAGGTAAGTTGAGTAGATTGTGACATCTCCCAGTGTCAAAAAGGCCACCTGCTTTCCTTCCCTTAAAAATACCTCAATAACCTCTGCCGCTTTTTGATGGCTCTCTTCTAAGCGCACCGGATCTTTCGTCATCGGCATCTTTACCGCAACCCTTGTTTTTTCTGTGATCTCCGGGAATACCGGGAGCACAATCTGATATGCCACACTTTTTTCTACATCTGTTCCGGGAACAATGATCACATCACTCTCCCGCATGATTCGCAGTGCCTTCAAAGTCAGAAGTTCTGCCTCTCCCGGTCCTACTCCAATTCCATATAATTTTCCTATCATTCCTCTATTGTCTCCTCATTTTCTGCAATCTTCTTTAAAAATGCTTCCGCGCATGCGGTCTCTCCAATCTTCCCTATCCCGCTGGAAAATACAATCGCGGCAGTTGGCAGTTCTCCTTTTGTCCGCCATTCGAGATAATGTTCCATCCGCGCCATCAGCTCTTTCATTACCGCGTCACGTTCTTCTCTGCCCAGAAGTTCCAAAGCCTCTTCCGTCGTCGTACAGTCCAGAATCTTCCGGACCACTGCAGGATCTATCCCTGCCCGAAGTCCTGCCGCCCCGAAAATTTCCATCCTTGCATCCGCACACCGGGAATGTGTGTTCATAATTCCTCCCGCCACTTTCACAAATTTACCAAGATGCGCCACAAATAATATCCCTTTTGCTCCAAACTGCGCTGCCAGATCAATCGTCTCTCCGACGAAATTGCTGCATTTGACTGCACGGTCCGGGCTGATCCCATAAGTTTCCTTCAGAAAATCTAACCCGTAATTTCCCGGTGCAGCCAAAAGCCAACCGTTCCCATTTGCCAGCTGCATCTGAATTTCTACACGGATCGTATCAATCAATGCCTGTTCACTCATCGGTTCCACAACCCCACTTGTCCCAAGCACGGAAATCCCACCTGTAATTCCAAGCTTAGGATTGAACGTCTTCTTCGCAAGCTGTTCTCCTTCCGGGATAGAAATGATGATCTCAAGTCCTCCTTCGTATCCATAACAGTCGCAGATCTCCTCTGCCTCTTTTCTGATCATCTGTCGCGGTACCTTGTTGATAGCGGCAGCTCCTGCCGGCTGGTCCAATCCTTTTTTGGTCACTCTCCCAACTCCGCGCCCTCCGTCAATTTCAATTTCCGTTCCATCTTTTCTTCTGACCGATGCATAGACAAATATACCGTTTGTAATGTCCGGATCATCTCCGCTGTCCTTTCTGACGGCACAGCTGACACGCTCAATCTTTTCTCCCTGCCTTTTCATCTCAATCTCACAGACAAGAAGCGTCAGTTCCTTTCCTTTCGGGAGAACCACATCCACCGATGTTTTCTCTTCTCCGGAAAAACAACATCCATACTGCTGCTTTTGTCGCAGCCTGGGCGCATGTCCCTGTTGTATATCCTGCGCGAAGCCTTTTTTTCTCCATCTGTCCATCTCCTTTTTCAGTCTTCTAAAAACAAATGGCCCATCTCTCAACAATAAAAGACAGCCTTTCGGCTGTCTTTTTATACACGGAAAAGAAATGCTTCCGCATCTCTCATAAAATCATTTTGTAAAATCATTCTAAGCTGTGTATACTCTTCTCCTCACCGAAAGATGTTACTTACCTATTGACCGATATCCTGACTTAGGACTAAACCTACTTCCTGCCCTTCCCGCATCCGAAACTCATCCGAACACAGTGGTATGCAGGGTTCGTCATCCCTTACAGTAGAGTGAGCTGTTGCGGACTTTCACCGCATTCCCTGTTTCATTGGCATCTGCCAAAGTCAATATACGGTTATTCTACAAAGTTTTGAAAACCTGTCAACTTAAAAATATTGGATCGTAACTGATTTCCCCATCTTTTCGGCAACTTCTTCCAGCTGTTCAACGAGATTCATGCGAATACTCAGATCAAATGGAAGGTTAGAATTCCGGTGTGCCACATTCATTGCCTTTCCAACAAACAGATGAATCTCTGTGCATTCCTCAATCAGCATTTTGGCAAGTTTGGATGCTCCATTATTCTTGTCCAGCTCCTCAAAAAATGTGGCGTCAATCTCCTTCTTCACATATTTTTTCAAGAGCTTCAACGCCAATCCAAGCGTCAGTACTCCTTCTGTCACAAGGTCGATTCCTTCGATGAGCGCCATCGGCGGCACTTTCGGATCATAGTCTTTCAATGAAGTGTAAATTTCTTTGCCAAGCACCCTTGCTGTAATATTGGCGCTTGTCCCTCCGGATACCACCTTTTTTCCTTCCTGCTTCATGAACGACTTCACAACCCGCTCATCGTCCTCCTTATTCTCCGGCGGCCCGGTAAAAATATTGACGATCTGCCGCGGGATCACATGCATAACAGCAACTGTCGTATCATCTCCCGGACGGTGCCCATAAAGTTCATCACAGGTATCTGCAAGCGAAACCGCCAATCTTGATGCGGAGATCTCCTCCGACAGGCAGCGGATCGCCGCCTTCGCCATACTGTCCCATGTCCAGCCAAAATTCAGGAAATCTCCCGGCCCTGCATAGAGCACCCCATCACTCATCAGAACAAAGTAGTCACCCAACTCTACCCGGAAACGATATTCATGGATTTGCTTTCCTTCTATATTCCGCTCCTCGTATGGATAAGACTGTACTTTATGATCCCGGATAAAAATACAGCTTGGATTGTCAAATTCCACCAGATATGCTTCTCCATTCCGAAAAATCTGGAGAATGCTAAATGTTGCATAGGCAACTTCCCTTACTTTACAGACCGGTAGCGTCTTTGCGATCGTCTCCACACAAGACTCGATCGTCGCCCCGTTAAACAACATTGTTCCAAGAATCTTTGAGGTCAGCGTAGCCAGAATATTCGCCTTGACACCGCTCCCCATACCATCTGCCAAAATCACAATATCCGAATCCGCAGTCTTTAATACTTCCACTTTATCCCCGCATAGCTCCTCGTGGTGCTTATTCAGGCTTTTCCACGCAACATCTACACTGATTCCCATGGCTAGTCCCCCTCTCCATCAAGGAGAATCGAATCCCGAAGCTTTGTCAGAGTCACTTTTGTCTCTGCGGTCGTCTCTCCTAACAGCCCGGCAATTTCCTGTGCGACCATCATCTGTTTATCAATGACACGCTGTGCCATCTCCACCGTCTCCATTTTCAGATTATAGTGTTTCTCTTTTGCTTTTTCTTCTTTTGTGATGTCTTGATAAATAATCAGCACCGACTCCATCTCCGGAATATATATGATCTTTTCCTCAGCTTTCATGCCTAACTGCTCCAGCTTCACTTTCTTGTATGTAATCGACTCTCTCGTCTGGAAAACGTCCTCTACATCTGCTGTATCCACAAAGTCATACAGATATCTTTCCAGCGCTTCTTCTCTGCTGATTTCGAGCAACTCCTGCGCCTTCTTATTGCATTCCCGGATCCGCATCTCCCTATCTATAATGAAAATAAGATTCGGCGTCACATCCATCACTACATTCGACATGGACTCTGCTTTGGAAAGTGCATACGGCAGACACATACTATTCTCTGCTTTCTTCTGAAAAACTGCAATCGCCTTCTCCCGGCAGGTTGCGTATCCGCACGCACCACAGTTTAATTCATCCTTCTCAGAATACTTTCCTGTCTCTCTTAAAATTGCAGAAAGTTCCTCCTCGGTCGGAAGCTGCTCTTTTGGCGGATGCGGCGCAAATTGTCTGGAAAGTTCGACTTCCAAAGACTGTGGCTCATATTGTGCCTTCTGATGGGCAGCCACTCTCCGCTCCATCTCCACTTTTGCCTTGATAAACGACACATTCCATTTTCCAGATGCCGGTCCCTTGACACAGCCACCATCGCAGACATTCGCTTCGATAAAACAGTGCTCCAATTCGCCTCTTTTCAAACTTTCCAGCATTTCCATACAATTGTCCAGTCCATCGACATACACTTTGTGGTATTGTTTTTTTCTTCACCTTGCTCTTTCTCCCGCATTTCGGAAGAATCCACCATCACAGACTGAAGAACTCCACCACTGACCGGATAAAGACGGTTCACACCACAATCCGGGTTTGCCATCGGAAGATCTTCACATTCTTCCAGAACAATCTGTTCTTCCTCCAGCCACTGTTCCAATTCCTCAAATGTCAGAATCGCATCCACTGCGCCAAACACGCGGGAATCTCCCATTGCCTCCTGCTTTTTCGCAATACAGGGACCGAGAAAGACTACCTTTGTCTGCTCCCCATACATTTTTTTGATCAGTCTTCCGTGCGCGATCATCGGAGAGACAACCGGAGCAAGCTGGTCTGTCAATTCCGGATAATACTTCTCCACAAGTTCATTCACACTTGGGCAGCAAGTTGTAATGATATTTTTATACGTCCCTTCCCGCAGCAGTTTCTGATACTCTCTCGTGACAAGTGCCGCACCTTCTGATGTCTCCCGCACTTCATCAAATCCAAGCTTCCGAAGTGCTCCGACAACCTGTCCCGGCGTCCGATAATTCATCACTCCCAAATACGATGGTGCAATTGATACGACAATCTTCATATTCTGTCGAATATAGGCTTTGATCAGTTCTAGGTCACTTGCGAAACGCTTTGCATTCTGCGGACAGACTTCCAGGCATTTCCCACAGTGAATACAGTGATCATTCATAATGTGCGCCTGCTCATGTCGGACAGAGATTGCCTTGACACTGCAATTTCTCACACATTTATAACAGTGCTTACAGCTCGCATTCTGAAAATCAATTACTTTCATTCCATTCACTCCATTCATGACCACCCGTCCAACGGGTGGTTTGCTCTAGGGCTATAAGCCCTTGTTACTAGGCCAGCGTCTCAAGGCGCTGGCTTTCTCTTTCGGCTATGGGAATTCTGTTTACACATCCTTCCCACAGCT
>ENA-OQCW01000472-OQCW01000472.1-human-gut-metagenome-genome-assembly--contig:-NODE-472-length-23898-cov-7.068739_pt1 | contig 23898 bp, 18 predicted proteins | sample MGYA00242767_ERZ504593 | MGnify/ENA primary metagenome ERZ504593 (study PRJEB26092, sample SAMD00036307) | human gut metagenome | host: Homo sapiens | study: EMG produced TPA metagenomics assembly of... | reverse complement strand
GGCGCTGCCAGAAATCTCAAATTGGTCTGTGTCACTGCCACCGGCACAAACAATCTGGACAAGGAATATTTAGACAAACGCGGGATTGCGTGGAGAAATGTTGCCGGATACTCTACCGAATCAGTTGAATATAGAAGAATTGGAAATCCGGATAAGCAACTATCTGTCCGGTAACTGCACCGAAGAGGAGAAAGAAGCTCTGTTCGCTTATCTGGCTTCCAATGAAGATGCAGCTAAAATTTTCCGGGAGATGTCCGCAGTATGGGCTGTTTCTTCTGTGCCTGCATTTGCCAAAGTAGAGGATGCTAATTTATCACAGATAAAAGAAAAAATAGCCGCTGCTGAGATGAAACCTGTCCGTTCGCGGAAGATAGTTCCTGTGTGGCTGAAGGTAGCTGCTGCAATTATTTTGTTGTTGGGCTGTAATTACTTCTGGTACACTTATACTGAAAATCTTACGGAAGTATATACGAATGCGGATTCTCCTTATGAAATTAAAGTGCCAGCTGGTTCGCGGACGAATATTGTGCTTCCGGATGGAACAGAGGTTTCATTGAATGCGGGTTCTGTGTTACGTTATTGCCGTGGGTTCGGTATTCGTGAACGTGATGTTACGCTTGATGGCGAAGGATATTTCAAGGTGGCGAAAAATGAGAAGATTCCTTTCTTTGTAAATACGAATGGTGTACAGGTAAAGGTGGTAGGGACTGTTTTTAATGTACGCGCTTATGATGACGATAATTATGTAATGGTATCTTTGTTGGAAGGTCGTGTCAATTTAGCCACTTTGTCCGGTTCGGTAATGAAACTATTCCCTAGCGAACAGGCTTTTTACGATAAGAATACGGGCCGCATGGAGAAAATGAAATCAAATGCTAGTTCTGCCTGTGACTGGTTGGATGGTGGCCTGACATTTGAAGATGCTCCGTTTGCCGACATCGCACACCGTCTGGAGCGCAAATTCCAGGTGAAGATCAGTTTAGAGAGTGAACGTCTGAAAGCGGAACGCTTTTCCGGATGTTTCAATAGTAATCAAAGTATCAATGATATATTGGGAGAAATCAACGTTGAGAAGCAATATACATGGAAAGTTAGTGGAGACACTATCTTTATAACTGACAAGAAAAAGGAGGTAAAATAAGAAAAAGTAAAGTATGATTGGGAACTTAGTCGATAGATATATCGGCGGTTCAGCGTTGTATAGAAAGATATTATGTTAACCTTTAATAGTGAAAAATATGAGATTAATAGTAAAAAGAATATTATTAATGCTTCTGCTTTTGTCTGTAGGAAACGTTTTGACTGGTGGTTTCCAGCTATCGGCACAGGAACAAAGTAAGCGATTCAGTGTGAAAGTAGATAATATTACTTTGAAAGAAGCCATTGAAGTAATAAAGAAGCAAGGCAATTACTCTTTCCTGATTCGTAATAATGACATTGATTTGAATAGGAAAGTCTCTGTGAATATAAATAACGGTACTATTAATGATGTGATGGGACAATTGCTGGCCGGTACGGACGTCAGTTATGAAGTGAACGGACCCCGGGTGATTATGTTCCATGCAGTGACACCGCAGAAAGAACAGGAAAAAGTGTTTGTCTTAAAAGGTAGAATCACTGATCCTACAGGTGAAGGGGTGATTGGGGCAAATGTGAAAGTGGTCGATTCTACGGAAGGTACCATTACGGATATGGATGGCAATTTTTCTTTGATGGTTACTCCGAATGCCCGTTTATCCATATCGTATATTGGCTATGCCACACAGGAAGTGGTGGTGAAAGATCAACGTCCTCTCAATGTAACTTTGAAAGAAGATACTCGGTTAATAGACGAAGTAGTAGTTGTTGGTTACGGCGTACAAAAGAAAGCGAACCTGACAGGTGCGGTGAGCAGTGTGAAGATGGATGATGTTTTAGGTGATCGTCCGGTGGTGTCTGTGAGTGACGCTTTAAAAGGGGCAATGCCCGGCTTGCAGATTACAGGTAATTCAGGAAGACCCGGTGAAGAAATGAGTTTCAACATTCGTGGTGTCAACAGTCTGGATAAGAATGGGAAACCGCTGGTGCTGGTGGATAACGTGGAGATGGATATTAATATGCTCGATCCGAACGATATTGAATCGGTGACTGTTTTGAAGGATGCCGCATCTTCTGCTATTTATGGAGCACGGGCAGCTTTCGGTGTGATTTTGATTACTACAAAGAAAGGCTCGGATGCAACTAAACTCTCTATTAATTATTCAAATAACTTCTCTTTTAGCAGACCTGCCAATATGCCTCATAAGGCTACTCCGCTCCAAACGGTACAAGCTTATAAGGACATGGGGACAATCAATTATCAAAGTGGTCAGAACGTAGATACCTGGTTGGGACTTTTGAAGGAATATAATGCTAATCCGTCTGCATATCCGGATGGTTATGCAATGGTGGACGGGCTACGCTACAGCTTGGCAGAGACTGATCTTTTCGATGATATGATGGAGACTGGTTTCCAACAAACTCATAATATCTCGGTAGGTGGCGGTACGAAAGATATTTCTTATCGTTTCTCCTTCGGTATGGTGAATGAAAATGGGGTACTGGCTTCGGATAAAGATACGTACAAGCGTTACAACGTGTCTTCTTATCTCCGCTCGGATGTGTTTTCATGGATTACTCCGGAATTGGATATTAAATATACGAACTCGAACTCTTCATTGCCGGAAACTTCCGGAGGATATGGTATATGGGGAGCAGCAGTCGCATTCCCTTCTTATTTCCCTACTGGAACAATGAATATTGACGGCGAAGAATTACAGATCAATACTCCTCGTAACTTGATTGATCTGGCATATCCGACAACTATTCAAAAGAATAATCTTCGTATTTTCGGAAAGGTTACGATCAGTCCTTTGAAGAATGTGAAGTTGATTGGTGAGTATACATTCAATCATCTAAGTAACGAGAAAACGAAATTTGAGAAGAAGTTCTATTATGCACATGGAGGTAACTTTGTGAAAGAGGTTTCCACTGCCAATTCCAAGTATGAATATTCCAATGGTATTACGGATTATAATGCATTGAACTTCTATGCTAACTATAACAACTCATGGGGCAAACATGATGTAACGGTGATGGGAGGTTTCAATCAGGAGAGTAGTGACTATCGTTATGCAGAGATGTCGCGTATGAATATGATTAATGAAGATCTGCCGTCTATTTCGCAGTCGACAGGTGATTATTTTGCTAAGGACAAATTTGAACGTTATACGGTAAGAGGGTTGTTCTATCGCATCAACTATTCGTTTGCCGGCAAGTATTTGCTTGAAACGAACGGACGTTATGACGGTTCTTCCAAATTCCCGAAGAATAGCCGTTTCGGTTTCTTCCCTTCGGTTTCCGCCGGATGGCGTATCAGCGAGGAAGCGTTTATGAAACCTTTGAACTCTGTTCTTTCGAACTTGAAATTGCGTGGTTCTTGGGGTAATATTGGAAATCAGAGCATCACTCCTTACGCATATATTCCCGGTATGGATGCGGAACAGGCTTATTGGACTGTTTCCGGTATTAAAGTTACTACTTTGAAACCAGCTGCTTTGGTTAGTAATAGCTTTACTTGGGAAAAAGTAACGACAATTGATGTCGGATTCGATCTTGGGCTATTGGATAACAGATTGAATATGGTGTTCGACTGGTATCGTAGAGATACTAAGGGTATGCTTGCTCCGGGCTCTGAACTTCCGGGTGTATTAGGTGCAAGTGCCCCTTTACAGAACACGGCTGACCTTCGTTCTAAAGGTTGGGAAATCTCGGTTGACTGGAACGATCAGATCGGAAAAGTGAAATATAGCATAGGCTTTAATCTTTACGATGCGAAAACAAAGATTACTAAATACAACAACGAAACAGGACTGTTTGGCAAGGACAAGAACGATAATGAAACATATCGCGTAGGAATGGAACTGGGTGAAATTTGGGGGTATGTGACCGATCGTTTGTACACAGTGGATGATTTCGATGCAGATGGCAAACTGAAACCGGGTATTGCTAAAGTGGAAGGTTATAATCCGAATCCGGGAGATATATTATATAAGGACTTGGATGGTAATGATATTATCAACAGTGGTACCAGTACAACGAAAGATCCGGGAGACCGTAAAATCATTGGTAATAATACCCGGCGTTATCAGTATGGTATTCATGGTAGTGCAAGTTGGAACGGTTTTTCTCTGTCATTCTTGCTACAAGGAGTTGGTAAACGAGATTTGTGGGTGATGAACGATCTGTTTTATCCGCATTATGATGCTTGGACTACCGTTTATGATTCACAGTTGAATTATTGGACTCCGGAAAATACGAATAGTTATTTCCCCCGTATTTATGAGAAAGCGGCCGGAAATACAGATGCCAATACACGTGTACAAACTCGTTATCTACAGGATGGATCGTATTTAAGTATTCGTAATATAACGCTTTCTTATAATTTCCCGTCTAAGTGGATGAGTAAGATTGGAGTTAATAATCTGGCTGTGTTCTTCAGTGGTGAGAATCTTTATACGTTCGACCACTTGCCGAAGGGACTTGATCCAGAACGTTCTGTCACGGATGATTTAGGACAACGTGGTTTTACCTATCCGTATATGAGACAGTATTCGTTCGGTATAAACCTTTCATTCTGATTGTTTCACAACTTAAAGAGTAATTATTATGAATAAATATATACTATGTGTAAGCGTTAGTCTTTGTTTGTTGATGTCGTCTTGTCTAAATGACGAATTTCTGGAGGTTTATCCCAAAGGACAGCAAACAGAAGCATCGGTCTTTACTACCTATGACAACTTTAAAACGTATACATGGGGATTGTATAACGTGTTCTTCGGATATACGTATGATACAGGGCAAACGGATGAAATTTTCCGTGGTGATTTTGAATCGGATAACATGATAAAAGGATTGGATGGATATGAAGGTCAGTGGGCATATCGCAAAGCAAAGGCTACGGATGAGTCTAAAGATTGGGATTATGATTATATCCGTCGTGTTAACCTGATGCTCGATAATATTGATCATTCGGAAATGAGTGAAACCGAGAGGGAGCATTGGAGAAGTGTGGGATATTTCTTCCGTTCTTATAAATACTTTCAGATGCTTTCTAAATTTGGTGATATTCCTTGGGTAGAGCATGCTTTGACTGAGGAAAGTCCCGAGCTTTATGGAAAACGTGATAGTCGTGACTTGGTGGCTTCCAATATTCTGTCTAATTTGAAATATGCGGAAACACATATTGGCAGTAATATCGAAGCGGATGGGAAAAATACAATTAATATGTATGTGGTGAAAGCTCTTATTTCCCGTTTTGCTTTATTTGAAGGAACTTGGAGAAAATATCATGGTTTGTCGGGAGCGGATACTTATCTGGAAGAATGTGCCCGTGCTTCTGAAGAGGTGATTAAGCAATATCCGAATGTGCATCCTAAATATGATGAGTTGTTTAATTCGGAAACACTGGATGGGGTGACAGGTATTCTTTTGTATAAGGCTTATGAAACCGGACAGTTAATGCATGGTTTGACCCGTATGGTGCGTACAGGTGAATCTTATATTGAGGCAACGAAAGACGCGGTAGACAGTTATCTTTGTACGGATGGACGACCGGTTAGCACGACGACTAGCCGTTATGGGGGTGATAAGAATATGTATGGACAATTCCGTGATCGTGATTACCGGTTGTATTTGACGATCTGTCCTCCATATATGGTGAAGAAAGAAAACGGACCCAGTACGGCTGATTGGAAATATACGGATAATGCACAGGACAGGGAATTTATAGATTTAATGGCTACGATTTCCGGTGAAACTTATCATCGTTTGCCGTCTTCCAACTTTAAAGGATTCACCGTGCAAGGACAACCTCACTTTAAGAATATGAACTGGGGACAGGGCTGGAACGCTTCCCAAATGGGCTTCTGGGTATGGAAATATTATAATACACATACTGTAGCTACCAACGCGAATGGGGTGAATACAACAGATGCCCCGCTGTTCCGTATAGGTGAGGTGATGGTAAACTATGCCGAAGCGATGTGCGAATTGAACAAGTTCGGCCAGGCTGCTGCGGATAAGTCTATTAACAAACTTCGGGCAAGAGCTAATGTGGCGAAAATGGTGGTGAATGATATTAATGATGCTTTTGATCCGAAGCGTGATCCTTCCGTTCCTGCTCTTTTGTGGGAAGTGCGTAGAGAGAGACGAGTTGAATTGATGGGCGAAGGTTTCCGTTTGGATGATTTGCGCAGGTGGAAGAAAGGAGACTATGTTAACAAACAACCGCTGGGTGCCTATGTGACAGGGGCTTCGGCCAAGAATTTGAAAGTAACGGGTGGTGCAGGTGCTGATGAAGGATATGTTTATTTCTTTGATACCCCGCTTGGATGGCAGGAACATTATTATCTGTATCCGTTGCCTTTGAAGCAATTGGCGTTAAATACGAATTTGGAACAAAATCCGGTATGGACAAAGTAATTTTAAATTGAAATGATGCACAAGACCTGTAATATTTTAGTATATTGCAGGTCTTGAAAATTTAAGGTAGAAAATGAAAAATAGAATATCAATAAAATATGCGTTTTTTTGTGGAACAGCTTGCTGCATCTCATCTATACTACGTGCACAACAGGATGCATCCCAAATGAATGTGCTTTTTATAATGGCTGATGATATGCGCCCCGAACTGGGGTGTTACGGGGTAGATGTAGTGAAAACTCCTAATATGGACCGTTTGGCGGCAAGTGGCGTCTTGTTTCAGAATGCGTATTGTAATATTCCTGTGAGTGGGGCATCCCGGGCTAGTTTATTGACGGGGGTATATCCTCATTATCCCGATCGCTTTATTAGTTTTTCCGCCTATGCCAGCAAAGATTGTCCCGAAGCAATACCTATTTCAGGATGGTTCACCCGGAATGGTTATCATACTATTTCGGACGGCAAGGTGTTTCATCATATCAGCGATCATGCGGATTCGTGGAGTGAGCCTCCTTACCGGAATCATCCGAATGGATATGATGTATATTGGGCGGAATATAATAAATGGGAACTTTGGATGAATTCGGAATCGGGAAAAACGATTAATCCGAAAACGATGAGGGGACCTTTTTGTGAATCTGCTGATGTTCCTGATACTGCCTATGATGATGGGAAACTTGCAAACCGAGCTATTCGTGACTTGAAAAGGATGAAGGAGGCTGGCAAACCTTTCTTCTTGGCTTGTGGTTTCTGGAAACCTCATTTGCCGTTCAATGCCCCAAAGAAATATTGGGATTTATATAAACGGGAGGAAATACCTTTGGCTACCAATCGTTTCCGACCTGAAGGATTGCCGGAGCAGGTTCGTAATTCGAGCGAGATATATGCGTATGCACGGGTTGCGGATACGAGTGATATTGACTTCCAGCGGGAGGTAAAACATGGATATTATGCTTGTATGAGTTATGTGGATGCACAGATTGGCAAGGTATTGGATGCATTGGATGAACTGGGATTATCGGATAATACAATTGTGGTTTTGTTGGGAGATCATGGCTGGAATCTGGGAGAACATGATTTTATAGGTAAACATAATCTGATGAATACTTCTACTCATGTACCGTTGATTGTCCGTGTGCCGGGAATGAAAAAAGGAAAAACAAAATCGATGGTGGAATTTGTTGATTTGTACCCGACTTTATGTGAACTTTGTAAACTGCCTGTTCCCGCTGAACAGCTAAGCGGGCAAAGCTTTGCCGGGGTTTTCAAGAATCTGAAAGCTAAGACGAAAGGTGAAGTCTATATTCAGTGGGAAGGAGGAGATAATGCCGTTGACCGGCGTTATAGTTATGCGGAATGGATGAAAGGCGACGTGAAGAAAGCCAGTATGTTGTTTGACCATCGGATTGACGGGAAGGAAAACAAGAATCGGGTCGATGAAAAAAAATATAAGAATAAGGTTGAATCATTATCTTCTTTTATCAGAATAAAGAAGTCATCATTAAAGAAATAATATGAAAACAGTTTTATTACAGTCCAGCCGTTTGGTATCGGTTGTTTTATTCATGCTTTACGGAATGTCGATGTTTGCCCAGCGACAGGATATCTTGCTAAATAATGATTGGAATTTCCGGTTTTCGCATCAGGTACAGAAGGGAACAGAGGTAAGAGTTGATTTGCCTCATACTTGGAATGCGCAGGATGCTTTGTCCGGTAAGATAGACTATAAACGGGGAATTGGTAATTATGAGAAGAATTTATTTATTCGTCCCGAATGGAAAGGAAAACGTCTTTTTATTCGTTTCGAAGGAGTGAATAACATTGCAGATGTGTTTATAAATCGTCGTCATATAGGTGAGCATCGTGGGGGATATGGAGCTTTTATCTTTGAGATCACAGGAAAGGTGGAATATGGAAAAGAAAACTCTATATTAGTACGGGTGAATAATGGTGAACAGTTGGATATTATGCCTCTGGTCGGTGACTTTAATTTTTACGGAGGTATTTATCGTGATGTACATTTGTTGATTACTGATGAGACGTGTATTTCTCCTTTGGATTATGCTTCCCCCGGAGTACGTCTGATACAGGATAGTGTGAGCCATCGGTATGCTAAGGTACGGGCTATTGTTGATTTATCAAACGGGAGTAGTGGTAATCAGGAAGTGGAGCTTAACGTACGCCTGTTAGATGGTCAAAGGGTGGTGAAAGAAGGAACAAAGAATGTGAATCTTTCTGGAAACGAAGTAATGCAGCAGGAACTTACATTTGAAATCGATCAGCCTCATTTGTGGAATGGTCGTCAGGATCCTTTCCTTTATCAGGCGGAAGTGACTCTTTTCCGGAATGGTCAGATGGTAGATCGTGTTACACAACCGTTGGGACTTCGTTTTTACCGGATCGACCCTGATAAAGGTTTTTTCCTGAATGGAAAACATTTGCCTCTTCAAGGCGTTTGCCGTCATCAGGATAGGAGTGAGGTGGGCAATGCGCTGCGCCCGCAACACCATGAGGAAGATGTGGCATTGATGTTGGAGATGGGAGTGAATGCTGTTCGTTTGGCGCATTATCCGCAGGCTACTTATTTTTATGATCTGATGGATAAAAATGGTATTATTGTATGGGCTGAAATACCTTTTGTGGGTCCTGGTGGATATAATGATAAAGGTTTTGTGGATTTACCTGCTTTCCGTGCCAACGGAAAAGAGCAGCTCAAAGAACTGATTCGTCAACATTATAATCATCCTTCTATTTGTGTATGGGGGCTGTTTAATGAGTTGACGGAGTTGGGAGATAATCCGGTTGAGTACATCAAAGAATTAAATGTGCTGGCACATCAGGAAGATACTACCCGGCCTACGACCTCCGCAAGTAATCAAATGGGAGATTTGAATTTCATAACGGATGCTATTGCTTGGAACCGTTATGATGGATGGTATGGTGGCACTCCCGCTGATTTGGGGAAATGGTTGGATCGAATGCATAAGGATCATCCGGAAATATGTATTGCTATCAGTGAATATGGTGCCGGCGCAAGCATTTACCATCAACAAGATTCGTTGGTTAAAACTGTACCAACCAGTTGGTGGCATCCTGAAAACTGGCAGACGTATTATCACATTGAAAACTGGAAAACAATCTCTTCCCGTCCTTATGTATGGGGGAGCTTTGTCTGGAATATGTTTGATTTTGGCGCTGCACATCGCACTGAAGGAGACCGTCCCGGAATTAATGATAAAGGTTTGGTCACCTTCGACCGGAAAGTTCGTAAAGATGCTTTCTACTTTTATAAAGCCAACTGGAATAGGGAAGAACCAATGCTTTATTTAACAGGCAAACGTAACACAGTACGTACACAACGTTTGCAAACAATTATTGCTTTCACGAATCAGGCAGGAGCCGAATTGTTTGTAAACGGTAAGAGTTATGGTAAAGCAATACCGGATTCGTATGCTATTCTGGAATGGAAAAATGTGGAACTAGAACCTGGTGAAAATGAAATAAAGGTTGTTTCCACTAATAAGAAGTTACCTTTGAGCGATAGTTTTCATTGTAGATTGTGATAGGTAGTTTAAATGATAATCGGAAAGAGCACTGTAAACAAAGTAGGTTTGCAGTGCTTTTTTTCTAGGGGTTTCTCTTTTGGGAGATAATAATCCTTCCTGAATCTATAACAGCGGATAATGATACTCCAACAGTATAACAGATCATATCTGACCATAGAAAACCATGTCCAAAGATTAATGCTCCAAGTGTGGTGTTTCGTACAGTATTTGCCCAGTCTGCTTGGTATAGTTGGCTAATTTCTATACAATAAGAAAATAATAAGGAAATAACAATGGTCTTGAGTATAGATAATGACGGGAAAAGAAAGCGTATTCCACAATACACCATGGCTGCCCAAAGCGTATCGCCTGAATACTCTGCGATAAATTCGGGCAATATATCACCATGTTTTCGGGAAGCCAATCCTAACACTATAATTGCGGAAGTAATTGCTAAATAAATCCAACGTTTGTTTTTCACGCAGTAATGTTTTAGTATGGTGCAAATTTATAAAATTAAGTTGGATAACTTGGCAGGATGGATCAAACTCTGATAAAAACAGATTTTATTTACATACTAAACCTTTCGTTCTTTTGAAATGTTATAAGGTCGTTCGAGCTTTATCTCGATAAATGTATTCATAACCAACCGATTTACGCAATTGTTGTGGAAACGGCTGCAGTTGGTCACTTAAAAAGTTAGTAATTAAAATAATAGAGTTATGAAGAATCTTTTTCGACCGTTGTTAGTACTGACAGGATGTATAGTATTGGCGAGTTGTGTAAGTCAGAAGCAATTTAAAGGTTTAAAAACTGATTATACAAAGTTGCAAACAGAATATCAGGAAAGTCAATTGCAGCTAAGAGAAAATCAGGCACGTTCAACAAGTCTTGAGGAGAGACTTGCCGAAGCGCAGCGGAATAATAGTGAGTTACGCAAGAGCTTGTCCGATATGCAAAGCATCTTGAATAAGAGTCTTACACAGAGCTCTCAAGGGAATATGAATATGGGTAAGTTAATAGATGAGATCAATGCTTCAAACCGTTTCATCCAGCATTTGGTTAAAGAAAAGAATAGATCAGACTCTTTGAATCTCGTAATGGTCAATAAACTTACCCGTTCGCTTACCCGTGAAGAGATGCGTGACTTGGATATTAAGGTATTGAAAGGTGTTGTATATATTTCCTTAGCAGATAACATGCTTTATAAATCAGGAAGTTATGAAATTAGCAATAAAGCAGAGGCTGTGCTTAGTAAAATAGCCAAAATCATTCAGGACTACAAAGATTATGATGTTCTGGTAGAAGGAAATACAGATACCGATCCGATATCTCGTACGAATATACGTAATAATTGGGATTTGAGTGCGTTGCGTGCTTCATCTGTTGTTCAGGCATTACAGAATATTTATGGTATAAATCCCAAACGCCTGACTGCTGCCGGTCGAGGTGAATTTAATCCGGTAGCCGGTAATGATACGGCAGAAGGAAAAGCTCGTAACCGCCGGACCGAGATTATTATAACTCCTAAACTGGATCAGTTTATGGATTTGATAGATCAGGCTCCTGATAATTCTTCATCAGGTATAATGGGGGATGAGAATACAAAAGAGTAAAGGAAATATTTCCATCTAGGGCTAATAATAAAGCGATGAATTGAATTTATCATCGCTTTATTATTAGCAATTTGAAACAGATACAGTAAAGTGTTAGAGGTATCTATATTTTATTTTCAGAGCTTGAGAAATTGCTCTATTTTATAGAGAGTCCGATTTGAAATGAGTATTGCTGATTTTAAATGTTTTCGGCAGATGGACCTATTTTGAAAATTCAAACTCATATGGATAAGGAGTTTGATTCCATGAAACCCATTCTATCTTTCCATAATTATGCAAATCACATGGGAAAACCACAGAATAGTCCCATGGATTATATCGATATGGTATGTCAACATATTGACAAGCATATTTATTTGAATATAGCCAATGATATCCTGTTTTAGAGTCGCTATATATTGCTACCATAAAATATTTACCAATCTTTACTTTAGCGGAAGTATATGTTTCCTTTATTGACGAGGCAAATATAGAATAAGTAGCATCAACTATGCTACCATCTTTCTTTTTAATTTTTGATTTTGACAGCAAATTCCAAGTTTCATCTTGTATTTTTTGATAATCAAGTATATTCCCTGAAAAAGTTTGCTTTTTCACATCAAATTCCTCATTGTTGTCAGCCTTAAATAATAAAAATGTGGTGGAAATATTTTCGTAATCAGACTCTGGAGTAAGAGCTTTGTATCCATTTAGCCAAATTTCCTGAATGTCACTTTTTTCTTCATCACTTTTACTACATCCAACTACTATCAGTGCAGTCATAATTAAAAATAGAAGTTTTTTCGGGCTGACCCCAAAGGAACCCTGAATGCATTTGATGCTGTCAAGTTTCTCTTGGTATTCATTGAGTATATTACGTAGTTTGGTATTGATTAGTGCTGCGTCTGGACGTTTGACTACTTGCCCGTTTTTGAATTGTGAAAGACTGTCGACTTTGAATCGAGTGACAATGTACTTTGTTTCTTCTTTGTGATGGATGGCTATACAAATTTTGTGAGATCCATCACTTAACACCTTTGCTGGGATTAGAGCTAATCTGATTGTTGCCATAGTTTCAAAATTTAGAGAAAACACTCGGACAAGATTTCGACAAGGTAAATTGCTCAAAAGTGAGAGTTTTCTCGTTTTTTTTTAATCAATAGCAGCTAATTAGAAAAGTAAAAAGGCTGATTAACCATTTGATAATCAGCCTTTCTGCTAAGTGATTCCGCTGCGATTCGAACGCAGGACCCACGCCTTAGAAGGGCGTTGCTCTATCCAGCTGAGCTACGGAACCAGCCTTATTTGCGGATGCAAAGGTAGTGCTTTTTATGAAAACTCAAAAACTTTCCGGCACTTTTTTATTCATATTTTTCTTTATGGCTATGAATCAGTAATTTATAAAAGAGAAATATTTTGTTTACTTATATGATTGGGGAGGAATGAATAGGAAAACGTCATTTTTACGAAGAATAACGAACGTTATATAGGTTTCAAAAAAGGTCAAAAAAATTAAAATACGGTTGTGTTTTTCTATTATAACTTCTACTTTTGAACGATAAACAACTAAAAAACACATAAAGTTATGAAGAAATTGATTTTTTTATTTGCATTTTGTATTGTAGTGACTAATGTTTTTGCACAAACCGCCCCAGAGCAATTGAAAAAAGAAGGAAATGATGCATTTAATGCTAAAAATTATCCAGTAGCGTATGCGAAGTTCAGCGAATATCTGAAACAGACTAATAATCAGGATTCTGCAACAGCTTACTATTGTGGTATAGCAGCAGACGAAGTGAAAAAGTATGCGGAAGCCGTGACCTTTTTCGATATTGCTATTCAGAAAAAATTTAATATAGGAAATGCGTATGCTCGTAAAGCTTTGGCTTTAGATGCACAAAAGAAGACTGCTGAATATGTAGCTACATTAGAAGAAGGGCTGAAAGTCGATCCTAAGAATAAGACAATGGTGAAGAATTATGGTCTTCATTATCTAAAAGCAGGACTTGCAGCACAGAAAGCAGGAAAAGCAGAAGAAGCTGAAGATTGTTTTAAGAAAGTAATTCCTTTGGATCACAAGCAATATAAAACAAATGCATTGTACAGTTTAGGAGTTCTGTGCTATAATGATGGCGCTAATATCCTGAAGAAAGCTGCTCCTTTGGCAAATTCTGATGCAGATAAATATGCTGCAGAAAAAGAAAAAGCTGATGGTAGATTTAAAGAAGCATTAGACTATCTGGAAGAAGCTGCTAAGATCTCTCCGGAAAATGAAAATGTGAAGAAGATGCTTCCTCAAGTGAAAGCTGTTATGAAGTAATTTGACCAATTTTATAAATGATAAAGGGTTGCCGATATGACACGTCGGACAACCCTTTTTATTGCTATCTTTTTCTAATCTATACCTTTTGTGTACATTTGCCTTCCCTAAACGTAGAAGTATTTTATATGCACTTATATAATAAGGAACAGGCTATTAAACGAATGAACCAGTTGGGACAACTCCACCGTCCTTTCATTTTCATTATAAATTATCTACAAGATGTATCTTATATAGAGGAGGTTGCCGCTGTTGATTCCGCTGAAGTTTTGTATAATTTGAATGGATTTACCAATCAGATTATATCGGCTGAAGATGATATAGCTACTTACTCCGCAAAAACAGTGCCTTCACTACATTGGCAGCCTTTCGCAGAATCTTTCTCTTCTTATCAACGTTCGTTTAATATCGTGCGACGGAACATCCTGGCAGGAAATAGTTTCCTTACGAATTTGACGTGTCGCACTCCGGTAGAAACCAATCTCACTCTGAAAGATATTTATTTTCATTCAAAAGCGATTTATAAGCTATGGATTAAAGATCGTTTTACGGTTTTCTCTCCTGAAATATTTGTTAGAATTCATCAAGGAAAAATTAGCTCATATCCGATGAAGGGAACCATTGATGCTTCAATTCCCTCTGCTGCTCAATTATTGATGAATGATCCGAAAGAGACTGCCGAACATGCTACCATTGTAGATCTGATTCGTAATGATTTAAGTATGGTTGCCAACCGGGTGTCAGTTTCCCGGTATCGGTATATGGACAGGTTACAGACTAATCGGGGAGTCATTTTCCAGACGAGTTCTGAAATTCAGGGTATATTGCCTGAAAATTATCAGGAGCATTTGGGAGATATTATTTTCAGGCTATTACCAGCCGGTTCTATTACCGGTGCTCCAAAGAGAAAAACGATGCAGATTATTCAGGAAGCTGAAACCTACGACAGAGGATTTTATACGGGAGTTATGGGATATTCTGATGGCATTGATTTAGATAGTGCCGTTATGATACGATTTGTAGAACAGGAAGGAGAGAAGATGTATTTTAAAAGTGGAGGTGGGATCACCTGCCAGAGTGATGTGGAAAGCGAGTATAATGAAATGAAACAAAAAGTATATGTACCCATTTATTGAGACTATCCGAATAGAGGATGGACAGATTTATAATCTTGATTATCACACAGAACGCTTTAATAAAACCCGTGCAGCTTTTTGGAAAGACAGCACTCCGCTGGATTTACGGGAATTTATATCTCCGCCAACTTTAAATGGAATTCATAAATGCCGGATTGTATATGGAAAAGAAGTGGAAGAAGTTACGTATGCGCCCTATCAGATGCGACAGGTATCTTCTTTGCATTTGGTTGTGTCTGATACCATTGATTATACTTATAAAAGTGCGTATCGGGAAGAACTGAATGCCTTGTACGCTCAAAGAGGAATGGCGGATGATATTTTAATTGTGAGAAATGGCTATCTGACAGATACCTCTATAGCTAATGTTGCTCTCTATGACGGACATACCTGGTTCACACCGGCTCATCCGTTACTCCGTGGGACGAAACGAAGCGAATTTCTGGACAGGCAGCTCATTGTTGAGAAAGACATTCCGCAAATATGTCTGAAAGACTATTCCCATATCATGTTATTCAACGCAATGATTGACTGGAAACGCATTATATTGCCTATAAATGAGAAACATTTAATTCTATAAACTATAATTAACTGAAATATACAGAGAACTGCTGAACAAAAGTCTCTTTTGTACTGTTATATTTATGTGTTTTTCATAGTATTAGATATAAGATTAATTAAAGAGATTGTACTTCACTTGTGAAAGCTAAAGTACGTCAGAGACAGAAGAGTCTGTTTTTTTGATAAATGTGTTAGAGCATCGGTTTTACCAGGCCGATGCTTTTTTTATGTCCTTTTACCCCCTTTTGTAGTTTATATGAAATAAAATTTGTACGTTTGTAGAGTAATAATAGAAAATGATAAAGATGAACATACCCGTTATCTTTCAGTTTTTAAAAGATCTTTCCGCGAATAATAATCGTGAGTGGTTTAATGAGCATAAGGCAGAATATGAAACAGCCCGTGCCGAGTTCGACAACTTCTTGGCAACAGTGATTGCCCGTATTTCCCTGTTTGATGAAACTATCCGGGGGATTCAGCCCAAAGACTGTACTTATCGCATTTACCGGGATACCCGCTTCTCTGCGGATAAAACACCTTATAAAATACATTTCGGAGGTTATATCAATGCCAAAGGAAAGAAGTCCGATCATTGTGGATATTATGTACACTTGCAGCCGGATGGTTCTATGCTTGCCGGAGGAAGCCTCTGTCTGCCTACCAATATCTTGAAAGCAGTGCGACAATCTATCTATGATAATATCGAAGAGTTTGTTGCGATCGTAGAAGATCCGGAGTTTAAGAAATACTTCCCGGTGATAGGAGAGGATTTTCTGAAAACAGCTCCGAAAGGTTTTCCGAAAGATTTCAAGTACATTGATTATTTGAAATGTAAAGAATATGTTTGCTCTTATAATGTTCCAGATGACTTCTTTACCCGACCGGATATGTTGGAACAGATAGACAAAGTGTTCCGGCAATTCAAACGGTTTGCCGATTTTATAAATTATACGATTGATGATTTTGAATAAATAATGCCTAGAATATAAACTTTAAAATTTAACTTATATGGTAGTAGATACTTTAGAAAATCTGGAGAAATATGCGTCTTTAAACCCTCTGTTTGCACAGGCTATTGAATTCTTGAAGTCTCATGACCTCCAAGCCATGGAAGTTGGTAAGACAGAACTGAAAGGAAAAGATCTGTTGGTGAATATTGCACAAACCAAACCTAAAACAAAAGAGGAAGCCAAACTGGAAACTCATAACGAATTTATTGATATTCAAATCCCATTGTCGGGAACAGAAATAATGGGGTATACTGCTGCTAAAGACTGTGTTCCGGCAGATGCACCTTACAACGAGGAAAAAGATATTACTTTCTTCGAAGGATTAGCAGAAACATACGTTGCCGTAAAACCGGGAATGTTTGCTATCTTTTTCCCGCAAGACGGTCATGCTCCCGGTATTACTCCAGATGGTGTGAAGAAAGTAATCGTAAAAGTAAAAGCATAATCCTAATTCAATTCTGATATGGAAAAGACACTTAATCTCGTAAAAAACGATCCCTGGCTGGAGCCTTTTGCCGGTGCTATCACCGGACGCCATCAGCATGTATTAGACAAAGAAGCTGAATTGACGAATAAGGGAAAACAAACCCTTTCAGATTTTGCATCGGGGTATCTTTATTTTGGATTGCATCGCACCGATAAGGGGTGGACTTTCCGTGAATGGGCTCCTAATGCTACTCATATTTATATGGTGGGTACATTTAATAATTGGGAGGAAAAAGCTGCCTACAAGCTGAAAAAACAAAAGAATGGTATTTGGGAAATCAACCTGCCGGCGGATGCCATTCATCATGGCGATCTCTACAAACTGAATGTATATTGGGAAGGCGGACAAGGCGAACGTATTCCTGCGTGGGCTACACGTGTGGTACAGGATGAACAGACCAAAATATTCAGTGCACAAGTCTGGGCTCCGGAGAACCCCTATAAATTCAAGAAGAAAACATTTAAGCCCGACACGAATCCGCTGTTGATTTATGAATGTCATATCGGAATGGCACAGCAGGAGGAAAAAGTGGGCACATATAACGAATTCCGCGAGAAAATACTTCCTCGTATTGCTGAAGAAGGATATAATTGTATCCAGATTATGGCTATTCAGGAACATCCATATTATGGAAGCTTCGGCTATCATGTATCCAGTTTCTTTGCTGCCTCTTCGCGTTTTGGTACCCCCGATGAACTAAAAGCATTGATTGATGCTGCTCATGAGATGGGTATTGCTGTGATTATGGACATCGTTCATTCACATGCAGTGAAGAATGAAGTAGAAGGACTAGGAAACTTTGCCGGTGATCCGAATCAGTATTTTTATCCGGGCGCTCGTCGCGAACATCCGGCTTGGGACTCTCTCTGCTTTGATTATGGCAAGAATGAAGTGATCCACTTCCTGTTGTCAAACTGCAAGTACTGGCTGGAAGAATATAAATTTGACGGATTCCGTTTTGATGGAGTGACTTCTATGTTATATTACAGCCATGGACTGGGTGAAGCTTTCTGTAACTACGGAGATTATTTCAACGGTCATCAGGATGATAATGCGATTTGTTACCTGACACTGGCTAATGAAGTGATTCATCAGGTAAATCCGAAGGCGATAACCATTGCCGAAGAAGTTTCCGGTATGCCGGGACTGGCTGCCAAAGTAGAAGATGGCGGTTACGGCTTCGATTATCGTATGGCCATGAATATTCCGGACTACTGGATCAAGACAATCAAAGAAAAGATCGATGAAGACTGGAAGCCTTCCAGCATGTTCTGGGAAGTAACCAACCGTCGCCAGGATGAAAAGACCATTTCGTATGCAGAAAGTCATGACCAGGCATTAGTAGGAGATAAGACGATTATCTTCCGCCTGATTGATGCCGATATGTACTGGCACATGCAGAAGGGAGACGAAAATTATGTTGTCAACCGTGGTATTGCTTTGCATAAAATGATCCGCCTGCTGACCTCTTCGACTATCAACGGAGGTTATCTGAACTTTATGGGAAATGAATTCGGGCATCCCGAATGGATTGATTTCCCGCGTGAAGGTAACGGATGGTCGTGCAAATATGCCCGCCGCCAATGGGATTTGGTGGACAACAAAAATCTGACCTATCACTATATGGGTGATTTTGATAAAGAAATGCTGAAAGTTCTCAAGAGTGTGAAAGATTTCCAGGCAACACCTGTTCAGGAAATATGGCATAATGATGGCGATCAGGTATTGGCATACGAACGGAAAGACCTTATATTTGTCTTTAACTTTAATCCAAAGCAGTCATTCACTGATTATGGATTCCTGGTAACTCCGGGAGCTTATGAAGTGATACTGAACACCGACGATGTAGCATTTGGAGGAAATGGTTTAGCAGACGACTCTGTCGTGCACTTCACTATTACTGATCCGCTGTACAAGAAGGAAAAGAAAGAGTGGCTGAAACTCTATATTCCTGCCCGTACCGCTGTAGTACTTAGAAAGAAAAAATAATTTTATCTTTAAATCAAGAAGCCCCCGCAAATATTATTGAATATCTGCGGGGGCTTTCTCGTTTATTACCCTATTCTATAATTCAGTTCCTAGTTTTCCAGAAAGGTACTTGGCCCGAGAATATCATACATATCACTAACGTTGCGCGTTTTGAGCAATACCCCTTGTGGAGTATAGAATAACTGATATTTGATGTCGACATTATCTTGCCCTACCTTAATTACTATAATAGCCTGCCATTTGGGAAACTCCACCATTGTCACATTATCTACCACCCAATTTGCGTATGGGCCGGATACAAAGGCATTATAGACTGTTGGGGTCAGCCGGTCGAGACTGACAAGATCAGTCTGCGTCATCACCCATTGTCCCCGAACGTTGAACCATACATTTTTAGTAAATCCGTTCATTGCAAAGTTGGCACAATAATATCCGTCGTCTTGTGACCAGGCGACGCCATTTGCTTTAGGATACATTTTCTTGAAAGTCGACTGTACATTGCCGGGAGGGGTATCTCCAAAGACAGATGTAGATAATAGCAGAAACAATGCGATTGCACAAATCATAAATTTCTTCATAAGCTTTGAGTTTAGAGGATTATTTATCTACCTAAACAGCCTTTGAGAATATTTGTTTGAGTGATGTGCATAAAATAATCCCCCGGTCATTCATAAGTGACCGAGGGATGAAGAGTATACAGATCTTAGTCTTTTTACTTAAAAAGTAATCTTTAAAATCTTTCCGTTATAGCCTCCGACTGAAACATCCGTGGGCTTATAAGGTAATAGGCTAATTTCTTCTTTAGCGCCCGTCATCAAATCAGTGGCCTGATAAGATTCCATTTGAGGAATCTGTAAAAAGTCGAAAGCATGTGAAGGCACATTGATAGCAACATCTACCAGTTGACTGTCGAAATTAATAATGAAAAACAGAATCTCATTTTTATATTTTCGCATAAAAGTATATTGTTTATGCTCATTGAAACGCCATCCGTTTATATTGGCATACATTAAATCAAAGAATACTCCCTTGCTGATTGCCTGCTCTTCATTACAAATCGTCAGTACTTTTTGGTAGATAGAGTAGAGGTGTTTATGCTCTTCAGTAAGCATCTTCCCGTCAAATTTACCTCCGTTGCGCCAGCGTCGTATGCTGTCTACACTCCAATAATCGAATATAGTAGTCCGTCCGTCCCTTCCGCTAAATCCTTCACTATCCATGCCCAGTTCTCCAAACTCCTGACCGAAGTAGATCATCATAGGATTAGTGTTCATACAGGCGGAAACGATCAGTGCGGGAATTCCTTTACGCGGGTTGCCGGCAAAGAAATCAGAAGCGATACGTTGCTCGTCGTGATTCTCCAGGAAGTTGAGCATCTTTTTCTCTATTCCATTCAGACTTTGCCAGCAATGAGTGATAGCGGATGCAGATTCATATCCACAAGCTACATTGCGTAACGTGTCATACAGCCCTACCTTATCATACAGGTAATCAAACTTGCCGCGGAACAGATAGTTACGGTATTCACCTGGATTGTAAACCTCTGCGATGAAAAGTATTTCAGGATAAGCCTCTTTTACTTGAGGAATAGCCCATTCCCAGAATTCAACAGGAACCATTTCGGCCATGTCGCAGCGGAAACCGTCAATGTCTTTTGATGCCCAGAAAAGAAGAATGTCCAGCATCTTTATCCAAGTATCCGGAGTCGGGGAGAAGTGGCAGGTACCGCCATTCTGATAATCCACTCCATAGTTTAATTTCACTGTTTCATACCAGTCGGTGATATTGGGAGTAGCATCAAAACGATTGTTACCGGTAGCTTTCGCCGGGAATTCCCGGTAAGGCTCTGCTGCACCGTCTTTCATATCAAACTGGGCATGAAGTTCCGCTTGCGGAATATAATAGAAATTATTATATGGGCTGAAAGATTGGCTGGAGTCATCGTTAGCTCCCAATTCGGTCGTACCGTCCGGTTGTGCATCCGAGTGATATTGGCGTGCTACGTGATTAGGTACAAAATCAATAATTACTTTCAGACCTGTGCGATGTGTGCGATGTACCAGATTCTCAAATTCTTTCATACGTCCTTGCACGTCGTTAGCCAAGTCAGGATCTACATCATAATAATCCTTGATAGCATAGGGAGAACCCGCTTTTCCTTTTACAACAGCAGGATGATCCGGACTGATATTATAACGGCGATAGTCCGTTTGAGTGGCATGCTCGATGATGCCTGTATACCATATATGTGTAGCACCTAATTTCTTGATTTCACCAAGTGCTTTGAGCGTGAAATCAGCCATTTTCCCGCAACCATTGGTGGCAATGTCTCCATTGTAGACACAGTGGTTGTTGTTATTTCCAAACAGGCGGGTGAATACTTGGTAGATAATTATTTTATTTTCGTCATTCATATAGAGTAGATTATTAATATTCGTATTCATTCTTGTTTCTGATGGATAGGAGATTATTTCCATATTTTCCCCTTTTCTTCCAACAGTTGACTAAGTACTTCGTTAGCTGTATTATAGCCTTGCCCGAAGATTTCTTCAGCTTTTTCCAGTTCGGTGTTACTGTACCCGTATAGGTTGTATGGTTCGATTAATAAATCGCATTTTTCTCTTTCGGGAAAGGTATTGGCGCGGAACATGAAATGGAATGAGCGCATAGCAATGCTTACAATATTCATTTTGTAATCCTGTGCCATGATGGGACTTACGTTGACAGCTACGACTTTATTGCAAACCCTGCGCAGGGTAGAGACCGGAAGATTCATCATCAATCCTCCATCCACATAGTTAGTGCCGTCTATGTTGACCGGAGAAAACATGACAGGCATACAGCAGGAAGCGGCGACCCGTTCCGCTATGCTTCCCCGATGAAAGTGAACCATGCGACCGTGATCGAGGTCAGTTGCTGTGATAATCAGGGGAAGTTGTAGCTCTTCCAGATTTTTTGCTTTTAAGTTAGTCCGGAGAAAATCAATAAATTCACAGAGGTCAAATAGTCCCTTCTTGGGAATCACCAGTTTGGTTAAATCCTGGAATTTATGTCCGGAGAAATAATCAAGTACTTTGTGCGGCTCGTTGCCGTCCGCGTAAAAGACACCTGCAAGTGCCCCTGCACTTACTCCAGAGATGATTTCCGGTTTAATATCATGTTCCAAAAGAGCTTGCATGACTCCCAAATGGGCAAATCCTTTAATAAATCCTCCGCTTAGTGCATAGCCAATCTGATATTTCCGGCTATTCCAGTTATTTGTGAATACCTCCATGAATTGCTTTCTTTAGTTCGCCACGAATTTAGTGAATTTATTGAAAGTAGGAGGAATATAATGGATAGGTTTTTTTTAAATCCATACCATCTGTCTTGTTCACATTTGAAATAAACCGTCATAGAACATAAAACACGGATGGAAACTCTGCTCCGGCACCATGTCGGTCAGAATCCGAAATCGTCTATCTCAACTTTGTGCTCTTCGCTTTCTTTGAATGGTTTTGCTTCTTTTTGTACGGGATTTCCTTCGATATAGATGGCACGGAATGGACGGGCTGGGCAAACATATTCACATCCTCCACAACCTACACATATTTCTTTATTTACATGAGGAATCGTCAATCCGTCCTTATACGGCACCATCGCTACTGCTTGTGTGGGACAGTGTTCGGAGCAGGCTCCGCAACTGGTTCCATCTGTATAAACAATGCAATTTTCCTCGATGAAAACAACATATCCCATTTGTGTAAGATGTTTTTGCTCTACACTTATGGGAAGAATTGCTCCATTGGGACAGACATCTCCACAGACAGTACAGTCAAAGTTACAAAATCCTTTCTCAAAGCTAACAGTAGGTTGCATCATGCCTGCCAAGCCATATTCCATAAAAGCCGGTTTCAAGATATGAGAAGGGCATTTGCTGACACAAAGATGACAGGATGTGCATTGCTGTTGGAAGTGTTCCCGACTGATAGACCCCGGAGGAGTGATCGGATTTTCCTTTTTGTATGCCTTCTTACCTTCCAAGCTTGCTACAGATTCCTTGGCTTGGGAGATGAGTTTGGGGGTTGCTCCGGCAGTAACAAGACCGGCAACCAAAAAACGGCGTTTGGATGAATCCAAATCCGGTGATGATGGTGCAGGAGTTTCTACATCAGACTGTTTTTTTAAAGAAGGGGCGTAAACTAATGCTTTTTGTTTGCATACTCCCAAACAGTTGAAACAATCTACACAACGACTATAATCAATAGCGTGTTCTTTACTATTGATGCAAGCTGCTTTGCATTTGGTGGCACAAAGCCCGCATCCATTACATTTGGCAGTATCAATACGGACTTTGAATAATGAAAATCGGCTCAATAACCCCAATATTGTTCCTACGGGACAAATCGTATTGCACCATGTCCGTCCATGTTTCCATGCCATTACAAAGATGACTGCAAGAGTAATAATAGCGATGAGAAGGGAAGAAATGCTCAAGATGGAGGTGTCTACCTGATAAAATGTATAATTGTCAAATCTGGCAAAGAGTGATTCCAGCAGATTATTCCCCAGCATATAGATAGGTTTGAATATGTGCACTACTACACGTCCATACGCACTGTACGGATCGAGCAAACCAACAATAAATGTAAATCCACATAGAAACCCGACCACTGTCAGTCCGAGCACACCCCAGCGCAATTTGTTTTTTGCAGGACTGTAAACTATATTTTTTTTTGCTTTTTTCCCGTTGCTTTGGAAATTCGTGCAATCAC
>ENA-OQCW01000468-OQCW01000468.1-human-gut-metagenome-genome-assembly--contig:-NODE-468-length-24042-cov-4.595609_pt1 | contig 24042 bp, 23 predicted proteins | sample MGYA00242767_ERZ504593 | MGnify/ENA primary metagenome ERZ504593 (study PRJEB26092, sample SAMD00036307) | human gut metagenome | host: Homo sapiens | study: EMG produced TPA metagenomics assembly of... | reverse complement strand
CCCTCAAGATGAGATATCCCATTCGAAAGAAGTAAGACCCCTTGAAGACGACGAGGTAGATAGGACAGAGGTGGAAGTGCAGTAATGTATGGAGCTGACTGTTACTAATCGGTCGAGGGCTTGACCTAATAGCTTAGAAAGCGGCGAGGGAAGACAGGAGCTTAAGGAATGTTTATATTCCGTGAAGCGGAAGTCAGACCGAAGGCATTTGCGAAGCAAAGGACACGAAATAAGCGGAGCTTATGAGTGACGGTTGCTAAGCGGACTAAGCTGAACGGCAGTTGGAAAGTTTCGTTTTATATATGTGGTTTTGAAGGTACAACAAAAACGATTGGATTATTCCAATCGTTTTTTTAGATTTAGGGGACTTAACTTTTTTTTGAAGTAAAAAAGGAGTTGCCTTTAATCTGACAACTCCAAATATTAATTCTATTTTGTTTATTTCTCGATTTCACCATTCCAATCAATAATTCCACCGAATTCTACGATATTATCGTATCCCAATCTACTGAGTTTTCCTGCAGCTTGTTTGCTTCGATTTCCGCTGCGGCAGTAAACGAGAATAAGCTGATTTTTATCAGGAAGTTCAGGGATGTCTTTTGTACTGATGGTTTCGTTTGGAATATTAATGGCCTGAGGAATATGTCCTTCTTTATATTCTTCCGGAGTTCGCACATCGAGAATGATATATTCTGTTTCTTCTTTCATCATTTTTTCGGCTTCTTCCATGTCAATTTGACGATAACTATGGTTTTCTGTTTTTGCATTTTTAGAGCTACATCCTGTTAAAAGCAGTAGTGCTGAAGCTAAAATAGGAATAATTTTTTTCATTTTCATCGTATTTTCTCCTAACTAAATTTTAAAATTTTATGTAGTTATTTTATTTTTTCCTTTGCAAATAAGCTGTGTCATGGTTCCCATGGGACAGTAGACACACCAGCTTCGAGGCTTGAATAGAATCATTGTAATAAAACCAAGAATAGTAGAGGTTAGCATAACGCTATAAAACCCAAAAGCAAATTGTGCTACTCCGGGGTGAATAAGTGTATCGTGATATGCCCAGTTCCAAGGTACTTTAAATGTCCATAAAAGTGTTACAACTTGTTTTAAATTCTCTGTACCGGAAAATACCAGATAGGTGTTCCAAAGCATTTGAAAAAACATGATGAAAAAGAAAATTAAAAATCCATAACGGAATGTTTTGCTTTTCATCCATTTAGGAATATCTTTCTTACGTGAAAGTCCGAAGCGTCCACCTAAGAGCTCAAAGAGCTGCCCTCTGCCACAGTAGCGATTGCAATAGCCTTTTGTTCCTTTTGCAATAGAAATAATCAAGGGAATAAAGAAACATAGCAGTCCAAGCCAGGCAAAAAGAATATTGAAAAATCCTAATATCAGATAAGTAAGGGATACAATCCAAAGATAGTCGTACCAATGTTTTTTCATGACGTTACCTCCTGAATTTCAATTACAGAAGCAGGACATTCTTTTGCACATTTTCTGCATCCTATACATTTAGCCACATCAACTTTAGCCATTATTCCTTTCCAAATGTCAATCGCATTTCTGGGACAGACTTTTATACAGCAGCCGCAAGCAACACAATCATTCATGTTGATAAAAGCTTTTCGCTTTTTTCTTTCCATAGCAAACCTCCTAAAATAATAACTTTGATTTATTATAGCAAGAAGAAAGGTATGAGTTCAGTGATTTTATCACAATTGTGAAAAAACTGTGAAATTAGCAGCCAGGTGTTGACAGTGTTAGCTATAGGTGCTATATTACAAATAGAACAAAGGAAAGGGAAAAGAAAATCCTAATCCATTGGTTCATGTAATCGACACTCTGGATTTTCCAAAGTGCTAAAATAAAATCTATTGTCTTATATGAAGGGAGATATGACGTATGATGATGCCTAGTATTTTTGGAGAAAACTTATTTGATGATTTTATGGATTTTCCATTTGAAAGAGAATTTTTCGGAAGAAAAAATCCTCTGTATGGAAAGAACGAAAAAAACATTATGAAAACAGATGTAAGAGAAACAGAAAACACCTACGAATTAGATATTGATTTGCCTGGCTTTAAGAAAGATGAGGTAACAGCAAAACTGGAAAATGGATATTTGACTATCAATGCTGCAAAAGGTTTGGATAAAGATAAAACAGATAAACAGGGCAATTATATTCGCAGAGAGCGTTATGCAGGTGCAATGAGCAGAAGCTTTTATGTTGGTGATATTCATCAAGAAGATATTCATGCGAAATTTGAGGATGGAATTTTGAGATTAACTGTACCAAAAGAAGCAACAAAACAGGTGGAAGAAAATAAATATATAGCGATCGAGGGATAAGAGGAAAAAGTTATTAAAAAATAAAAGGGAATTCCGGCTGCGTATTAATTTAGCACAGCCGGAATTTTTTTCTGTTTCTATTTTAATTTTTTCATAGTTCTATAATAGGAACAGGCAAGTGGAATACAGGCTCCAATCCATGCCAGCGGATTAGAAGCGCAGGCGCCGGCAAAGCCAAAGGCTCCGGTTAAAACGAGTGCTCCGACAGCACGCATAATTAGTTCCATTATACCAGCGACAGTAGGTATGAAACTTTTGCCTAAACCCTGAAGGGTAAAACGGTAAATAAATAATAATGCCAGAGCGAAGTAAAAACATCCGCTGATTACCAGATAAGTATGGGAAAGAGAAAGAACTTCTGTTTCTTGTGATCCTACAAAAATACTGGTAAGCTGACTTCCGGCGATTACATTGATTGCACCGGAAAGAATACTGAAACTGCCGGACATTAAAATACATTGAAAAACGCCTTTTCGAATACGGGAAAATTTTCCGGCGCCATAATTTTGGGCTGCATAAGTTGCCATAGCTGTTCCGAAAGAACCAAGGGGCATAGTTGCAATACTTTCAATCTTTTGTGAAGCAGTGTAAGCTGCTACAGAAGCAGCGCCCAAACCATTTAATGCAAATTGCAGCATCAGAGAACCAATGGCGATAATTGACATTTGGAAAGCCATTGGAAGGGCAATGCTTAAATGGGAGGTAATTACTTCGTAGTGCATTTGAAAATCTGTTTTTTTCAACCAGAGAATAGGGACTTTCTTTATAATAAAGAAAATACATAAAATGCCGGATAAAAGCTGAGAAAGTATAGTAGCAATGCCGGCGCCGACAACTCCCAGATGAAAATACAGTATAAATACCAAATCAAGTATAATATTTATACAGCAGGCAAAAATGAGAAAATATAAAGGAGTTTTGCTGTCACCTAATGCTCGGACCGCATTGGATAAAAGATTGAACAAAACAGTTGCAGGAATACCTAAAAAATAATGACAAGGTATGCCCATGCATCATCAATAATCTCAGAAGGTGTCTGCAAAAGTTCTAATAAAGGTCGTGCCAACAGTACAGACAGAATTGTTGTAATAATTGCTACAGCACTGCTGATCAGAATGCTGGCTGCAAAACTTTTTCTTACATCATCTTCGTTCTTTGCTCCAAATTTTTGAGAAGTAATAATAGATAGACCGGAGGTAAGTCCTTGAACAAATCCAAGAATTAAAAAAGTAATAACTTCCGGTACAGCCTACAGCTGCAAGTGCATTTACACCGATTGTGCGTCCTACAATCAAAGTGTCTGCCATACTGTAAAATTGTTGGAATATATTTCCGATAATAAGTGGGAGAGAGAAGAAAAAAATCAATTTGGCTGGATTTCCCTCTGTAAGTGTTTTTGTCATGAGTGAATACTTCCTTTCTGTTAAAAAATCATTATTTTATCGGAGATAAGCTCTATTATAAAAAATTTTTTAAAAAAGTAAGAATGTAATTTCTTAGTGAAATAGATGTAATATATTGTATAGTTACAAATAGATGAGAAAAGTGAGGCAGGGTATGTGTAAAGAAATGTATGATATTACAGAGGGAGACTTAAATCCGGAATTTTTGTTTACCTGTGTTTCAACAAGAACAGAAGAGGAAGAAAATTATCATGCCCATGATTTTATAGAATTTGCGGTTATTATGGGCGGAAGAGGAAGATTTTATATTGATGGTAAGAATTATGAAGTGGAGGAAGGAGATCTGATTTTACTTAATCCCGGCACGTATCATAGAAGCAGAGCAGGATATTCAAAAGAGGGATTGAAAGAATGTTATATTGGATTTTCCAAAGTTTCTTTTAAAGGGTGCGAAAGTGGATATTTTCCTTTATTTAAGAACAACCAAAAGATTATGAAAATGACAGACAAGATGAAAAAGAATATTTTTCAAATTTGTAATGCGATGAATAAGGAAGCAAGAGAATGCGGCGCAGGGCGTTATTTTATGCTAAAGGCATATTTAATTCAAGCATTGTGTATGATTATCAGAGAACAGAGAGAGGAAAAACAAGAGTTTGAAGGAAAAGGATATATTTTTCAATCTACTGGGAAAAAGTATGTTGTGCAGCAGATTATGAAATATATGGAAGAAAATTATCGGGAGAAAATATCTTTAGAACAAATTGCGGCAAATATGTATCTAAGTTCTTTTTATATTGCCAAAATTTTTAAAAGTGAAACAGGAGATACGCCTATTAATTACTTGATTGGTCTTAGGATGGAAAAGGCAAAGGAAATCTTGGAGGCATATCCTGAAGAGCCGGTAAAAGAAGTTGCGGCAGCTGTGGGTTATTCCGATGCATATCATTTTAGCAAGTTGTTTAAAAAGCATTATGGAATTTCTCCTCTATATTATAAGAAAGAGAGTTTTTCTTGACAGGATTATATAAGTAGAATATAATCCCTATTAAAATAGTCGGATATAAAGGAAGGATTAAAATTATGGGTGGAAAAATATATAAAAATGTACAGGAACTGATTGGAAAAACACCGCTTATGGAAGTGGAAAACATAGAAAAAATGTTAGATTTAAAAGCCAAACTTCTTGTAAAACTGGAATATTTAAACCCAGCGGGAAGTGTAAAAGACAGAGTTGCAAAAAACATGATTGCAACAGCTGAGCAAGACGGCAGATTAAAACCGGGAGCAACAATTATTGAGCCAACTTCAGGAAATACAGGAATTGGCTTGGCTTCCATTGCAGCGTCTAGGGGATATAAGTTGATTTTGACTATGCCGGAGACCATGAGTGTAGAGCGAAGAAATATTTTAAAAGCTTATGGAGCAGAAATTGTTCTCACAGAAGGAGCAAAAGGTATGACAGGTGCTATCGAGAAAGCTAAGGAGCTGGCAGAGCAGATTTCAGGAAGCTTTCTGGCAGGACAGTTTGACAATCCTTCTAATCCTGCGGCACATAGGATTTCTACAGGTCCGGAAATTTGGGAAGATACAGATGGAAATGTGGATATTTTTGTTGCAGGTGTAGGAACAGGTGGAACCATTACAGGAGTTGGAGAATATTTAAAAGAAAAAAATCCTTCTGTAAAGATTGTTGCAGTAGAACCTTCGGACTCTCCTGTACTTTCGAAAGGTAAGGCAGGTTCTCATAAAATTCAGGGGATTGGAGCAGGATTTGTACCGACAGTTTTAAATACACAGGTTTATGACGAAATTATGCCAATTACAGCAGAAGAATCTTTTGAGACAGCGAAATTATTTGCACATAAAGAAGGAATTTTAGTAGGAATATCTTCCGGTGCAGCATTATATGCAGGAATTGAGCAGGCAAAGCGTGAGGAAAATGCAGGAAAAACTATTGTAGTTTTGCTTCCGGACAGCGGAGACCGTTATTATTCTACACCATTATTTGAGGGCTAATATAAAATTTATGGTGTAAGTGTTTGCTTTGTGCTAAACTTCAAATATAAAAATAAGGACAGGAGAATGTAGGATGGATATTATTGAATTTCAAAATAAATTAAAGGAAATACAGACACTTGCTTTAAATAATGGTAAAAAAGTAAAAGCATCATTGGTAGAAAAATTTTTTGAAGGGGATAACATTACACAGGACAAGCTGCAGAAAGTTTATGATTTTCTGGAAATACAGGGTATTTATGTAGATGGGGCAGAGAAGTCACAGGAAGTTTTAGTGACGGAAGAAGCAGCTTTAGAGGAGATAGAAGAAATTCCACTTACTTCAGAGGAAAAAGAATTTTTGGAAGAATATCTTCTGGGATTTAAAACGGAGGAAGAGTTGGTAAAAGAGGAAATTCTTAGAGCATTTTTAGAAGGAAGCCAGGAATGTACGGAAAGATTAATCCGTGTATATCAGGATGAAATTGTCAAAACTGCAAAGAAGTTAAATTGTGAAAATATCTTTTTTGGAGATTTAATTCAGGAAGGAAATATGGGACTTTTAACAGCTTTAGAGTATCTTTCAGAGCAGGAAAATCCAGATGAATGGCTTATCAGAGAAATTGAAAGTACTATGAAATTATTTATTGAGGAGCAGACACAACAGAAGAAAGAAGACAATATTTTGGTAGAGAAGGTCAGAGATTTAGAAAAGAAAGTAAAAGAGATTACTGAGGATGAAGATGTGAAGTATAGCGTAGAGGAGTTAGCAACATTTTTGGATATGGATCTTGAAGAAATGGAGTCTGTACTCCGATTAACAGGAGATGACCAGTAACGTTTTATTGTTTTTTAATAGAATTACTATCTTTTCTTCATTGTATAATAATACGTGAAGCAGTATAGTCTATATAACAGGGAAATCCTGAAACATTGGAAACAATGTAAAAACGGAGGATAATGAAATGGATATTGAAGAAAAGAAAAAACCACAGCCTCCTAAGAAACCGGTGTTATTTTATTATGGAATAATACTGTTGGTCTTAGTAGTGCTGAATACTTTTGTAGTCCCTTATCTTGCAGAGAGAAGCATTAAGGAAGCGGATTATAATGAGTTCTTAGATGATTTGGAAGCTGGCAAGATTTCAGAGGTTACTTTGGAGTCGGATGTTATTTATTATGTGGAAAAAGGGAAAGATAATAAAGAGCAAGTGTATAAAACTGGTCGTATTTCTGATTTGCAGGAAGTAGATAGATTACACAAGGCAGATGTTGTCTTTTCAGAGGAAATTCCTACGAGAATGAATCCCCTTGTAAGTCTTTTGCTTACCTGGGTATTTCCTTTTGTACTCATGTGGTTTTTGGGAAGCTGGCTCATGCGGAAGATGATGAAGAACATGGGCGGTGGAGCTGGAGCGGGGGCAATGACCTTCGGAAAAAGCAATGCCAAGATTTATGTAAATTCATCTACGGGAATTAAATTTTCAGATGTAGCAGGTGAAGATGAGGCGAAAGAATTGCTTTCGGAAATTGTAGATTATCTGCATAATCCTGAAAAATATAAGGAAATTGGTGCGTCTATGCCAAAAGGTGCACTTTTAGTAGGACCTCCAGGTACAGGTAAAACACTTTTAGCGAAAGCAGTAGCAGGTGAAGCAAGTGTACCTTTCTTTTCAATTTCTGGTTCTGAGTTTGTGGAAATGTTTGTAGGTATGGGTGCGGCAAAGGTTCGAGATTTATTTAAACAGGCTAATGAAAAAGCACCATGTATTGTGTTCATTGATGAAATTGATACTATCGGAAAAAAACGTGACGGAAGTGCAATGGGTGGAAATGATGAGCGTGAGCAGACTTTAAACCAGCTTTTGACAGAAATGGATGGATTTGATGGCTCTAAGGGAGTTGTTATTTTAGCTGCTACAAACAGACCTGACTCCCTTGATGCGGCACTTCTTCGACCTGGACGTTTTGACAGACGTATTCCGGTAGAATTACCAGATTTAAAAGGTCGCGAGGAAATCTTAAAGGTTCATGCCAGAAAGATTAAAATTGCAGATAATGTGAATTTTCATGAAATTGCAAAAGCGGCATCCGGGGCTTCAGGTGCAGAACTGGCAAATATTGTAAATGAGGCAGCTCTAAGAGCAGTCCGTGACAGAAGAAAATTTGCAACACAGGCAGATATGGAAGAAAGTATAGAAGTTGTTATTGCCGGTTATCAGAAGAAGAGCAGGGTTCTTTCGGAAAAGGAAAAATTGATTGTATCTTATCACGAGGTAGGGCATGCTCTTGTGGCAGCACTTCAGACGAATTCTGCGCCTGTGCATAAAATTACAATTATCCCAAGAACTTCCGGTGCGTTGGGTTATACCATGCAGGTAGATGAGGGTGAACATTTCCTTATGTCAAAGGAAGAACTGGAGAATAAAATTGCTACCTTTACAGGAGGAAGAGCAGCAGAGGAACTGATTTTCCACTCTGTAACAACAGGTGCATCCAATGATATTGAGCAGGCAACAAAAATTGCAAGAGGCATGATTAGCCGCTTTGGTATGAGTGAAGAATTCGATATGGTTGCAATGGAGAGTATGTCTAACCAGTATTTAGGCGGAGACAGTTCTCTTGCATGCTCTTTTGAAACACAGACTTTGATTGACAAAAAGGTTGTAGAGCTGGTAAAGAAACAGCATGATAAGGCGTATAAAATTCTGGAAGATAATATTGCAAAGCTTCATGAACTGGCAAAATATCTGTATGAGAATGAGACCATTACAGGCGAAGAATTTATGCGGATTTTAAATACGAAGCCAAGGATTGGCATGAATGAAGATGTAGTGGAGGAAGGAACTAATGATTTACACAATTAAAAATGACAAAATAGAAGTTTCTGTAGAGGATTTAGGCGCTCAGATGCGTTCTATAAAGGATGCAACAGGTAAAGAATATCTGTGGCAGGGAGATGAAAAATACTGGAATGGTTCAGCACCTAACTTGTTTCCTTATATTGCACGTCTGACAGAGGGAAAATATATTTTAAAGGGCAGAACTTATGAGATGCCGAAACATGGTTTTTTAAGGAACTCTGTATTGAAGTTAAAAGAAAAGACGCAGACCAAAATGGTGTTTTCCTTAACAGACAGTGAAGAAACTTATAAAATGTATCCTTATCATTTCGAGATTAAAGTGAAATATGAGTTGTTTGAAAACGAACTTAAAGTTTCTTATAATGTGGCGAACAAGGATAAAAAAGTGATGTACTTTGGTGTAGGAGGACATCCCGGTTTTCAGGTTCCAGTAGAAAAGGAATTGTCTTTCGAGGATTATTTTATTGAATTTGCCAAAGGAACAGATATGAAGCGTGTGGGGATGTCAGAGGACTGTTTTGTTACCGGAAAAGATGAAGCATTTCCTTTAGAGGAGAACCGAAGACTATATCTGCATCATAATCTGTTTGATGATGATGCAATTATTTTAAAAGATGCTCCGTCCAAAGTCGTGCTTGCATCAGAAAAAGGCAGTGCAAGAATTGAGATGGAAACCAGTCATTTAGAATACTTGGGAATTTGGCATAAACCCGCCAGTGATGCTCCTTATGTATGTATTGAGCCGTGGAGTTCTCTTCCATCCAAAAAAGATATTATAGAAGATTTAGAGAAGCAGGATAATCTGGTGAGTTTGAAACCGGATGGTTATTACACAGGATTTTTTAAAGTGAAAATTGTGAAATAATAAAGCTGTTGCATGGAATGCAGAAATCAATATCCGTTCCATGCAACATTTTTTTCTGTTTTTTATAAAAGAACTATCCCCCTGGGAGGCTTGTGTAACTTATAGAATATGATAAAATAATATCAAAATGCCAGAATAAAGTATAGAACTCATCAGGCATAGTTTGATTTAACATAAAGAGGAGGATGTATGAATATGAAGAAACGAACAAAGCTTTTGGCATTACTTTTGACAGCATGTATGACAGTAGGAATGGCAGCATGTGGAAGTGACAGTGGAAAAGCAGAAAATAAAGATACAGACACAAAGAAAGAGACGCAGAACACAGAAGAAAAAGATGGGAAAAAGAACGATTGTAGACAGTATGGATAGAGAAGTGGAAATTCCTGCAGAGGTAGACAGTGTTGTATGTTTAAATGTTACAAGTCTTCGTTATACCTGTTATATGCAAGCACAGGATTTGGTTGTAGGAGTGGAAGATTACGAGCAGAAGCAGAGTATTTCCAGACCATATAATTATGTAAATTTTGATAAATTCAAGGAATTGCCTGTAGTAGGCAATAATGGGGAGCACTATATTGAGGAAATTATTACAGCGGATCCTGATGTGATTATGATGTCTGCATTGGGAAATTGTGATGCGGATGAGGTTCAGGAAAAAGACAGGAATTCCTGTTGTTGTTATTCCCGGAAGCGACCAGATGATGGATGAAAAGGTATATGGAGACTTTCCGAATTATGGGAGAAGTTTATCAGAAAGAAGATAGAGCAGAGGAGCTTATTTCTTATTTAGATGATACAAAAAAAGATTTGGATAACAGAACAAAAGATATTCCTGAGGCAGAAAAGCAGAGTGTTTATGTAGGTGGTGTAAGCTTTAAAGGACATCATGGATTTGAGGGGACAGAAGCAAATTATGGACCGTTTTCTGCAATTTATGCGAAAAATCTGGCAAATGAAACAGATCAGACAGGAGCTTTTAATATTGATTTAGAGCAGGTTCTTGCATGGAATCCAGATGTGATTTTTGTTGACTTTAACGGTATGGAATTGATTAAACAGCATTATACGGAAAATCCTGATTATTATAATCAATTAAAGGCAGTACAGGAAGGAAAAGTATATTCACAGATTTCTTTCCGCTCCAGTGCTTCAAATTTGGATATGGCACTGGCTGATACATATTATGCAGGTTCTGTATTGTATCCTGAAAAATTTGCAGATATCAATCCGGCAGAAAAAGCAGATGAAATCTTTGAAAAACTGCTGGGAGAAAAATTTTATGGTGTATTGAAGGAGAACGGATATGAGTTCAGACAAGTCCAAATTGGAGAATAATGTAAATGATACCGCGTACCGGAAAAATCAGCGGAAGAGTGTTTTCTTTTTAATTATTTTAGCAGCAGTGTTGGTCTTTACTGTTTTATTTTCTATGTGGGCGGGATCTTATGACACTCCTTTAAAGGAACTGATATTAGGAATATTTGGACAGGCATCCGATAATAAAATTAATGTAGTAGTGCGAAATGTAAGACTGCCTCGTATATGTACAGCAGCAATTTCCGGAGCGGGACTTGGGGTAACAGGCTGTATTTTGCAGGCAATTTTAAATAATCCACTTGCTTCATCCAGTACTCTTGGTGTATCTCAGGGAGCAGGATTTGGGGCTGCTTTTGCAATTATTATTTTGGGAGCGGGAAGTGCTGCAAATGGGAATTTTATTATTCCTATTTGCGCTTTTGTAGGAAGTATGGCAGTTGCTATTGTAATCTTTGGATTGTCTCGGTTTTGTCAGATTTCGGCGGAGTCTGTGGTACTTGCCGGCGTTGCAATCAGTTCTATGTTTACTGGAGCGACTACCCTTCTTCAGTATTTTGCAGATGAAGTGGAATTAAATGCTCTTGTATTTTGGACTTTCGGAGATTTAGGAAGTACCGATTGGAAAGAGATTAGTTTTATGGCAATTATTGTTTTTCTTACAGGAATTTACTTTATTATTCATAGATGGGATTTCAATGCATTATTAAGTGGAAATGAAACAGCAACCAGCCTTGGAATTCATGTAAGAAGATTGATTATTATTAATATGATTTTATGCTGTTTTACAGCATCTACCATTGTTTCTTATATTGGCTTGATTAGTTTTATTGGTCTTGTGGCACCTCATATTGTGCGAATGGTAGTGGGAAATAATCATGTATATCTTATTCCGGGTTCTATGTTGGCCGGAGCTGTTTTACTCCTTCTTGGGGACTTGGCAGCGAGAACTCTTATTAGCCCGATTATTCTTCCTATTGGAGCGATTACCTCCTTCCTTGGAGCACCATTGTTCTTATATTTATTGTTTAAAGGAGGAAGCCGTTCATGTTAAAGGTGGAAAATCTTCAATATGGTTATCCGGGAGGACCGGAAGTGTTAAAAAATATCAGCTTCACCTTAGGAGAAGGGGAATTTATGGCAATCTTGGGTAATAATGGGGCTGGAAAAAGTACTATGTTGAAATGCTTTAATCAAATTTTAACACCCAGACAGGGTAGTATTATGTTAAATGATGAGGCAATTTTAAAGTTGTCAGCAAGGGAAATGGCAAAGAGAATTGCATTTGTAGCTCAGAGCGTGCCCAATGTAAAAATGACAGTTCATGATATGGTAATGCTGGGAAGAAAACCTTATATGAAGTGGGGGGTAACAGAAAAAGATCATGAAATGGTTCATGAAGCAATGGATAAATTAAAAGTATCTGATATGAGAGGACGTTTTTTAAATCAGTTAAGTGGGGGAGAACGTCAGAAAGTTATGTTGGCAAGAGCTCTGGCACAGGAGCCAAAGCTACTGCTTTTAGATGAGCCTACCAGCAGTCTTGACCTTCAAAATCAATATCAGGTATTGCAGATTGTACGAGATATTTGTCGTGAAACAAAAATCTCTGCGATTGTTGTCATCCATGATTTAAATTTAGCTCTTCGCTTTTGTGACAGATTTTTGCTGATGCAGGACGGGCAGGTTTATGCAAGTGGGGATGCGGAAGTTCTTAATCGAAAAGCTATCTGGGACGTTTATCATATTCATGGTGAGGTAGTGTCTGTAGGCGGACAGAAGATGGTATTGGTAGATTCACAGGTGACAGATATATAAAGAAAAGAGTGGTAGAATGGATTTAAAACAGCTGGAAAAAGAGTGGAGCAAAAAGGACATTGGACAGGGTGAATTGCAGGCAAAGATTTGGGATAGAAAGGCAGAACAATATAAGGAAAAACCAATTCCAAATCCAGAAGAAAATCCTTTTTTGAAACAGATTTATGAAGAAATGCAGATAGATGAACACACCCGTATTCTGGATATTGGATGTGGTGCAGGACGATTCAGTATGGCATTGGCAAAGACAGGAGCACAGGTAACAGGCACAGATGTATCATCAGAAATGATTATGGCGGCAAAAGAGTTGGCAGAGCAAGAACAGCTGGAAAATGTATCCTTTTTTCATGCTGATTGGAGTAGCCTTGATATTGAAAAAATGGGGTTTTTAAAAAATTTTGATTTGGTATTTGCTCACATGACACCTGCTATTGCAGACTATTATACGCTAGAAAAAATGTGTAATTGCTCAAGAAATAAGTGTTTTTTAGTAAAGCCTTCCAGAAGAAATGATAGGGTTCTTGATGGAGCATTTGATGCAGCAGGAATAGAAAAAAATAAAAAGGAAGTAGATTCTTCTGTTGCTATGATATTCTCTTATTTATGGTTGAAAGGATATTCTCCCTATATTTCTTATCGTGATGAGGTATGGGAAATCGGTCAAAGTGTGGAAGATATGCTGGCATGGTGTATTGACAGGGCAAATTTGCAGGGAGAAGTCACGTGGGAACAAAGAGGAAAGATACAGGCATATTTATCGAACATAAGTAAAAACGGAAGAATTACAGAAAGGACAAACACCACCATTGTGACAATGAGTTGGTGTGTATAGAGGTGAAGAAAATGAGAAATGAATTGTGGAAAAAATGTGTTGCTTTTCATGGGCATGAATGCGGAGGTCTTACTATTGGGTTTCAGGCTGCATTATATGCCATTGAATTATTGGGGTTAGAAGCAGATGAAAAGGGATGCCTTTCCGGAGATGAAGAACTGGTTTGTATTGCAGAAAATGACGCTTGTGGACTTGATGCCATTCAGGTGATTTTGGGATGTAGCGTGGGAAAAGGAAACCTTTTATTCCACATAAGAGGGAAACAGGCATTTTCTTTCTATAATAGAAAAAATGGGAAATCTGTGCGTCTGGTATTAAAACCAACACCGGAAGGCATGAGCAGAGCAGACTCCTTTGCTTATTTCCAAAGCCATGAACCAGCAGAGCTATTTGACGTAAAGGAGGCTGTAATTGAACTGCCGGAACCAGCCAGAATTTTCAAATCAGAGCAATGCAGCTGCTGTGGAGAAATTACAGCAGAGCCTATGCTTCGTCTGCAGGGTGGCAAACTGTTTTGTCTGGATTGCTATGATAAATATAATCGTTTTGAGGTGTAAATATAAGAGAAAAGTGATAAAATAGAGTAGACAACTATTTTGTATTATGAAGGAGGTTAAAATTTATGGGAAATAACAAATATGCAGGAACAGAAACAGAGAAAAATTTAAGAAATGCTTTTTCAGGCGAGTCAGAGGCAAGAAATAAGTATTCTTATTTTGCTTCTGTGGCAAAAAAAGAGGGATATGAACAGATTGCTGCATTATTCCAGAAAACAGCGGATAATGAAAAAGAACATGCAAAAATGTGGTTTAAAGAGTTACAGGGAATTGGAAATACAGAAGAGAACCTTAAAGCAGCAGCAGAAGGGGAAAATTATGAATGGACAGATATGTATGCCGGATTTGCTGAAACAGCAGAGAAAGAAGGTTTTCCGGAATTGGCTGCAAAATTCCGCCTTGTAGCGGAAATTGAGAAACACCATGAAGAAAGATATAGAGCATTATTGAAGAACATAGAAACAGCACAGGTATTTGAAAAGAGTGAGGTGAAGGTGTGGGAATGCAGAAATTGCGGACACATTGTAGTGGGAACTGCGGCGCCGGAGATTTGTCCTACATGTGCACATCCACAGAGTTATTTTGAAGTCAGAGCAGAAAATTATTAGGAAATGTATATCCGTCTTGTAGCATTGAGAAATGCAGCAAGGCGGATTTTTCCGTTCACAGGAGATTGCGCTGTTGCTTAATCTTTTTTCGTTGATAAAATTCTTTGTTATCTGTTATAATGAATGTTATAGAATTCCTCTGCAAAATGGAGGAAAAGTATGAATACATTATTGAAAAATCTTACAATCAAAAATAACTTTATGTTTGCAGCAGTGATGTCAGAGGAGGAAAACTGCAAAGGTTTCTTAGAACGTGCGCTTTCTATTCAAATTGACCATGTGGAAATCAGTACAGAGAAAAATATCGTCTACCATCCGGAGTACAAAGGTGTGCGATTAGACGTTTATGCAAAGGATGAAAAGAATACCCGCTATAATATAGAGATGCAGGTACTAAAGCAGCCTGCATTGGGACGCAGAAGCCGTTATTACCAAAGCCAGATGGATATGGAGCTTTTGGCAAAGGGATGTGAATATGAAGAACTTCCTGACAGCTATGTGATTTTCTTATGTGACTTTGATCCTTTTGGTGAAGGGAAATACCGATATACTTTTCGCACAGCTTGTGAGGAAACTAAAAAAGTATCTTTAAAAGACGGACGCTGTATCATGTTCCTAAATACCTGCGGAGAAGATGAACAAGATGTGCCAAAAGAGCTGGTTTCTTTTCTGAGATTTGTACATGCAGACTTAAAAGAAAGTCAGAAGGATTTTCAAGATGATTATGTAAGACAAGTGCAGAAATCAGTCACCCATATCAAGGGGAGCAGGGAAATGGAGGAGAGATTTATGCTTTTGGAATTATTGATGAAAGATGAACGCAGAGAGGGAAGAAAAGAGGGGAGGAAAGAAGGATTTAAAAGCTGCAATAGAGATGCTTCAGATGGTTTTATCCAAAGTTCGGACAATTACCGGACAGCCTTTTTGGGAAAACATTATATGAACAGGAAGACATAGAAGTAATTAAAAACTGGATGGAGATAGCTTTGAGAGCAGAGTCCTTAGACGATTTCATTTCTAAAATGTAGTATCTAAATCATATCTAACTGAAAAATGAGGCTGTTGTATTAAGTGCATTTTTACTTAATACGACAACCTCGGATGAAAACATTTCAATGCCATTTCAGGCAAAATTTCAAAAAAAGCAGAGGAATTCTATTATTACATTATTGTAAGAATATTGAAATGCAGTTGTAAGCTATAAGCAGTATAATTAAGAAAAGCATAAAAGCTTCAATATTCTGCGGAGGGGGTGTTTTTTTGAAAAATGAGTATTTATTTTCTATGGCTCTTGATGAAATAAGGGGGAGAAAAAGAAGCAGTTTTTTGATTTTCTTTGTATTGTTTCTGAGTTTTACCTGTGCCATGATTTCTCTTTCTCTTACAGAAAGTATGGATAAAACAAATGAGGAATGCAGATATGATACTTATGGTATATGGGAAGGTGCAGTTTTAAATGCAAACGAGAGGGAGCTTGATTTTTTTAGGCAGACACCTTTTATTCAAGAAAGAGGAATGGCGCAATGCTATGGAAAAATTGCGGGAAACAGTGGGATAGGTACAGTGGATGAACACCTTTGGAAGATGGGAAGACTAGGGTTAAATAGCGGAAGACTTCCGAAATTCGGTGATGAAGTTGCAGTAGAAGCAGATGTTCTTAGTGCTCTGGGCTATGATTATGAGCTGGGACAAAAGATAGATTTGACAGTTTCTGTACCTGCTCAATATTTAGATGAACAGTAAGCAGGAAGAAGATGCTTTTCCTTCTATTCAAGTGACCAAAACTTACACTCTTTGTGGCGTTTTTAAAAGAATATACAAACCTTTGGGAAGCAGGGAGAAAAGCGACATTAAACAGTGCAATTCCTCACAGAAAAGGGTGCACAGGAGCTTCTTTTGGAGGCAAAAACCAAGCAGGAGGAAATGGTGCCATTACCGCCTGAAAAGAACTGCTTTTTCATTATGAAAAACCATGATACTTCTAAAATTTGTGAGATTAATGAGGGATTGAAACAGGAAGACGCAGAAATTCAACAGGAAGTTCTTATAAACACATACGCATACCCTGATGTACAGCAGATGGAGAAAAAGCAACTGTTTCATTGGGCAATTTTTATAGTGTCACTTGTTGCGATTGTGTGTCTTTATATGTTGCAGGTGCGCAGGCAAGTATATCAGATTGCTCTCTTTCGAAGCATTGGAATTACAAAGAAGCAATTACGAATTTTGATTTTTTTCGAGACAGCTCTGCTTGGCTTTCCGGCAGCAGTATTGGGGAGCATTACAGGGGCATTAGGGACATGGTGTTTGGTAAAAGTCTTACTGAGACAGAAAAATGCAGTCTTTGTTTTAGATATACCGGTTGTTTCGCTTGTGTTATTTTTTACTTTGTGGATTATCGCTCTTGCAGGTATGAGGATTCTGGTATTACAAATGGCATTAAAACAGCCTCTTACAGGAAGATTTGAAATCCAGCAGGTAAAAAAGCAGAAGGTAAACAGGATGAAAGGTGTGTTATTGGCGGGATTGTCGGTGGCTATGGCAGGCATTGTGATTTTTGTTTGTATGGAAGCCTTTCCAATATTTTATAAAAGGGAAATAAACGAAAAGTCACGTTCTTATAGTATCAATGCGCTGGAAAATCCATTTGCCTGTATTCCAAAGGAAGAACTTTCTAATATAAAAGCGATACCGGGAGTCAGTAAGATAGATGCACAGTTGGTAGAGAATTGCGAATTGCGTTTTGAAGATATGGAAGAAAATGATTTTTTTCAGGCAGTCAGAGAAAATTCTGAAGATACACAGCCGGTATTACTAAATATGATAGATGGCGCAGGAAATAAAAAAATTATTGATTATCCAAACGGATTAGGGGTATCTATCTATGGGATACCAGAGGAACGAATGGAAACTTTACCGCACGCAGAACAAGTAAACAAAGAAGCTTTTCGTCAAGGGAAACAAGTTATTATTATATTTTCCACAGATGTAGATGGTAATCTTGTGTATGGAGGGAAGTCTTATACAGAAGCAGGAATAAAAGCAGGTGATGAGATTGAGCTGAATTTTTATGGTTTTCCAGTAGGGGAAAGAATAGAAAGAAAGGCGAGTGATGTATCAATAGTCGGAAATATGACAGCAAAAGTAGGTGCTGTTATAAAAGTAAATAGGGAGAAGTCAGCTTATGATCCGTTGTTATTTACAGGAAAACCGTATATGGTGTTATGTTCTTATGAGAGCCTAAAGGAAACCTTGGAAAATGCAAAAGAGGGTTACGAGCTGGGATTTAATAAAACCGGTACGGAATTAGGTTATAATTCTTTAGATATTTATACATCAGAAAGTGCAGGATATTTATCTACGGATTTTATTGTGGCAGATTTATGTGAGCAGTATGAAATGAATTTACGCAATGAGCGTGAAATGATAACGGCGTCTGTACAGGAAGCAGAACGTGAATTTTTCTTGCTGTTTTTTGGAGGAGTGTGCATTATATTGATTTTACTTCTTACAGTTTGTAATATTCTGGCTTTTGATTATGAAAATCAGAAACGTAAAATAGGAGTTTTAAAAGCACTGGGAATGTCAAAAAGACAGCTTCAAAATAGACTAAGAAGAAATTCTTTGAAAACAGCAGTTTTTTCTGTTCTTTGCGGTTGGGGTGTATATGGAGTCTGGATTTTGGGGAATGTGTGGAAACAGCAGAGGTATTTGCAGCAAGAATTTCAGGAAATGCGCAGCTTTTCTCAAGTTTTACAGCAGCAAATAGAAGGAATGAAAATTTTCGGAATAGGAGGATTTGAGGCGTTTTGGATTAGCGCAGCAGCATTTTTAGCAGTATTTTTAATGTTATATTTACCGAAGCGCAGGTTGAAAAACGCAAAGCTTTTTTGATATAATGCTTACAAGAATTTTGATTTACAGAGGTCTAAAATGAAGTTTCATATTTTGATTACAGAAGACGATGAAAATGTTGCAAACGGTTTGTCAGATATTTTGAAAAGCTATGGTTATCAAGTGTCTGTATCAGATAACAGTGCAGATACCATAGAGATTTTAAACAGAGAAAACATTGCTCTTGTGATTTTAGATGTTTGCCTCGGTGAGGACAGCGGATATGATTTATGCAAAAAAATTAGAGAGTTTTCGGATGTTCCTATTCTTTTTCTCACAGGCTGCAGCAGCGAATTAGAGCTTATACGGGGATTTCAGGTTGGGGGAGATGACTATGTTACAAAGCCTTTCCGTATGCAGGAATTGCTGGTGCGTATTCAGGCAATTCTTCGCCGTTCTTCCTTAAATAAGGGGGAATATTATCAAAGCGGAGAGTTGTATTATAATCATTTTACACACCAGATGATAAAAGGAAAAGAAGCGCTTCCCCTTACTTCCGTGGAATTGAAGATTGCCGTGTTGTTATTGAAAAGCTGGCCGAATACCATTACCAGAAAGGACTTGCTTTATCATGTGTGGGACAATGATTTTCAGTTTGTTGAGGAAAATACATTAAATGTAAATGTTAGCCGTTTGCGGGACAAGCTGGGAACTTTTGAGGAAGCTCCTTATATTACGACCATACGTGGAGTAGGGTATCGTTGGGCAGTGCCGGTCAAGAGGTATCAAAAACCATGTTGACAATAGTTTGTTTTATTATAACGTGTATTAGTACCATTGCTGTAATTTTTTTCTTTAGAAAAAGCAGAAAAATGGAAGATAATATTAGACAGGCAGAAGCAGATATCAGCCACTTCCTTTTATATCCTGAAAAGGTAAATAAAAAGTCTTTGGAGGAAGGTGTTTGCTTCAATCTACTCAATCAGGTTCGTGAGCTGGAGGAACAGCTTCTTCATGAAAGACATCAGAAAAAGCAAAAAGAAAGCTATACAAACAGTTTTATCGAAAATATGGCGCATCAGATGAAAACATCGGTCACAGCTTTACAGATACGTCTTGATTTGGCTGATTTTCATACCAAAACAGAGGAGGAAAAAGCAGCTTTAAAAGAGGGGCAGAAATGTGTTACCCGCCTTACAGAGGAAATTGAAAGGGTTTTAAAATCCAGCCAACTGGCTGCCGGTAAGGTACTTATGGATTATGAGGAGCTGGATTTAGAAAAGCTGATAAGCGCTTGTATTGAGCGACTGGAAGTGATTGCACATAAGAGAAAAGTAAGCTTTGAGCTGAAAGGGGAGCTTCCTAAAAAGTATTTTGGAGATGGTTTCTGGCTTATGCAGGCTTTTGAAAATCTTTTAAAAAATGCTGCCGAGCATACCAAAAAGGGCACAATAGTTTGGGTAAATTTGGAAGAAAAAGAAGGGGATATTAAGGTTTCTATATGTGATGAAGGAGAGGGAATTTCACCGGAAGAAATGCCAATCTTATTCCAGCGTTTTTGCCGTGGAACTTCCAGAAAAGCAGGATATGGTATAGGGCTTAATATGGCACAGGATATTATAAAATCCCATCACGGAAGTATTTCCGTGAAGAATATTCAGGGGAAGGGCGCTTGTTTTCTTGTAAGTCTTCCAATGCTTTATGGCACAGAACCTTACAAAATCGTAAGGGAAAATGAGAGAAAACTGTAAGCTTTTCTTGTTATAATCTTTATATAGAAAGTAGCAGAGAGGGGCGTGGGAATGTGAAAAATGAGTTGTTTTTTCTGGCGGTACAACGGATAAAAGGAACAAAGAGGAATAGTTTTCTGCTTGGGACTATTCTTCTTTGTTCCTTTGCGTTTACGGTAATTACGCTGGGAATTACAGACAGTTTGAATGAAACAAATGCACAATATAGGCTGGATACCTATGGTTCGTGGAAAACAGCAGTTTATAATGGTACTGAGAAGGAAAAAGAAGTTTTAAAAGAAAATTCTCTTTCCAAACAAGTTGGAACACTGCTATCTTATGGTAATATCGGAGGTCCAGATACCATCGGAACACCGGATGATGCTCTCATCGAGATGGGAAATCTGGAGCTTTTGGAAGGACGTTTTCCTGAAAAATCAGGAGAAATCGCTATGGAAGCCAGTCTGCTAAGTGCGCTAGGTTACGATTACGAGCTTAATCAAAAAAATCGTAGTTAATTTCCAGAAGGATGTGGAAACATGGGTGGAGGCAGAGTTTACTCTTTGCGGTGTATTGAAACAATATTCTCATTTATGGAACTGTGAGGAAAACATCAGTCTTCCTGCCGCCTTTATTGTAAAAGAGGATGGGGAGAAACTACAGCCATTTCCTGCTTATCATTACTTTGTCACTTCTGAAGAAGAACAGGAGACTTTAACAGGTAGTATTCGGAGCACATTGGGGAAGAAAGAGAATGAAAATTTAAAGATTGTGGGTAACACATTTGCATATAATTCTTTATCAGAGAAAGCAGATTATTACCTTTATCTGGTATTGATTTTGCTTACTACGGTATTGGCAGTTGCTTGCGTTTATTTTGTGCAGATGCAGGAGCAGCTTCGTTCCATTGCCTTGTTTCGCAGTATCGGAGGCACAAAAAAGCAACTGATTGGACTTTTATTTTATGAAACAATGTGTATGGTTGTACCCTGCATTTGCTTAGGAACGATAATTGGAAGCGCAGGCTTGTGGGGGATTTTTAAGGTATTTATCAATGTAAGTTTTACGGATTTCCGAATTTCTATTCCGATTTTCGGATTTTTGGTTGTAACACTTTTATGGCTTGGATCTATCTTTTTCTGTCGTTTGCTGGTGCTTTATTTAGCTATGAAGCAGCCGTTAACGGGAAAAATTACCATGTCCGGAAAAATGGGAAAGCGTTACAGAGGTATAAAAAAAAGCTTCTCTTACTTTGCTGGCAGGAATGTTTTCCACAGTAATGTTATTTGTAATGATGGAGAGTATACCGGAGTTTTTTGAAAAGAGATGGGCAGAAAAGGAGAACTCTTACAGGATAGATGCGGCAGAAAAAACAATCAGTGAAGAAGAAGTAAAAGTGTTGGAAGAACTGCCGGGAATAACCAAAGTTTTGCCCTATGGGGAAATGGTAGGAGAGTTGAGCTTTGACAATATGGAAAAAGTGCCTTTAGCATCAGCTTGTAAAGAAAATAAGAACAAAAATCAGCCTATTTTTATGGAACAGCAGAATGCAGACGGTACAACGGAGTATATGTGTTTTCCTAAGGGAATTGGTGTTCGTGTAATTGGTATTCGAAAAGAGTATTGGAAGGACTATTTTGATACAGCCATTTCCGGATTTGATGAGAAAGCTTTTGAAGAAGGAAAAACAGCATTGGTTACTTTTGTTACAGAAGATGACGGAAAAATTACTTTTGACGGTACGGTGTATGAAGATACCGGTTTAGACAAAGAAGATACCATAAATCTGAGGTTCTATGACAGAAATTCAGAGGATTTTCAAAATCCAAGTCTTGCGTCAGAACATTCTTTGAAGCTTGCCGTACAGCCTATGAAGCGGAAACTTCGGGAAGGGGCAGGGAAAGGATATATCGGAAGCTACGGGGCTCATTATAATATTTTAGTGTCAGATAATTTCATGCAGAAGGCGCTTGATGAAAGTAAAAATGCGGAGGTCAGCAGTCATTATACAGGAGGCGATATATACGGCGACAGTAGTGCAGAGATTTATACATCTGTAAATGCAAAATATCTTTCAACAGATTATCTGGTTGCTCAGACTGCAAAAGCTTATGGTACAACCTTGGATAATAATCGAGAAGAAGTGTCTGCACAGGTTCTTTCACATTTGCAGAATTTGCTTCTTATCTGTGTCTGCGGAGGATGTATTGGACTTACGCTGTTCTTACTTTTATGGAATTTGATTACACTTGCAGCCAGATACGAATGTAGAAAGTATGGAATTTTGCAGGCAATCGGTATGTCAAACAAACAAATGTACATTGAAATTTTGAAAAAGGGAGCACTTACAGGTGTTTGTTCTCTATTCTTAGCATTTTTCTTTTACGGCGTCTATTTTGTAATCAGAGAATGGCTGAAAGTGAGATATGTCATAGAAAATTTTGGAGATAATTATACGTTGAAAGAGGGAATACAGAGCACCTATTATTATTTAGAAATGTGCGGAGTCAGTCTTGAAGTATTTATTTTATTCATAGTTGCGATTTTGATTTTTTTCTTAATCCTGTTCTATTGGTGCAATCGAATTTTGACAAAAACAACATTGATGGAAAAGTTAAAACAATAAGGAAAAGGGGGAATTTTTTATGGGAACTATTTTATCTGCAAAAAAATATTTATAAAACATATAAGACATCTTCCGGTGATGTACCTGCACTTCGAGGTGTAAGTCTGGAGGTGGAGAAGGGAATGTTCTATGCCATTATAGGAAAAAGCGGTTCAGGAAAATCTACACTTTTGCACACATTAAGCGGACTTGACCGTCCCACAAAGGGTGAAGTATTTATAAACGGAGAAAATCTTTATCAGTATTCAGATGAGAAAATGGCGGTATTTCGCAGAAGGTATATGGGCTTTGTGTTTCAGCAGTTTAACTTATTGGACGAATTTAATGTATTAAATAATATCTGTATGCCTTTGAAGTTAGACCAGAGAAAAGTAGATAAGCAATTTTTGGAGGAAGTGACAGGACTTTTAAGACTTGAGGATAAATTGAAGAAATATCCATGTGAGCTTTCTGGTGGAGAACAACAAAGAGCAGCCATTGCCCGTTGTCTGTTGGCAAGACCGCAGATTATTTTTGCAGACGAACCTACGGGAAATCTGGATAAAAAGACAGGAGAAGATACTTTGGATTTATTGCAGCAGTGTTCGGAACAGTTCGGGCAGACTTTAATTGTGGTGACACATGATTTGGAAATTGCAAGACAGGCAGATGTGATTGTACATATTGAGGATGGAAAAGTGATTTTGTAAATTGGGTTATTGATAAAGTTCTTCGTCACCTGTTATAATGAATGTTATAGAGCTCCTCTGCCGATGGAGGAAAAGTATGAACACATTATTAAAAAATCTTACAATCAAAAATAACTTTATGTTTGCAGCAGTGATGTCAGATGAGGAAAACTGCAAAGGCTTTTTAGAACGTGCTCTTCCCATTAAAGTGGATCATGTGGAAATCAGCACAGAGAAAAGTATTGTGTATCATCCAGAGTATAAAGGTGTCCGCTTAGATGTTTATGCAAAAGATGGAAATAATACACGTTATAATGTAGAAATGCAGGTGTTAAAACAGACAGCGCTTGGTCGCAGAAGCCGATATTATCAAAGCCACATGGATATGGATCTTTTTAGTTTAAAGGGGCTGCGAATATTGCAGAACTTCCTTGACAGCTATGTGATTTTTTCTCTGTGATTTTTGATCCTTTTTGGTGAAGGGAAGTATCGGTATACCTTTCGTACAGCCTGTGAGGAAACAGAAGAAGTTTTCCTAAAAGACGGACGCTGTATTTGTGTTTTTAAATA
>ENA-OQCW01000465-OQCW01000465.1-human-gut-metagenome-genome-assembly--contig:-NODE-465-length-24247-cov-5.661816_pt1 | contig 24247 bp, 18 predicted proteins | sample MGYA00242767_ERZ504593 | MGnify/ENA primary metagenome ERZ504593 (study PRJEB26092, sample SAMD00036307) | human gut metagenome | host: Homo sapiens | study: EMG produced TPA metagenomics assembly of... | reverse complement strand
CGATGACCATGTCGGACTGGACCTGCGGGTTGATGACCTCCGGGTCGCCGCCGAGGTCCTTGACCGCGTCACGCATGGTGGCGAGGTCCACGATGCAGGGCACGCCGGTGAAGTCCTGCATGATCACGCGGGACGGCGTGAACTGGATTTCGTGGCTGGGTTCGGCGTTCGGATCCCAGTCGAGCAGGGTCTTGACGTGCTCGTCGGTGATGTTGGCACCGTCGATGTTGCGCACCAGATTCTCGACCAGTACCTTCAGCGAGTACGGCAGATGATCGATGCCGTCGAGATTGGCGATGTTGTAGTAATCGAAGTCCTTGCCGGCTGCCTTGAGGGTAGCCAGCTGGTCGTCGCGTAAGGACATGCTTCCTCCGAAATCATGAATCGGCTTATGATGCCGCTGATTATCCGCTACACATGGTACGGGCACGTTACCGAGGCTCTGGCGTGTCGGCTTGAAGTATGAGACAATCGCGCCGCCGTCTCAATGCCGACGCGAGAGCTTGCCCGTCAGTCCGCGCACGAGCGGCGCCAGCCACAGGCACAGCGCGAAGATCAGCGCGGAACCGGCCAACGCGATCAGCGTGGCCACCATCGTGGCGCCGGTCGGCAGAATCAGGGCGAAGAAGTTCGCCACGAACGGGACGAACGCGCCGATTACGCCCGCCGCCGCGAACACCGCCACCAGCACGCCACGCCAACCGTTGAGTGGTCTGGCCACGCGGGCCAGCACGAACACGCCCATCGCGAACAGGATGATGGCGCTGGTGGCGCGCAGGGCGGACAGGTCCGCGGCATCGCCGGTCACGTTCCAGCCCATGACCGGCGGCAGCACCCAAGCGGCCAGCAGCACCGACAGCGCGGTGGCGATGCCGCCCGGCAGCGCGAACGTGACCACGCGCTTGAGGAATCCCGGAATATAGCGGCGCGTGTTCGGCGCGAGCGCCAGAATGAACGCGGGCATGCCGATGGTGAGAGCGCCGATATACGTGATATGGCGCGGCAGGTATGGGTATGGGATTTGCGTCAGCACTACGCCGAGCGAGATCAGCGCGGAGTACACGGTTTTGACGAGGAACAGGCTGGCCACGCGCTCCATATTGGCCATGACCTGACGGCCCCGCGCCACGACGTCCGGCAGGTGCGAGAACTTCGAATCCACCAGCACCACCTGGGCCACGGCCTTGGTGGCGGGCGCCGCATTGCCCATGGCGATGCCGAGGTCCGCCTCCTTGATGGCGAGCGCGTCGTTGACGCCGTCGCCGGTCATGGCAACCACGTGGTTCTGCGTGTGCAACGCCTGCACGATGGCCTTCTTCTGGTCAGGCAGCACGCGGCCGAGCACATCGACGTTTTCGAGCACGCGGGCCAGTTCGTTCACGTCCTCGGGCAGTTCGCGCGCGTCCATCGCCACCGGCTCATGGTCGCCTGTCAGTTTCACTCTGCGGGCGATGGCACCCACGGTCACTGGATTGTCACCGGAAATCACACGACAGCGCACACCCTGCTCACGGAACCAAGCGAGCGTCCGCTCGGCGTCCTCGCGAATCTTCTCAGAGCACAACACCAACGCCACCGGCTCAGCCTGCACATCCAGTTGCCGGCCGTCCGAGACATTGGCTCCCTCAACTGCTCCCCTCAGTCGCTTTTGGCGACAGCTCCCCTCGGAGAGGGGAGCTGTAGACCGCGCAACCAGCAACACACGGTTGCCGTCATTGGCATACTCGTTAACCTGCTGCAACACCGACGAATAGTCACCCTCAAGCGCAGAAATAATCACCTCCGGCGCTCCCATGTACCAGGTCTCGCCGGATTTACGCACCGCACTCCATTTGCGCGCCGAAGAGAACGGGACACGAGACTCAACCGCACCTGCCCCATATCCTTGGGCCTTGAGCCCGGCGAGTACGGCTTGGCCGGTGCCGTTGGGCTGCTCTTCGTTGCAGCAGTCGTAGAGGGCCTGCGTGGCTGCCTGTTCCGCAGCCGCATTGGCGGAATCGAGCATCACGAGCCGGTTGAAGGCGATACCGCCATCGGTGATCGTGCCGGTTTTATCGAGGTTCAGCGCGTCCACGCGAGCCAGTGTCTCCACGGATTCAAGCTCCTGCACCAGCGTATTGTGACGGGCGAGACGCATGGCGGCCACCGCGAAGTTCAGCGAAGTCAGCAGCACCAAGCCTTCGGGAATCATGCCTACTACGCCGGCGACCGCGGAAACCACGGCTTGCCGCCATTCGCCGGTGGAGAGTGCCGTGCCCCAACCGCCGACCGTATGAATCTGCGAAAGAATCAGCAGAATGCACAGCGGTACCACGAGGAAGGTCATGAATTTCAGAATCGTGTTGATGCCCTTGTTCAGGTCGGACACGGTTTTCTTGTATACCTTGGCCTGCGCGGTGAGCGTGGCGGCGTAGGAATGGCTGCCGACCGCATTGACCTTGACCAATGCCATGCCGGAGACCGCGGTGGCGCCGGAATACACCTGCTCCCCCACCTTGTGGCGCACGGTACGCGATTCGCCGGTGAGCATGGACTCGTCAAGCTCCAGTCCCCAGGTCTGGATGATCTGCCCGTCGGCCGGCACCTGTTCGCCGGCACGGATCCACAGCAGGTCGTCGAGCACGATCTCGTTGTGGGGCACCTCCACGTCCCTGCCGTCACGATGCACGAGGAATTCGGAGGCCACAAGGATGGAAAGCCTGTCCAGCGTGCGCTTGGCCCTGAGTTCGGTGACGATGCCGATGCCCGTGTTGATGATGATGACGAAACCGAACACCGCGTCCCTCCAGGAACCGGTGATCAGCACCAGTACCATCGCGGCGAAGATGATGCCGTTGAACAGCGTGAATACGTTGGCTCGCACGATATCTTGAACCGAACGCGAGGTGGATGTTTTCACCGCATTCGATTGGCCACTTTCGATACGCTGCACCACTTCTTTGGGGGTAAGACCGGTCGCTCCGATCTCAGGCATTTCCACGGCTGTTGTTGCACTCATATTCTCCAGCCTACCGCGTCTTGTTTCGCAATCCGCTAAGGCTCAGGGATGATTCAGGGTGCTTTCTCAGCTTCAAGGGCCTGATTCGGCTCAGGAAACGGTGACTTTGATCTCGCGTTCGTGGGGTTCGTCGCGCGTGATGGTGAGCACGGCGTCAGTAATAGTCATTGGCTTGGTATCGGCAGTGTCGCCAGAATCGGCACTGTTGGTGTTGAGGTGAAGGATGACGGCGTACAGCAGTTCATCTTCGGGCGCATGCTTTGGATCAATGAGAGCGACTGGAATACCGGCTTCACGCGCATTGGTCAACGTCTGGTTCCAGCTCTCCCGGTTGGCGTCGGTAACGTCGATGCCGCTGATAACCACGATTTTGACCGCGCGAGCTACGAAATCGGCAACACCCTGCTGTGCGGTGACCGCATTCTTGTCGACGCCAGTATGAGCATCCATACTATCGGCACCGTTTTCGCTGGTAGTGCCGGCGTCAGAAGATTCGGTTTCACCGGATACACCATCAGTTGCGTTTGCCGAGCTTGCGGATGTTTCGAGCGAGGCATAGTAGACATTGAGTTTGTCATCAGACAGCGCATTGATGACGAACTCGTCTGCGGCGGTGTCAGTCGACCCCACAAAGCCGACTGTGACATCCGTGGGATGTGTGGAATCGTGGGCGACTTCCGGCATGCTGTCTTGGGTATCGCCGACCGCCCTACCGGCCGGCGTGCAGGCGGCCAGGGACAACACAGCCGCCATGCAGGCCAGCAATCCGAGAATTCGTCGTGTCATATGCTCACCTGTCAGCGGGTAAACAGGGCCACCGTCTCAACATGGTGGGTCATCGGGTAGATATCGAAGGCACGGATGTCTTTGAGCTCGTAGCCTTCGCCGATGAGTGTCGCGGTGTCGCGTGCGAGGCTGGTGGGATCACAGGCGATGTAGACCACGCTGGATGCGCCGGCCGCGGCAATCTGGCGGCAGACCTTGGCACGAGCACCGGCACGCGGCGGATCAAGCACTACGACATTCGGCTTGGCCAGATGCGCCGGCACATGGTCCAGCGTGCGCGAGACGTCACCCGCGCGGGCGTCCACGTCGTTCAGGTTCATGGCGCGCAGATTGCGCTGGGCGTTCTTGACGGCCACACGCGCGCCTTCAACGCTGAGCATGCGGGTGCGTTCACCGGTCATTGTGGCCAGCGGCAGGGTGAACAGGCCGGAACCGGAATACAAATCCCAGATTACGGCGTCCGCCGCTGACTGCAGCTGCCCGTTGACCAGGTTGATCACGTGCGTACCGAGGGCGATCGGCGCTTGGCGATGCACTTGCCAGAAACCGTTGGCGTCAACCTGATAGTCGAAGGTCGTGCCGTTGATGGTCACCTGTTCGGTGAGCAGCTGGGAGCCGGCGCGCAGTTCGCCGTCCACAAGTACGGCGTAATTGTCGTCTGCTGCCGCGGTATCGACGATCTCGCCGCGCGGTTCGGGCACGGAAAGACGAATCTGGGAGCCGGGTTCAAAGCCGCCTTCCCACACGTGTTCGCGCTTGGCGACGTCCAGCAGCGTGCGCGTGGCAAGCGGCATGGTGTCGATGGCCACGCGGTTGTGTGTGCCGCGCCGGCGCATGGATGGCATGCCGTTGTCGTCGGCAATCATTTCGATGCGGGTACGCCAATTGAGGCCGCCGGCTGCCTTGTCGCCGGGCATGCGCTCGATGGGAACGGCCACGTCGATATGGCCGAGTCGGCTCATCTGTTCGGAGACGGTGATGGCCTTCCACTTGAGCTGGCCGGGCAAAGAGACGTGCACGAGATCCGCGCCGCCCACTCCCCCCGCCCATCGCCAAGGGACCGGCAAGTGGCCATGCCGGGGTGACTCGGTCTTCGGACGGCTCGAGAACCTCGACGACTTCGCCGGTCCAGAACCGGTCGTCCCGGTCGTGGGGCTCGTCAAGCTCGACTCGCACGAGTTCGTCGGGCAAGGCGAAGCGGACGAACACCACACGACCGTCGATATGGGCCACGCAGCGGCCTTGGTCGGCGTATCGTTCGATACGAACTTCAGCTTGCATCATCGTCCTTTCCGGTTGCGCTCGGTTCGAGTTCGGCATCAACAGCGACTTCAGTCTGTATCTTCCTAGCCGCGACCTTATGCCGGTGCATCGGCGTGGCAATAATGAGGTAACTCACCCAAATCGCCAATGCCCAGAACGGAATGCCCATGAGCAGGCGGGTCACGCCAAGTGCAGCTACATGGTTGGTCAGATACAGCGGCACCTGCACCACCAGCCGCAGCAGGAACAGACCGACCCACAGGCCGGTGACAATCATATAGGCGCGTTTCAGGGCCTTGTCGTCCATCCAGTCATGGAACCATGCCTTGAAATGCTCGGTGGGCAGGCTACGGATGAATTCGACGACCAAACCCAGTCCGGGCACGCGCGCAATCAGCGACACGGCAAGCAACGCGGCATAGCCAGCATTGGTAATGAATCCGAAGATGTAGTAATTGCGGGCCTCATGAGTCTGCCATGCCCAAATCAGGCAGATGCCTACCGCCACCAGACCAGAGACCGCGCCCATTACCGACTGGCGCTGAATCAGTCGCACAATAACCTGCAATACCGCCAGCACGGCCGAAACCGCAATGGTGAGATTCAGATTGCTCGTGGCCACGAACAGTACGACGAACACCACGCCGGGCAGCATGGATTCGATGACGCCACGCGGGCCACCGATGGCGTCGATGACGGAGAAATCCTCGCCTTCATTGCCGGCGTCGGCTAGAGCGGACAGGCCGGTGCGTTTGTTGTCTGCCAAGTCTCTTCCTATAAATCAGCGAACTTCAGAGAACATCGGGCCGCGAGACAGCGTGGTCTTCACTTCGGTCTGCTGGTCCTGGCTCAGCGGACCCTTCGGCTTGTTGTCCGGAATGTCCTTGAAGTGTTCCTTGCCGTTCTCCTCGCCGGCTTCGGCCGCGGCCTTGGCGGCCTTACGCTCAGCGGGGGCGACCGGCGGATGCATCGGGATCAGATCGCGCGGCGCCAAAGGCTCCTCGCCACGCTCGACGACGATGTCGGCGAAGAACTTGTTCAGCGCCTCGGTCTCCGGGCTGTCCGGATCGATAGCAGCCTTGCCGGAGAAGATGCCACGCAGCATCCAGCGCGGGCCATCCACACCAACGATGCGCGTGTTCACGGTTTTGCCGCCCTTGACATTGACCGGCAGCTTCAGTTCGGTGCCGAACACACCGTCCACTTCAGAAGCGGCCTTGTTGGCTTCAAGCAGGTCACCGCGAACGTCATCCCACAGTCCCAGGGTCTTGGGTGCGGCAAAGGCTTCGATCTCCAGGCTGGAGGAGCCGAAGGTGATGGTGGAACCAAGCACTTGCTGGGTGGCGCGGTTGGCCTTGATGCGCAGCTGGATGCCCTGGAGGAAGGGCAGGTAGTAGGCGCCGAGATCCAGATAATCGTCATAATCGGGCACGTCCTCATCATTGACGTCCCACGGGCCTCGCTCTTCTCCGCGGCCTTGGTATTCGCTGGCCGGCTCGGCGAGCACGGTCTCCGCGCTCTCGGCCTTTGCGGCAGCGTTCGCTTCTGCGGCGGCCACCTTGTCTTCATCGACAGGCTCAATGGCCGGCTCGGCTTCCTTCTTGCTCTTCTTCTTGCCGAATCCGAACAGTCCCATAATTCCTCGTTTCATGTAACGGTTGCAACCTTGCTAACACTAGCACTCAGGCTTAGAGAAAGCTGAGCATCGCGGCCGCCGATGTCCGGTTCGATTCGTAGGGAGGCCAAAATAGTATGGCCGCATGACCATCACCATTACCACGTCTAACGTCAACGGCATTCGTGCGGCCAAGCGCAAGGGCATCGAGGATTGGGCCGGCAAGCATGCGCCGGATGTCTGGTGCATACAGGAGGTTCGCGCGCCTCAGGACGATGTCGATTCTATTTTCGATGAATTTGGTTTCGAATACGCCACCGCCGGCAAAATCGAGGCACCGGCCAACCTCCATGCCATGAACGAGGTCTGCCGGGTGAAAGGCCGCGCGGGAGTCGGACTGCTCACCGACTTGGAAGTGCTTGACAAGCGATATGGGCTGCCAGGTCTGAGCGAGGATGTGGATTCGGGGCGTTGGATCGAAACCGATGTCAAAACGCCTGAGGGCTACGCGATCACCGTGGCATCCGTATATGTGCATGCTGGCAACACTGACGATCCGACCAAAATGGAACAGAAGTACCGTTTTCTGGACACGATGCTGAAGCGCATGGGCGCGTTGCGGGACGAGGCTGCGCATGGCGGCAAACAGGCCGTGCTCTGCGGCGATTTCAACATCGCGCACACGCCGCTTGATATCAAGAACGCCAAGGCCAATGAGAAGCACGCCGGATTTCTGCCCGAAGAACGTGCCTACGTGGACAAATGGCTGGACGAATACGAGTTCGTGGATGTGATGCGTTCGTTGGCCGGCGACATTCAGGGGCCATACACCTGGTGGAGCCAGCGAGGGCGCGCTTTCGACAACAATGTCGGCTGGAGAATCGACTACCAGTTCGCCACGCCCGAGTTGGCGGAGACCGCACGCGGATTCGTCATCGACAAGGCTCCCACGTATGACAAACGCTGGTCCGATCACGCCCCACTCACGATCACATACGAGGTATGACATATTCCGTGGGACAACATCCGAAAATCGACGATTTTCGCGGGCCGTCCCACGCCCCACAGCATGAGTAATTATCGACCACACTAAGAATGGCGTAATTCCGGGCTTCGTGAGAAATCTGCTGTGGGACAACACTCATGTCCATCGATTGATGTTGATGTTGTCCCACAAATTGTGGGACGACATCGGGAAAACACCAATTTTTGCGTTTTCGTCCCACGCGAACCATCATGCAAACCTGCACATACGAATATTGGGTTCTTTCCACGGATGGAAAGAACCCAATACAATGCGCTCAAACGCAGATTATCAGTCCAGACCGAGTTGGAGCTTGCCGCCGGGGATGGCGTCGAGCAGGTCTCGGGTGTACTGCTTCTGCGGGTGGTCGAAGACCTCGTCGGTGGTGGCGTGCTCCACGAGCTTGCCGTGCTGCATCACCACAACCTCGTCGGCGATCTGGCGGACCACGGCCAGATCGTGGGTGATGAACAGGTAGCTCAGGCCCTTTTCGGCCTGCAGGTCGTTGAGCAGGCGCAGCACCTGATCCTGCACCAGCACATCGAGGGCGGAGACGGCCTCATCGCACACGATGACGTCCGGATCCAGAGCCATGGCTCGTGCGATGGCGATACGCTGACGCTGGCCGCCGGAAAGCTCGTTCGGGTAACGGCCCATCACGGAAGCCGGCATCTCGACCATGTCCAGCAGTTCCTTGACACGGTTGGCTCGCCACTTGGAATCGCCGATCTTGTGGATGCGCAGCGGCTCCTCGATGGAACGGAAGATGGAGTACATCGGGTCGAGCGAACCGTAGGGGTTCTGGAACACCGGCTGAACGTGGCGGCGGAAACCGAGCAGATCCTTGGCCTTGAACGTGGAGGTGTCGCGGCCTTCGTAGAACACCTTGCCGGAAGTGGGCTTCAGGAGGTGAAGCACCATGTTCGCCACGGTGGACTTGCCGGAACCGGATTCGCCCACGATGGCCAGGGTGGTGCCACGCTTGACGGAGAAGGACACGTCGTCGACGGCCTTGAACATCTCCTTCTTGCGGGGCAGCTTGAATCCTGGTCAGTGGTCGACGGTGATGATGTGCTCGCTTTCTCAAGCGTGCTTTCGCCGGCGATGTGGTGGCCAAGCAGGGCGTCCGCGTTCTCACCGCGCTCCTTGGCGGAGATGATGCGCTGGGAGCCAGCGACGGGGCGGCAGCCACGAGTCGCTTGGTGTACGGGTGCTGCGGGTGCTGGAGCACTTCCAGGGACGGTCCGGATTCGACGACCTGACCCTTGTACATCACGACAATGTGCTGGGCGCGCTCGGCGGCAAGGCCCAGATCGTGGGTGATGAACAGCACGGCGGTGCCCAACGAGTCGGTGAGCATGTGCAGGTGGTCGAGGATGCGCTTCTGCACGGTCACGTCCAGAGCGGAGGTCGGCTCGTCGGCGATCAGTAGGTCGGGCCTGCAGGCCAGACCGATGGCGATGAGCGCACGCTGGCGCATACCACCGGAGAACTCGTGCGGGAACTGACGGGCACGGGTAGCGGCGTCGGGCAGACCGGCCTCGGACAGCAGACCCGCGATACGGTCATCCATTGTGGAGCCGATGACGTACTTCTTGGCGAGGTACCAGGCCTGATCGTCGGCCACGCCGGCCTTGATGAGGTCGTCGGCCACGCGCCAACGGGTTTCGGAGCCCGGAACCCATTCGTTGGTGAAGCGGGCGACGGCCTTGTCGAAGGCCTCGCCGGACACGCCGGCTTCGGTCAAAGCCTTCTTGGCCTCGGTCATGAGCTCGGGCAGTTCCTTGGCACCGAGGAAGGTCTCGTCGTCGTTGCCCTTGACTTCGACCTCGTCGCCGGCCAGGGCCTTGGCGAGGGCGGAGCGCTTCTCATGGTCCACGTCCATGTTGTTGGCCTTCAACGCCTCCTTGACCTGGGTGCCGATGCGCCACACCGGGTTGAGGTTGCTCATCGGGTCCTGCGGCACGAGGCCCATCCTGGTGCCGCGCAGCTTGTCGAACTCGCTCTGCTTGGCGCCGGCGATTTCCTCGCCGTCAAGCTTGATGGAGCCGTTGACCACGTGACCGGTGCCGGGCAGCAGGCCCAGCACAGCCATGGCGGAGGTGGATTTGCCGGAGCCGGATTCGCCCACGATGGCCACCCACTGGCCGGGGTAGACGGTGAAGTTGGCGTCGCGCACCGCATGCACCGGCTTGCCGGTGTCAGTGGTGAAGTCGATGGCCAGATCCTTGACCTCGAGCAGCGGACCATGTTCTTTCTGCATAGCCAGCATCTTGGCGTTGGTGTTGTCAGTCATAATGATTCTCCACTCCCCTCACTCAGGCCGTACGGCTCTTCGGGTCGAGGGCGTCCTTGACGGCGTCGCCCATCATGATGAACGCAAGCACGGTGATGGCCAGTGCGGCGGACGGGTAGAACAGCACCATCGGATCGGTCTGCAGGTTGGTCTGTGCGCTGGAGATATCGCCACCCCAGCTCACCGTGGTGGTCGGCAGACCGACGCCAAGGAAGCTTAGGGTTGCTTCGGCCACGATGTAGGAGGCCAGCGAAGTGGTGGCGATGACGATGATCGGGGCCAAGGAGTTCGGCAGGATATGGCGGAACAGATTCCTGGCAGGCGTGGAGCCGAGGGCCGTGGAGGCGGTGTTGAATTCGAGGTTCTTCGATTCCAGCACGGCGCTTCGGGCGATACGGCATACGCCGACCCAGCCGAAGAGCGTCAACACCAGCACGATCTTCCAGATGGACTTGGAGGTCTTGAACATCTGGAGCACCACGATGGCGCCGAGCAGCATAGGCAGGGCGAAGAAGATGTCGGTGATACGGCTCAGCACCGCGTCGACCCAACCGCCGAAGAAGCCGGCGACGGCACCGATCAGGGTACCGACAATCACGACTAGTAGCGTGGAGAGCACGCCGACGGACAGTGAGGTACGGGTGCCGTAGACCACGCGGGTGTACACGTCGCAGCCCTGCAGGTCGTAGCCGAAGGGGTGTCCGGCGGAGGCGGGGCTCAAGGAGTTGCCCAGATCGCAGGCGTTCGGATCCTGCTTGGTGAACAGACCGGGGGCGATGGCCACCACGATGATGAAGAGGATCAGCAGCCCGGAGATGATGAACAGCGGGTTGCGGCGCAGGGTTCGCCATGCGTCGGCCCACATGCTGGTGGCCGGTGCGGATTCGTCGACGGAATCGACGTCCTGCAACGGGGTCTCGTCGAGAGGAGCTACGTAACGGTCCTGACCGGGCAGGGTTTCCATGAAGTATTCGGTTCCTGGCTCGCCGGTCTCGTTGAGCTCGTTTTCAGTGGTTTCGTTTGCCATGTGACTCACTCCTCCCTATCACGCGTAACGGATACGCGGATCGAGGGCCGCGTACAGCATGTCGACAACGAGGTTGCACACTACGAAAATCAGCATGAGCAACGTGACGATAGACACCACCAGGTTTGCCTCGCCCTTCAGAATGGACTGGTAGGTGAGGAAGCCGATGCCGTGGATGTTGAAGATCTGCTCGGTGATCATGGCACCACCCATCAGGGCGCCGATGTCCTGGCCGAGGTAAGTGACGACTGGAATCAGGGAGTTACGTAACACGTGGCGCAGCATGACCTGACCGTTCGACATGCCCTTGGCGCGTGCGGTGCGCACGTAATCCTCGGCGATGTTGGAGGAGATTTCGGAGCGGGTCAGTCGGATGATATAGGCCATCGACACCGAACCGAGCACCATGGCCGGCATGAGCAGATCAAGGAAGCCGGGGTCGGCGCCTGCCGTCACCGGCAATATCGCCCACTGAATACCAAAGACATATTGCATGACGAAGCCGGTGACGAAGGTCGGCACGGAAATAAGCAGCAGAGAGACGATCAGGATGACGGTGTCGTACCACTTGCCCTTCTTGAGGCCCGAGATAATGCCGAAGACGACACCGAAAATCGCCTCGAACACGAACGCCATCAAGCCGAGCCTGATGGTGACCGGGAAGGCGCGGGTGATTTCGTCGAGAACGGGCTGGCCGGCGAAGGTATCGCCGAAGTTCAGGGTCAGTGCATTCTTCAGGTAGATAAAGTACTGAACGATGAACGGCTGGTCGAGATGGTATTCTGCGCGGATCTGGGCTGCGACGGCGTCATTGACGGGCTTGTCTCCGAACATGGCCTTGACAGGGTCGCCCGGCAGGGCGAATACAAGGGCATATACCAGAAGAGTCGTACCGAGAACCACGGGAATCATCTGCAGAATGCGTCGCAGAAGATACTTACCCATACGGTTGCTCCTTATTTCCTAGACCGGCCAGAAAGGGTATAGCACGCCCCCGCCGGTCGATAAATACTCCGACAGTTTACCGCATGCCCGGACTGTGATATGTAAATTTGCGTTAACGCAAGGTTTGAGATTGGGCAATGTTGGTGGATATGTCCATGGTTGCGGTCGGATAGTGGATACTTTAACTTGGTTCCCGATGGCGTGAGCAAGCACCCCTCACACAACAAAAAGGGCGGGGATCTTGCGATCCTCGCCCTTTATTTCCGAACTACCTAACGGTATCCGTTCAGTGAGTCAGACTCACTTCTTGGACATCTCGGTGTAGGTCGGGAGGTTCTGCCAATCGAAGGCGTAGCCGGACTTCACGTTGAGGGAAGCCACACCGGAGGCGTTGGAGTAGTACAGCGGGATGGCCGGAAGGTCGTTGAGGAGGATTTCCTCAGCCTGCTGGTACAGCTTGTTGGCGTCATCAGTGCTGGAAGCGGCAGCAGCCTGCTTGCACAGGTCATCGAAGGCCGGGTTCTTGTAGTCACCATCGTTGGAGCCGTTGCCATCAGCAGCAGCGGTGGAGTACAGCTGCCACAGATAGTTCTCGGCGAACGGGTAGTCAGGCTGCCAGCCGGTACGGAAGGCGCCCTTCATCTGACGGTTGGTGACCGCGTCACGGAATTCCTGGAAGGTCGGGATCGGGTTGGTGGCCGCGTCGATGCCCAAGTTGTTCTTGAGCTGGTTCACGATAGCATCGTAGAGCGGCTTGGCACCACCATCGGCGTTGTAGGAGAAGGTGAGCTGGCCGTCGTACTTGGAGATGGCGTCAGCCTTGGCCCACAGTTCCTTGGCCTTGGAGGCGTTGAACTTCAGGTTGTCGGCACCCTTGAGGGAGTCGGAGTAGCCCGGGGTCTTCGGGGAGGTGAACTCGGTGGCGGCGGTGGCGTTGCCGTTGAGCACCTTGTCGATGAGCTGGTCACGGTTGATGGCCATGGAGATGGCCTGACGACGCAGCTGGCCTTCCTCGTCGTTCTTGAAGTGGTCAAGGGAGGACGGGATGGTGAAGGTCTGGATGACGGAGCCGGCCTCGGAGTAAGCCTGGACCTTCTTGTCGGTCTTGAAGGTCTTGGTGAAGGCAGCCGGGACGGATTCCATCACGTCGAGGTTGCCGGCCTGAATGTCGCGGTAGGCGGCGGAGTCGTCGGTGTAGACCTTGAAGGTCACGCCATCGTTCTTGACGTCCTCGTTGCCCTTGTAGTCGGGGTTCTTGACGAGGGCGATTTCCTTGTTGTGGTCCCACTTGGAGAACTTGTACGGGCCGTTGCCCACAGGAGCCTCGCCGAAGGCCTTCGGGTCCTTGTAGAAGGACTCGGGCAGCGGGGCGAAGGCCGAGTAGCCGGCCTTAATCGGGAACACGGAGTCGGACTGGTTCAGGTCGACGGTGAAGGTGGTGTCGTCCACGACCTTGAGGCCGGAGAGCTGCTCGTCACCCTTGAGGCCATCCTTCTGCAGATCGTCATAGCCGGCGATGGCGGAGAAGAAGGAGGAGCACTTCTGGGCGTTCTTGGCGTTGGCCACGTAGGACCAGGCCTTGGTGAAGGACTCAGCGGTCACCGGAGTGCCGTCGGTGAACTTCCAGCCAGACTTGATCTTGATGGTGTACTGGGTGGCGTCATCGTTCGGGGTGATGGACTCGGCCACTTCGTTGGAAGCCTTGCCGTCCTTGTCGAAGGAGACCAGACGGGAGAACAGCAGGTCGACCGGCTTGCCGCCGCCGGTTTCGTTGGTGTTGCCCGGGATCAGCGGGTTCTGCGGTTCGGAGTTGTACGCAGTGATGATGTTGGAGCCAGCGGTGTCACCGGAGGCAGCGTTGCTGTTGGAGCCGCCGCAGGCGCTCAGCAGCATGGCCACGGAGCAAGCCATGGCAGCGAAAGCAAGAGCTTTCTTCTTCATATGATTTCTCCTATTCATTAGGTTGCGAAGCGTTTCAGCCTCGCCTCATGCGAACGGGGTCGGATTTCCTCATCGTCGGGACACTTACGCTTCCCGCCGCTTCGGACACCCAACCCCGTTGCTGTTACCTGTCATTTTTGCGCACTTGGGAGACAAGCAGCGTATTTTTGTTACACCCATGTAAAATTCGGGGGCTTTTACCGGCTAGGTTCAGTCTTTGCTAAGTTTGTTAACCAATGCCCACATAGTGGTCATGCCCGGGGAAAGGCCTGTCCGTAACGGTTCTTGAGCTGCTCGATGGAGACGTGCGTATAGCGTTGTGTAGTTTTCAAGGAGGAATGCCCGAGCATCTCCTGCACCTCCCTCAGATCGGCACCGCCGTCCAGCATGTGCGTGGCCGCCGAATGGCGCAACGCATGGGGGCTGATGTCCGGTACGCCGGCCTCTCGGGCCGCTCTGTGTACGATGTCACGGGCTATGCGTTGGTCGATACGGCCGCCTCGTGCGCCGAGGAACAGGGCGTTGGTAGCACGGGACTTGGCTGCATCCGTTGCCGTACGGGCCAGTACAGGCCGCCCTTGTTCAAGCCAAGTCTCCAGCGCACGCTGGGCGGGCAGTCCGAACGGCACCACGCGTTGCTTGTTGCCTTTGCCGGTGACTTTGATGGTGCGATTGGAGAAGTCGACGTCAACGATATCCATCGACACCAGTTCGGCGACACGGATGCCGGTGGCATACAGTAGTTCGAGAATCGCGGCGTTGCGCTGCGATTCGGCGACGACTCGGGCGCTGTCGCGCTTGTCTGCACGGGCGGGTGCCTCGTTGCGGTTTACGGTGTCGGCTGACTTATCAGCTGTCTTGCCGACTGCCTTGCCGCTGCCACTGCCGGACGCGGCTGCCGCTCCCCCATCGCCCTTGTACTGGTTTGTTGCAACGGCCTGTTCGGCGACATCCAATAACTGCTCAGCTTGAGATTCGGTGAGCACCGCGGGCAGCGTGCTGGGAATCGAGGGAGTCATCAGTGTGGCGGCCGGGTCGGTGTTGGTCACCCCATGCTCATAGGCCCACGCGAAGAACCCGCGCACGGCCACGGTTTTGCGGGCCATGCTGCTGCGGGCGTGATCGCGCGATTCCACCGCCATCCAGCTACGCAGATCATCCAGCGTGATCTCGTTCAGATCGGTCACGCCGCGCAGCTCGAACAGGTGCAGACATGCCGTGAGATCCGCGCGATACGCTTTGAGCGTATTCGCTGACAGGCCGCGGTTGGACTTCAGATAGGAGACGAAGGAGTCGATATCGCCGTCGAACTGCGTAGATGACACTCTCGTTCTCCTCCGAATTCTTTATGGCCTTGGGTTACGGCCGGGGTGGCGTGTTGCGCCGCTCCGGCACGGGTTTCAATGTGGCAATCTGTTCCTGATGGATGGTCACGTTCTGGGCCGGGCGCGAACCATTGGCGGCGGCGTCACGCACCATCTCCAACGTGTATCCGTCCCAGGAAACCACGTGACCCACATAGTCGCGGAACTTCATACGGTGGTCGACCGGGTCAATGCCGTCGGTGATGCGCACCACCACGCGGGCACCGGCCGGAATCTGCCTTGGTAACGTCATACGTCATCATCCCCCTTAACCATTCGCCGCATCAACTTCGATGCGTTTCCCGAAAAACGGTACAGACTACCTTACTCCTTTGAGCCTTTCGAACAGCGGAGCCACACGGTCTTCTCACGAAAACAAGCGGGAACTTCATCCCCCTCGCGCGGCCTTCTTCGTGACAGGCGGCGAGGGGAACCTGCGCACGGGCCTACATGGCGGTACGCAGTTACATGGCGGGGCGCAGTTGGATGATGGCCTGACGTGGATGGACGAAGCCGGTGATGGCTTCTCCTCGGCGTGCGGAGAACAGCAGGGTCTGCTGCCAGCCGGCTTCGGGGACGGCGAGCTCGCGTTCCGGGAATCCGGCGGCAGTTGTGCCGGCTTGCGGCGCAGCGGTGGCCGTACCGTCTTGTGCAGCGGTGATGCCGGCATGTGTCACGGCGGCCTTGTACCGGCGGAAGGGGTCGCCTTCGGCGAAGAATCCCATCACATCCTGCTCGCCGGCGGCACCAGCGTGCAGTTGGTCGGCCATATCGGTCAGACGTGCCGCCATGCGGCGCAGCAGCGCTTCGACGTTCAGCGAGTCTTCCTCGACCATCGCGCGCGTGCGGTCCGGGTCGGTCAGGGACACGCGGGTCATGTCCCTCCAGCAGCCGGCGGCCAGCGCGGCGGCGATGTTGCGGTCCGGGTTGGCGACCAGTTCGTTGATCAGCGCGGTGGACACCACATGCGGCATGTGGGAGATCATCGCCGCGGCCTTGTCATGCGTTTCGTCGTCCACGACGATGACGCGGTTGCCGACGTCCTTGGTGATCATCGCGGCGACGTCGAGGAAGCGGCGGTAGTCCGTGGACTCGTCCACGGTGATGGGCCCCATAGGGCACCGTCGTACAGATGCGGGTCGGCGGCCTGCCAGCCGGACAGTTCGTTGCCGGCCATCGGATGGGCGCCGACGTAGCACTTCCCCAGCCCGGCAGCCTTGACCTGATCGCGGACCATGCCCTTGACCGAGCCCACGTCGGTGAGCGTGGTGTTCGGATGGTCGCCCATGAGCGGGGCCAGGGCGGCGAGGATTGCGGGCATCGCCTTGAGCGGATTGCACAGCACGACCACATCCGGCTCGGCATCCATGAGTTCGGAGAGCGTGCTCTTGCAGAAAATGCCATCGGCTTCGGCCTGGGCGTAGGGGTGCGGGCGATGGTTCCACGCGACGACGCGCACGCCGCGCTCGGTCAGGCGGCGTGCGAGCGAGCCGCCGATCAATCCGAGTCCGACGATTCCGACTGTATCTACCACAGCAGTTCCTTCCTTGCTTCCTCGGTGTACTGCCAGCCTTCCGGCGCGCGATTGGTGATGTGGACGCCGCCCTCGGGCAGCATCCAGGCGTCGACCGGCGGGTTCGGGCGTTCGCGGCGTGGGTAGACGGCCAGGGTTTTTGCCCAGTCGCCGTGTCCGGCGATCTCTTCCAGTGCGGTGCGGAATCTCGGCTCCCAGGGGGCGGCGTCAAGGGTGGCGATGAAGCTGTAGGTTCCGTCGTGGCCTTTGATCGGGCGCGAGATGAAGCTGGTCATGTTCAGTCCCGCATCGCGCAGGACGTCCAGCAGGTCGGCGAGTACGCCGGGGCCGGTGACCAGCGGGATGAAGGTGATGATGGTTTCGAAGTCGCCGGCGTCATTGCTGTAGGCGCGGGCGTTGAGTTCCTGGACCACATCACGCGGGGCGATGACAAGGAATTCGGTGTGCGCGCCATCGAAATCCTGCACATGTTCGGCGAGGGTGTCGAGATCGTAGAGTTCGCCGCAGATGCTGGGGCCGAGCGCCACGCGGCCGGGCTTCAGGTCGCGGCAGGCGGCGGCGTTGGAGGATGCGGGTTCGGGCTGCAAATGGTGTTCGGCGATGAACCGGGTGCATTGGGCCAGACCGTGCGGGTGGGCGCTGACGGGGTTGCCGGTGCAGTCGTAGATGCTGTGGCCGCGCACGGTGAAGGCGTTGAAGGCCACGTCCACACTGATCCGGGCGAAGCCGGCCGCGTTGGGGGCGTCGATCAGCGCGTCGAGATTCGGGACCACATAGCCTTCGACGTTGTTTTCCCATGCGATGACGCCCCAGCCTTGGCGCGACTGTACGGCCTGCATGATCGCGGGCACGTCGGGCAGAGCGATGAGGTCGAAGTCGCCGAGTGTGGCGAACTGGTCGGCGGCCGTCATTGCCGCCTGATGGGTGAAGGTGCCCTCCGGGCCCAAGTAAAACAGTTTCATGCGTGCCATAAAGTTCTATGGTAGCGGCCGTAATCCCCTACGCCCGCCGATACGCGACGCATTCCCGGGAATGTATCGCCATATATAGTTACGCGCGCGATTCAGAATGAGTGGGAATGACGAACCAGCGGGCGGGAAGAATGAGCAGGACGACTTGGACCAGTATCAGGCCGTACAGCCAGATGTAGCCGGCATGTTGGGAGAAGAACGGCATGTCGCCTTGGAATCCGGCGACGATGAGCGCTTTGCCGGATGTGGTGGTCAGCGCCATGCCCCATGCGGTCAGTGAGGAGGCGATGAGGTGCAGGGCCAGTCCGACCGCGCCCATGCGCGAACGGGCGCACCATGTCGATAGGCCGATCAGCAGAAACGCCAGCACCAGACCATACGGAATATTCAGTTCCGCACCCATACGGTGGGCGAACGTGCCCACAAAGGCGGAAGCCACGCCCGCCGCAATCGTGATCAACGATTTGACCAGCGCGTTCTGGCGATACGACCACGGACGCAATTCAGTAGTGCTCTTCACAGTCATGCGTTTCAGTATAGGTGGGGATATGACTTGGTGAGGAATAAACTTAGCTCCCCTCAGAGAGGGGAGCTAGAGAGAATGGTCGGCTACAGCCGCACCAAATCACTTACCCTGCTGGGCGGCGTTCTGGCGGCGCTGCTTGGCGCGCCACTTGTACCAGTCCTCACGGCCGAGGATGATCTTGCGCACGCGGATGGACTCCGGGGTGACTTCCACGCACTCGTCCTCGTTGGCGAAGTCCAGGGACTCCTCAAGGCTCATCTTGATCGGCGGGGTCAGGGTTTCGAGCACGTCAGCGGTGGAGGAACGCATGTTGGTCATGTGCTTGGCCAGCGTGATGTTCACGTCCAGCTCGTCGGGCTTGTTGTTCACACCCACGACCTGGCCTTCATACACCGGGGACTGCGGTTCGACGAAGAAGTTGCCACGGGCCTGCAGACGCTGCATGGCGTACGGGGTGGCGATACCCTTGCGATCGGAAACCATGGAACCGTTCTGGCGAATGGTGATGGCGCCAGCCCACGGCGCGTAGCCGGCAGAGATGGAGGAGGAGATGCCGGTGCCACGAGTGGCGGAAAGCAGCGCGGTGCGGAAGCCGATCAGACCACGGGACGGCACGGTGAACTGCAGACGGACCCAGCCGGAGCCGTGGTTGGTCATGCCATCCATACGGCCCTTACGGTCGGCCATGAGCTGGGTGACGGTACCCATGTACTCTTCCGGCACGTCGATGGTGGTGTTTTCCATCGGCTCGTTGATCACGCCGTCGATCTTCTTGGTGACCACCTGCGGACGGCCGACGGTCAGCTCGTAGCCTTCGCGGCGCATCTGCTCGGCAAGCACGGCCAGCGCCAGCTCGCCACGGCCCTGGACTTCCCAAGCGTCGGGACGGTCGGTGGGCAGCACCTTGATGGACACGTTACCGATGAGCTCGCGGTCCAGACGGTCCTTGATCATGCGGGCGGTGAGCTTGTGGTCCTTGCCCTCGGTGCCGGCCAGCGGGGAGTCGTTGGTGCCGAAGGTCATGGAGATGGCCGGATCGTCCACATGGATGAGCGGCAGCGGCTTCGGGTCGTTGGGGTCGACGATGGTCTCGCCGATCATGATGTCGTTAACGCCGGCAACGGCCACGATGTCGCCGGGGCCTGCGGATTCGACCGGGATACGCTCGAGGCCCTGGGTGCGCAGCAGTTCGGAGACGCGGAAGTTCTCGAGGGAGCCGTCCACACGGGACAGGCCGTAGGTCTTGCCCTTCTCAAGGGTGCCGTTGTAGATACGGACCAGACCGAGTCGGCCGAGGAAGTCGGAGGAGTCGATGTTGGCCACGTGAGCCTGCAGCGGGGCGCCCTCCTCGTATTCGGGGGCCGGGATGGTGGAGATGATGGTTTCGAACAGCGGCTCGAGGTTGTCGTTGTCCGGCAGGCCACCGTCGGCGGGCTGGTTCACGGAGGCGTAGCCGGCCTTGGCGGCGCAGTAGATGACCGGCATTTCAAGCAGCTGGTCAAGGTCCAGGTCGATGCCCTCGTGCTGCACGTCGTCGGCCAGGCCGAGCAGCAGGTCGGAGGTTTCGCCGACGACCTCTTCGATACGGGCGTCGGGGCGGTCGACCTTGTTCACGCACAGGATGACCGGCAGCTTGGCTTCGAGGGCCTTGCGCAGCACGAAGCGGGTCTGCGGCAGCGGGCCTTCGGAGGCGTCCACGAGCAGCACGACGCCGTCAACCATGGAGATGCCGCGCTCGACCTCGCCGCCGAAATCGGCGTGGCCGGGGGTGTCGATGATGTTGAGGGTGATGCCCTCCGGGTGGCCGTACTTGGCGGCCAGCGGACCGGTGTATTCCACGGCCGTGTTCTTGGCGAGGATGGTGATGCCCTTCTCGCGTTCCAGATCGTTGGAATCCATTACACGATCCGGCACTTCCTCACGCTCGGAAAACACGTGCGACTGCTGAAGCATGGCATTGACCAGGGTGGTCTTGCCGTGATCGACGTGAGCCACAATCGCCACATTACGGATATCTCCACGAACCGCCATCGAAACCTCTCTTAATACTGATTCTTTTGCGTAATCGTTCGGTACTTGCGTTCTCGAGTACTTAAGTACTTACTCTGAGGTGTTTATTCATACCTACACACAAACCGTCACGATGGTACTCGCACACCTTGACTATGTCGGAACATAGAAAAGCACCTCACAACGGCAGAACTCCCGCGTCTCGACGAACCCCTCGCGGGATTTCTGCCGTTTTTACGGCCTTCAAACGGCAGAACCCCCGCGTCCCTTTCGCCGGGACGCGGGGGTTCTGCCGGTAATCAGGCAAATATCTGTTCTCCCGTCATCGACTTCCGTCAGTCTTCGAGATCGAGGCCTTTGCGTTCGGGCAGGCAGAGGGCGGCGACGCAGGCGATGATGAAGGCGGCGGCGAAGATGATGAAGGCCACGGCCTTGTTGCCGCCGGACAGGGTCAGGAACCACGGCATGAGGAGCGGCGCGATGATGGCGGCGATGCGGCCCACCGCTGTGGCGGCACCGGCGGCCGCGCCACGCAGGCGGGTCGGGTAGATTTCCGGGGTCACGGCGTACAGCACGCCCCACGCACCGAGGTTGGAGGCGGACAGCAGCATGCCGAACACGAGCACGAGGGCCACAGATCCGGCCTGCGAGAACGCGAAGGCGGCCACGGCGGAGACGGCCAGGAAGATGCTCAGCGTCTTGCGGCGGCCCCAGACCTCCACCAGCCAGGCGGCTAGGAAGTAACCGGGCAGCTGGGCGATGGAGATGGCGAGCGTGTAGCCGAATGACTTGGTCAGGGAGCCGAACTGGTCGGCGAGCAGCGACGGCATCCATGTGAACGCGCCGTAGTAGGAGAAGTTCACGAAGAACCACGTGGCCCAGATGGCGATGGTGCGGGCCAGGTACTTGGAGCCGAACAGTTCGCGCGTCTTGATCTTCGGCAGCGGCTTGCCCTTGGGAGAGGTTACCGGGGCTACTCCCCCGGCTTCCTCGAAGTAGCGCACGGCCTTTTCGGCTTCGTCTTCGCGACCCTTGGCTTCGAGGAATCGCACGGATTCTGGGATGTGCACGCGGGTGACGATTGCGTAGAGCAGTGGCAGCGCGCCGATGGCCAGCGCCCAGCGCCAGCCCCAGTCGCCGGTGTTCGGGATCACGAAGTAGCCGATCATGGCGGCGACGATCCAGCCGACGGCCCAGAACGATTCCAGCAGCACAGTCATGCGGCCGCGCTGTTTGGTCGGCGAAAACTCGGAGACCAGCGTGGAGGCGACCGGCAGTTCCGCGCCCAAGCCCAGTCCGATGATCAGTCGGGCGCCGAGCAGCATGCCGAGTGACCAAGATAGGGCCATGGCACCGTTGGCGATGCCGAAGATAATCAGTGTGGCGGTGAACACGGTTTTGCGGCCCACGCGGTCGGCGATGAAGCCGCCCACTGCCGCGCCGATGGCCATGCCGACGAAGCCGATGGACAGCACCCATGACTTTTCGGTCGGGGTGAGGTTGAAGTGCGGGTCGGCGGCGATGGCGGCGACTACGAAGGAGACGAGGCCGACGTCCATGGCGTCGAATGCCCAGCCGATGCCGGAGGCGACGAGGAGTTTGCGGTGCGCCTTGTTGAAGGGCAGCCGGTCGAGGCGCTCGTTGCGGGTGAGCTGCGCGGGTTGCGCTGAAGTGGTGGTGCTCACGTCGTTTCCTTTCTGGTAAGTGGCGTCAGATTTAATGGCGGGTCAGGTCGGTGTAGGACTCTTCGATGGCCAAGCTGATGCGTTCGACTTGTTCGCGGGTCAGCGGCTTGCGGAAGGTCATGCGTAATGCCGATTTGGCGATGGACGGTTCGAGGCCCATCGCCAGCAACGTGGCAGGAATCTCGTGGCGCCCGATGGCGCAGGCCGAGCCGGATGAGGCAGCGATGCCGCGCGCGTCCAGGTCGACGAGCAGCGCTTCCCCGGTGACGCCGGGGAAGATGAAGGAGGCGTGACCGGGCAGACGGCGTTCGGGGTCGCCGGTCAGGTCGGCGCGAGGCGCGACCCGGCGAACCGCGTCGATGAGCATGTCTCGGGACGCGACCAACTCACGGTACTGCGCCTGCATGCGCGCATTCGATTCGTTGAGTCCGATGGCGAGCGCCACGGCACCGGCCACGTTCTGCGTGCCAGAGCGCAGGCCGCGTTCCTGCCCGCCTCCGGACAGCACCGGTTCGATGGGTGTGCGGCCGCGTACCAGCAGCGCTCCCAGACCTTTGGGGGTGCCGAATTTGTGTCCGGATACGGACAGGGCGTCCACATCCCAGTCACGAAAACGAATCGGAATCTGCCCGGCGGCCTGTACGGCGTCTACATGGATGGGCACGCCGTGCGCGTGGGCGATGCGGACCAGTTCCTCCACGGGTTCCACGGTGCCGACCTCGTTGTTGGCCAGCATGGTGGAGACCATCGTGGTACGTTCACTGGCCTCGCCGTCGAGCTCGCGTTCAAGTGCGTCGAGATCGAGATGTGCTTGCGCATCCACGGGAATGCGCACGACTTCAAAACCGAACCATTCGTGCAGCCATGCCGCCGATTGGGCCACGGCCGGGTGCTCGATAGCGGAAATGATAATGCGCGGGCGACAATTTGCCGGCTGTTTGCCATCGGCTTCGGCGAATCCGCAGACCGGCCGCAAGCCCAGTTTGCGCATGCGCGCCATGGCGATGCCTTTGATGGCCAGATTGTCCGATTCGGTGCCGCCTGAGGTGAAGATCACGTCATCCGGCCGGGCGCCCAATGCCGCGGCAAATGATGCGCGAGCCGCGTCCAGCGCGCGGGCCGCGGTTTTGCCGGGCTGGTGCACGCTGGCCGGATTGGCGTAGGCCTCAGTCAGGAACGGGGTCATGGCCTCGATGACTGCCGGGCTCACTGATTCGGTGGCGGCGGCGTCCAGGTACAGTTCGCCGGGTTCACCGGATGCGTTGGGGGTATCGGCCATGACTAGTTCCAATCCAATCCGAGGTCGATGCTGCGCACAGAGTGGGTGAGCGCGCCCACGGAGATCACGTCCACGCCGGTGACGGCCACGGCTGGCACTCGCTCCAGGCTCATGTTGCCGCTGGCTTCCACGATGGCCTTACCGTCGATGAGCTCCACGCCGCGACGGGTGTCGTCGAGCGAGAAATTGTCCAGCATGATGGTGTCCGCTCCGCCGGCGAGCACGGCGGGAATCTGGTCAAGGCGGTCGACTTCCACTTCGATATGCGTGGTGTGGCCCACCTGTTCGCGCACGTGGCGGATCGCGCCGGCCAGGTCGATGCCGCGCGCGGCGAGCGCCGCCAGATGGTTGTCCTTCATCATGACCGCGTCGGACAGTCCGTAACGATGGTTGTGGCCGCCGCCGCAGACCACGGCGTATTTCTCGAACGGGCGCAGGCCGGGCGTGGTTTTGCGCGTATCGACGATGCGGGTGCGCTCGTAGCGGCGCGGCCGGGTGACGGGTCCGTCATAATCATCGCCGTAGATGGCGTTCACCGCGTCCACGAAGGCGGCGGTCATGGTGGCGATGCCGCTCATGCGCTGAGTGAAGTTGAGGGCGATGCGCTCGGCGGTGAGCAGGTCGCGTACCGGGCCTTTCACGGTGGCGAGTATCTGGCCGCGCTGGAATCGCTCGCCGTCCTTGATGGCGGCGGTGACGGTGACGGCCGGGTTCTGTGCGGCGAAGGCTGCGGCGAACACGTCGATGCCGCTCATCACGCCGTTTTCGCGCGCGGTGAGGTGGGCCGAGCCGGTTTCGTCCGCGGGGATGGTGGTCTCGCAGGTGATGTCGCCGTAGGGCGCGTCTTCGGCGAGCGCCGCTTCGACGGCGACGCGGATGATGTGTGATGTGAGCATGGGTCAGTCCTTGATGTAGGCGACGGAGTGGGCCCAGTTGTCGACTGGCTCGCTGTGGTCGGTGCGGGCGTGGGCGGCCTCTCGGAC
>ENA-OQCW01000464-OQCW01000464.1-human-gut-metagenome-genome-assembly--contig:-NODE-464-length-24263-cov-9.932673_pt1 | contig 24263 bp, 19 predicted proteins | sample MGYA00242767_ERZ504593 | MGnify/ENA primary metagenome ERZ504593 (study PRJEB26092, sample SAMD00036307) | human gut metagenome | host: Homo sapiens | study: EMG produced TPA metagenomics assembly of... | reverse complement strand
CTGCATTCTGCCAGCACATCCGCTTTCAAAAATTTTTTCAGTTTTTCTTTCCAGTCTTCCCAAAACTTCATCATTCTGTCCCGATTCCTTTGGTCTTTAAGAAATCTACCCAGATGTTGTATTTCGACCCGTACAGATGCAGATTGTCAAACGTAAGCTCCTGTTTTAATCCACCCTGATCATCGCACACCACTTCATTGACATCAATATAAAACACACGAACACCATCCGCAAGCTGCTGTATGCGCTGATTTCTCGCATCAATGCCCGGATTATTAAAAATCGGATCCGAGTCAGATTTTTTCTGGGTCACATGCATGATCGCCTGCACATAAATGACCGCATCCGGCTGCAGTGTTTTGAATTTCTCCACTGCATTCTGATACTCATTCATAAACCCGTCCAGTGTTCCACGTCCCATCTCATTGATACCGATCTGAAAATACACCTTTTTATACTGCTTTGCCTTCAAGGCTTCCTCTAATGTCACCTTTTTCCCGTTGACCTCACAGAATGCATCTTTCCACAGATCATAAATATTCATACCAACAGTTGCGAAAAAATCGGAATGATCCAGTCCACCATAATCATGCAGACCTACCGTTCTCGAATCTCCAATAAAAACTGCATCATCAAAATAACTGTCATCCACCTGTATAAATTTCTTTGGTTTTGCAGCCGCCGTTTCTGTATCCTGCATTACTGTTTCCGTCTGCCCTGCCACGTTTTCCTCATCCGTCGTTTCTGTACTTGCAATGACACTTTCCTGGTTCTGTGGTTTTGTTCCATCCGGCAACAGATCCGGCAACTCTTTACTCCAAGGATAAATTTTATCATGAATTCCGTCTAACACCAATACAAAATACGGAGTTTTTTTTACATCGATGGAATAATTTTTATAGATCCCGTCTTTTTTTAAATATCCGATCAGGGAAAGTACCCCCCAGCCAATGATCAAAAAGACAGCAACCCTGCATTTCATTATTTTTTTCACGCTTATTCACCAGTCCTAAAAATTAAAGTACAAAAACGGGTTATTCGTAGAAACTGCCATATAATAAAGACTTAATCCTAACACCACGATCACCGCCAGACTCCCCAGCCATTTTTTTTCAAATACCTTATATAAAGCTGTCGGGTATGGAGTTGAAAAAACAATCCCCATCAGAAACAGTGGACCGTAATCTTTCAGATACTGCAAAAAATCCATCTGTCTGACCGTTTCTCCCACACCGAAAAATGGAAACATTCTTGCATAATAGACACCAAGCTGTCCTACATCCGCAATCGCAAATGCCATCCAGGTAAGCGGTACTACAAGCACCAGATATACATGGGAAAGTATTTTGCTTTTTTTCAGAAACTGCAGTAAAAATGCTTTTTCCAAAGCAAGCAGTAAGAGCAGTGATGCTCCCCAGATCAGAAAATGTCCCTCTGCCCCATGCCAGACGGCAGTCAGACTCCATACCACAAATAAATTAAATATCGTACGTGCTTTTCCCTTCCTGTTGCCGCCAAGCGGAATATAGACATATTCCCGGAACCAGCGTCCAAGCGTAATATGCCATCTTCTCCAGAATTCGGATACCGATCTTGAAATATAGGGATGTTTAAAGTTTTTCGGAAATTCAAATCCAAGCATCCGTCCCAGTCCCAATGCCATCAGAGAATAACCGGAAAAATCAAAATAAAGTTCGATCGAATATGCAAACGCTCCCATCCATGCCAACGGTGTTGAAATACTTTCAAAGCCGATTGCCTGGATGTTATTCCACAAAAGTCCAATACGGTCTGCAACGATCACCTTTGCACCAAGTCCCAGTATCAGTGTTTTTAATCCGGATTCAAACTGTTCGAAAGTAACGGTTCTGCTGCATAAAGCCATACGGACCTCCGAATAGTTGATGATCGGTCCGGCAATCAGCTGTGGAAACATCGTCACATACGTTCCAAGCCGGATAAACGATTTTTCCACCGGCACCCTTCCCCGGTAAACATCGATGATATAGGCTGCAATCTGGAACGTATAAAAACTAATACCGAGCGGCAGCTTATCCATGAAACCGCTATACTTAAAAAGGAATAAAACACCAAAGTCGTAACACAGCGCCACGATCAGCAAAATCAGCTGTTTTTTCCCTCTTCCCTCATAAGTATCCCGGTACATCAGCCTGCCAAAAACATAGTTGATCACCACAGAAGCAAGTAAAAGCACTACATATTCTGCCTCACCTGCCGTATAAAATAAAATACTGCCCGCAAATAACACCGCATTTTTCCATTTCTGCGGTGTCACATAATATATCAGTAAAAAAAACGGCAAAAACCGGAATAAAAATTCAAAACTGCTAAATACCATCTTATCAGCTCTTTCTAATCCACATTATTTTTCAACACCGATTATTATAGCCAAAAAAATTCCTTATAACCACCTGTTAAGCAAAGTTAGTAAATTTGTAAATTTTTTGTGATTTTTGTTACATCTTGGAAATATTTTTCAATCTCCCCGACAAAGTACAAAGACCCAAATGCGATCGTTTTGTGTGCCACATCCAGCCGTCCCGGCATCAGTTCGTCAAAAGAGTGTAAAAGTCCGGCATCGCAGATTCCCTTTGCCCGGATCTTCTCCGACAGCTCCTGTGCCGCCAGTGCCCTCTCTGACTCTACCGTCACCGTCTTAAAATCCAGTGCAAGCGGCAGTAATTCCTCGATCATTTCCTCATAGTTTTTATCTGCCATAACTCCCATGACAAAATGAAACTTCTCTCCCGGGAACAAAGTACGAAGACTTTCCGCTAATGCCGCCACTCCGTTACCATTATGTGCACCATCCACCATAAAAAACGGTTCCCGGCTTAGGATCTCCATCCGTCCTTCCCATCTTGTCTTTTTGATTCCTTCTCTGATATAGTATTCTGCCTTTTCATCTGAAATTCCTCTGTCTTTCAGAAAAATTTCTGCGGCAAGGATCGCAGCAGCCGCATTTTCATACTGGTGGACACCAAGCATTGCCATCTCAAGATTTTTGTATTTCTGATAGGAAAAATACTGTCTGCCATTTTCATAGCGGCATTCGGTCACGTCATGCATATCCGCAATCTTTATCTCAGTAACTGCTTCTTTTTCCGCTGTTTCCAGCAAAACATCCATTGCATCTTTTTCCTGGCTCTCTAATACCAGTTTTGTACCCTTTTTGATAATTCCCGCCTTCTCCGACGCAATTTTATCTAATGTATCACCTAAAACCGCCATATGGTCATACCCGATTTTCGTGACCACCGTAACCTCCGGCACGCCGATTGCATTGGTTGAATCTAATCTTCCCCCAAGCCCGGTCTCTATCACGGCAGCCTGACACTGTCTGTCCCTGTAATAGAGCAGTGCCATTGCCAGACAATAATCAAACATCGTCGGTACTGTCCCAAAGTCCTCCTCAAGCAACATGTTTCCAAGTTTTGTCACTTCTTCACGGGATATCATCTGTCCGTCCACACAGATCCGCTCCCTGAAATCAACCAGGTGCGGTGAGGTAAACATTCCGGTACGAATCCCTGCTTCCTTTAAAATTGAGCACAAAAAAGCAGAGACGGAACCTTTTCCGTTCGTCCCCGCTATATGGATCACACTCATATTCTGCTGTGGTCTGCCTAACTTTTCCAGCATCAGCGCTGATACCTCTGCCCCCGGACGATTTCCAAACCGTCTCTGATGTTCGATCTGATCTAATACTTCCTCATATGTCAGTTCTTTCATATACTGTCCTTTCCCTGACGGATGCTGCAGTCCTCATACGCCGGCAGATCGGTAACTGACACTTATTCCGCCGTATTAAACTGCGATAATAACACCGCCGTCATTTGCATACATTGTGCTGACGCCCGCTGTATCCGTAACAATGATTTTTTTGAACTTTGCTATCTTTTCAATTTTTTCCTTTACTGCTTTTGCTCTCTCCGGACAATTACAGTGTGAAATTGCAAGCACCCTGTTCTCACAGTTTTTTGTCTTTGCAATCACATCCTGAATCATCTTATCCAGCGCTTTGTTCATGCCACGCGCCTGACCAAGCTGACAGATCGATCCTTCCTCTGTAGAACCCATTACCGGCTTGATATTTAATGTATTTGCAATAAATGCCTTAAGATTTGTCAGACGTCCGTTTTTTCGCAGAGTCTCTAATGTTTCAAGTACAAAAAAAGTATTCATGGAACTGATATATTTCTCTGTTGCCGCAACAACTTCCTCAAAACTCATACCGGCCTCTTCACACTCCTGCACTTTCATACCGATCAGTGTCTCACCGACGGAAGCGGAACGGGAATTGAATACATAAATCTTCTTCTCGCCCGGATGTTCCTCCTCAAATAAATTTTTTCCAAGTTCGGCACTGTTATAAGATCCGGAAAGCTTGCCGGATAAAGTTACCACATATACATGATCGGCATCCCCTTCATAGGACTTCATATATTCATCCGGAGACGGGCATGCAGACTTTGGTCCGGTAACACTTTCCTTTACCCTGCGAAGAAAATCCTTCTGGTCAAATGTCTCGTCATCGCGGATATAGCATCCATCTACCTCTAACTCTAACGATACATTCTGATAATGTCCATCCTTTTTTAAATCTTCCGGCAGTTCTCCACAACTGTCAATCACGATCTTGTACATATCTTATAACCTCCATAGTCCGACAATTTGTTATTCAAAAACTTTTTATATGTTATTTTTTTCCATTACATGTAGTATCAATTACTACATAACATTAGCACAAAAACTTTGTTTTGTATAGAGGTTTCTATTATATTTTATATATTTTTTATCTGATATCTTTTCTACGAAAATTTCAGGATCAGTACATTCTGATCTCTGTCCTCAATATACGATAATCCTGTAATTCCCTCACAATAATCGCGGATATGCTGTTCATCGATCAGATATGCTTTTGCCTGATCATATAAAGATATATCCGAAAAACGAATCTCCTCCGTGACAGCTCCATTACGATAAGCAGCGCCATAAATCTGTCCGATCACTTCCGGCTCCCACTCGGTGATATATTTTCCTTCTCTTACATAATAATTATCTGCCGTTGCCGTACATTCCGGCAAAAGCAGTGTACCGTCCGCCTGATGCGTTTTGCTGATCTCAGCCGTAGTCACCCCGAAATAATTATAATTGATAAAAGTCCCCATACCGCTCGCACCATTGTTATAGGAAGAATTTCCCCATGTCGTATCCATAAAATAATATGCACCGTCAAGCTGGACAAGATTCCATGCGTGTGTGTCTCCCTCCGCAGTTCCTGTCACCACAACAGCCGGAATCCCCAGAAGTGTCAGCAGATACTGCGTGGCGTTGGCATATCCCTGACAGACTGTTTTCTTATTTAAAAAGACACTGATAATATTCTGATTTTGTTCCGTCCCCATTTGATATTCAACGTTTCCCGCCAGATATTCAAACACATATTTTGCCTTTTCATAATCTCCCCAGGATGGATCCACATTTTTTAATATGGAATCCACCACTGCGTCGATCCGCCTCTGATAGGAATCACGCTCTGTGCGCTCCATCGTATAACTTGGGGAAAAATCGATGCTGACAATCTTTTTTCCCATGGTATACTGTGTGTAGTTATAACCGGATACCCAGAAAATGCCCCCATGATCTGCTATCACAGAACGATATGCCTTCTCTAAAACTTTTTCATCACAGGTACTTACTTTTACCTTTGAATCATGTGCCAGAATGATCCGGTACACTTCGTCATAGACAGTCTTCTGCTCCGCCGTCAGCGTTTCATAAGCATATCCATGCGGCACTTCGGTATCCGCTGTTTCATTTTCCGTGCTTATCTCTGTACTCTTTGCCGTCTGTTCCTCTGCCGTACCGGAATATGTTTCTGCTTTCGCATTTTTCTGTTCTACACTGATCTGGTTTGTGATTTTTTCCGGAAACACACCTGTATCCTTAAGCACTCCGGAATATTGAACCACTCCGCCCGCTATCACTGCAAGAATTATAAACTTAAGCAGTGTATGCCTTTTTCTTCTTTTCAAAATTCCTCCTTAAAGTGAAAAATATGCCGTTACAAGCTCTGTCAGTGCCTCCTGATCTGCTGCCCCCATCAATTCTCTTGCTGAATGCATTGCCAGAAGCGGAATACCAATATCCACTGTTTTTACCGGCAGCAGCGCAGATGCGATAGAGCCAAGTGTTCCGCCGCCTGCCATATCGGAACGGTTTACAAATTTCTGATACGGGATCTTCTTCAGATCACAGATCTGCTGGATGATTGCAATCGCCTCACAGTCTGTTGCGTAGGACTGGGAACATGCCTCCTTGATACAGAAGCCGCTTCCGAGCACCGGTTTATTTGTGATGTCCATTTTGCCTGCCTGATTCGGATGCAGTCCATGTGCAACGTCTACCGATAACAGCATACTCTGATACAGCAGCTCCTGCGCACTCTCCTTCGCACCGCATTCCGCTAAAATGCGAAGCAGCATGTCGTGAAGTAAGATAGAACCTGCTCCCTGTTTGCTGCGGCTTCCGATCTCCTCATGGTCAAATAAGGCGATTAGATTGATACCATCTTTTCTTTCCGCATCTAAAATACCGGACACTAAAGCTGCACAGGATGTCAGGTTATCCAGTCTCGGAGAGGATATAAAGTCATCTGCTACCCCAACATACTCCGGCTGCTCCTTGCAGTACACCGACAGTTCAAAGTCTAAAATATCCTCTTTTGCAACAGACAGTTCCTTTGCAAGAAAACTTAAGAAATAATCGGCATTCTTCTCTTCTTCTGCAAGCAGCCCTGCAACCGGGATCATATCGATCTGCTTATTTAACTCCACGCCCTTATTCACTTCGCGGTTCATATGGATCGCAAGATTCGGGATTGTCAGCAGATTCTTTTCGGATGCAAAATATTTCATTTCCGGTACAAACGGATCATTGCCCCTCACTGCCACACGTCCTGCCACACCAAGCGGTCTGTCTAACCAGGTATTTAAGATCGCACCTCCATATACCTCGATGTTGACCTGTGCATAGCGGTTTGTCACGACATCACAGGACGGCTTAATGCGCAGACACGGAAAATCCGTATGTGCCGCTGCAATGCGCACTGCAGGTTTTTCCTCTTTTTTCATCTCATCTTCCGGAATCGTAAATGCGAACAATGTGGTATCGTGGTGATCCACATAATAACGTCCACCCGCTTTTAGATTCCATTCTTTTTCATAAGCTATCTTTTCAAATCCGGCATCCTCTAAACGTTTTTCACACGATTTTACCACATGTGCCGGAGATACTCCCTCTTTTAATAAATCAAATAAAACTGTTTGTTCGTTCATTGTATTTCCTCTTTTCTGTCATACTGATTAAAACCACTCCTATTCTACTATAAAATCAGAAAGATTACATCCTTTATTTTGTTTCCAGGTGTTTTATGGTACAATGGGGATGTGATGTTGGAGTTTAAAGGTGGATCATGATACCTGCAGAAATTAAAATCCACCTTTAAACTCCAGCACCACACCATCAGCTTATGAAAGAGGTATACCGCATGTTAGCGCTCAATATCCCGGAACTTAAAAATTTTATGAATCAGCTTTTATGCTCTGATACATTCGATCATTTCTTATTAAAAGAAGCCACGATCCAGAAAGATGCTGTGTGGAATTTTGACGGAACGGTCACACCGGACTTTTATTCCAGTGAAGAATTAGAAGAACAGGGGTTATCCGGCCTTGCGTTTCTGCCCTACGGCAGAGTGCGCCAGCACTGCTTTGATCTGATCAAGGGAAAACGGACACCTTCTTATTTTAAGTTTGTTTTTCTGCTCTCACCGGACAATTTATCCCGCACGCTTGCCAGTATGCAGACGCCTTTTACACCACAGGATGTGACCGGCATGTTTTTGAATCTGAAGTTCCAGAATGGAAACCTTATGCTCACGACCGGCGTATCCTATCGTATCTTTTCCACCGATAAATCCTTAGAGCACGAATGGGACAGACTGGTTGAGATTTTTCTCAAAAACCACAATATTGTTATTGAGAAATTAGGTTAAAAAATATCCGTTTTTTTCCTTTACTTTTCAAAACTGTTATGATATGCTCTAACTAGCTGTAAATACAGCCAGTAATATTTTTTGGAGGTACTTTTCAATGAACAAAGGTACAGTAAAATGGTTTAACAACCAAAAAGGATACGGATTCATCTCTGACGAGCAGGGCAATGATGTATTCGTACACTACTCAGGTCTGAACATGGATGGTTTCAAATCCCTGGAAGAAGGCGCTACTGTAGAATTCGAAGTAGTAGAAGGCGCTAAAGGACCTCAGGCAACCAACGTTACAGTAGTAAAATAATTACTACCAGCACAATCAGTAGTTTCACATGTACCTTTTTCTTTTAAATAGAACCAGTTTTTATTTGTTAGATTAAGATATTGTAAACAATGGATTTAAAAAAGAGTGTCGGCTTTCCGGCACTCTTTTTATGTTGTATTGAAGCAGAGCATCAAAAAGTCCACATAAACTGGTCTGCTCATTTTTCACTTAACTGGCATTTTAAAATAAACCAGTGTGCGTTTAAGATAGGCATAAACAAATGACTGTTTAAAAATCGGTCATACGAAACAAATGAGGAGAAAAGAATATGAGCACAACATCTACAACAGCTGCAAAAGCAGAAAATTCAATCGGTCAGGTACAGTTTCTGACTATCACGGCACTTTTCATCGCACTGACCTATGTATTTACCGCATTCGTCAATGTCAGACTTCCGATCACCGCAAACGGCGGACTGATCCACCTTGGCAACGTTCCACTTTTCATCTGCGCGATTTTATTTGGCAAAAAAAGCGGTGCACTCGCCGGCGGCATTGGCATGGGACTTTTTGATCTGCTCTCCGGCTGGACTGCATGGGCACCTTTCACTTTTGTGATTGTAGCCATCATGGGTTATGTAGTCGGCGCAATTACAGAAAAGCATCACGGTCTTGGCTTTGACGCACTTGCAATCGTTGCTGCCTGCGTGATCAAAGTAGTCGGCTACTATATCGCAGAAGGAATTATTTATGGGAACTGGATCGCACCGTTTACTTCCATTCCTGGAAATCTGGTACAGATCGGTGTTGCAGCCGTTGTGGTTCTGATCGTTATCGAGCCGCTTCGCAAAGCAGCAAACAAAATCATTTTTAAATAATTTATTTTTCAGAAAAGAGGATTCGTGTGAAAAATGAGATTTTTCACACACAAGATTTGTGCTTGCGCACAAACTTGAAATGCAAATGAAAACGTTGTTTTCATTGAAAAACGGATAAGAATGGAGATTATTATGTACAAGATCATGACTCCCGGACCGACACAGGTGCCGGAAACAGTAAGGCGTGCGCGCAGTTTTGCCTGCACAAATCCTGATCTGGATGAAGAATTTTATGATTTTTACAAAGAGACCTGCGAGCTGATCAGCAGCCTTCTTGGCACGAAAAATGAGACGCTGATCTTAGACGGGGAAGGAATTTTAGGACTGGAAGCTGCCTGCGCTTCCCTGACAGAGCCGGGCGATAAAGTACTTGTCATCGATAACGGTATCTACGGTAAAGGATTTGCCGACTTTGTCAGCATGTACGGCGGCATCCCGGAACTTTACCATGCCGATTACGAGAACACTTTGGATGTGGACGCACTCGCGGAATACTTAAAAGATCATCACGACTACGCTTACGCCACCGTTGTCCACTGTGACACACCGAGCGGGATGTTAAATGATATCAGCAGAATCTGTCCGCTGCTCAAACAGTATGGCATTTTAACGGTCGTTGACTCTGTTTCCGGTATGTTTGGCGAGAGAGTCTGCGTCGATGACTTTCAGATCGATCTTCTCTGCGGCGGTTCCCAGAAAGCAGTCTCTGCACCTCCTGGTCTTACTTTTGTTGTGGTGAGTGATGATGCAAAAGAAAAAATGAAAAACCGCAAAACCCCGATTGCATCTTTCTATGCAAATCTGATGGCTTTCGACGGTTACTATGAGAAGAAATGGTTTCCTTACACCATGCCGATCAGCGATATCTACGGTCTGCGCGCTGCATTTAACCTGATCGCCGGCGATAAAACCCTGTATGAGCGTCATGCAAGGATCGGTTCCGCCACCAGGGCAGCCGTCAAAGAAGCAGGATTAAAACTTCATCTGCAGAGCGGTTACTCAAACACCGTAACGGTTTTTGATATCCCGGAATGTACCGATGCAAAATCCATCTTAGACGAGATGCGCACAAAATATAACATTATGCTTGCCGGCTCCTTTGATGAATTGTCCGGAAAAGTGATCCGTATCGGACACATGGGCGAAAATGCAAGATTAGAACATATGGTTCCTGCTTTAGAAGCACTCTCCGCTACCCTGACCGATCTTGGGGTAACGCTTCAGGGAAATCTTGCGGATTTGTTTTTGAAACATTACAGGGAGTTTCAGGACTGATCTGTTTAAACCGGCTCACTCCATAGCACCTGGATTTCCTTTGCACCGGCAGTTTCTTTAAATCGACTTTCTCATCATCCGGGGTCTGAATCAAACCCCGGTAATATTGGATTGTGTATCATCTTTCTTCTCTTCCAGCCGCTCCCTGATCTGCTGCATCCTGCCGTCTAACTGTGAGATCAGCTCCGCACAGAAGCAGAGATCCTGTGAAATGACCTGTGCATTGTCTATATCTTTTTTGTATTTTAACTTGTGCTCCAGGCTCGCCCAGAAATCCATTGCAATGGTACGGAACTGCACTTCCACGCGCATCATCTTTTTCTCGTTGGTCAGAAAAATCGGCACTTCAAGAATCAAATGAAGGCTGCGGTAGCCATTCGGCTTCGGATGGCTGATGTAATCTTTTTTCTTGATGAGTTTGATGTCATCCTGCTTTTCCAGATAATCCGCTAATGTATAAATATCATCCGGAAAAGAGCAGATAACGCGGACACCTGCGATATCATTTAAATTTTTTTCAATGTTGTCCACCGAAAACGGGATCTCCTGACGCTTCATTTTCTTCATGATACTGTCCGGTTCCTTGATCCTGCATTTTATCGACTCGATCGGGTTTCTGCTGTTCTGGACCGACAGCTCTGTATTTAATACATCCAGCTTTGTCTTTACCTCTAACATCGCACATTCGTACTGCATCATCAGACAGCGAAACTTCTGTAACTCCTCAATGTCCCCAAAAACATGATCCAGTTCCTTGACTGTTTCAATATCCATGTACTCCATTTGACTTTCTCCTTAGAAACATTATTTTGTAACGGCTTCTCCTGACCGGTTACCTTCTAATTACTATTTTACCATACTTTTACCAAAAATTTATTTAAACTTCTGTGAAGATTTCATACAATAGAATGCACACTCTGCGAACATTCTATTGTCATGAATAATAGAAAGTGCGTTTTTTACATCAAAGGTGCAAACAACCGCAGAAGGCACTGGGTTCCACGCAAAACAGCGGATCGCCCGCTCTTATATTTTTCTGTCACTTCCGTACTCTCGGTAAAAATATGTTCAAAATCCTTCCACATTTCCTTCACCGCATCACAGTTGTACAAAAAAGCCCCATTTTCAAAATGAAGATACAAACTGCGATAATCCATATTGATCGTGCCACAGGTTGCCGCTTCCCCGTCGCAGACACACTGTTTTGCATGAATAAATCCAGGTGTGTATTCATAAATACGCACCCCCTGTCGCACCAGTCCTGCATAATAAGAACGTGTCACTTTGTAGATCAGTTTTTTATCCGGGATTCCCGGTGTGACGATCCGCACATCCACCCCGCGTTTTGCTGCAAGTCCCAGTGCCCGGTTCATCTCATCTGTGATGATCAGATACGGGGTTGTGAAATAAATCTCCTTTTTTGCATGTGCAATGAGATTCATATAAACACTCTCTCCGACGTGCTCGTCATCTAACGGACTGTCCGCATACGGCTGGATAAAACCATCCTGTTTCGCCTGATAATCTGTCTCTGGCAGATACTTCTGATAATCCTGATCTGTTTTTTTCACGGCATTCCACATTTCAAGAAACATGACAGTAAGGCTTTTTACCGCATCCCCCTCTAAGCGGATACCAGTATCCTTCCAGTGTCCGTACGGGTGGGTAATGTTAAAATACTCATTTGCAAGGTTATATCCCCCTGTAAATCCCACCTTTCCATCGATGACCGTGATCTTTCTGTGATCCCGGTTATTCATAAATACGGACAATACCGGAATAATCGGATTGAATACACGGCATGCAATGTCATTTTCTTCCATGCGTTTACGGAAATCATGATTGATAAAACCGATACTTCCGACATCATCATAAAAAATACGTACCTCCACACCATGTGCAGCTCTGTCTTTCAAAACGTTTAAAATCCGCTCAAACGATTCCGCCTGCTCGATTGCATGGTACTCCATAAAAATAAAATGTTCTGCTTTTTTCAGTTCTGCAAGCTGTGCCTCCAGCCCCTGTGACGCATCCGCATAAAATGCTACATCTGTGTTATGATATACCGGATAATGCCCGTATTTCCAGATATAATCCGACTGATTTGCAATCGACAAATCTTTTTCCTGCAGTTCTTTTATGACCTCATCATCACCGTTTAAAAAAGGAAAAAGTTCCTCATCGATCAATTCATAACGTTTTTTCATGCTCCTCGTCAGATTCGAACGCCCGAATAACAGAAACACACACAATCCAAAAATCGGAAAAGCTGCAATCAGAAGCATCCATGGCACTTTAAATGCCATATTTCCATGCGTTCCGTATATTGCAAAGACAACTGAGACTGCGATCAGCGTGGAAAAAAGGGAAATTGCCGCTGAATAACGGTTCAGCCATAAGAAAAGGTTGATGATCCATATCACCTGAAGCAAGACACTGATTCCGACAAAGACAAGTCTTCCTATGCTGTTTTTTACTGATGTTTTCTGTTCTGTTCTCATAGTATTGAAAAATACCGCACAATTGCTCATGCGGTACTCTTTTCTCCATTTCCGATTTATTTTTTAATTACGTCCACCTATTTTATCTTTTACATTTGCGTTTACTTTTCCGAGGTAACCTACCAGCTCATCTGATACTGTCACAATCCGCTCTGTCGCCTGATTGCACTGGTCAACGATCTGCTGGAATTCTTCCATATTCTCGGTCGTTACTTTGGCGCTGTCAGCATTCTGCTCCGCAAACTCTGTCAGAGATGTGATTCCACTCTCGATCACAGTCTTATGATCATCTAACGCACTTACTTCTTCACTGATTCCATCTACCGCATCGCTTGTATTCTTGATTTCCTCATTCAGTGAACGGAAAATCTCTTCTGTATCATGAATCTTTTCATTCTGTTTTACAAACGCTTCTGATACCTTCTGCGTGATCTCTACACTGATATTTGAATTGTCAATCAATGTATTGACAATCTGGTTGATCTGCTCTGTTGATTCTCTTGACTGATCTGCTAACGTACGGATCTCTTCCGCAACAACTGCAAATCCTCTTCCATGTTCCCCTGCTCTTGCAGCCTCAATGCTTGCATTCAATGCAAGAAGGTTTGTCTGATTAGAAATTCCGGCTATGATCTCTGTTGCCGTACGGATCTCCTGCGCTGACTGGTTGGTCAGATCTGTCTGCTGTCTTACATTTTCAATCGCAATGCCGCTCTCTTTGCTGATATTTACAAGTTCCTCCATGATTGCTTCTGCTGCTTTGTTGCTCTCTTTCATATGCTCTGCACTCTGTGCTAACATCGAAACATTTTCAGCAATTTCATCAATCGTTCTGCTGATAGCGTCGATCTTCTCTTTCATATCAACGGTATGATCTGCCTGGGATATTGTATTATCGGTAATGGTGGTAACTGCCTGCTCGGTCTGATCCAGAGAAGTTGTCATACTCTTAAAGATATGTTTGAAATCCTCCGAAACCTCACCAAGCTCCTTCGTCGCCTTTTTAATGCCAAGTACAACCTGTGAAAATGAAGTAATCGACTCCTGAAATGTACGCACAAGCTGTCCGATCTCACCATCTTTCTCCGCAAGTTTATTTGCCTTCTCTGCAACACCACCGGAACCTCCTGCCTCTGTGCCTTCGCCCATAAGCTGTCTGAAAACATCCAAAAGTGTCCTGATTAATGCAAACACTAACCCGAAAATGATTACTGTTGCAGCACAGATCAGTATCATCGCAACCATTGTGCCGATCACTCCATTTTTCAACAGCTCAAGTACAACAATCTGCCATACTGCCATAATCAGGAAAAACACACCAAAAACGCTTAGCAGTTTTTTCCATGCCATCTTTTTATCATCGCCCATTTTTTTATCCTCCATCTGTTTTTAGTACCTAAGACTGTCCCGCAGCAGGCGGCGCAGTCTGCATTGATTTCTGCATAACCTTATTCTCATACATTGCATGATCTGCTTCACGGAATACGGATGCAAAAGAATCTATGCAGTCCGGCTCATAAAATGCGATTCCCCGCGCAATCTGTATTTTCTGTTCATACTTTGTATTGTTTTTATTGAAAACCACAATGCCATCATCAAAATTTCTCAGCAACTCATCACATATTGCCTTTTCGGCCTGTTCGATGATGATCACAAATTCGTCTCCTCCGATGCGGTATACGATATGGTCTTTAAATCCCTTTTGTATCAGTCTGCTTGCATCCCTGATCAGCATGTCACCGAATTCATGTCCAAAATTGTCATTGATCTTTTTAAGGTTATTGATATCCATGACTACAACTGCATATTTGATCTTCTCATCAGCCGCACGTTTATCTAACTTATCCACATACTCTTTATATGCAGCTTTATTGGCAACGCCTGTCAGGGCATCCGTATACGCCTGCTCATTCACATAGTCAATGTAATGCCGCAGGTGATTTACCATCTGTTGCACGCTGTCTGCAAGTACACCAACCTCATCTTTGGATTCACAGTCGATATTGACCTCAAGATCACCACCGGCAACCTTCTGTGCAGCTTCCGTAAGTTCTTTGAGCGGACGCGTCATTTTCCTGGTAACATGGATTGTGATTAAAACCGATATAAACATGATAGACAGCGTTGAAACCAAAAACAATCGGATAATACGGTTACTCGACGCATTGATCTCCTTTGCCGGTGCGGTGACAACAAAAAACATACCGTTTTCTAACTGTCTGGCGGTCATTTTCTTCTTTATGCCATCCAGATTATAACCGACAAGATTATCCTGTGTTCCTTTTTTGTACAGTAAATTTAAGACCTTTCTGATCTTTCCATGTGTATTTTCTTCATCAAGTCCTTCCGGATAATCACGGTGATAATAAATTACATAATCTGCTCCTGCAAGGAAAGCATAACCGCTCTCATAAATCTGTACAGAATCCACCTTTTCTTTCAGCAGTGCCATATCAATATCCATGCCCAGAACACCGATAAAGTCTTCATTCCTGTATATCGGCACCACATAAGAAATAATCCAGTCATTTTTATTCTTATTGTCATACGGCTCCATCCAGAACGCCTCTTCTTTTTCGAGTGCCTCATAATACCAGTCGACATGCTCCTTATCATCCTGTGCATATTTTGAAAAATCGACAAGGGAATCTTCAGTAACTTCGCCATTTTCATCCTTGTACCAGAAAAATCCTGTCTGGGGACCAGCAAGTTCCGGATTCACTCTCATATAGACTCCGCGTGATCCTTCTGTATTTTTCACAGTATGTAAGGCAACCTCCTGCACTTTCTTTACCAGCACATCGGTATTGTCTTTGTCCATCCCGTTTTTCCCAAGTTCGCTATACTGTTCTATTGTATAATCCTGAATCATATTCACGGACTGTTCAATACTTGTCAGCGTTGCATTGATCTCCTCTGCCTTATCCTCGCAAAACAGATTCATGAACTGCGCGGAATCCTCATTTACAAGTTTATGCGTATATAGAAAACCAACATATCCAAGTGCCAGCGCTGAAAGAAGTACACATCCTACCGTCAAAGCCAGAAATTTAGACTGTAAAGACCTCATCGGCAATCCTCTCTCTCTTCTTTCTGATATAGTTCTATTATATGCATTTTGTCATAAATTGTCAAAAATTATCACTCATTTTTTGTATGCTTTTTTGAACACTTTCAACAACATTTTCTTGATTTTTTTTCCGGGAAACCCTAAAATTATTTGTGGTATGTGACCATACCACAAATATTTTTGACACAATAGAGGTATAAATTTTATGGAATTTCAAAAATTAAATGCACCATCACTCAAAGAGTTATTTATATCCGAACTTGAAAATATGATCATTTCCGGCAGACTTCCGATTGGCACGAAACTCCCATCCGAACGTGAACTTGCCTCATCCATGCAGGTTTCACGTGCCGTCGTCAACTCCGGTATCGCCGAACTTGAAAAGAAGGGGTTTGTCGTGGTAAAACCACGGATCGGTACGTTCGTGGAAGATTACCGCAGAAATGGAACTATGGATACCTTAGTTTCCATTATGAAATATAATGGCGGTTCTTTAAGCAGTGATGAGATCCGTTCCATCCTCGAAGTGCGTATTCTTTTTATGAACCTTGCAGCCCGCCTTACGATTGAAAAAGCAAGTGACGCTGAAATCGAGGGACTTACCTTTTATCTGGACAAATTAAAAAATTCCTCCACCCCGGAGGATGCCGCTGCATCGATCTTTGAATTCAGCCACGAACTGAGTTTTATCAGTGGAAATATGCTTCTGCCGCTGTTTTTTACCTCTTTCCGCGACCTTGTTTGCAGCCTGTGGGTGCGCTATGCAATAAAATACAGCATCGAGGAATTATACCAGAGTGCCTTATCCATTTATAATTTCGTCCGTGCAAGGGACGTAGACGGTGCTCTCCATTACATAGAAACTTCCACCACAGAATGTATCAGCGGAAACCGCATGATCTACTGATCTTAGAAACACCTTCAAATAAACTTCATAAAAACAGCCGGACTTTGAGGCATTCTGACCGCTGCTTCATTATCTGACGATCACAGGTCACCTCAAAATACGGCTGTTCTTATTTTTCTTACATTTTATTTTGCAAACTGGCTGTTATACAGTTTTGCATAAAATCCATTTTTCTCTAACAGTTCCTCATGTTTTCCCTGTTCCACAATATTTCCATCCCGCATGACAAGAATGATATCTGCTTCTCGGATCGTGGAGAGACGATGTGCAACGATGAAACTGGTACGTCCTTTCATCATACGCGCAAATGCTTCCTGAATCTTGATCTCGGTTCTCGTATCAATCGAGGATGTCGCCTCATCTAAGATCAGCATCGGCGGCAGACACAGCATGACTCTCGTGATACAAAGGAGCTGTTTCTGTCCCTGCGAAAGACTTCCGCCATCCTCCGAGATCACGGTATCATATCCTTTTGGCAGACGCTTGATAAAGCTGTGAGCATGGGATGCTTTTGCCGCTGCGATGATCTCTTCCTCCGTGGCATCCGGTTTTCCCATCGTGATATTTTCACGGATCGTTCCACTCCTTAACCACGTTTCCTGCAATACCATACCATAATTGCTTCTGAGGCTCTTTCTGGTCATTTCACCGATCGGTGTTCCGCTGACACGGATCTCTCCACTGTTCACATCATAAAAACGCATCAGAAGATTGATGAGCGTCGTCTTACCGCAGCCCGTAGGCCCTACGATTGCCACGCGCTGTCCCGGCTGTACGGAAAGGTTGAAATCCTCGATCAGCTTCTGTTCCGGCGTATAAGAGAAATATACATGGGACAGTTCTACGCTTCCGTCCGCTTTCTCTAACACTTTCGCACTCTCTGCATCCGGCTTCTCGACCGGCTCCTCGATCAGTTCAAACACTCGGGCAGCACAGGCAAGTGCATTCTGCAGCTCGGTGATGACACCGGAGATCTCGTTAAACGGCTTCGTATACTGGTTCGCATAACTTAAAAGACTCGATAACTGTCCGACTGTAATGCTTCCTCTGATGGCAAGAAATGCACCGATGACACCGACTGTCGCATAGACAAGGCTGTTGATAAAACGTGTTGCCGGGTTCGTGATACTTGAAAAGAAGATCGCGCGCAGTGAATATTTCTGCAGTCTTCCGTTGATCTCGTCGAACTGCTCTAACGCCTCATCCTCATGTGAAAATGCCTGCACGACTTTCTGGTTTCCAACCATCTCTTCGATGAAAGCGGTCTGTTCGCCCCGTGTCTCAGACTGCAGTTTGAACATGCAAAATGTCTTTTTTGCAATAAAACTTGCAACAAACAATGATAACGGTGTGATGACCACGACCGCAACCGTGATATTCACACTGATCGTCAGCATAAAGATCAGTGTACCGAAAATTGTCACGATTCCGGTAAAAAACTGTGTAAATCCCATCAGAAGACCATCTGCAAACTGATCAACATCCGCGATGACACGGCTGACCACCTCTCCATAAGAATGGGAATCAATATACTTAAGCGGTAAATGTTCGATCCGCTCAAACGCTTCTTTCCGGATATCACGGATCACATTGTAAGTAATCTTATTGTTGCATGCATTCATGATCCACTGCGCGGCTGCCGTGAGCAAAATCACCACTGCCATACGCTCTAAGATCACAAGGATTCCTGCAAAATCAACCTGTCCCTTCGTGATAATCAGGTCGACTGCACGTCCTGTTAAGATCGGGATATAAAGAGTCAGTGCCACGGTAACTGCCGCAAGCACGATCGATAAGCCAAGGTAAAACCAGTATCTCCGGATGTAATCAAGCACTTTTTTTACTGTTGTCTTCTGCTGGTCTGTCACTACTTTTTTCATGCCGTCTTACCTCCTTCCTGTTTCTTAAACTGTGAGTTGTAGATTTCCTGATATACCTCACAGCTTTCTAACAGCTCTTCGCTGGTTCCAAGTCCGACGATCTTTCCATCATCAAGCACAACGATGCGGTCTGCATGCTGGATTGAAGCAGCTCGCTGGGAAACGATAAAGACGGTCGTCTCTCCTTCCATTTCGCGGATGGCTTTTCGAAGAGCTGCATCCGTTGCAAAATCAAGTGCGGATGCACTGTCGTCTAAAATGAGTATCTCCGGTTTCTTTACGACTGCACGTGCGATCGTTAAACGCTGGCGCTGTCCGCCGGAAAGATTTTTTCCGCCCTGTTCGATTTCAAAATCAAGTCTGCCCTCTTTGTTGTCGACAAACTCTTTTGCCTGCGCAACTGTGATGGCACGGTTCAGATCTTCTTCTGTCGCATCCGGGTTTCCCCATTTTAAGTTCTCGCAGATCGTTCCATGGAACAACACGGCTTTCTGTAAAACCGTACCGATCTTTCCACGCAGCTCCTCAAGCGGATAATCTTTGACGTCTTTTCCGTCCACTTTAATAAAACCGGACGTCACGTCATAAAACCGCGGGATCAGGTTGACTACCGAAGATTTTCCGGAACCGGTTCCTCCGATGATACCGATCGTCTCGCCTTTTTTTACCTTAAAATCAATATCCGTTAAAGATTCGTCTCCGGCACCCGCATAGGTTAATCCTACATGTGAAAATTCCACGGCATACTCTGCTTCTTCTGATCTGTCAGCGGTATCCGTCCGCACCTTATCCACTTTCTGGCCTGATCCGTCCGTGATGGATGGCTGCATCTCAAAAATGGACTGGATACGGTTTCCACATGCAATGGATTTATTGATATTGATGATCAGGTTTGCAAGCTTCACTAACTCCACTAAGATCTGTGACATATAGTTGATCAGCGCAACCACCTCACCCTGTGTGATATATCCGTTATCAACACGGACTGCACCGGTCCAGACAAGCACCACGATCGCACCGTTGATGATCACATAGGTAAGCGGATTCATTAGTGCTGATATCTTTCCGACATAGATCTGCGCCCTTGTCAGAAGATCATTATTTTCATTAAAATGTACTTTTTCATCATCTTCCTTATTAAAAGCACGGATCACCCTGCTTCCTGTTAAATTTTCTCTTGTGATCCCAAGCACCTTATCGAGCGCTGACTGTACCTTTTTATAAAGCGGAATACTGATCAGCATGATACCGAATACGATTATGGAAAGAAGCGGGATCGTAACGACAAACACCAGTGCCGCTTTGACATCGATGGTAAATGCCATGACCATTGCGCCGAACACGATAAACGGGGAACGCAGAAACAGACGCAGCACAAGGTTCACGCCGTTCTGCACCTGATTGACATCACTTGTCATTCTCGTGATCAGTGTTGCCGTTCCAACAGTATCCATCTCTGTAAAAGAGAGGCGCTCAATGTGTGCAAACAGCGCATGGCGCAGTTTTGTTGCAAACCCGACTGCCGCCTTTGCCGCGAAATACTGTGCGGTGATCGAGCAGGTCAGACCGATCACTGCAAGCAGTACCAGCACCATACACATTTTCATAATATAGGACTTGTCCCCGGTCGCAACACCAGTATCAATGATTGCCGCCATAACCAGCGGCACGATCAGTTCAAAGGTTGCCTCGAGCAGTTTAAAAAGCGGACCTAATACACTTTCTTTTTATAATCTTTAAATAAACCAGTAACTTTTTCATAGTATTCTCCATTTTTACGCTGCACTTTACGCATGACAAGTTTGGGCGTAAGCACAAACTTGAGTGTGAAAATCTTATTTTCACACTGCCCTCAAATGTTTATTTTTTGAATTTTTTGCATCTGCTGCAACCAAAGATCACTACCCCACCTATGATAAAGAACAGGATGGAAAAATTGTGGATCGTCATTTCAGGCTGTGGGGTATCCAGTGTTGTTGGGCCCATGATCACAGCATAAATAGAACCAAGCATCAGTCCGACGATCAGAAAGATCATCTGCGCCCGAAAACGCTCTAATGCCTTACGGATCAGCTTTACAATACTGAAAATACCGACTAACACACCACATCCGAATACGAATACTGTCGGAAAACTTTTTAAGTTTAAATGCAGGATATCTTTAATCGCCGTCACGATCGGCAGGTAAAGTCCCATAATTAAAAGCAGTGTGGAACCAGAAATACCAGGAAGCACCATTGCGCAGATTGCAACTGCGCCTGCTATGAATACATAAATTCCTGTTGTGACTGTCAGATGTTCCAGATTTACACTGTTTCCGCCGCCAACCGGATTAAAATAGGTGATGGCACACACAATGGCTGCCCCAACCAGTACAAACGGGCAATATGCATATTTCCCTTTTAGTGTGTCCAATTCTTCACGGACTACAATTGGAATTGCAAAAATTATAAATCCGATAAATAATGAACTGATCGCATAAATATGGGATTCAAAAACATTTGCAAGGATCAGAATCGCAAGAACCATTCCTGTTACCCAGCCAATACCGAGCTTGATCAGAAAGAAAAACGCTGTTTTCTTTTTTTCCATATTTCCGGTGATCAGATCATCGATCGAGTCGATAAACTGATCGTAAAACCCAAGCAGAAATGCCACGGTTCCACCGGATACTCCCGGGACACTGTCTGCGAGTGCCATACAAAATCCTCTGATAAACTGTATTATGTACATACGGTTACCTCTTTCTTCCTTATTAATATTTACATGTGCTGTCTGCACACCATACTGCCTATTATAATCTTTCGGCTTCTGTTTTGTCTAGTATCGTAAACATTAATATTTCTTTTTTGTATCTTTTATTTCAATTTCCCGGCGCAGTCCCAAAAGACAGATCAGATTTGGCACTGCCATCAGAAAATTAAACAAATCCGAAATGCCCCACACCACATCAAGAGTAATCACTGCGCCGAAATAAACGCACATCATATAAACGACCTGGTAAATGCGGACACCCTTTTCCCCAAACAGATACCGCACGGCGCACTCGCCATAGACATTCCATCCGATGATCGTCGCAAACGCAAACAAGACCAATGAAACCGACAGCATCTCATCGCCCCACACCGGCAGTTCCCGGAATACGGCAAAACACATCCGCTCCCCCGGCACCCCCGCATAATTGCCCGGATGGGCAATCATACTTGAAACCGAAGCAATTCCTGTGATTGCACACATGACGACCGTATCCCAAAAAGGCCCTGTCATGGAGACAAGAGCCTGATCCCTCGGTGATGCATGCTGCGCCGTCGCCGCTGCCATTGGAATTGAGCCAAGTCCCGCCTCATTTGTAAAAAGCCCTCTGGAAATCCCGGTTCTTAACCCCGCCATCACCGTTGTCCCAACCACCCCCCCTGCGGCAGCCTCCGGCACAAACGCAGAGGTCACGATCATTTTTACTGCCTCCGGGATCACCGTATAATTTTTCATAAGGATAAAAATACATCCGCCTAAATAAAATGCACTCATCACAGGAACCAGCCAGGTACATACTTTTCCAATCTGCCGGCTGCCACCGATGATCACCTTCCCCGCAAGCACCCCCGCTGCCATGCCGATGATATGCGGCGATACCGGTATCTGTTCCGTTATCGCCGCACTGATCGAATGTGCCTGCACACTGCTGCCGATCCCAAGCGACGCTAATATCGTAAACACAGAAAATAAGACCGCAAGTCCTTTCTGCTGCATGCCTCTCTCCAACACATACATCGGACCGCCGATCCTCTTTCCATCTTTTTCCGTTTTGCGGTATTTCATGGACAAAAAACATTCTCCATAACAGGTTGCAATTCCAAGCACACCGGTGATCCAGCACCAGAACACCGCACCTGCCCCGCCGACTGCGATCGCCGTGGAGATACCGATAATATTTCCCGTCCCGATCGTCGCCGCCAACGCTGTCGCAAGTGCCGAGTAGGAAGTATTATTTTTCCCGAAAAAACTAAGCCTGATCCCACATGGGATCTTACGCTGGATAAATCGCAGACGAAATGTAAAATACAGATGTGTCCCCAGAAGAAGCAGGATCTGCCCCGTGGCAGCAAGCTGACTGATTTTTTGCATAGCACACTAAAATCCCCGTATACGGATGCCCTTGTTCCAGTATACGGGGATTTTCTTTGATTCATTCTTTGATTTTTATTTTTTGTGAGTGCCCTCTATGCAGTTACTTTTTTCCGCTGTTCCACCACCTGTGCCAGCCGGTCCAGACCTTTATTGCAGATCACAGTATACACACTTCCAAAAATGTTTGCCCCGATACGCAGAATCACTGCATTCTGCAGTCCAAACAATCCTGCCGCGATCGACAACGCCCCAAACGTATTGAACGCCGTCTGCCATGCATAGCCGGCAGAATAACCAACTCCGATTCCTCCGATCATGCCGATATACGGATACATGGATTCCGGAAGAACCAGATATAATGCCACAAAAATAAGGCTTCCAACGATATTAAAAAGGCCTCTTTTCTCTGCCCTTCCCATGCAGTCATCCGTAAACGGCAGGCAGACTGACATACAGGCGATCCCCGCCCACATTGCTCTTGGAAGTCCCAGAAGCGACATCACAAGCATCGCAGAGGAAACAATGAAAGTCAGTTTTATATACCAGCGGTTTCTGGCAGAGGAAAGATCAAATTCCCGGAACAGATCCAAAAAAGTTCTCCGGTATGGTCTGTTTTTCTGGTTCTTATAGAAAATCGCCATACAGATCACCATTCCGGCAAGCAGTCCCTCCACGCGCAGCAGATACGCATGTCCGCTCACGTCATATCCCTGTAACAGCAGATAACCGAGTACAAACGTAGAATGGTTGTACATGATCACATTGTGACATCCTAAGATCATCAGAAGCATGATACAGAATACGTTTACAAAGAATGCCGGGATGGGCGAAAGCATATTGCTAAGCCTTGGTCCCGCGATCAGTATTCCAAAAATACCGGCGATTGATAGCAGTCCATGCGTGGTTTTGATCCCAAAATCTGCCTGGCGCAGCACCAGCACTGCCAAAAGAACGGTCACTCCGACCACACTGTTTTCCGATCCGGTCAGTTTACTGTATAAGGTCACAACCGCCACACAGAATACCATCACCAGATAAACCTTAAAGTTATAGATTAAGATATGACGTCTCTTTTCTTTTTTGTCTGTTGTATTTTTGATGAGCTGTTTTGAACCTGTCGAACTGAGCTGAAGTTCCTGATAAAATGTCATAGTACTCTTGTATGATAATTAGGAAGTTAATTATCACATATTTCCTTTCTTTTAATATCGTGGTTCAATACAATTCAGATACTATGGACTTTTGATTTGTTTTCTGTAGCTTGACTACTCAACTGGAGTGTA
>ENA-OQCW01000463-OQCW01000463.1-human-gut-metagenome-genome-assembly--contig:-NODE-463-length-24289-cov-3.958075_pt1 | contig 24289 bp, 32 predicted proteins | sample MGYA00242767_ERZ504593 | MGnify/ENA primary metagenome ERZ504593 (study PRJEB26092, sample SAMD00036307) | human gut metagenome | host: Homo sapiens | study: EMG produced TPA metagenomics assembly of... | reverse complement strand
GCTACCGCAACTCCGGCTCCTACATTTCCATTTACCATCATGATGACAACACAGACAATCGCCGGCAGTACCGCAAGTGTTGCAACAAAACTCTTTGTATATCTTGTCCCATACATATAGGCTCCTGCCAAAATCAATCCAATCACCAGCGCACATCCTACACAAAGCAGAAATCGGCACCGCAATCACCGTTGTCATCTCGTATCAAAATCCCCTGAACATATTATTAAGCATATTGAACTCCTCTCTGTACCTTTTTCATCCATCATCTGTCTGATATGCAGTTCCGTATTTCGAAAAAGATGTTTTAAATAATGTACTTTTTGTAAGTGTCTCGCTCATCCAAAGTGGTATCCCACCCGATGTCTTGATCTCCATCAGTGTCTGATTCTCTCCTAATATCGGTGTGCCATATATCTTACTTCCAAGTGAAATATCTTCCTCCCGATAAAGGATATTTTCATCAAATGTCACTCGAAAATCGCTTCCATCCAGCGCATAGTACGCTTCTCTTTCATAGGTAAGAAATACGGTCGGATGAAGCGTTTCATAATAATCCCAGAAATATGCAATCTCCTCCCCGATCTGTGAATGAATCGGAAGTGGTTTTCCGTGTTCAAAGCACCTCATCACCTGCGCCTCCGGCAATACCAATCTTCGTTTGTAGACAACCGATTTGTATTTCTTCTTTAATTCTACAAACACCGGATCGTCCGGTCCTGCCGGCTGATAGCTGCGGACACGTAATTTTTCTTTATAAACCGGTTTTTCCAAAGAATGACGAATCAGCCGGTATGTGTCTGTATCGAAATAAATATTTCGTATGGTTGTTCGCCCATAATCATCCAGCTTCATATGCTCTGCCATACTTTTCAGTACATTTTGCTTTTCCTGCCGTGTCAGCAGATATTTTAATTCATAACGTTTAAAAGTCGCTTGATAAGCCATAATCATTACTCCTCTCTCATTTCGTTAAACATACTATACGCAACGAACCTTAAACAAACTTAAAAATATTTAACTTCTTTTTTTAAATACTTTTACAGACAAAAAAAAGAGCCTGTCTGCATTTTTGCAAACAAACTCTCGTTTTATGAAATCGGAAATATAACTGTGATCAACAAGGATTTTTCATCTTCCGTTGTCGCTGTAATCTTCCCTCTATGTGCTTCCACTGTAGCGGCTGCAATGGAAAGTCCCAGTCCATATCCTCCTGTCTCAGAATTTCTTGACCTGTCTGTTCGATAGAATCGATCAAACAAATGCTCCATATGCTCTTTGGAAATCTGTTCTGTCGTATTAAATACAGACAAACGAATCCGTTTTTTCTGCTTTTCCAATGTCACCGATATACGTCCATTCTCCTTTGCGTATTTCACTGCATTGTCCAAAAGAATGGTGATCAGGCGTCGGATAGCCTTCTCATCTCCTTTCATTGCAATCATTGGTGTGATATTACTCTCCAATACCTTATTTTGTGTCTTTGCCAGCGCCTGAAATGTCCCGACAGTCTCTTCTGCTATATCCGACAACGGAAAATCCACCATCAATTCTTTCGTCCGCTCCTCTTCCATTCTCGATAACAAAATCAGGTTATTTGTAAGGTCTGCAAGGCGCCTGTCTGGCTTTGGATATCACTCAACCACTCATTTTCTCCGAAATCCATCTCCAATACTTCCGCATCCGCATCTATGATCGTGAGCGGTGTCTTCAACTCGTGTCCGGCATCTGTGATAAAACGTTTCTGCTTTTCATAGTTTTCCGAGAACGGCTTTACAATCCGTGCCGACAGAAATATCATCAAGATAAGTACTGCCAAAAGACCGGCGGTGGAGACCACGACTGCTGTGACAATAAAATTCTGAAACGTAGAAAGATTTCTGCTGCAATCCAGAAAAATCACTCTCACTTCGGAATCAGAATTCACTACAACATATCGATACCCCTCCAAAAATCCTCGTTCTTTTCCACTCTTTAAGACTTGTTTCGCATACTCTACCGCATCAGAAGTATCAATTCTGGCAATCTTTCCTGTATCTGTTTGTGAGCACTTCCCCTTCACTGTCAAGTCAGTACTGAAAAATATCTGGCTTCATATGGAAGCTCAGATGACATTCTGCCCTCTTTCTTTTTTTCACTCGGCTTCTCAGGCGGTGGAACATCCGGAAATTTTCCGTTATTTTCTTCTAAAATCTCCAACGTCTGATCTGTCTCCGCAACAATTCTATTGTAGTTCAATGCTCCCGCAATTCCTTCTATAATCAGCAATACTGCCAACAATGAGATCATAGATGCAATGATCAATTTCATACGCAGTTTCTTTATCATTTGACTTCCTCCAAAGAATATCCCACATTTCTTGTTGCCTTAATCTGAATATTGGCATGCAGCGCAGTCAGTTTCTTTCTTAGATAAGAAATATAGACCCATACTACATTCACCTCCGCTTCACTGTCATATCCCCAGATTTTCTCTATAAACCGTTCCGCGGAAATCAAGTGACTCGGATTACTCATCATCAATTCCAGCATTTGAAACTCTTTATTCGCCAGCCGAAAGCTTCCCGCCGGTGTGGAAAGCTCAAAAGTCGCTCGGTCTAACGTGACATTTCCAATCTGAAGCTTGGAATCTGCCTGTGCTGTCTGGGTTCTTGTCATCGCCCGTATCCGCGCAAGCAATTCTTTCGAATGAAAAGGGTTCGCCAGATAATCATTTGCTCCGGCATCCAGCCCCGCCACCTTATCATCAACCTCTGACTTTGCCGTCAACGTAAGACCGGAATCAGATTTCCACGATTTCGAATCGTCTTTAATACCGTAATGCCATCTACTTTCGGCATCATAATATCCAAAATCACACCATCGTAATTGTCTGCATCCAAATATTCCAAAGCCTCCTCACCGTCATAGACCGCATCTACGGAATAATTATTTCTTTCTAAAATTGCTGTAAGTGCCTTTGATAATGGTTTTTCATCCTCTGCAAGCAATAAACGCATCACTCATTCCTCCTCTTTTGTTTCATGATAGCAAAAATATAATATGTCAACCTTAAATGAAGTTTAAAGATGTTCATTTTCCAAATCAATACCGAACTACAAAATGTCAATATGCTCTCCATTCAGCGCTTTATTCATACTTCTGACCGCGCAGAATTTCCCACACATCGAGCAGCTCTCCTCGATTTCCGGCTTTCTCTCATCGCGAATGCGCTTTGCAGTCTCGGGATCAATGGCACACTCCCACTGTTTCTCCCAATCGAATGTTCTTCTTGCATCTGCCATCTGATCGTCCAGATCTCTTGCATGCGGAATATGCTTTGCGATGTCCGCCGCATGAGCTGCGATCTTGGAGGCTATGATCCCCTGTTTGACATCTTCCACATTAGGAAGAGCCAAATGTTCAGCCGGCGTGACATAACAAAGGAACGCCGCCCCCGCTGATGCAGCAATCGCGCCACCGATCGCTGAAGTGATATGATCATATCCAGGCGCGATATCCGTCACAAGCGGTCCCAGTACATAAAACGGCGCCCCCATACAGATTGTCTGCTGCAGCTTCATGTTCGCCTCAATCTGATCAAGCGGCATATGTCCCGGTCCTTCCACCATCACCTGAACGTCTTTTTCCCACGCACGTTTCGTCAACTCTCCAAGCCGAACCAGCTCCTCGATCTGGCAAACATCACTTGCATCTGCAAGGCATCCCGGACGACAGGCATCTCCAAGCGAGATTGTCACATCATACTCCCTGCAGATTTCCAGAATTTCATCATAATATTCGTAAAATGGATTTTCTTCTCCGGTCATACTCATCCATGCAAACACAAGAGAACCTCCACGCGAAACAATATTCATTTTCCTTTTATGCTTTTTGATCTGCTCAATCGTCTTTCTCGTAATTCCACAATGAAGTGTCACAAAATCCACACCGTCCTGCGCATGAAGCCGGATGACATCGATAAAATCTTTTGCGCTCAATGTTGAAAGATCTCTCTGATAGTGAATGACACTGTCATAAACCGGAACCGTTCCAATCATCGCCGGACATTCACTGGTAAGTTTTCTTCGAAATGGCTGTGTGTCTCCATGAGAAGACAGATCCATGATCGCCTCTGCTCCCATATTAACCGCCGCCATCACTTTTTCCATCTCTACGTCATAATCCTTGCAGTCTTTTGACACGCCAAGATTGACATTGATCTTTGTACGAAGCGCAGAACCTACTCCGTTTGGGTCAAGACAAGTATGTCGTTTGTTAGCACAGATTGCCACCTGTCCTTTTGCAACGAGATCACGTATTTCCTCCTCTGTCCGAAACTCCTTTTTCGCAACAATTTTCATCTCTTTTGTGATAATTCCTTTTCTTGCTGCTTCCATCTGTGTATGGTACATCTTAATTTTCCTCCTTCACAAATTTTCCTTGTAAATCAAATCCATGGTTCATCGGACCACTTCCTTTTCCCAGATCAAGCATCGCCTTCAGCGCACCGGAAATATACTCCTTTGCTCTTTGTATCGATGTCTCCAGCGAAAATCCTTTCGCAAGATTGGAGGCAATCGCACTGGATAACGTACAACCCGTTCCGTGTGTATTCGGATTCTCAATCCTCTTTCCCTCGAACCACCGAACAACTCCTTCCCTATAGAAAAGATCGCTTGCATCGTTTAAATTATGTCCGCCTTTCAGCAATATCGAGCAGCGATATCTGTCACCGATTTTTTTGAGCTGCCACAATCATATCTTCCCGAGTTGTGATCTTCATATCCGCTAAATCTCTGCCTCCGGAATATTTGGTGTAACAAGTGTCGCTAATGGCAGCAATTCACACTCCAACGTATGAACCGCATCATTTTTTGAACAACTTAGAACCGCTCGTCGCAACCATAACCGGATCCACAACGATATTGTCTGCCCCATATTTTTTCCAGGCATCCTGCAATCGTACTGATCAGTTCACTGCTTGCAACCATGCCGATCTTCACCGCATCCGGTCGAATATCTTCAAATACCGCCTGAATCTGCTTTTCCAAAAATCTCTGGCGGCACTTCCATGATTCCTGTCACTTTGGTTGTATTCTGAGCAGTCAATGCAGTTACCGCACTCATCCCAAATACACCGTTCATGATCATCGTCTTCAAATCTGCCTGAATACCGGCTCCTCCACTGGAATCACTTCCTGCAATTGTCAATGCTGTTTTCATTCTCTCTTCACCTCACACGATTCTTTCTATTTGTTTTAATAGTCCCCGACACTCCTGCTCAATATCTTCCGCTGCAAAAACGGCCGACACGAGCGCCACTCCTGCGATGCCGCTGCCTGCAAGCGCTTCTATATTCTGTTTTCCGATGCCCCCGATTGCGACAACCGGAATGTTCACACTCTCACAGATCTCCTTCAATATCGCATGGGAAATTTCTTTTGCATCGGTCTTGGTACTCGTTTGAAATACGGCTCCCACGCCGAGATAATCTGCTCCGGCGAGCTCTGCCTGCACCGCCTGTTCCACCGTTCTTGCTGACACTCCAAGAATCATTTTTGATCCAAGTATCTCCCTTGCTCTTCCCGCTTCCATATCTTTTTGTCCCAAATGCACTCCTGCTGCTTTGCAGTGTTTTGCAATCTCCACATGATCATTGATAATCAGCGGAACCTGATAGGTCTCACACAGCTTTTGCATCTCTATCGCTTCCCGCAAAAATGCTTCCTCATCAAGGTTTTTCTCCCGCAGCTGTATGCAGGTTGCACCTCCGCAAATTGCCTCCTCCACCTGCTCGATCAAGGACTTTTTCTTTGTCCATGCACGGTCTGTCACCGCATATAATCGCATCATCTCCGGTCTACATCTCATTACTTTTCTCTCCATTTTCATTTACTTTTTCTACTCGAGCCAAGCACTCAAGCTTCTTTCCATCCAACCGATAAACTGCATCAATCAGGTAATTACGATAAGATGCATTTCCATCCAGATCACTCATGCGTTCATACGCCAACTCTCCACAAACTCCAATCGCACTGACCGCCGCTGTCACCGCCTCCAGTGTATGCTTCGGATTCGCAGCCACATACGCCGCAGCCAGCGCTGAGAGCTGACATCCTACTCCGGTGACTGTTTGCATCATTGAATGTCCGTTTTGAATCCAATATGCTTTTCTTCCATCCGATACAATGTCGTTCTTTCCCGTTGCCACCACAATCGCACCACTCTTTTCTGCAAATGCAGTTACCGTTTTTACGTTCTGATACAGATTCTTCTCCCCCATCAGATCTGTAGGCTCTGCATCTACCCCTCTCGTGCCACACACTCCACACATCAACGTCCGAATCTCTGAGAAGTTTCCACGAATGACAGTAAATCTGACTTCTTTTAACAGCTCGGATACTGCTTCTCTTCGAAATGCTGATGCACCGACTCCAACCGGATCCAAGACAACCGGAATATGAAGTGCATTTGCCCGCTTTCCGGCTTTTTTCATCGCCTCTATCTTCTGTCTGCCCGGCATCCCCATATTCAAAACAAGCCCATCACACATTGCCGTGATCTCTTCCACTTCCTCGATTGCTTCTGCCATAATCGGAGATGCTCCGCAGGCGAGCAGAATATTGGCACAGTCATTGATCGACACCCGGTTTGTCATATTATGTATCAAAGGTGCATGTTTTCTCACCTGATCTGACATTAATTCTAACATGTTTCCATTCTCCCTATTTTTTAGCTGCCATACGGAGCACTCCTGCTTTTTTTACAGCATCTCGATCAGAATGCCCGCCAATATTGCTCCCCCTGCTGTAGATACAAAAAACGGAAGTACATATGCATAAAATGCTACTTCGCCTGCTGACACACCCATGACAAGAACTGCTAACGGATATGCACAGAGTCCTCCAAGGATCGCTGTTCCAAATACCTCTCCAAGCAGCGTCAATAATAAGTTCTTGCTCTTCCAGTACACAACTCCACAGAGCAGTGCCCCAAACATGCTTCCCGGAAATGCCAAAATACTTCCAAGCGCTAATAAGTTACGAATCAAACTTGCACAAAATGCAACTCCGACTCCGTATCCAGGTCCTAACAATACCGCACAGAGCACATTTACCATATGCTGTACCGGGGCACATTTGCTCCCAAATACCGGCACGGACAGTGTGCTTCCAACCACTGCCACGGCACATAAAATTCCTGCCATACATAAATTTTTTTGTCTGTTCTCTCTTCATCTTTTCTGCTTCCTTTCCTCATCATATTTTCCCGTTTTGATTGTATATAGAAGCAAAGTTTTCTATACAGTAAAAAACGGAAACACCTAATACGGTATCTCCGAAAAAATCAGCAATTATGATTTCCTACGGCGGCATTATCCGCATCAGGTTAAAGGGTCGAAGTTGATTACTTCCTCTCAGCCTGCCAATACAAGCTCCCCTATGTTTTTATTTTTCTTAGTGTAGCACTCTCGATTTCGATTGTCAATGACTCTTGACAGGTACGCCCAAAGGTGTATAATATGATTATAGAAGAACAACCGTCCAAAGTGGTTGGCCTCTAAATGAGAATTAAAATTCCACCCTAGTCCGCCAAGACTTTTTATAGGGTGGTTTTTTATGCACTAATTACTTATCAAGTAAATAAAAGTCAATAGTGATAGTATGAACATACCAAATTGCATCAAATCTTTGAAATCAAAATGTTTGTTGTCCATTAGCATCACCTCCCGTATGTAAATGAGAGGTCAGCCCACCCTGTTCACGATTGTTCTGTAAATTATCTTATCATATTTTTATCCGCGTATCAATTAAAATTCCACCCTATTTCCCTCTCACCAGCTCCTGCTCTATCGTCTTTCCTGTCTCTAAAATCACCTGTTTCAACTCTTCCAACAGACCCGCATCTTTCGCTTCCAGTTTCTTCCTTGTCTCATGTTCCAGCACAATGCCTGCACCGTCTTTCAAAGCTCCCTCAAAAGCGGTTCGATCCATTTTATAAGGCTTCAACTCTGGGAATACATTCTTTTTGATGAACTGAAAAATACTGATTCCGCCGTAATCCATATCTCCCCAGTGTAAAAACTCGCAGTCTGCGTCAGCAAGCTCCGGGATTTTCTTTAAAAATCTCACTTCTTTTGGCGTGAAATACCCATGACAATAAATGTACAACGTTTCTTCTGAGAAAATCATACTCTCGTAATTTGCCTTATTTTCAATTGTCATAATCCGTTTGCATCCGGAAAGGTCTGTCACGCTGGCGTGTTCCATCGTCTGAGAATTAATCACTGTTCCATAAGTGTTTTCGTCTGTATCCACAACATTACCATTATCCAACCTATATTCAAGACAGCCTTTCCACTCCAGTGTCTGCGCATAGGAGTGGATATTATGTGCTGCCAGAAGCGTCTCTGCGTCTATTTCCTCCTCGTAGTACGGAGAACAATTTTTCAAAATCGTAACAATGCTGTTCTTATATTCATTCTGAAATGTCTTCGAATTGTGGAACACTCTGGCGCTGAACACACGCTCCCAAATAAATTCCTGTTGTGCCGCCACCGCGTTCAGACACAAAAACAATTTCTCATCTTCTGCTTCTGAGACTTTTTTGCCAAGTGTAAGCCTGCTCAAAAGCGTATCATAATAGTTTTCCACCCACTCGCACTCGCTGACCTTATTTTTCCACATTTGTACCCGTGTTATCAACTCCGCTTGGTGTTCCCGAACATCTTTCACATCAAGCTGCCTGCAAAGCAATGGAATTGCGGCAACCTCATAATCGATCTGAGAGATGTCACTTCCTAAATTACGCCATCGAAATTGAATCATCCCGCTTTTGCCAATTGCCTCATCCTGTTCAAGCACTCTTGCCTGACGGATAAGGTTTTGCATTCCCCCGACTGCATCAATCAGCTTTTGGTCTACTTTCGGATGTTTCTTCCCTGCAAGTTTTCCTGCACGATATGCTTCGGTATCATTCTGTTCAATGAGCCACTGTGACAGCGTCACTGTTTTCTTCTTCATCTGCTTCTCCCTCTATCATCCGCAAATATGCCCCTTTGTCAATATGAATCATCGAAATCCGATTGTTGGCTCTTCGGAATGCGTACACGCAGTCCACGTTCTGTACAAGTGACTGCAGTCTCTCATCCGGCACACAGACGACAAGTTGGAGTCCCAGTTTGCGCGCATATGCAAGGCATACTTCGCTTCGCTCCTTATCCATCTTGGAAAATGCTTCATCCAAAAGTACAAGACGTATTTTGGTGTCACGGTTTGTCTGTTGATGATAGAGCATAGCAAATCCCGCCAGCAACGCCACATATTTCGGATTCTGTCCTTCTCCTCCGGAATCACGCCCCGCCATATCATCCACGTAATTCTTTTTTATATTTCCGTCCTGATCCTCGGTCTGCTCGTACATGCTGAATTTCAAATACGTGCGGTAATCCGCATATTTTTCCATATCTCGTTTATGTCTTTCTCTCGCAGAAGGCTCGTCCTCCTTCGGCGGCATGAATTTGTCAGTCAGGCGCTTAATCTGCGCCTCGTATTTTTGATAAAAGGCATCCTCACCAAAACTTAACTGTCCTTCCATGTCCCGGTCGATCACTTTCATGTTCAGTTCCTCCGCCGTCAGCATCTCATAAAACTGTCGGTTTTCATCGTCAGTCGGCAAAATGTCAATCTGATAAATACTGTCGGAAAAACGGATTTCAGAAAGCATCGCATTGATCTCTCGGCGGTGTCGTTTTGCTTCTTTAATCTCACTGTTGATTGTCGCAATCACATTTTCCCGCAGCATCTGATAGATAAGCTGATACTGTTTGTCAAACTCCGCCTTGTACTTCGGCTCAAAATTCTGCTTACAGTTTTCCAGCAACTCATCATAGGCGGTATTATCTTTCTCGAACGGACTGAAATCATACGATGGAAATGCTTTATTGAATTGCTCTCTCGCATCTCCTCTTTGCTTGAATTCCTCCTCTTCCTGTGAGCGCAGCTGTTCGAATGTCTTTTTCTGCTCTCTCTCAAAACGGTATTCATTTCCTTTGTCAATGACCGAAAGAACAGTCTCTTTCAGTTCTGCATTCGGTACAAATCCTTCCTCAAGCTTCTCCAGGTATTCTGTGCGTTCCTTTATATCCTGTTCCTGCTTTCCTTTTGTCGCCGAATAATTTGTCACCTCTTTCTGTGCCCCATTTTTTTCTTGTTCCAGCTTTCGAATGGACTCATTCAGACTCTGTTCCTGTTTCTGAAGCTCTGCAACTCTTGTACCTGCCTGAAGCTCTCGGATTTCTTCCGACAGACGCGCCTCTTCTTCATAGTACTCTTTCAGCCGGCTTGCCGCATTAGATTTCTGCAGCATGGTCTCGTAATCATATGTCTGCAGACGCTCAAAATCCTCCGCTTGCTCAAGCTCTGAGATTTCCCCGCCAAGACGAATCAGTTCCACATTCAGCCTGTATACGCCTTCCTCCAGTTCCTGCATCTGCTTTTTGGAAACCTTTCTGCCGATTGTCTGATATCTGTAATCTTTCTCCCGCAAATGTCGGAACATATAATTGCTGTATGAATAGCAATCCTGAGTAACACCGTCTTTGACCTCGTGCAGTTCTTCCACGGTCTCACATTTTTTTGATATGTCCAAGATAACGTTTCAGGCAAAAATCTACATATGGAATGTCCGTCTTTACTGCATCATACAGCGTCTCATCCATCGCCTGCGGCTCATCCCGCTGTATTGCTGCCGTGTTGATCAAATCCACCGTCTCGTATTCTCGCTTCTTCATTCCCCGGAAAATATTCGCTGCATCTAAAGCATATCTTGGCTCCACAATAAGACCGTATTTGATTCTTCCAAGTCTTCCCTCAATTGCATTTCGCCATGCCTCGTCTGTAATGTCGAACAAATCTGCAAACACTTCAACCGATATGGTTCTGCCGTATCTTGCTGACAATTCTTCCTGCAGTTTTCTCCTGACTACTTTCACTTCTTTGGAATAATGCTTTTTGTCATTTTGCAAATCCTCAAGCATCTCTTTCTGTTCCTGATAGTCCGCTTCCACACGTCGTCGTTCTGCCTTCAGCTCTTCCACCTCAGATTTGATACTCTCATACGTTTCCTTCAGTCGCTTTTTCAGTCCGTTCACATTCTCTTCTGTGATATTTCTCTCTTCGATTTCTTCCAGAAGATTGCAAAGCGGGTTACTGACATACTCGCAGACTCCGTCTGTCTCATTCCAACGATTCAGTCGCTTGAGCAATTCTCCCCACTCTCTTGCCTCATTTCCGCACAGACGGATTGTCTCCTTCAATTTTGTAAGGTCTTCTTTCTTTTTCTCAAAATCACTGGCACGAAGTTCCGTGCGCACCCCAATCAGTTCTTCTCGTTTTCCATTCAATGTCATCTCGAGATCTTTTATCTGTTCTTCGAATTGCGAGATTTTCTCACATGTATTTGAGAACTCCTCCGTCTTTGACAAAAGTTGTACCCGCCTGTTTTCAATCTCCAAAATCCGTAAAAGCGTTTCTGTCTTTACCTGCTCTGCCTTTGCAAGCGTAAGCTTTCTGTCATGTGCCTGCACCTCCTCTAAAAGGGTAATCTGTTTTCCAAATCTTCGACCCGCTCTTTTATCTCCCGGTAAGCCGCAAGCTGTTCACTGATTGCAGTGATCGTATCTTCCTTGCTCTTCGGAAACATATAGTCTTTGATAAACTGACTCGTTCCCTTTGTCATGCGAAGCGCGATCGCACTTTTTTGCATTGTTTTAAACCGACCTGCATCTACGTACCCGAAAATAATATCATTTACGATGTTCAGATACGCTTCTCTGGACGGATAGATCCGGTTGATATTTCCTCTGCTTTTCGCATCTTCTGACTGTTCTCTTTCATGGACCAGTTTCTGAATCTGTGCAATTGAATACGGAATTCCAGACACAGTGACATACTCATCTTCCGGAATTTTTCCGGCATGGCTGAAAAAACGGAACCGTTTCAGGTCCATATCATTTTTTCCGACTTCGAAAACTGCTCCGATACATGTGTAACTTTTCCGCCCTGTATCCTGTATCTCCAAGACAATATGGGCATAAAAATCCTGATTCTCACGGTTCGCCGTACCATCTTTTTGCTCTCCGCGCAAATAGCTTAACACACTTCTTTTATTGGCGCTGTCATCTGCCGCTCTGTTGAGGAAATCATTTCCGACACTTCCATATAGCACGACCTGCATGGCATCCATCACGGATGATTTTCCGGAACCGCTTTTTTCCGCTGAACAGATTCACATATTCATTCAGACAAAGTACCTGATGGTCAATTCCGCCCCAGTTATTCATCAAAAATTCGTGTAAATATCTTCTTTGCCTGCTTCATCCTCTGCATTCTCCTCTCTGTACGCCTCAATCAGCTCGTTAATCAACGCCGAACTGCAATATAAATTAATCGTGCTGTAAATATAAATCGGTGTATCGTCCTCAAGATCACGAAGCGCCCCCGGATACTCCACAATCTGATGTTTTTTCATAATCGCCAAAGCGCTCTTCCATTCACCGTCCGGAAGTTTCTGATTCAAAAGATTCGTATTCTTCCCGTACTCTCTGATTTCTTCTAAATTCGTCACCGTCGCAGCAAGTCCCTTTCCCATAATCTTATCCCGATAGATCATCTTTATGAGCAGAACAATAATCGTTGTCTCCTTCGACAGGACCTCCGCCTCCACGCCTTCTCCGACAAGCCTGAAAATGCGCTCCTGTGAATCATACAGCAATTCACATCCGAGAACCGAAAGATAGTTTTCAATAAAGTTGCGATGTGTTCTGCATATTGCAAACTGCTCATTGTCACTTGGAACCAGTGTAACCGGGTCATATTTTTCCTGCAAAATACACGTCTGGCGAAACAGACTCAAGATAGTCTTCTTTAATTTTTCTGCTTCCGTCACAGATAAACTTTCTAAATATTGTTCCATATTACTTCCTCCTGATTGTAAATCCTGAATACTGCAAGCCTTCCTCTGTCGTAAATTCCTCTCCGATCACAATCTCTTCTGTCTCTTGCGCAATCTCAGTGGCTTCCTGCCATACAAATAAAAGCTTCTCTAAATCTTCCACTGTGTGAACGGTATCTTTTGTCACCTGAAATGCTCCATCCACCTCATTTTGTCTGCGAAATTCCCGAATCTGTGCCTTTGTATATAATGGTTTTACAACAAACTCATCCAACTGTTCCTCACTTTGTCCCGTCTTTACAAGTTCCTGTGGTTCAAACGCTTTCTTTTTCGCATCTCTCGGTTTTGCAAAGCTCCTCTCTTTCAGCACTGCAAAACGCTCTGTCATGCCCATACGTTCACCAAGTTTTTTCAATATCTCATCTTTTCGGTCGCTCATATTTAATAGCCTGATCAGCGCTTTTGTGTGGTCTTCCTCCACATCACCCTCCGCCAAAATATATCGGATGCGAGCCGCCGCACGTTTTGCAAATACTCTCTTTTGATCAATGAGACGATTGTATCTGCGCTCAATCCCGTCAAACTCTCGATTGATCTGAAACAAGATCTCCATTGCCTCATCGCAGCTCTGTACTCCACGTTCATTTCTTCTCCACGCAAAAGAATCTGCCTCCAGCTCTTTTCTCCTCTGAAGCAACTCCTGCTTTCTAGCCTCATTTCCCATCAGATTCTGATCAATAAGCTCTTTCACCTCTTCTTTATACCGGTAAAAACTATCCGTTGTCGTCAAAATCGCATACTTTTGGCTATCTGTATTATTCATTTCCTGTACAAGCACTTCCTGAATTCCAAGAAATGTCTTCTGCTTCGTCATTTCCTCAAAAAATCCACGAATTCCTTCTTGCATATTCGAGAGCATCTGAAGCAATGCCTTCGAAGACTGCAGCGCACTTTTCAAAATCTCATTGTCCTTTTCCTTAGAAGAGTGGTATGTAAACAGATGGCTGTATATCGTCAACAGACTCTCACGCTCCATACTGCTTTCTTCATTATATAGCCTGCCAAATAACTCTGTGAACATCTGGCTGTAATCCGGAAATGAAACGACATAGCAGTTCAGAGATTCGTCATAATCCTTTCGGAGCCATCCCCACTCTTCCAGCTTTCGAAGCATCACTGACTCCATATTCGCCCGCGTGAGAAGTTCTCCCTCTTCCTCCAGGTCACTTTGACTAAAATCCATCGTAAATGTAGAAATCTCCATCTCGATCGTGTCCTGACATTCCTCTTCTGTAAGTCCAAGCAATGAATACGAACTTGCCGACTGCTCATAAAGTGCAATCAAAATCCGCTGAAAATACTCGACGTACTTACTGTTAAATAATTTATAAAACTCCTTTGGAATTCTGTTTTTTATACTCATAGATATTTGTCCTTTGTCTCTATATATGGTTCCGTTCCCATATTTCTAATCCTAAATATCATATCATGCAGTGAATCTTTTTTCAATCAAACGAAATATCAAACGCAATCCTTTCGCTGCCATTTGCAACGTGAATAATTCCGCATTTTTGAAATCCGTATTTCAGGATTGCCGCCTGCATTGGTTTGTTATCCTGATGCGTGTCAATCCTAAGATAACGGCATTTTGTTTTGCAAAAATCAAAACAAATTTTTGCAATCCCCTTTGCCTGTCCATCTGATGCAAGTCTGTGTATTGTTCCATATGTTTCTGCGCTGTGCCATGCACCATGTTCGATTTTCTGATATGTCGGGTCCTCTCCCACTATAAACGAAAACACACCTACAACTTTCCCCTGTTCCTCACAGATGTAACAATTTTTTTTCTATAATATCCTTTTCAACTAGCTGCTGCCCCGGATAGCCAACCGCCCATTGTGTAGGATTCCCACTGTTCTCCATAAATACCCTTGCTTTTTCATATATCCTCATAATGCTTGGCACATCCGCCAACTTTGCCTGCCTGATTTCCATTTTTTCCTTCCTTTCCTTCCAATCTGTAACAGTTCAGTCATAACAGCTCGAGTTTACTGAACTGTTACAAAAAAAATAGATACCTCATTCATCTGAGATACCTATTTTATCAGCCTTTTTGTTAAAACACTACTCCCAATAGCATTTCAAATTGCTCTTAGTCTAATATTTTCCCATCAATCGAAATCGTGACAACTTGCCATGGAATAAACTTTCCACTTTCCTTAAGTGCTTTTTTCGCAGCCATCTCAAGACCACCGCAGCAAGGGACTTCCATACGAAGTATTGTGACACTTTTGATATCATTATTCTCCAAAATCTGTGTCAATTTCTCGCTATAATCGACATCATCCAGTTTTGGACATCCGATAATTGTCACCTTTCCTCGCATAAATTCCTGATGCACATTAGCGTAGGCATAAGCCGTGCAGTCCGCTGCAATCAGCAATTTTGCCCCCTGAAAATAAGGTGCATTTACTGGCACAAGCTTGATTTGACATGGCCATTGTGCAAGCTGTGACGGCTGGATTACCGCCGGTGCTGCTTTTTTCTGATTTTCCAAAACGGCCTGTTCATCATACGCTGCCGCTTCTCGTTCCACAAAACGGATTGCCCCTGTCGGACATGTCGGAAGGCAGTCTCCAAGTCCATCACAATAATCATCACGAAGAAGTTTCGCTTTCCCATTTACCATACCGATTGCTCCTTCATGACAAGCCGCTGCGCAAGCTCCGCACCCATTACATTTATCTTCATCAATCTCAATAATTCTTCGAATCATATTGTTTCCTCCTTGCATTTGTAACCTGAGTATAATATAATCAATCCAATAATTCAGTGGTTATAACCACGGAAATGAGGATTTTATGAAAAAAATTGAATCAGTTTTATTTCAGGGCATTACGGAAAATGAGTGGATGCACATGCTGGATCTTGGCTGCATGCGCACACAGCACTTTGCAAAAAATACTATTATCTTTCACACCGGAGAACATATCCATGAAATCGGTATCGTCTTAAGCGGAAGTGTCAATATTGAAAATATTGATCTGTGGGGCAACAAAAGTATTTTAAGCAATATTTCAGCAGGACAGGTATTCGCCGAATCCTACGCGCTCTGTCAAGAACCGATGATGGTTGACGCAGTCACTGCCGAAGCTGCTGATATCCTCTTTCTAAATATCGCGCCTCTGAAACAGATTCAAGATAAAGAGAGCTGGAGTGCTAAAATCATGCAGAATATTCTCTATATTTCTGTGCAAAAAAATCTAATACTTTCCAGACGCATTTTCTGCACTACTCCTAAAACCGTTCGCAGCCGTCTCTTTATCTATCTTTCTACAGAAGCGGCAAAAGCCAAAAGTACAACATTCCAAATTCCGTTTGACCGTCAGGGACTTGCCGACTATCTCAATCTGGATCGCAGCGCCCTATCGAAAGAACTTGGAAAGATGCGTGACGAGGGCATATTGGAATTCCATAAAAACAAATTCGTACTTCATACAATACCAGCGAAAATATAGTTTTATCCCACTAAATATTAACTACTCTTCTCTCCAATACAAACCGACGAAAGTTCTGCACTGCCGGCGGCATAAATACACATTCGTCATGGACCATAAACAGCACCTGTTCACAGTTTGGTGAGACAATTGGAAGAATTTTTACAGCCAGCTTTAAGAGCAGATCCATGTACGGAACAATCGCAATCCCAAACCCCTGTGCAACCAGACCTGCAATCACTTGATCTTCTTCGGTCTCATAGGCAATATTCGGTGTCTCTCCAATATTCAAAAACATCTGATCGATCACACTGCGGACACCTGCACTTTTCTCAAAATAAATCTGTGGATACGAGACCGTCTCCTTCAGATCAATTGTATCCTGACCTGCCAGCGGATGGTTCTTGGGAGTTATCAATACCAGATTCTGCTTTTGCACCGGGGTCGCACTTAAATTTGCCTTTTCAGATGGCTGCGAACAAAATACCAAATCAAATTTTCTGCTCTCTAAACCATCTAAGAGTGTCTGCGTTGCCCCCGTATGAAAGGTAAATTGTATATCTCGCTCTTTATTTTCCCTCAAAAATTGCGCAGCCAGCTTCGGTATATACTCAATCCCTAACGTGCGAAGCATACCAAGGCGAATGACACCTTCTCCCTTTGCACTCCGATGAATCGAGGCAACTCCTGCATCTAAAGTAGATAACGTGTGCTCTGCACAGACAAGAAACTCTTCTCCAAATTGTGTCAATGTCGTATTTCTCCCATTTTTTTCAAACAGCGGAATTCCCAATTCCTTTTCCAGCTGTGTCACCGCATGGCTCAGACTCGGCTGTGTAATGCATAACTGTTCTGCTGCTTTCGTGTAATGTCGAACATGTGCCAGCGTGACGAAATAACGTATATAAGACAGATTCAATGATACCGCCTCCTTTCTTACCGTCAGTATATAGGCGTTTGCGAAACGCCAAACACCGCATAAATACGGTATTTTTTGTTGTTAAAATAAAATATCTCCTCAAGGTTTATGGTAAAATAGAGTTGACTAGAAACTAAATACCAATCCACCTTAAAGGAGATATACCTATATGATAACACATAAGCAGATCACTTTGGCAGAAGTTTTTGAAGATTGTCAAAATAAATTCGACAACGACAAATATCAGTTTCTTTCTCTTCTTGACGAAGCCATCAACCTTGATGAAATTGTTCCTGTTTCTTTTGTTTCTCATTTTCACGCCCAAACCGGAAGGCCTCGCAAGCACCAGCTTTATCCAATGCTCAGAGCACTTCTGCTCCAGCGTATTTTCTCAATCCCGACTGACACGCTCCTGATTGTGTTCTTGAAATACTCTCAGGAACTGCGTGACTTCTGTGGCTTTGATGTTGTACCGGATGGTTCAAAATTCACTCGCTTTAAACAGGATTTCTTATCGGACTTACAATCTATGTTCGATCATCTTGTTGATCTGACCGAACCGATATGCCAAAAACTGAATCCGGCTCTTGCTGACATGACAATCTTCGATACCTCCGGCATTGAAGCATGGGTTACAGAAAATAATCCTAAGTATGCCAATCGTATTATCAAACAGTTGAAGGCTTTTAAAAAATCCCATAACCTTGATGATTCCTACGATCCTTACAAAGCAGCCTATGGTTCCATGCCAACTCACGCTGCATCCAATCAGGCGATACAGCAGATGTACATCAACGGTCACTTCTGTTATGCCTATAAATTCGGTATCGTCACAAATGGACTTGGCATTGTCCGCGACATATCTTTCTACAACAAGGATTTCCTAAATGCACATCCTGACATTATTGTAGAAAAGAAATCAGATTCTCCAGATGAAGATAAATCTCTTGCCGACTCAAAAGCTCTGCTTCCTGTTTTAATTGATTTTTTTCAAAAGCATCCTTTGATTGAACCAAAGACTTTTCTTGGAGATGCCGCTTTTGATACGATTGAGATCTATAAATCTCTTTTTGAAGACATTGGATTTCGTAAGGCTTTTATTCCTCTCCGGGTAAAATTATCCATGGAAGGAACTGACTACACTGTTAATGAAAATGGCATTCCCTGCTGTCCACACGATTCTACGCTTCCTATGAAACGAGAAGGCAGTAAATCTCATTTAAGAAGCAAACTTCCTACCATGAAATTTGTATGCCCCAAAATGAAATGGATGCGTGATAAGCAGACCGGAAAAACTTATCGTAAATGCCACTGTGATAATCCATGCACCACTTCTTCCTGCGGACGAATGATTTATATTTATCCTGAGAAAAATCTCCGTGCCTATCCCGGTGTAGAACGGGGCTCGCGTGAATGGGAATACACCTACAAAATCCGTGTAAATGTTGAAAAATCAATCAACCATTTCAAGGATAGTTTCTGCATTGCGAATCGTAAAACGCAGAATGAAAAAACTCTTCATGCTGATTTACTTCTCGCGGGAATCACACAGCTTGTTACCGTACTTGTTGCGGATAAAATTCATAAACATCAATACATACGGAGTTTAAAGCCTTTAATTGCATGATATTCGATATTCATATCATCTTTTCTTCGCAGTCTATCTGGGAAGTCTTTTTTCATGTTTAATTTTGATGTGACCTGCTTCTCATCTTAGGAATCCTGCATTGCAGGATTCTTACCGCATTTTTAATCAGGATTGCGAACTTGTTTCGCAATTACCTATGTTATTTTACCTACTTCTCTATTATATTATGCCGTCGTTTTGCCGTCAATATGCTTTTAGCCGTCACTTTGACAGTATAATGATGTTAGAATCACAAGGAGGTTATATCTATGCCGTCTGACGCAGTAAAATTTACATTAAGAACCGAGCCGGAACTATTGAAAAAATTTCGTTTTGTTGCTGAATATAATGCCCGTTCTGCCAATCGTGAACTGGAAGTTTTGATGAAAAAACACATTGCCGATTTTGAAAAGGCTCATGGAAAAATTGAAATTGAATAGACATCACATCATTCATTTTAACCCGAAAAAGGAGACTGCCATATATCAATAGCAATCTCCTTTTTCTCTAATGAAATATTCAATTTTAAAATATCGGTTTCTGCCAAAGTCTTAAAAATCGGGCGTAAATTGGGCGTAAAATCATAATTTTTCTCTTCTGTTATCCTCAAAGAATCCTTTATTTATGCCGTTTTCAACCATTCTTACTTATCTAAACTCTTCATTGTTGGGAATTTTTTTTGATTGCTAAGCTAACTCTTGTATATCCTTGTAAACCCTTGGAAAATGGGCTTTCCCGGATTCTATATACTTGGATACTCTTGGACGTTTTTTTTGACTTTTGTGCGTCCAAAAGATGTCATTCGCCTTAAAATACGTCTTTTTTATTTTTAAGACATGTACTGCCGTGTCAAACACTTCAATACTAGATGTAGTATAGCATATTTATCTCAGTATGAATAGGTATATTTTCAATCTTCAAAGAGTTCAATCGCAGGACTCTTTTCTAAAAAATATCCATATTTTTTGATAATTTCTCAATTACTGATTTGGTAACATCTGGATTTGCCTCTGCATATATGTTCATGGTAGTCGATACATCAGCATGTCCCATTACCTCTTGAATTACTTTGATGTTGGTTTCATTCTCGCAAAATCTTGATGCAAACGTATGTCTGAAGATATGGCAGGAGAATCTCGGAATCATTACAGGTTCTCTCTTCTCCTTTTTAGCAGCCACCTCTTCTTCTGAATTATGTGTATCCACAATTCTCTTGATTGCCCGGTTTACTGCTGCTGGGTTATGTGGCATCCCAAATCGGTTTGTAAATACAAAATTGGTCATTCCATCCACATTCTCAACACAAAAGCCTTCTTGCTTCTGTCTCTCATATTCTTCCTGAAGCACATCATATACCTGCTGCATCATAGGTATTCTACGATTACCAGCTTCCGTCTTTGGCAAAAATACTCTAAACTCACATTTATATGAATCCTCCGCTCTCTGGTAATAGGTTAAGCTATGATTGATATCAATGATTCGATTCTCCAAATCAATATCATCCCAGCGTATCCCAATTGCTTCTCCTATTCTGCATCCAGTTCCTAACAAAATACAAAGAATGGATACCAGTGATAAAAGAACGGATTCTTTGCTACATACTCCATGAATTTTCTCTGCCGATCCACAGTCAACGCTCGCCTTGTTTTTCTGGCACCACCATTACGCTTCTTTACTTCACAGTATGCTCCGTCTACCGGATTCTTCCTTATGATATCATCTCTGACAGCAAGCTGAAATGTAGGTCTTAATACTGTGTTAATTGTCTCAAGCGTATTAATCTGTAATCCCTGATTATTAATCAAGTCTGTATAAAAGAATAACACGTCTGAGTATTTCACATCTCTTACTTTCTTCTTGCCAAATGTATCACGAATAAAATGATTCCATGTATACAAATAATTACTGTAAGTAGTGCTACGCAATTCTGTTTTAGTTGATATGTACCTGTCAAACAAAAAGTTTACATCAGCTTTTCCTGCGACATAGATATCAAGTCCATCCAACTGGTCTTTTTGTAACTGTTCTTCTCTTTCTCGAAGCTTTACCAAAGACTTTGCATAAATGGTTCTTTTCTTGCCTAATGGATCAATATATACATATGAGTATCTTCCGTCGCCTTTTCTGTAACCCTCACCCTTTCTTAATACTCTGCCTTTACCATCTTTTCTACAAGCCATTATTCTCTCCTTTCCGGAGAAAAGAGCCTGTTCTACTGATTAGCCTGCTGCTTCATTTGTAATTCAACACCCATTCTAATCAATTGCGAAATGGATAGATTATGAGTCTCAGCATACTCAACCATTATCTGGTATTCCTCTTCTTTGAATTTAACAGTTACCTTATGATCAAAAGGTTTATCTGCTTTTGGTCTTCCAGTTCTAGCCATCTGTATGCCTCCTTCATATCTTAGTCATATTATACTTTTGGTCTGACCAAAAGTCAATACATTTTTTCTCTCTTGGCTCATTTTTCTCCATACTTGTTTGTATTTCTTCTATATTAATGCGTCATTTCTCATAATTACTTATAAAACTCGTCATCTACAATATGAAAAGTCTCCAGATATTCATCAATAATATCCAAGTTAACCAACACCAGCTGATTCACTTTATAACATGCCTTTGCATCCTTAGCTAACTGCATAAACTTTGACACACTCATTGAATACATCTCTGCTCCTTCTGAATATCTGACAAATCTTTTATTATTAGTCTTTTTAGTTCTGCTGTCCATTTGCTAACTCCTCCATTACCATTTTGCGAGCTACAGGTAACAGATCAAACTGTCGTATCAATGCTCTGTCTATTTCTTCTCTCACGCCTGAATCCTCAATGACAGTTCCACTTTTTGCTCTAATGCAGCCTTTTGAAATTGTCTGTGCATCTTCAGGCATAAAATCAGATATCTTACTTAATCCAAATCCACTTACATCCTTCGGATTTAAAATCACATGTACCGGAATATCCTTTAACTTACTGCTCAAAGGGACTACTGACACCTGCGGTGCACCATCATGATTACTGGCATCACATGAAATAATTATTCCTGGTCTGATTCCTCCCTGAATGCCATGTGGATTTTTCCCAAAATCCGCATACACGACATCAAATTTATTATACTTACCATATCTTCTTTTTTCTGTTCGTCTGCTCATATCTATGCTCCCTTCTTGATGTGCATATCCAATCTGCCCTCATCTACAGTCACCACAATGCCGCCTGCTTCAATAACCAGTCCTACCTTAAAATAAGCATCCGCAACACTGCTGGATATAGCTGCCATATTCGCAACAACTACTCCACTGATTTGCTTTTGCGGATCATATTCACAATCTGATTCCACTGGCGATCAACATCTCTCTGCGAAAAAGCCATTGCGTCTTATCTTTCCCACGATTGAATATTCTTTTCTCTTTACAAATTCATGTATATATTTGCTCTGCTTGTCTTCAAGCATATTTACTTTTTCCAATGGATCCTGCACTGAAAGATATTCTATGCAATCCATCTTTTTAATCTTTCTTCTCATTCTCTGCCTCCTATGCTGACTTCAAAGCCTGCTCTATCATAAAATCAAATGTCTTTTTCAAATAATCCTGCTTATCTGCAGGTAACCGCTTTAGCCTCGAATCTAATGAATCCGGTGTACAGTCTATTGCAAAGTAAGCTATTTGCATCTGTTTCATAAACTTCCATAAGCATATACAAATTTTTCATGCTCAAGTTTCTCCTCCTTGCTCCACCTATCCAAGTGTCGAAACACTTATTCCAGTTTTAGCAGCAACCTCTTCAATGAGAAGTCCTTTGTCCTTACGGATATCACGAATCACCGGACCAATTTTATATCCTTCATATTTCATCGTCGTACCCTCCATTGTCCCGTGCCATTTCTCTAAGCATCTCTACCGCCGCATCTTCTGTCTCATACTGACCAAGCCACTTCCCACTCGAATCATGTACTACTGTTCCAAATGCAGTCTGTGTAAATCTGCAATCCTTCACAGCCGGGACTTGTTTGTCCCGACCGGAAAGATTTCCTGCTGCTTCTCTACTAGAGAACTCCTTTAGCATCCGAAGTCCTCTGCATGAGATACAGTAATTGGCACCGGACCGACTCCAAGAGAATAGAGCCATATGCCCATATCAGTGATGGTATTCACGAATTCTTCCAGATCATAAATGTCATCTGTGATCTCATTCAGGCTTCTAACTACTACAACCTCAAAACCTTCCTCTTTAAGTGTTGCAAAGAAAGCATTCAGTGCTTCTCTGTCATAGTCCCTTGTCATTGAGCGATCACAATACGCATCATTTATTATTACTCCATTAGGTATTGCCTGTTCACGCATACTTTCAACCATCTGGACTACATTGATTTCCGCTCTGCGTGACTTTACAAATGCAATACCCTTTGCAAGCACCTGATTATCTGTACCTTCGTTTCCTACTACGTTAAAATCTCTTTTATTCATTTTGTTATCTCCTTTACGATTTCGTATTGGAGAGTTTTGGCGCCTCCACTCTCGTGGTGTGCTGTATCTTAAGCACATGATTATTGTATCCTGCCAGCCTTTAATTGCCGACCGTGTGCAGGCGACATTTATGTCGTGTAAACACGACAATTACTTTTCTACTGACACGCTTTTCATCGCTTTCATCATTGCAAGACACTGTCTTATCTGCAATTCATCCATATCTGAAAGAACATCCATTGCCTCAGATAACAGTTCTGATTTTTCTTCATTCTCACCATACATAATGAAATCAACAGATACACCTAGTACGATTGCCAGACTATCTAATGTCTGTGTCTTAAAATCTCCACCATTTTCAATAGCAGATAATGCCTGTCTGCCTATGCCTGCTCTATGAGCTAACTCATCCTGTGATAATCCCATTTCCTTTCTCCTGTCAGCAATTCGTAATCCTCTCTCATAGTCCTTTTTTCTTATCTGTGCTTTACTACTCATAAATCCTCCTTGCCGCCCTTGGAAACGAACAAGTCGGATTACCTTTACAGCACAATAAATATCCACCCGCATAGCGGGTGGTTTTTCAGTTTCGGGCATAGCCCTAATACCACTAGCTACGCACAAGTGCGTTTTCTTATTGGCCTGCCAGCCACGCGTGGGATTACTTGCTACCCGTAAACGGGTCTCTTGGGTCAAATAAACTTAATTGATCCATTTCTCTATCCTTCTTTAACTGGTTTGCTATATAATTTGTTATTGCTGCCGTGTTCTTTCCTACTGTATCGACATAGTATCCCTTGCACCAAAACTCGCGATTTCGGTATGCAAACTTCATAT
>ENA-OQCW01000460-OQCW01000460.1-human-gut-metagenome-genome-assembly--contig:-NODE-460-length-24339-cov-9.789195_pt1 | contig 24339 bp, 20 predicted proteins | sample MGYA00242767_ERZ504593 | MGnify/ENA primary metagenome ERZ504593 (study PRJEB26092, sample SAMD00036307) | human gut metagenome | host: Homo sapiens | study: EMG produced TPA metagenomics assembly of... | reverse complement strand
TATCTGGGTTATCTGTTCTTTATTTGGATAGATCCTTATTTTTACTGCCCGGTTTATCTTTCTCACCCTGACTCTCTATATACTGATGGATTGTTTCAACAGGTGCTATATTTCAAAGATTTCTTTTATTCTCTCTGACATCTTATCGTCCAGCATCTTTCTGCCATATTTCATAAACAGAATCAAACAAAAACACTGAATGAGAATTATTATCTAAACTCATTATGTACACTCACTTATTGCTTATTTCGACCGTCCAAATTTCAAGAGCATATTGTTCTTTTTTTATTATAATATATTTATTGTGTCAGAACAAGTGTTTTGTGATTTTTTATAAATTTGAGCAGACATGCTCGAATGTGCAATTCATCCCATCACCTATAGAGGTGAAGGAATTCTTGCTACGGTTGTTAAAAGACTTTATATATATTTTTTTGCTTTTCTTTTTATAGAGGAACCTCCTTTTATCCTAAAACCATTAACTAAAAATGTATCTTCCTGGATTTCCCGATCATTTTAATACGAAATTCTTTAATTCATCTCTCTTTTTTACATGAAGCTTGTTAAAGATATCTGTAAGATAATGCTTCACGGTGTTTAGGGATACCCCCATGTGTTCTGCGATCTCCCGGTTGCTCCAATCCCGGCAGGCCAGCATGGCAATGGAAAATTCCATGGTAGTCAGAGCGTCTGTCACCGGTCTGTCTGATGCAGGATTGTGAACCGCCATCCATCCACGGCTGAAGGTAATAACTGCATCCGATATTTTTCTGTACATCTCAGGATTTTCTTTGCGGATGCAGGACTCCAGAAGTCCCTGGAGAAGTCCGTGGAGTTCGATAAACGGCTCGATAAGCTCATCCTTCACTGCCAGTTTCCATGCAGTGAGTATGGCTTTTTCTGCTTCTGCCTGATTCTTCAGACTGATTTCACACATAGCAGTTACACAGTAAAGATATATCATCCCAACAGGATAAATTTCTTTACAGGAAAACAGTGCCGCATCACAGATTCCCAGAGCCCTGCTGTATTCACCTTTCAGATAAAGGTCATGGGAAATTACATTGGCAGCAAAAATTCTCAGTCCCTGAGGCAGACTGCTCATATATTTCTTCATATCCGGCAGTTCCTCTGTAGAGAGATGTAAAAGAACTGTTCCCATATATCCTGCAAATACACAGTATGCTGTATTTCTCTCAGAAGTGGGAGCTTCCATCTCTTTTCTCAGACATTCCCGGATAATCTCAAGGCCACGTTCAGATGCCTTCGCATTTCCCAGTGTAAGATTAGAGTACACATAGAGCATACATGCAGACAGCTTCAGTTCCAGCCGGGAACTCATAATATAAATCTCCACCAGATCACTGCATTTCTGCGCCTGCCCTGTGAAATAATAAAATTCTGCAATAGCGATCTCCCGGAAATCCCTGTCTGCAAAACTCTCTGCTGCTTTTCTTGCATTTCCTGGCTCAAATGCTGTATTTATCAGTGGTAATACTGTATTTTCTGTCATATGTCCACTCTGCCATGTCCTTTCTCTCTGTATTTTTTTATATTACCACCTTTTTCCTGTTTTTTCTATAACACTTATAAATTCCCGGAACGAAAAAAATACCGGATCAGGCCTGTTTGGCTCAATCCGGTATTTTTTTCATTTCACAGTTAAAACTCCATCAGGATTATTTTACAGTGATTTTCAGAGCTTTGTATACACCATTCTGTGCATATACCCATATTGTGCAGGTTCCTTTGCCTGTTGCTCTGATAAGGCCATCCGGGGTAACGGTGGCTACTTTTGTATTGCTGCTTTCGTAACAAAGTTTTCTGTGGCGTGCAATCTTCTTATCTTTCTTTACTTCTTTTGCTTTTATCTGTGCGGTTTTTCCCATTTTCAGGGTGATCTTTGAAACATTCTTTTTGTTTCCAATCTGGGTTACGGAAACAGCTTTTGCATTTCCGTATTTACCGCCTCCGGTGACTGCATGTACAGATATGGACGTGTCTGTCACTACCTTTTTGCCATTTACCATTCTGTAGGCTTTTACCACATATTTGTAGTAAGTACCTTTTTTCAGATCCTTCTGGGTCCATGTGCTGATATCTCCACCGGTGATGGTGGCAAGCTTCCTGTACTTGTAAGACTTTGTACCTGTATTACAGCGGTTGCCGTATACGAAATATCCATCTGCATCCTTAATAATGTTCCACTGCAATGTCACAGAAGTTTTTGTCTGTTTTACAGAACGGGCTCTTAGCCTTCTGAAGCCTGTGGTCTTATTGATCGTGGGTTCATCCGGGACTTTCACTGTGATCATAATGGAAGCTGTAATTTTTCCATCCTCTGTTGTAACTGTGATCTCTGCAGTTCCATTTCCCACTGCTGTTACCTTGCCGTTTTCATCTGTAGTGGCAACTTTTTCGTTATCGGATTTCCAGATCAGTTTCTGTAAATCTGCATTTTCAGGCTCGATCTTTACTTTCAGTTCTGTGGATTCACCAATCTTTGTCAGGGTTTCTTTCTCTGCTTCTATGGTGAGCTTTTGAATTTCCACAGGGATTTTCACTGTTACGGAAACTGTCGCTGTGTAACTGCCGCTTACAGATGTTGCGGTAATGGTGGCAGTTCCGTTTCCAACTGCTGTTACCTTGCCGTTTTCATCTACAGTTGCTACTTTCTCATCGCTGGATTGCCAGGTTACACGCTTATTGTCTGCATAGGACGGTGTCACTTCTGCGGTAAGCTGGGCAGTTTCACCTTTCTTTGTTAAGGTAAGAGTATCCGGAGATACCTTAATGCCTGTTACCGGGTAACTTGGTGCATAGTAAGTATCCTTATACGCAATGGCATATGTGGAAAATTTATCTGCTATAAATGTAAGTGTATTTCCATTTTGAGTACACTGAACATTACTTATTTCGTCGCCATGTACACGAATCATATAGTAACTTTTTACTGTATTTGCCTGTGTCTGCCTCAAATTATCCGGAATAGAAATTGTAACATACTGAACGTTATCTTTCAAATCATTAATTCCTACTGTTCTGCTGTATGTTCCGTTAATGTCTTTGGCAATGTATGACACAAACAATGACAGATCTAAATATTTTCCAATTTCTGCATCAGATGGAATACTACTATTTCTATCAGTTATAAAATTTTTGATTTTATTTACATCATCCGGAATTTCTGATTCATTTTTAGCTTCCATCTGTAAATAAAATGTTGCATTATAAGAAGATCCATCCGGTTTATTTATCAAAATGTATTTAATTTCTGCATCTTCTGAATCTGAAAGATTTTCCTTAAATATAGATTCTGCCTTATCTCCGGGAATTGGATTCAAGGAAGGTGACAATCCCTCTACGTTCGGGTTAATAATAACCGCAAAAGTGATATTTCCATCAGATAGTCTTTTAATGGATGTAACCCTTTTTACTTATCTGTCCTGTATAATTTCCAGTTCCAGCAATGATAGCATTATATTTATCATTATTTTTTTCTACATGAATTGTATAATCTGTGTTTTCTTTCAGTTGTACTTTCTTTCCGCCGATATTGTCAGAGATAACTGCTTTAAACCCTTCAATTGAGTCACTGCTGATATTGATCACTGCCATTTCATTGGTGATTTCTTTAGGTAAAATTTTAAATTCATGCTTGCACTCAACCGACTCAGGTAATTTATAATTTGCACTAGACGTACCTGTCAGTCCAGTTGCAGTCGCAGTATATGCCTGATCACTGGCGTTACACTGTTTACCCTCTACAGTAACGGAGCACTCTTCACCACGTACAAGATTTTCCACTTTTGCAACCGGCACCTGTTCTTCACCATTATAAATAAATTCAGATGTTCCCCAGTTAAGTTCTACAGTTCTTGGTTTGATCTCTACGGTTGCCTTACCTGTTGTGGGAGCATATCCATTTTTTTCTATCTTATAGTTTACAGTCTGTTCACCTCTGGTAACATCTTTATACTCATTTGAATCTAAATAAGTGATATTTACACCCGCAATCCCCTCTTTAGGAGTTATTTTAATTCCATGAATCTCTCCATCATATTCCCCGGAATAGTTATCTACTGTAACTAATGTTCCTGCTTTTTCTAATTCTTTTGTTATATTACATCCAGCATTACTACACTTATACCACAGCTTATCATCATCTTCTTTTACCTTATCAAATTTATGTTCAGAAAGTCCTTCCTTTGTCGTTTTTTGGCAGTCCGGGCAAATCACAGACGTGGTGCAGTCATTGTCATCTTTTGCATTCGTGTGGTTGCAACGTTCCAATTTAATATATTTATACTTTTTGAGACTGTCTTCCTTATTCCATGACTCTCCATTATCCGCATTAATATCTGTGCTAACAGTTAGTTTATAATTCTCCAAAGATTTTTTCTGTTCTGTTGTAGAAAAGTTACTAAATGCAAATCCACCATATTCCCTACCTCGTGAAGTAATCACTGGATTTCCGTTGATTTTACAATTTCCTCCGCTATTTTTCCATCCAACTCCAAAAAGATCACCCTTTGCCGTAATCTCTACGTTACCACTGACTTCCTGCAAAAGTTGAATTCCTGCGGCGTCGTTACTAGAAGCAGAAACCTTTACCTTTGCGTTATCTTTTATTTTTACTCCAGCAGTTGAAGAAATAGCATTATCGCCAGCACCTCTTACTTCAATATCCAATTGTGCAGAACCATCAATCAATATTTCATTTTTGCTTTTTATACCGTTTCCAAATACATCTATATTTATTTTTCCACCATGGATTTCAACAGAGGATGTTTCATCCTTCGATATCGGTATAATACCTCCTGAGAATGGTTTTACTTCTGTCTCAGTATTTTCGATTTTCAGTTCTCCTCCGTTCATAATAAATCTGCAATTTTCGTATTGAGCAATTCCTCGTATATTATTCGTTCCATATACTGTAAAACTAAGACTTCCACCGTTAAGAGTTACATCTCCTTGTGCAGAGATTCCTTCACTCTTTATATCAGCTGAAATATTTCCTGAATCAAATATCAAATTTGAACCTAAATTTGTAGAAAATGCTTTTCCTCCATATTTCATGGTAAGACTTCCATTTTCTTCTTCTTTAAATTTCAGTGTTCCGCTATTCATAGAAAAAATACACCCGTAGTTGTGTTCTTATCATCATTATTAATAAAATGATTATCACCCTTGAGCATAACAGTAACATTCTCACACAACTGAATTCCACCATTTGAAGACATATTATTATACTTAATAGTAGCATTTTTAAATGTTAATTGTTTTGTCAATGCATTCCAGGTAACAGTTCCTTTTCCTGCCGCATATGTCTTATCCTCAGTCGGTAAGCTCCTCCCCCAATCCAACGCTACATCTGAGACAATTGTCAAATCCGTTGTTTCTGTCCCATTAGCAGCATATCCTTCAGCAGGATTATCGGAAAACATTTCTACTGTTTCCTCATCTCCAAACATATCTGTTGTTTCTGTCTGAGCAGAATCTTCCTGAGTTGCTTCCTGCACTATTTCATCTTCACTGTCAGGTGCTATAAATTCTGCTGCATATGCAATTGTTCCCGGAACTACAGAATTTACTACCATTGCTGCTGTTAATGCAATCACAAAACTACGTCGCCATTTTTTTCGTATCTGTTCTTTTTTCATATTTACCCCTTTCCTTTCTTCACATATGATCTTATGCTGATGTTGCTGAATCAGATCTGATTACCCCCGGAACATTCTCTGCTTCCCTCAAATCACCAATTCAGCCAAGTTTCTTTATACTAATAATTATAACATTTTCTTAGGTATTTGATAATGCACTTTTCGGCACCAAAAAGTGCCCCCGTATAGCAAAAGTGACTGCAGATATTGCCTGAAAAACCACCTGGGAAAAAGTTTCATTTTGATACTTTATATGTTAAAATGAGACATATCGTATCAAGTGAGGGGTTTTTACAGATGTCTAAAAAGAAATATAATCTGAATACAATTTACATCTCTGAGCGTCTGCAGGAGAATCTGAAGCCGATTTCACAATCTGCATTCACTGCTGTGACCGCTCCCATGGGATATGGAAAAACAACTGCCATCAACTGGTATCTGGACAAACAGAGCAAAAACAAAAACTCCTGCGTGATCCGGATCAGTATTTATTCTGATAATCTGTCTGTTTTCTGGCAGAGCGTTCAGAAGGCATTTGCCTTTGCAGGGCTTGATTTTCTGGATAATTATAGTTGCCCCTCAGATGCTGCCAGTGCCGGGATGCTTGCTGATGAGCTTTGTTATTCCCTGAGCGGTCAGACCTCTTACTACATTTTTATTGATGATTTTCATCTGCTGGGTGAACCTCATGTTGCAGATTTTTTTTGTATGCTTGCCAACAGACTGCCTGAGAATATCCACCTGATCGTATCCGGCAGAAATGCTTTTCTGTCCGGAAAAGAGATTCTCCGTCTTGGCAAAAAGTTATATCAGATCCATACCAGGGATCTGTGTCTGAACCGCCGGGAGCTTTCTGTCTATACCCATCGCTGCGGTGCCAGCCTGAACGAAGATCAGCTGAACACGCTTCTCTATTCCAGTGAGGGGTGGTTCTCTGCAGTCTATCTGAATCTCTGTACCTTTTTTGAAAGCGGACATTTTCCTGATCATACTTCTAATATCTATGATATGTTTTCCTCTGCCATGATCGCACCTCTTTCTGATGCGCAGCAGGAATTTCTCACTGTTATGGGACTTGCAGATGAATTTACCGTTGAAATGGCACTTTTTATTACAGGGAATCCGGAAGCCGGACAGATTCTTTCCCTTATGACCAGACAGAATGCTTTTATCACTCCTTTGCCCGATGGAGTCAGCTTCCGTTTTCACCATATGATGAAGGAATGTACACAGCGTGCCTTTGCCATGCTTTCCCATGAAAAACAGACAGATTTCCGGAATCGTTACGGACAATGGTATGAATCCCATGAACAGTTCCTGCAGGCACTTGCTGCCTATAGCAAGGCTCTTAACTATGATGCTGCACTTGCTGTTATCCAAAAGGATGCAGGGATCCTTCTGGCTTCTCTTTCGCCGGAAAAGGTTCTCGCATTTCTTGATGTCTGTCCAACAGAAATCCTGAAGAACAGGCCTCTGGCCCTTCTCGTATTAATGCGCCGTATGTTTACCTGGCATCAGATTCCCAAAATGCTGGAACTGAAGCAGCTTCTGACAGATACCATAGCTGAAGATAACACTTTGTCCGAAGATGAGAGAAAGAATCTCTCCGGAGAATGTGATCTTATTATGAGTTTTCTGATGTATAACGATATCACCGGTATGAGCGTTCTGCACCGTCAGGCCAGTTCCAAAATGACCAGACCTGCCATCAGTATCCGCAAAACAGGAAGCTGGACCTTCGGTTCTCCTTCTGTTCTGATGATGTTTCACCGCAGATCCGGAACTCTGGATGCAGAACTGGCAGCTATGAATGAATGTATGCCCCACTATTACAGGATTACCCAGGGACATGGACAGGGTGCGGAATTGCTCATGAATGCAGAGGCAGCATTTATGCAGGGGAATTTTTCAGATGCACAGATTCTGCTGGAGCAGACTTATTCCACCATTGCCTCAAACGGGCAGCACAATATTTCGCTCTGCTGTGATTTCCTTGCTGCAAGGCTTTCCCTTTTTCAGGATGGGGGCACCTTTGTGGAGAATCCTGAAGTAAAGCGTAAGGAGCTTCTATCTCTCCACAATATGATGTGGCTGAACATTTTTGATAGTACTTATGCTTATTACTATGCATTGACCGGAATGCCTGAAAAGATTCCTGCATTATTTAAAGACCATATGTTATCCACTGTCAGCTTTCTTTCTCCCTGCAGACCTATGATGGAAATGATCGAGAATCAGGTCTTTCTTTCACAGAAAATGTACGCAAAAGTTATAGGCAGAAGCGAAACACTTCTGCCCTTCTGTGAGAAAATGCACTATGAACTTGTGTCTCTCCACGTTCAGATCCAGACCGCTGCTGCTTACGCAATGCTGGGCAAACATCATGATGCACGACAGCTTCTGCAGAAAGCCTTAGGAAAGGCCATGCCGGATGGCTTTCTGATTCCGTTTGTAGAAAATTATACCTATATCAAGGACATGCTGAGCAGTATTAATTCCATAGCATCAGAGCCTTTCACAGACCGGATCCTTTCCCTTGGTTCTGTTTATGAACAGCACTGTCTCCGCCTGTCCAGCCGTAATTACAGGCCTGAGATCCTGAATGTGCTGAACAGCAGAGAAGCAGAAATCGCAGCTTTGATTACCGACCGTCTGAGCAACCGCGAAATCGCAGAGAAGTTATTTCTCTCTGAAGGCACTGTGAAACAATATGTCAACCAGATTTATTCCAAGTTGATGATCAACGGTGATACACGCACCAAAAGGAAACAACTGGCAGAGCTGATTTCTTCCATAAACAAGGGCCTTACCTGACACTTTGAGAAAAAAAAGCAAGGAAATTCACATGACCAAAGTCTTGCGATTTCCTTGCTATTTGGCAAGAATTACAAATTTAAAGTTTTTTACTTATTTGCATTTCTGTTTCCTTGAGAATATCCTCGGAAATCTCAGTTTTATTCAGCATCATGTCTGCTCCCGGATTACGATAGAAGGAAAAATCCCTATCTCCATCCGGATATGTATGTACCATAGCAAGCGTAGTATGAATTTTTTCATCTGTACATAAGCCAATGTCATCAATTCCTGCTTCTTTTATGGCTGCTCTCAACTGATCTCCAAAAAAAATCATTACCAACCTTACCAATAAATGCTGTATTATGTCCCAATTTAGAACTCTTTATTATAATAAATCATATTTCACTATATCAAGCTTAGCTGCACCATCAGCAAAGAAAGAAATCCCCTTTGCTTCCTGCTTTGTAAGAATAACCGCAGACATAACCTGCTCGCCGTCATTAATAAATACTTCTACACTAAACTTATCCAAAATCACACGCAGTTTTAGTTCATTGCTGTCACCGTTTACCAGACAACTGCTCTGATGAACCAGCGCCCGTTCGCTTCCTGAGAATTTTCTATCGATTTTTAAAACAGATTCATCCGGACGGAAGCATAATGTAGAATGATATTTCTCATTCTCTGCAAAACAGAGTTCAAATTTTTTATAAAGATTGTCTTTATCTGCCGGTCGTATCACAAGTTCCAAATCTACCGTTCGTCCTTCAATCTGATCCAGTGTGAGCCTGGTATCTTTTATCACAACATTGTTATACTCGACTTTGTTTGCGCGCATGGCATTAAGTTCTCTGATTGGAACCTGATACAATCTTCCGTTTTTAACAGACAGTTCTCTTGGAAGACTCATTTGTGCGAACCATCCAGAGTCATTGCATCGATATGCAAGCGTATCCCAGTTCTGCATCCAGGCGATCATAATTCTTCGTCCATCCGGTGCAAGCAGTGTCTGCATTGCGTAATAGTCAATTCCGTAATCAACACCTTGACAAAACTGTTCCTTTAAAGTATGTGTCTCAGGATTCAACTCCCCAATAATACATAACGTTCCATTTCCATTATGAAATTCTAATCCTTCCGGAAGCATATCCTGTGGACTTGTCAGAAGCACATATTTGCCGTCCAATTCAAAGAAATCCGGGCATTCCCACATTTTTCCATAACGATTTTGATTCTTTGCCAGAATGCTTACAAATTCCCATTCAAAGCCATTTTTACTTCTGTAAAGAAGGATCTGTCCGCTTCCATCAGCCGGACGACTTCCTATAACACAATAAAAGTTTCCATCGTTCCCTTTCCAGATTTTGGGATCACGAAAGTCTACTTTACTAGCCCCCTTGGGCAGATCTTTGGCTGTCAGAACCGGATTCTTATCATACTTTTCATAATCCTTACCATCTCCAACTGCCACTGCCTGTGTCTGAATATCCCTTACAGTTCCGTCTTCCAGTTTCTCCTGATTTACAGAAGTATACATAAGCAACTGTCTGCCATCCTCTAATTCTATGGCACTTCCTGAAAAACAGCCGAATTTATCATAATCTTCATCCGGTGCCAATGCAGTCGGAACATAGTTCCAATGCAATAAATCCTTACTCACTACATGTCCCCAGTGCATACTGTCCCAATGTGTGCTATACGGATTATACTGGTAGAACAAATGATACTCTCCTTTATAATAGGAAAATCCATTTGGATCATTCATCCAGCCAACATAAGGAGTTATATGAAAGGCTGGTCTTTCTTCCTCTTTGATCTGCTGTCCCTGTATAAATTCATATTTCCTTGCCTTTTCCAACATTTCGCTCATATAGTTCCTCCTGTCAAAATGATATCTTCTCTTATTTTTCACTGCTTAATGAATCCTGATACTGGTCAAAATATTTTTGCTTGATTGAAAGGTAATCGGAAAGCCCGTACTTCTCCATTTTTTTCAGATAAGAATCCCATTCTTCATCAATTCCTCCGTTCAGGATCCAATCTGCTTTCTTCTGTTCTGCATATTTCTTAATATCTGTATCATACTGTGACACTTTGTTTGTATCATCAATACTCATAAATACATTAGGATAAACATATTTGCTGTTCATATCCTGTAAATATGTCTCATGCATATTATCCAGACGCCATTTCGCATCTTCCGGCTGTGTTACATATACGCCATAATATTCATTTAATATAGCGAGAGGACCATTTACAGATTGCGCTTCACGTACTTCCACCGGTGACTGATCTCCTAAGTCCATATGCTTTAACATTTTTTCGCCATCTTTGTTTACAGACAGCTCAAAAATATTAAAGGAATCCTTCTCTCCATAGGTTCCCCAGTTATTTTGCGGAGACTGAAGGGGTGCATACATCTGATCGATCCATGCGGCAGCAAGTGCCGTGTTATGACAGCTGGTAGTAAGCACACATCTTCCTCTGTCAAAACCGCTGGTCTCACTGTTGTTCTGTCTGGTGATATTTCTCATTCCATCCGGTCCGGTCAGTGCCGGAAGCATCACATAATCCGTATTGTTATCTATATTAGCAATATCCCATGTGAAGCAAAGTCCATAACGGTGATTCTTTCCTTTTGCAACATAAGTAGACCATTCCTGTGTAAATGCTTCCGGATCGATCAGATTCTCTGTCACAAGTTTATGCAGCCATTTGATACCTTCTTTGTATCCTTCCTGAACCGTTGTATAAATCACCTTACCTTCATCTGTTACAGCAAAATGATCTCCTGTGTCCCCATAACCATCTCCGAATCCATTTATTAAGATTGAAGGATCCTGATCTCCGTTATTGATAATAAATGACATCGGTATTACATCACCTTCAATGGAAAACTCTTGTTTCAGATCATCTGCATGATCTCGAAATTGAATCAGTACCTGCTCCAGTTCATCTGTTGTGGTTGGAATCTCAAGACCAAGATAATCAAGCCATTTCTTATTAATATAAGGAATATCTCCAATGGCCTGAATTGCTTCTTTTCCGGAACCAAGCTGTTCAATCCACGGAAAAGAGTAAATATGTCCATCCGGTGCTGTACACATGGTTCTGTATTCCGGGTATTTTTCAAACACAGCCTGAAGGTTTGGCATATATTTGTCAATCAGATTTTCCAGCGGAATAATTATTCCCTGCTTTGCATAACGCAACAGATCATAATCACTCATGCCTGCATTAAACAGTCCATCCGGCAGATTTCCAAACTGAGCCAACGCCAGATTCTTTTTATCTGAAAACTGATCTGATACAAAGCAGGTCCAGTCAATATGAACATTTGTCTGTTCTTCCATTCTCTGGAAAATCACTCTTTTATTTGGATCCTGTGTTGAAGTGGCCGGTGCACTGGTAATAAAAGAAAGCTCCTCTGTTTCTTTCAATGGAAACTGTACATCCGATACCGGTGTATCCGGATTAATCTCAGCATCAAGCCTCTGCTGTTTTCCACACCCCATTATACTTACCATCATTGTTAAAGAAAGTCCAAGTGCAAGCAAACTTCTTACTCTGTTTTTCTTCATATCTGTATCATTCCTTTCTTTAGCCTTTTACCGATCCAACCATAATTCCTTTATCAAAATATTTCTGGAAAAATGGATACATCACTAAAAGTGGTAAACTTGATACTACAATTGTTGCATATTTCAACTGTTCTGCTACCTTTGCCATCTCTGCTGTGCTTTGGATATCTGCAATCATTCCCGGCTGTGGAGTATTCTGCACCAGGATCGAACGCAGTACCAGCTGCAGTGGCTGAAGATTTGCATCGTTCAGATAAATCATCGCATCAAAGTAGCTATTCCACATTCCGACAAATGACCACAGTGCCAGTACTGCAATGATCGGTTTACATACCGGCATCATAATTTTGAAAAAATGCTGAATTTCATTAGCACCGTCAATTGCAGATGCTTCTCTTAATTCTGCCGGAATTGACTGATAATAAGTTCTTGCAAGAATCATATTCCAAACGTTAAATGCTCCCGGAATCAAAACCGCCCATACTGTATTTACCATATGCAGCTGATTGATCAAAATAAATGTTGGAATCATTCCTCCCCCAAAAAACATTGTGATCAGAAAAATCAGATTAAAAATTTTCTTCCCACAAATTCTTTTTTAGACAGAGGAAAGGCTGCCAGTAATGTTACAAAAACTGAGATCACTGTAAATGCAAATGAATACAGAAAAGAATTCAAAAATCCGCGCCAGATCATCTCATTCTCCAGTACTCTTCTATAAGCATCCAAAGTCCAGTCCTTAATATCAGAGCTCAGTCCCTGATTATTCAAAACAGTAGGATCCATAAAAGATGCAAGCACTACATATATAATTGGAATCGCAATAGAAAGTACAAACAGTCCAAGAATCGTGAATCCAATTCCAAGGATCAGACGATCTGTCCTTGAATATTTTCTCTTCTTTTTCTCCATCTTCTCTTCCTCCTATAATCCCTCTCCATCATTCAGCTTCTTTACAACCCAGTTTACAAAAATCAACAGAATTACATTTACAACTGAATTAAACAGACCTACTGCCGTAGAATAACCATAATCACCGTTCAAAAGACCGATGCGATATACATATGTAGATAAAATTTCTGATGCCGGCAGGTTCATATCTGTCTGCAATGCATATGCCTTCTCAAATCCAATGCTCATAATATTTCCTGCCTGCAGGATAAACTGAATTACAATAATGTTCTTAATCGCCGGAAGCTCCACGTACCAGATCTGCTGCAAAAGGTTTGCACCATCCATAACTGCCGCTTCTTCCAACTCTTTGCTTGCATTAGACAATGCTGCAGTATACATAATAGATGCCCAGCCTGCAGTCTGCCAGATTCCACTTGCTATATAAATAGTACGGAAAGCAGATGGCATTGTCATCCAGTTTGTGCTAATCCCAAGCAGCCTGTTCAAAGGTCCTACCGGTGATAACAGCATACGAACCATACCACAAAGTACTATTACAGATATAAAATTCGGCATATAGATCAGAAGCTGTACTTTTTTCTTGATCCCTGTTTTTTGGATACGATTCATAAGTAATGCCAGAATAATCGGAACCGGAAATCCCCATAATAATCCATAGATACTCAGCTTTAATGTATTCAGCAGATAGTTCATAAAATCCGGTGATGATAAAAAACGTCTGAAATATTCAAGTCCAACCCATGGACTTCCAAGTACTCCCTTGATTACATTATAATCTTCAAACGCAATCAAAAGCCCTCCCATCGGGAGATACTTAAAGATGATTGTCAGTAAAAGTCCCGGCATTAAGAAAAAAAGATATAACTGCCAGTTTTTCTTCACATACGTAACCTTATTTCTCCACGTCTGCTTGCTTACGGGCTTTGCTTGGTTCTGCACTGTTTTCATGCACTTTTTCCTCCATTCCTTTCATACATTGTTCATGAAACCGGTTAAGTAACCGGTTACTTTATAATCTGATGTTACTACATCACACACTCTCTGTCAACACTTTTCTTCATTAAAATAACCGGTTACGTAATCGGTTATTTTAATATTGCCTTTTTGTATAATAATTGCTATACTAAAAAAATATTTGCATTTATTTATAAGGAGAATAAGTTTCATGTCAAAAAAACAGGTGACATTTGCAGATATTGCAGCATATACCCATTTTTCAAAAACTACAATATCAAGATATTTCAATCATCCTGATTCCCTTACACTTGAAAATCAGGAAAAAATTTCTCAGGCCCTTGATATCCTTGGCTATAAAAAAAATAAACTTGCAAAAGTTCTGGCGAATGGAAAAAGTGAATTTATCGGAATCATTATTCCGAATCTTTATCTGCATTATTATTCTGAAATGCTGACACAACTGCTGTCCAGCTACAGTGATTATCACTACAAATTTCTCGTCTTTAGCAGTGAACATGGGTCTGAAGAAGAACAGCAATATATTGAAGAGCTCCTATCCTATCAGATTGAAGGTCTCATTGTTTTAAGTCATACGCTGTCATCAAAACAATTATCCTCCTATCAGATTCCCATCGTTGCCATTGAACGTGAAGCGGAATATATCAGCAGTGTTACCACTGACAACTATATGGGTGCGCTTCAGGCTACCACTCTGCTGATCCGTGATAAATGTGATATACTGATCCACATCAATGTCAATGTTGAGAAAACAGTTCCTGCTTACGACCGTATTCGCGCATTTAAGGAAACCTGTGAAGAATATCAGGTTCCTTATGATATTGATCTAAGTGTAAGCGGTAATTCTTATCAGGAAATTTTAAATGAAATAAGACGCATTTTTACAAGAATAGAAGAGAAATATCCCAATCAAAAAAAAGGTATTTTCCTTTCCAACGATACTTATGCAAACATGTTTCTTAACCTGATTTTCCAGAAATACCGAGAATTACCCTCTTTCTATGAAATCATAGGATTTGATAATTCTCCCATTGCCAGTGAGGCAATTCTCCCAATCACAACCGTTGGTCAGCAGATTGATATTATTGCACAGACTGCCATGGAGCTTCTGGTTCAACAGATGGAAGAACAAAAAAAACGTTCCCCTAAACCACTGGAAAAGCCTGTCCATAAACAGATTACTCCCATATTGATTCGCCGTAATACAACCAGTTAAAACTAACCTTTCATTTTTCTCCGGAATACAATCTGCCCCAGAAATATTTCTGCCATATCGGATATTGGAATACTTAATTATTTGGGCAAAAAGGGGATGCCGAAAAGTGGTATTAACCGGCATCCCCTTTATTGATTGTATTATCTTATTTCATATGATCTTTTTCAGTTATTTTGCGAATAACCCGGCATGGATTTCCGGCAGCCAAACTATATGGAGGAATGTCCCTTGTCACAACACTTCCTGCTCCTATTACACATCCCTCTCCTATGGTAACACCACCACAAACAACCACATTGGATGCCAGCCAGCAATTATCTTTTATAATAATTGAAGGGAAAGCGAAGGAAAGAAACTTTGGGAGACAAACTCCAGGCGATCAGAGATTTATAAAGAAAGCATATCATTTTTAATATGGCATTTAAAAGATTCTCAATGTCCAGGTCTTTCAGCTCAAAGTGCTTTCCTCGGACAGGTTTTGACACATTCCATGCACAAAATACATTCTGTTCCGTTTTTCCGTTTTCTGGAGTTATCGGTTATATCAACATTCATCGGACAAACTTTTTTACATTTTCCACATGAAATACACTTCTCTTTGTCACACTTAACCCTGACTACAGAGAAATAACTCATAGGTTTCAGAAAGATCGTGACAGGACAAATATACTTACAGAACGCTCTGTTATCTTTGAATAGGAATGCCAGAATAATCCCCACAATATAATACAGAATATTCCCCACGATAAAAGCTATAAACATGATTTTCTCCATATTCTCTACGTGATTCAGAAAAAGTAGCACCACGAAAGAGAACGAAAATGCAAATGTAATATACCGGATGAAACCTATCTTTTTTCTTGCAGCCTGAGGCTTTTTATATGGTAAAAAGTCCAACACCATAGCTGTCCAACAGGCATATCCGCACCATCCTCTTCCAAACAAAAGTGGTCCGAATATTTTTGCAACAACATAATGGATCGTAGCTGCTTCAAATACTCCGGTAAACAGATAATACCAAAAACCTTCAATCTATCTACGAATTGCTCCGCTGCAAAGCAGCTCCCACAATTCTCATCATATCTCAATATAAAGTATTTGTCTAATGTTTCTATTAAGTAAATATTTGTCAGACCAATTTGCCATAAGTACCAGAATATCAGGATTTGTGAAGGCAATTTATAGTAGATTTTGGCATATACATTTCGATTTTTTTTGAGTATAATAATTCCGAAAAAGTATTTTGACAGTAAATAAATGCGACATCATTGCACAGGAGGCATGGGATATGATTATTACAATAGCAAGACAGTGCGGAAGCGGCGGACATGAAATAGGAAAAGAACTGGCTTCCAGACTTGGACTGGAACTCTATGACAGAAAGAAACTGGAAGAAGAGGCCAAAAAACTTGGAAAGCTTGACGAAAACAAAGAATTTTTCCAGGAAAAGGCAGTAAACAGCCTGCTCTACAGCATTGCTGTAAGCTACGGAGAAAGCAATCCGATGGAAAAATCTTTTGAACTTATACGTGAACTTACGCAGCAAAAATCTGCCGTAATCATCGGACGCTGTTCAGGAGCGATCTATGCAAATGATCCTGAGGCAACTACTGTTTTTCTTCACGCAGATAAAGACTGCCGTATCAAACGTGTAATGGAACGGGACGGTATTAATGAGAAAAAAGCTGCAAAGCTGATAAAGGAAGTGGATGAGAAAAGAGCATCTTTCCACAAATTCTGCACAGGCAAAGAATGGGAAGACGCCAACCAGTATCAGCTGTCTATTGATACAGGCAAACTTGATATTTCCGATGCAGCAGACATGATCATAAATTATATCAATGCTAAAAATATCGGACAAAAGCACCTGTAATTTCCAAATAACACTGTAAAAATCAGGCACAAGTTTCCGAAATATAACTTGTGCCTGATTTGCATTTTCTTTTAATATTTACTGTTTGACTAATCGGATTCATCCATCGGATATCTCTGTAAATTCGCAGATAGACTTCTCAAATATGCTATACAACGCATCAATGTTCCAGGATATATTCCATCTGCCTTTCTTTTGTTTTCATACCCATTTTTTCATAGAACTTTTCGGCTGAAGTATTTCCTGCCCATACGTTCAGTGTCACTTCATAACAGCCCATTCGCTTTGCTTCATTTTTTACATATTCAAACAACCTCTCGCCGATATGCTGTCCTCGTGCCTGCTGATCAACACATAGATCATCTATAAAAAGAGACTTAAACGGCACCATATTAGTTGAAAAAGGCTGTTCCTGTAATTGGCAAAATGCATATCCTACACAAACATCTTCCTCGTTCACTGCTACATATATGGGTTTTTCTTCTTTTCCTAATAGCTTTGTCAATTGGCTTACAGTATATTTTGTGGTACCGGGAATAAAAATATCAGGTCTTATATCTGCATGGATCTGCAATACCTGTCCCAACAGTTCAATTATTCTTAGAATGTCTTTTTCTTCTGCTTTTCTAATAGTCATTTTTTGTCCTCCAAGTAACAAATTATTCCACATGTCGATTTCTTTAAAGATATCTTCCCAGCATATTTTTCACACATTTTTCTACCATATCCATACTTTCTATACATACCTCTTTTTTCATTCCTGCCGCAATTCCCACAGTCAGGAGTTCTTTTCTGCCTGGATTACGTCCATTTCCGTCAACTGTTGTAGTATGCTCTCCATAGTATGTGTTACTGTAAGTAAGATCATATGCCGGACTCAGGCTCCATCTGTCTTTTTCATCATTATATAAATAGGTAAAATTCTTCGAATGATCATCTCTGTTATGTGCAAAAACATTAAAACACATCCTGCGAAACATCTCTCTCATATCTTTCTCATTATCTCTGGTTAATATTTTTGTCAGTTTCATCAGACTGTGATAATCCAGGCTTGGCTGCTCAAAATTCAACTCCAACAACGCAGCAGCTGTCAGCATATGAATTCTCTTTGTTCCATTTTTATCTGATATCCTGTCAAACCGCTTAATCCCAAAATACCCCTCACAGTTCTCAGATGGAAATAGTCTGGTTTCACTCATTATAATACCACATTTTTTTGCGCAGCATGAATAATCATATTCCATCTTCCCTGCATTTTCTCCATCCACATGTGCAGGAAATTTAATAATCCATTCCTCTCCATTCACTGTAGTCATAATTTTGGGTCTGGCTCCACCACTTGTACCACCGAGACGATATAATTCATCCAATCTATCGGAGTATTCCGTATTTAGTATTTTCCGGCACTGCTCCGCAAGTTCATCCAAATCCACATCTCCATATTGTTCATCTATTTTTTTCTCCGGATAATAGGTAAGTGCTCCCATACCTGACTTTCCAACAATTGCCAGCCGATCCAGCACTGTTAATTTGTCTGGATTCTGCTTATGTGCACGTAGCAGACGATCCAACAACAATCTCCCCCAATTATCCGGCAAACTATCTGCAAATACTCCAAATAATCCGTCAAAATAATCTTTTGTCGGTACAAAAACCTGCTTTTTAAGGGGAAGTGAAAACGGACTGATCGGAAAACCATTTTCAATCCATTCTTCACTATATTGAAACGCAGCTTTATGGTCAGCTGTCATAGCCAGTGTTCCTACAAGTTTTTCATCATAAAATACCTGTAATGCATTACCTTCCCTCATTTATGACCTCCTGAATATCTTTATATGGAACATGCGTAAAAATATTTCTAAGCTCATCTGCAATATCCAAAGCCATGGCAATCTTTGTCAGTGATATCAATGATATCTGTCCGGTAGTTTCGAATCTCTTAATTGAACCATAGCTTACTCCGCTCATGGAAGATAATTTTTCCTGAGAAATAGAGCGTCGTTTTCTGATCTTACGCACCCTTTGTGCAAGCTTCTGATCCAGTTCCTCTGCTGTTTCCCATACAAACTGTTCCATTTTCCCTCCCTGCTTTTTATTGTTTTATGGATATTATTTTATCCAAAATTTCGCTATTTCATTAAAATCAGATAATATTTTATCCAATATTATTCTATCATTTACTCTTTCATAAATCAAGCCTTTACCTATTCTTTATATATTATTGAAAATTTATCAAAAAAAGAAAAAGCACCTGATGTATCGTCAGATTTGTGATATACTTTATGTATTACTTACAGACTCCCGGGGGAAACAACTATGCAAAATATAATTCCCGATGAAAGATATTCTGTGGCTGACGAGGCCATTTTAGGTGCTTTTTTCAAATTGTTAAAAGAAAAGAAGCCTGACAGGATTACTGTATCCGACATCACTAAAACAGCTGGTATTGCCAGAAGTACCTTTTATAATCACTATCAGGACATCCCTTCACTGATCTCTGCAGTTGAGGATAAAACTATTCATGATGTTTTTTCCATGATGGAAAATTTCCAGCCAAAAAATGACCGGGATATCTGCAGTTCCTATTTTCTGACTCTGTGCCGGTACACCATGGAAAATCCTTTTCTGTCCGGTCTTTTGAGCACGCCTCATGGCAATGATCTGTTTGAAAAAATGCTGACTATGCTCCATCATTATGTTACAGAAACTACATCTAATTCCAGGCCTGACAGGCATACAAAGGAAGAAGTTTCCTATGTGATCACCTGCGCCATCGGCAGTACCATCGGCGTTCTCCACAAATGGAGCCGGGATAATTTTAATCTGGCACCGGAAGTGATCGCTGATATTCTGTCTGAGGTTTTTTTATCCGGTATGCTTCCACTTTTATCTTAAGCCTCTGTATTATTCCAGAGGCTCATCAATCAGGACATCCTGTCTCCTGATCTTTTTGTTGTGTTGCGGATAAACGGATTTTTGCGGACAACCAATCCTGTAATGCGGCGATAGGTGGGCTGATTTCTGTTATATTCATCCAAAAATGCCTGAAGCTGTGCCTGAATTGCCTCTGCATCCAATGCCTTCGCTTCCACAACAGCCTGCTCCGGATAGATGCGGGCGGTCAGTCCATTGTCCTCACCTGTGACGATCACTTCTCCTACCAGCGGATTCAGAGCCAGCTTATTCTCAATCTCCTCCGGAGATACATTTTCACCGTTGGACAGGATGATCAGGTTCTTCACACGTCCATTGATAAACAGATAACCGTCTTCATCCATATATCCCTTGTCACCGGTATGCAGCCAGCCATCCTTTAAAGTCTCTGCTGTCTCATCAGGCATCTGATAATATCCCCTCATAACACTGCTTCCCTTTACCAGAATCTCACCGTTTTCGAATCTGATTTCTGCATTTTCAAGTGGTTTTCCAATAGAACCCTTTTTATGATTTTCCGGTGTATTGTTGCTGATAACAGGGGAACATTCTGACATTCCATAACCTTCCAGTACTTCAACGCCATATTCTGCAAAACGGTCAATATAATATGGATCCAGATGTGCACCGCCTGTAAAGATAATACGCAATTTTCCACCGAATACCTTTTCTGCCAGAACTGCCTTCGGAATTGACGGATCAGCGGCAGCCAGTCTCTTATAAATTGTCTCGATCATCATTGGAACCATAAGCATAATATCCGGTTTGAAAATACTCATATTCCTTACCATATGGAGCAATGAATCATTGATACAAAGAGTTGCACCCAGTGAAAATCCCTTCAGCCAGTCCATAACCAGACAGAATGCGTGATGGATTGGAAGCACACTGAGCATGGCAGTTCCCGGTTCTGCCGTAATCTTTACTGCCTCAACATTGGAAGCCAGATTATTCTGTGTCAGCATAACACCCTTGCTCTTTCCTGTTGTTCCGGAAGTGAAAATGATGGTCGCAATATCCTCTGCATCCGGGCAGACAGAATCTGCTGATGCGCTCTTTCCTGCATTTCGAAGTTCACCAATACCATATACCTTTGCCGGTGCATCTTCTACCTCTTCCTGAAGCATCCACACCTTCTGAAGTTTCGGGCAGTTTTCAAGAAATACATCCAGATATGGTTTAAGCTTCGGACTTAAGAAAAGAGCGGCGGAATCGGAACGGTTAAGCAGATCGATCAGATTCTCACAGGGAAGTGCTGCATCCAGCGGTACTGCTGTGGTACATCCTGTAATGATTCCCAGATAGCTTTCCATCCACTCTACAGAACTGGTTCCGATCAGTGCAATGTGCTTTCCCTCAAAGCCTTCTGCAAGAAGACCTTTTCTGGTGGAAACTACATTTTCCATCAGTTCGCCATAGCTTCTTTCCATAATTTCCTTTTTCTTGAGCCATTTTACTGCTTTTACTTCATCAAATTTACGTACACTTTCTTCTAATATATTTCTGATCAGCATATCTGTCCCCCATTATTTTCTGAACTGTTCAAGTTATGGATATCCTGTCAGGTACAAAATATCCTTGACCCTGACATCTTTATAAGTTTTGCTTCGAAAAAAATTACTGAAGTTCTTCCAGCAGATTTAAGGCTTCGCCAAGAGTTGTGATCTTCAGCACTTCGCTCTCGTCAAGTTCAAGATCAAAGGTATCCTCAAGCTCACCTAAAAAGGACATAAAATCCAGAGAACTGAAACCCAGATCCTCGCGGAATCTCATTTCATTATTCATTTCTTCCGGTGCTACCTTGCTATACTGTGCTACGATATTTTTAAATTCCATTTCCTGATTCATTGCATTTCCTCCTGATATTGATTTAGTTAAACCAGTTCCATAATTTCGCCGATGCTCATATCCGGCTCTGCGATTCCCTTGAAAAGAATACGCATCATATAATAATAGAGCAGTTCCATATCATGTTCCTCCAGATGAGCAGTCTGGTAATGATAGGAGAAGTTCATACCTCCATCTTCTGTATGGGATACAGTCAGATACATCTTCTTGGTGGCTGCACCGTTTGCAAACCATTTTGCATGCTGACGGATGGTTCCAAGCATTTCATTCTCCACCTTCACAGTCATTGGCTGATAAGTCAGATAACAGCTCTCATATCCTGTATGCTCCGGTGTATTGTATCTCTTTCTCATCTCATCCATAATCAGTGCCGGATCATAGTTGCTGTGCATGTAGATACGATTCTGCATATTCTGGATCTCATAAGCAGCAGAAAGGAAATCTGTCTCCGGTGCGATCACTGTTCTGCATGGGAACATGATAGTCCTGCTTCCTCCTGAAGTCCATTCATCATGAGTAGAACGTCTGGATATAAAGTTCTGGATAGTGATATCTTCCTGTCCGTTATTTACTTTTGACAGATAAGTACGGATACCAAGCAGAAGAAGATTTGTCATGGACAGCTGATGGTTCATACAAAAATCAATCAGATTTTTAGTTGGTTCCGGCTCCAGATAATAATCCTTAACTGCTACAAACAGATCCTTCATCTCAATGTCAGAAGAACGAAGTTCGGGATTTCCATGACGTTTTCTCGCTTCCTCCAGTACGGACGGTCCCTGAATATCAGAATACAGAGGTTCGCCCAGTGCATCCAGCTGGTCATCCCAGAATTTCTTATCTTTTGCAAAACGTTTCTCGTTGCCTGCTTTTGCCAGGTCTTTTTTCAGTACTGTCTCAAAATCTGCCAGTTCCTGCGGATAGGCTGTTCCATATTTATAATAGGTATATAATTGAAACAGATCACCGATCATTACTACCAGACCACAGGAATCAATCAGTCTGTGATCCATATGTACAAAGAAACCATTATATCCTTCCGGCAGCTTCAACATAGTAAACTCGCACATGGGAATGTCATCACCGTCAAAGGTTTCGTATGCCCACTGCTGCATCAGTTCGTCTGCTTTTGCAAGGCTTCCCATTCCTGACAGATCCTTGAATCCGATATCCCTTGGATCCTGTTTTACAAGGTACTGCTGTACATTTCCGTCTTTATCAGGCTTTGTAAAACGGATTCTGGTGCATCCGGAACGTTCTGTCTCCATCTGAATACATTTTTTTAATAATCCAAAATCCAGTTCAGCCTGTACAGACGCCACAACACTGACACCGGATACCTGCTGTGTACCGTAATCCATGATCCAGTTATGGTGCATTTTCTGTGCTGCTGTTAAAGGATAGTAGTTTGTCATACTTTATTTAACCTCCATCACCCGTTTTTTCTCTTTTCCCGGGTACAAAAACATTACATACTTGTTCAGTAGCCCACAGTTATTTTAAAAATAATGTACTGGCAGCTACAACATTACTTTTTTATTACGTGACAAAAAATAGCACAGATTTTTCCCAAATACCAGTACCCTCAGCACTTAATGAACACTTTACATAAAATTGACCGAGACTTATCATGCATTTAACAAAACGCATCTGATAAGTCCCGGTCAGGGATTGTTATCATTCGTAATCGCCTTTGGCGGTTGAAAACAGTCACATTATTTTTCAGAATTACTGCCATCATATTTCTCAAAAAACTCCATCACTGTTCGCTGATACAGTTCCGAATCTGCATAGGCACTGCACAGATGCCTTGCTCCCTGTACAATGACCAGTTCCTTTGGTGCTTTGCACAGCATATAGTTCTGGAATGAATTGTTCGGGTACACATAAGTATCCTTCTCTCCATGAAAGAAAAGGACAGGTCTTGTATTCCTTTTCATAGCTTCTGTGGTATCTGCATCTTTCATACGAAATCCTGCCACAAAATGGCACAGACAGTCCATTTCCTTCAAAAGCAAAGGGATATAATGCAGATGGAACCAGTTGTCAGCCATATCCCGCATCTGTCTTTCCATAGACTGAAAACCACAGTCTGCGATCAGTCCCTTCACCTCTGACGGAAGCCTGTATCCGGATGCCATCAGTACAGCGGCTGCTCCCATAGACTGTCCATACAGATAGATTGGAAGCTTTTCTTTATTTCTCTCGGACACATAAATTGCCCAACGCTGCACATCCCATTTTTCCTTTGCTCCAAAGGTAATATATTTTCCTTCACTTTCTCCACAACATCGCTGTTCCATAAACAGAAGATTACATTGATGCTCATGGAGATATTTTGCCATAAATGACAGGGAACCAAATCTGCTGCCCCTGTAACCATGGCTTAAGATAACAAACCGCTTTGCATGCTCTGCCGGCAGATAGAATCCGTGGAGTTTTAATCCATCCACGCTCTGGATATAACAGTCCTGCATCTTCTGAGCCTCGCACCATGCCCTGCTCTCATCATATTCCTTTGCATATCCGTTTCTGGGA
>ENA-OQCW01000457-OQCW01000457.1-human-gut-metagenome-genome-assembly--contig:-NODE-457-length-24392-cov-5.998599_pt1 | contig 24392 bp, 18 predicted proteins | sample MGYA00242767_ERZ504593 | MGnify/ENA primary metagenome ERZ504593 (study PRJEB26092, sample SAMD00036307) | human gut metagenome | host: Homo sapiens | study: EMG produced TPA metagenomics assembly of... | reverse complement strand
GGCAAGTCCGATTCCAGCGGCGCCGCGTCTTCCGGCAAGATCGAGGTCGTCGCCTCCATCAACCAGTGGGGTTCCGTGGCCGAAGACCTCGGCGGCAGCAACGTCGAAGTCACCAACATCATGACGAAGACCAACGTCGAAGCGCACGACTACGAGCCCACCAGCCAGGATGTCGCCAAGTTCGGCACCGCCAAGGTAGCCGTAGTCAACGGCGCCGATTACGACCCGTGGGCCACCAAGGCCGCCCAGCCGACCAAGGCCACGCTGGTCACCGCAGCCGAAACCGCCGGCATCAAGGAAGGCGACAACCCGCACGTCTGGTTCTCCGCCAAGGTGCGTTCCAACACCGCCGACGCCATCACCGCGGCCTATCAGAAGGCCGACCCGAGCCACAAGGACGACTACGCCAAGCTCAACAAAGAATGGCACGCCAAGGAAGACCAGCTTGAGTCCAAGATCAAGGAGACTTCCGCCAAGACCGAGGGCCTGCCGTACGCCGCCACCGAATCCGTGGCCTGGTACCTGGCCGACGACCTCAAGATGACCGACGCCACTCCGAAGGGCTACGCCCAGGCCTCCGCCAACGAGAGCGAGCCGACCCCGGCCGACATCAAGGACTTCCAGGACACCCTGAAGGCCGGCTTCATCAAGATGTTCGTCTTCAACAGCCAGGAAGCAAACTCCACTACTGACCAGATCACCGGTGCCGCCAAGGACGCCAACGTGCCGATCGTGGAGCTCGCCGAGCAGATGCCGAAGCAGTACACCAACCTGCTCGACTGGATGAGCGCACTGGTCGACCAGTTCGCCGCCGCCGTGAAGTAATGCGGCAGTAGCCGTCAATCCGCAACAGCGATAAGGGGAATAATCAAGTCAGATAGCGAGGCGTTGTCTAGGGGAGAACAGAACACTTCGCTATCAGGGATAGGCTCCTTATATATCAGGGTGCTTCGGGGATGTCCCGAGGCACCCTTTGCGTTAGGGTGAATAGTTAGGAAACGGTAAGAAAAATAGTGGAACTATGGATTTTCCAAGGTTCAGCGGCAACAATATGCCCTTGAAAAGTCACATACGGAAACAGGCGAATGAGCGAGAACACTAGTAATACCACCAGGCAGTGAAAGCCCCATTTCAAGCTTTGGGCCAAAAAGGTCGAAGCCAATGAAGTCACGCCCCAACACCCCCACAAGCCCTTCCCCGGCTGGGTGTACGGCGTGCTCTTCGTTATCTTCGACATCATTGTCGTGACGGCGCTCGAAGTGGGCGTTTCGTCCAGCTCCACCCGTGTGCAGCTGTCCAGTCCGACCGTCGGATTCGGCTTCGTGAGCAAGATGTGGACCGACGGCAATTTCGTATTCGTGCTCAACGTGATACTTGTCGCGTTGCTGTACCTCATGTTGCTGATGCTGTTCAACCGGTTCTGGACGGCAAGCATCGTGATTCTCGCGGTCGGAATCATCGTGGCCGCCATCGAACATTTCAAGGTCGAGATCCGTTACGAGGCCATTCTGCCCGCCGATCTAGGCTTCCTTGGCTCGAACACCGGCAACATGCTCACCTTCATTCCGGCCGGTGCGCATGTGACCATCCTCGTGGCACTCGGCGCGTTCGCCGTACTGCTCGCGCTGATTCTGGTGCTGCGTCATTTCGATGGGCGCAAAGGTCGCATGATTCGTACGGATAACCTGAGCCTGAACCTCACCTCCCGTCTGATTCTTCTGCTGCTGCCGATTCTGGTGTTCGCGTTGTACTGCATTCATGTGAGCACCACCGATTCGCTGGCCAACAAGTTCTCCCGCGCCTTGGGAGACACGCCATCCATGTGGGATTCCGTGTATGACGCGCAGCGCAATGGTCCGCTCGTGGCCTTCACCCGCCAGCTCAACCCGAAGATCATGGACAAGCCGAGCAACTACTCCGAGGAGACCATGAAGAAGGTCGCCGCTCGCTATCAGAAGGAAGCGGAGACAATCAACGCCTCCCGCACCAACAACCTCACTGATTCGACAGTGGTGTACGTGTTGTCCGAATCCTTCTCTGACCCGAGCCGCGTGCCGGGACTGAAGACCAATAAGGATTCGATGCCCAACATCCGCAAGATCAAGGCGGGCACCACCTCCGGCCTGATGCTCTCCTCCGGCTACGGCGGAGGTACGGCCAATCTCGAATACATGGGACTTTCCGGCCTGAGCATGGCCAATTTCGAGTCCTCCCTGTCCAGCCCGTACCAGCAGCTGGTCCCGAGCCAGCATTGGACTCCCACCATCAACCAGCTGTGGGGCGCGCCCGTCAACTCGCTCGGCTACCACCCGTACGAATCCAGCATGTACTCGCGTGCCACGAACTACAAGAAGTTCGGCTTCTCGCACTTCTACACGTTGACCGGTCCGGACGTGATCAAGTATCAGGACAAGATCGACGAGTCGCCGTACGTCTCTGATAAGTCTTCCTATGATTCTGCGTTGGAAGGCATCAAGTCCGGCAAGACGAACAAGTTCATTCAGATCATTACCATGCAGAATCACATGCCCTACCGCGAGTGGTATGAGAATAACGACTACACCGCCGAATCCACCACGGGTACGCCGCTGGGTGATGATGAACAGCAGTCGATTGAGACCTATCAAAAGGGTGTGGAGATTACCGATCAGGCCACTCAGGAGTTCCTGAATGAACTGGATGCGCTGGATAAGCCCGTCACCGTGGTGTTCTATGGCGACCACTTGCCGGGCATCTACTCGTCCGCCAGCGAGGATGACAACAACTCCTTGGCCCTGCACCTGACCGATTACTTCATCTGGTCGAATAAGGCTTCCAGCTCCCAAGGCAATAAGGCAAGCGATGCAGCCTACTCCTCGCCGAACTTCTTCGTGGCGCAGGCCGCCGATCACATGAACGCCAAGGTCAGCCCGTATCTGGCGTTCCTGACCGAAATGCATTCCAAGATCGCCGCCATGGAACCGCCTGTGGTCAACAAGATCCAAGGCTGGGATCGTATCCCCGAAGGCCAGAACATCTATCTTGATCAGAACGGCAACCCGATGTCCACCGATGACTTCGACAAGGAAACCAAGCAGTTGCTTGCCGACTACAAGCTCATCCAATACGACATCACCGCCGGCAAAAACTACCTCAAAGACACGGACTTTATGACGCTGCCGTAAAGCAGACAGCCTAGTAGGCTGTCTGTAGGCAGCGTGCGAGCCGACAGACGAGCCAGCAAGGCGCGGGGCGTAGCCCGTCCAAAATTGCAGTAGCGCTGCCGTAAAGCAGGGGGTGCTTTCATGACGAACCAGACTTTCGAACAACTGAAGAAGACTTACGAATCCGGTCGTACCCGGCCGCTGGCATGGCGCCGCGCGCAGCTGAACGCACTACGCCGTCTGGTTACGGAGAACCGTGATGCCTTTGTCTCCTCGGCTATGGCTGACTTGGGCAAGCCCGCGGCTGAAACCGTGCTCATGGAACTGAACCTGGTGGCTGGTGAAGCACAGTTCGTGCGCAATCGTCTGAGCCTTTGGACCGCCCGGCATCCCAAAGCGATGCATTGGATGTTGCAGCCGGCTGCCGGATGGACGATTGCCGAGCCCAAAGGCGTGGTGCTCATCATTTCACCGTGGAATTATCCGGTGCTGCTGGCCTTGGAACCAATGGCTGATGCGCTCGCTGCCGGTAACGCCGTCTGCTTGAAACCGTCCGAGCTTTCACCGAATACGTCCAAGCTCCTTGCTGAGTTGGTGCCGCAATACCTTGACTCCGAGGCCGTGCGCGTGGTCGAAGGCGGGCCCAAGGAAACCGGCGAACTGCTGAAATGCCCGTTCAACCACATCTTCTATACCGGTGGCGGCCACGTCGGCAAAATCGTCATGCGCGCGGCGGCCGAGCATCTGACGCCGGTCACGCTGGAACTCGGCGGCAAGTCGCCATGCTTTGTGGATCGCACTGCGGACATCAATGTGGCTGCACGCCGCATTGCGTGGGGCAAATTCACCAATGCCGGGCAGACTTGCGTGGCACCCGACTATGTGCTCGCCACGCCGGATGTGGCCGAGGCTCTGGCCGAGCGCATCGCCGTAGCCATCACCGAATTCTATGGCGAAGATCCGAAGGCCTCGCCTGATTTTGGTCGTATTATCAACGATCGTCATTTTGAACGACTGTGCAAGCTATTGCCGGTCGGCACCGTGCCGCCTGAGGAGCCGAGCTCGCCGCTGGTGCAGGTGGCATCGGCGGTAGGCGCGGCCATGGATATGGTTGGGCGGCGCTTCAATGCCGTGACTACTGGGCGCGGTGGCGCGGGGGAGATGGCCGGCAGCGCGAACAATGCGGCGAAGCCGACGGCCGGTTCGAATATGGCAGCCGCTGATGATGGTGCGACTGCCTCGGCCGCTGTCGAGCCGAGCGAGATTCACAAGGTGCCCGGCGTGTTCGACCTGGCCGGTCGAATCGTTTGCGGCGGCAAGGTCGATCGTGCCGCCCGGTATATCGCGCCTACCGTGCTGTACGGTACGTCGCCAGATGCGCCAGTAATGAAGGAGGAGATTTTCGGGCCGATTCTGCCGATTCTGGTGGTCGAGGATGCCGAGTCCGCAATCCGATTCATCAACAAGCGGTCCCGGCCGTTGGCTGCATATGTGTTCTCGCGCGATCACGAGGTTCGGCTGACTTTCGAACGTCAGACCAGCTCCGGAGCCTTGGGATATTCGCTGCCGTTGGGCCATCTGCTGTCCAGCCGGTTGCCGTTCAGTGGCGTGGGCGCGTCCGGCATCGGCACCTACCACGGCAAAGCAGGCTTCCTCACCTTCAGCCACGTCAAAACCGTGGTTACCAAGCCGCAGTTCCCCGACACTCTGCGCCTCGTGTACCCGCCCTTCAATGAAGCCAAGGCCAAACTGTTCGACATCATCGCCAAATTCAGCTAGCGTGATATCGCTCGCTGATATTGGGTGATGGCGTTGTCATAGTGACGTTCGCTGTCCCGGTAATTACGTCAATCGATTGATTCGTGTACCGGGCCAGATTTTTCTGTCCTAGTATTTGATTTCGGGTCATTTTTGTTTACCGGGACAAAACTGACGCCGGAAGTATCGTCCGCGTATTACGAAAATGGCGGAATAGTGCGGTTTCGTATGGAAGGGAATTTCAAATATTCCTATATTCGAGGGGTTCAGCTGTCCTGGTTTGCGAAAAAGAGCCGAAATCGGCTACCGGGACAGAAAAATCTGGCCCGGTAGCCACGTCAATCGATTGACATGTCTGCCAAGCCAAAAATATGCAGCAGATGCGTCGCTTCTGTTACTTCAGGGCTTTGAAGCCGATGTCGTGGCGGTAAAACAGTCCGCGCAGCTCGAGCTTGTCGATGATTGCGTAGACCTTGTCCTGGGCGGACTTGATGTCCGGAGCGGAGGTTTCGACGAGCAGCACGCGGCCAGAGTTGGCCACAAGGTTACCGTGCTCGTCAGAGGCGACGCCGGCGTAGTAGACGTGCGAATCCTCGTCGACTTCGATTTCGGGCACACGGGCACCCCTGATGACGTTCTCCGGGTAGCCGTTGGAGGCGATGACCACGCCGAGGGTGGCGTTGGACTCATCCCAGGTGAATTCGGGGGTTTCGCCGTCGAGAATGGCGGAGATGCCGGCACCGAGGTCGGAGGTGAGCTTCGGGAGCACGACTTCGGTTTCCGGGTCGCCGAAGCGGGCGTTGAATTCGATGACCTTCGGGCCGTCGGCGGTGGCGATCAGACCGGCGTACAGGATACCGGTGAATGGCGTACCTTCCTCGGCCATGCCTTCGACGGTGGGGCGCACGATTTTCTCGATGGCCTCGTCGACCACGGACTGCGGAATCTGCGGCACCGGGCTGTAGGCACCCATGCCACCGGTGTTCGGACCCTCGTCGCCATCGTGGGCGCGCTTGTGATCCTGGGAGATGGGCATCGGCCAGAAATCGGTGCCGTTGACAAAGCTCATCAGGGAGAATTCCTGGCCGTCCAGGAAGTCCTCGATAACGACCTTGGCACCGGCGGAGCCGAAGCGATGGTCGATGAAGATGTCTTCGAGTGCGCGCTGGGCGGTGTGCTCGTCCATGGCCACGGTCACGCCCTTGCCTGCCGCCAGACCGTCGGCCTTGATGACAATCGGGGCACCGTGCTCGTGTACGTAGTCCTGCGCCATCTCGAGATCGCTGAAGGTCTTGTATTGGGCGGTCGGGATGTTGTGTCGGTCCATGAGCTGCTTGGCGAAGTCCTTGGAGCCTTCAATCTGGGCGGCGGCCTTGGACGGGCCGAACGCCTTGATGCCGGCGGCGGCGAAATCGTCCACGATGCCTTCGATCAGCGGGACTTCCGGGCCTACGAACACCCAGTCATAACCATTGTTCTTCACGAATTCGATAAGTGCGGCGTGATTCGACTGGCTCAGCTGCGTGGTGTGGATACCGTCCTTGAGCATGCCCGGGTTGCCGGGAGCCACGGTGACTTCGTCGATGCTCGGTGCCTTGAGCAGCGTGTAGGCAATGGTGTGCTCGCGCGCGCCGGAGCCGATAACCAATACTTTCTGACCCATGTTGTTCCTTTCCTGCGGAAAGCGAGTTACTTCAGTACGATTTGCGTGCCGGTGGTGTCGGCGGTGATGGAGCCGAGCACGTAGGCGGGCTCGTTGTTGTCGGCGAGCAGCTTCAGCGCCTCGTCCTTGCGAGCGGGGTCGATGGCCAGCACCATGCCGATGCCCATGTTGAAGATGTTGTACATCTCCTTATGATCGATGTTGCCGGCCTTCTCCAGCACGTCGAAGATCGGGAGCACGGGCCAGGTGCCGAGCTCGATTTCGGCGGCCAAGCCGTCCGGAATCATGCGCGGGATGTTCTCGATGAAGCCGCCGCCGGTGATGTGGGCCACGCCCTTGACCACGCCCGCCTTGAACAGGGGAGAGAGGGCCTTGACGTAGATCTTGGTGGGGGTGAGCAGCACGTCGCCGAGCTTTTCGCCGCCCAGCTCGTCGAGTTCGGTGTCCACGGTGTAGCCGGCCTGCTCGAACAGGGCCTTGCGCACCAGGGAGAAGCCATTGGAGTGTACGCCGGTGGAGGGCAGGCCGATGAGCACGTCGCCTTCAGCGATGGTGGAACCGTCCACGATGGCGGACTTTTCGGCAACGCCGACCGAGAATCCGGCGAGATCGTATTCGTCTTCGTCGTACATGCCCGGCATTTCGGCGGTTTCGCCGCCGACCAGCGCGGAACCGGCCTGTACACAGCCGTCGGCCACACCGGCCACGACCTGCTCAAGCAGTGCCGGGTCGTTCTTGCCGCAGGCGATGTAGTCAAGGAAGAACAACGGCTCGGCGCCCTGGGCGGCGATGTCGTTGACGCACATGGCCACGCAGTCGATGCCGATGGTGTCGTGCTTGTTGGCCAGCTTGGCGACCATGAGCTTGGTGCCCACGCCGTCGGTGCCGGAGATGAGAACCGGCTCCTTGTAGCCCAAGGAGGCCAGATCGAACAGGCCGCCGAAGCCGCCGATGCCGCCGACCACGCCGGGGCGGTTCGTGCGGGCCACGTGCGACTTGATGCGCTTGACGACTTCGTACCCGGCTTCGACGCTCACGCCGGCGTTCTCATATGCTTTTGGCATTTGGTTGGCCTTTCTACTTATTTTGGCTCCCCTCTGGAGGGGAGCTGTCGGCAAAGCCGACTGAGGGGAGGCATGCGCCTCTGGTTCAAAGAATTGTTATTGAGCGGATTGGTGGTGAGCTATTCGGCGTCCGGCTGCACGGTGTTGTACTCGTTGCCGATGTACTTGCTCTTGTACAGCGCGAATTCAGGCAGACGCACACGGTCCTCGGGCGTGAGGGACTTCAGGAAGTCGGCCTCGTAGTCGTCGAGCGCAGTGGGGTAGTCGCCGTTGAAGTAGGCGACGCACAGGCCACCGTATGGGGCGTCGGCGTTCAGTCCGATGGATTCGACCAGACCGTCGAGCGAAAGGTAGGCCAAGGAATCCGCGCCGATGTATTCACGGATTTCCTCCACGCTCATCTTGGCTGCGATGAGTTCCTTGGTGGTGGAGATATCGATGCCATAGAAGCAGGGGTACTTCAGCGGCGGGGAGCTGATGCGCATATGCACTTCAGCGGCGCCGGCTTCCTTGAGCAGCTGCACGATGCGCTTGGACGTGGTGCCGCGCACGATGGAATCATCGATAACGATAACGCGCTTGCCTTTAACCACGCTGCGCACAGCAGAGAGCTTCATACGCACACCCTGCTCGCGCAGTTCTTGCGTGGGCTGAATGAAGGTGCGGGCCACATACTGGTTTTTGATTAGACCCATTTCGTTGGGCAGGCCTGCTGCTTCCGCATAGCCGGATGCGGCGGACAATGAGGAGTTCGGCACGCCGATAACCATATCGGCCTCCACCGGGGATTCGGCGGCGAGACGTGCGCCCATGCGCTTGCGGGCGGAGTGCACGTTGACGCCATAGATATCGGAATCCGGGCGGGCGAAGTAGATGTACTCCATCGAGCAGATGGCCAGCTGCGTGTTGTTGGTGTACTGCACGATCTTGTAGCCGTGATCGTTGACCACCACGATTTCACCCGGGCGAATGTTGCGCACCAGCTCGGCGCCGACGACATCCAGTGCGCAGGTTTCGGAGGCGAGCACGTAGGCGCCGTTCTTCATCTTGCCGAGGGAGAGCGGGCGGAAGCCGTTCGGGTCGAGTGCGCCGATCATGGCGTCTTCGGTCATCAGCAGGTAGGCGAAACCGCCATGCACCGTGTTGAGCGCTTCCTTGAGCTTGTCCATAAAGGTGCGCTGCATCGAACGGCGAATCAAGTGCATCAGCACTTCGGTGTCGGAGTTCGAATGGAAGATGGCGCCTTCGTCTTCAAGCTTGCGGCGCAGTGACGGGCAGTTCGTCAGGTTGCCGTTATGGCACAGAGCCACGTCGCCGTCATGGAAGCGGAAGATGAACGGCTGGATGTTGTCTGTGGTGCCCGAGCCGGCCGTTGCGTAACGCACGTGGCCGATGGCGCAATTGCCCTTCAGTCGTTCGATTTCGCGCTCATCGCCGAACACCTGGGTGAGCAGGCCGAGTCCGCGATGACCGATGAGATGACCGTTATCGTTGGAGACGATGCCGGCACCTTCCTGACCGCGATGCTGCAGCGCGTGCAGGCCAAAATAGGTGAGTCGTGAGGCGTCGGGGTGGCCCCATACGCCGAAGATGCCACATTCCTCGTGAATGTCTTCGAGTTCAGCCGACAAGCCAAAGCTCCTTTTTCAAACAGGGGATTAACTATCTATCAACCCTACCAATCGGCGGCTACATCGCGTGTTGTGGGGTGGTGGAACTTGTTGGGGTTTGCGGACGCGGTTTAAGCACCAGATCAGTCAAGTATGAATAGTGGCTTAGGATTTTGGCCTTTCGCTGTTTGTGGTGGGTGGTTGTGGTGTGGGGTGATGCCGACGGGTAGGTTGGAAGCATGGATACCTCTTACCTGTTCACCGCCGCATTACCTGGTGCTCCACTTTGTGCTCAAGCGTGATACCGAATTGTCGGTGTGACGTGATCGGTTGACTTTCGTCAACGCAATTTGAAAGGCTCCGACGGTATTATCCGTCGGAGCCTTTCGTCGTATGAATCCGGTGCTTGTTTTTCGGCTTCGTCTCAGTGCCTGAAATGGCTGAAGAACTCGATGGTCTCGGGATCCTGCGACTCGTCCATCACCTCAGCGGGTGTGCCGTTCTCGGCGATGACGCCGTGACGGAGCAGTACGATGCGGTCGGCCGCTTCGTGGGCGAAGCTCATTTCGTGCGTGGCCATGAGGATTGTGGTGCCTTGGGCCTTTAACTCGGCAACCATGTTGAGCACTTCGCCGACCAGCATCGGATCAAGAGCGGATGTGATCTCGTCAAGCAGCAGCAGTTCCGGGTCGGTCATCAGTGCGCGCGCAATCGCCACGCGCTGCTGCTGGCCGCCAGAGAGCTGATCGGGGTAGGCACTGGCTTTATCGCGCATGCCGATGCGTTCAAGCAGTTCCATAGCGCGGGTTTCGGCGCGATCCTTGCTCCAGTGGTGAACCTTGATTGCGGCAAGGGTCACGTTCCTGAGCACCGACATGTGGGGGAAGAGGTTGAACTGCTGGAACACCACGCCGATACGTGCGCGAATCTTGTCCTGGTCGGCACGCGGGTCGGTGATATCGGTATTGCCCAGCCAAATCTGGCCGTCATCGACCTGTTCAAGCAGGTTGACGCATTTCATCAATGTGGATTTGCCTGAACCGGAAGGCCCCAGCAAAGCCACCACCTCATGTTGGTGAATGTCAAAGGAAATGCCACGCAGCACCTGCGTGTTTCCAAAGGATTTGCGCACGTCATCAAGACGCAGCACCGTCTTGTTGCTCACGGGGGAGTCACTCGCCTCGGTGGTGATATTGGTCATTTCGCTCATACCGTTCCTCCGCTGAGTTCGCGCTTACGCAGACGTTCCGTGTACCAGTCGTTCAGCAGGATGAACGGCACGCTCATCAGGATGAACAGCAGGCTGGCGACCACATACGGCGTGAAGTTGTAGGTGCTGGCCACGTCGATCTGTGCGGCGCGCACGGCATCCACCGCACCCAGCACGGAAATCAGGCCGACGTCCTTTTGCATGGAGATGAAGTCATTCATCAGTGCGGGCGCCACTTTGCGCAATGCCTGAGGAATGACGATCAGTCGGGTCGTCTGGCCGGAGGTCAGGCCCAACGAGCGGGCCGAGGCTCGCTGAGAAGGATGTACGTCGTTAAAACCGGCACGCAGCACCTCGGAGACGTAGGCGCTGTATCCCATTACCACTGCAATGGTGCCGAGTACCGAGGGATCGATACGGCCGAACAAGCCTAGGCCGGGAATGCCGAAACCGATTAGATACAGCACGACGATAATAGGCACGCCGCGCATCACAGTCGTGTAGATCAATGCCAGGATACGCAGCGGGAACAGAATAGGGGAGCGGCTGGTGCGCACCAGCGCGATCAGCGTGCTCAGAATCGCCACGCCGACCACTGCGACGAGCAGAACGCGGATGTTGAGCCATAGGCCGTCAAGCACATGGGGAAACGATTTGACGAAGTATTCGCCGGAGAAGAAGGTCTCCTTGACTCGTGGCCAGCCGGGGGAGAGCTTCAAGCCGATGACGATGACCACCACGAACACAATGGTGCTGATCAGACTGGTAATCGTCGATTGAATTTGCTGATGAACACGATATTGGCGTCGTTCGAGCTCGACCTGACTTACCTCGTGTCCGTCAGGGGCATTGTGCTGCCTGGTTTCGGTTGGTGCTGCGGTCATGTGATGAATGTCGCTCGCTTCCTGAATGCCGGGATGGCCGGGTGCCACAGGAAAATTCCCGCAGCGCCCGGCCAAGGTGTTGTGACCTTATGATGTAAGCCTACTTCACTTACTTCTTCAGTTCGGTCAGGTCGGTGGTGTACTCGGCCAGCCACTTGTCCTGAAGCTTCTTGATGGTGCCGTCGGCGTTCAGGTCATCCACTGCCTTGGTCACGGCTGCAGTCAGCTTGGAATCCTTCGGCAGCACGATGCCCATGCCGCTCTTGTCTTCGGAGTCAGGCAGACGGCCGAGCACCTTGGCGTCCTTGACCTGCTCGGACTGCACCATGTACACGCATTCCACGGTGCTGGTGACCAGTGCGTCGATCTGACCGGCGTCAAGTGCCTGAGCCAGTGCGGCATCATCATTGAACGTCTGGATGTCGTCCTTGATGTTCGCCTTGGCGTAGTCGTAGGCAAGGGTGCCGACCATGACGCCCACGGTCGCATCCTTCAGATCGGATACCTTGGTGGCGTTGGCGAACTTGCTGTCTTTCTTGACCACGACGGACTGGCTGTCGTTGTAGTAGCTGGACGAGAAGTCAACGGCCTTCTTGCGCTCGTCGGTGATGCCGAACTGCTGGATGTTGAAATCCCAGTCCTTGGCGCCGGGAGCGATGGCGGTGTCGAATGCGGTGCGGGTCCGACACCACGTCGCTCTTCTTGAAACCGAGCTTGTCGGCCACTGCGTAGGCGACGGCCGCCTCGTAGCCCTCACCGCTTTCCGGCTTGTCGTTCATAACCCACGGCTCGTAGGCCGGCTGTCCGGTGGCGATGGTCAGCTTGCCCGGCTTGTACGTCTGCTGGGTGATGTCGTCCGAATCGGTGGAATTGGATGCGGTGGACTGGCCGGAACCGCAGGCTGCGGTGAACGACAGAGCCAGGATGCTGGCGGTGGCCGCAATGGTACGGACGATGTGTCGCTTATTGAACATGGGTTTCCTCTCCTCAAGTGCTCGTCATGCACACGGTTCAAACCGTGCTTGATGCATTCGCGCCAATTGTATGGCTATTGGGTTACAAAACATCGATATTTTCGGATGCTGGCTATCGCCATTGCTTATGGCCGACTAGAGCCGCGCAATCTGGCGCGTAAGCGGACGGATATCTCATATTGGCGCAGAGCGAAATGGCGTTCACTGTTCGAGTGTGAAGCCGTCGAATACGAATCCCGGACTGACCACACAGGAGACCAGCGCATCGCCCTGGCCTGGCACTGTGCGCTGCCAGACGCCAGCCGGTACGACCGCATGTCCCGATACGGTTACGTCGGCCTGATCGGTGGTGATGCCGGAACCCAAGGTGATTACGGTTCGCTTGGATTCGTCGGATTCCGGAGTCTCGTCGCTGCCGCCGAGCTCCAGTTTGACCGATGCCGGGCCATGCCACAGCCAGACCTCATCCGCATCGACCTTATGCCAGGCGCTGGCATCTCCCTCGGGCAGCAGGAAGTAAATCAGTGACGATAGCGGTCGGCTTGAGGCCTCATCCGTGTGCGGGGATTGCCAGTCACGCGTGTACCAGCCGCCTTCGGGGTGGGTTTCCAGTCCAAGGCGTTCCACTATGGACCGGGCGTATGGACTCATGTCTTGCAAAGCGACGCTCATAATGAGATCTCCTGTTCTTGGCGGGTTTGCTGGTTTTTGGCTTCTTGATATCAGGTCAGGTCAGCGGTGTCACCAGGCGTTGTTGTAGGCTTCGCGCCCGGATATCACCGTGGCTCGGTTCGTGCCTGCGCCGTGCCTCACCAGTGTTTCCAGCGTTTCTTCGATGCCGGCCGGAGATGATGTGTCGACGGGGATGTCGAAGAACGCGAAATCAGCCAATGCGCCCGCGTTGATTTGTCCAATGCGGTTGCGGCCCACGTGCATGCCCATGGAGGCGGCGCCGCCCAGCGTCATCATACGAATCAGGCGATGTGTCAGATCGTCGCTGGCATAGCCTTGTTCGCGGGCCAGGTCGTAAAGCATCGACACATCATCAAGCAGATCGAGGGTCGGCGTGCTGGAGAGCGAATCGGTGCCCACGCTTACCAGATTGCCTTCCTCGAGGTATTCGCGCACCGGTGCATCTTTGCCGGTGTTGGTAATGCGATTCGATCGGGGGCACAAGGCCACGCCCACGCCGCGCTGACGTAGAATACGCCGATCCTCGCCATTGGCCCACACGCCGTGTGCAATGTGCACATCCGGTCCAAGCGAGCCAAGCTGATCGACGAACTGGATGGCGGAGGCGCCTTTGCCCACTTCCTTGAGCTGCCGGTAGCTTTCCCAATCGTGGTCACTCCAGTCGGCCGCCGAATAAGTGGTGAGCACCGGCGGATAAGTGCCGGCCTCGAGCGGGGTCTCCGCCAGATGGATATGCAGTCGCATGTTCAGCTGACGAGCAATGTCTGGAAGATCAACGAACGGTTCGGACTCCAGCGTATACGGAGCATGCGGGCTGATGCCGAGGTTTGGCAGCTGCTCCTCGTTCATCCGGCGCAACTGCCGGATGAGCTCAGTGCGGCCCTTTTCCATCCATTCGGCGTTGTGCCAGCCCATTACCTCCCAATAAGCGATGCCGTGCATGCCCTGCGAAGCCAGCGCGCCGGCGGCGTCCAAATCGGTGACGATGTCTGCGGCGGCCGTCGTTCCCGATTCGACCATCTGGCGAGCGCCGTCCTCGGCCCACTGCTTCCATGGCTGGGTCTTCTGCGCCTCGGCGTACACCTCGTTGAATGCCAGTTCCCAGGCGCGGAACCGATCGTAGGTGCCTTGCCCGACCTGCACCATGCCGCTGTACTGCAGATGAGTGTGCGCGTTGATCAATCCGGGGGTGAGCACCCCATCCCAATGCCGTTCATGGATGGTGCCGTGAGCCGTCATTTCCTGCTTCAGCGCCTTCAGCACCCAGCGGCGTTTACCTACATGAACCACGCGGTCGCCATGTATGGCAACTGCGCCATCGATGATGACGGGGCCCGTCACGGGGATGATGAGTTTGGCGGAATACAGTGTCACATCATCGATAAGCTCGGTATCGACGGTCGGCCAGGTGTTGTCGGTCATATTCTCCTCGCTGCGTTGTGTTCGGTGCCGTGTCTATGGCTATCGGTCGGCGTTCTCTCGGTCGTTTTCCGCGAATCTGGTCAGTCGCCAATTGTAGCCGTTGTCCTCCACGGCATGGCTGGCTCGGTATCCGCGCGCCTTGAGCGCGCTGGCGGCGATGCGCTGGTCGGTCGCTGCGTCAAGTCTGATAAGCGTGTGATCCAGTGTGCCTCGATGTTCCAGAAGATATGCGACGGCGCTGGCCTGTACGGCGAAGCTCAGATCCATGATCTCGATTGGATTGCCGCCTCCCACCGTGTAGTTCACGCCATCGCCGTCGGCGATTAGCGTGAGCGTTGGTCCGTCGGGAACATTGAGTTGCACGGTGTCCCTGTTGACCTGTGGGGTGAAGTCGCTTACCTCGTCCAAGGCGATTTCGTTGGCGATGCCGCCGATCACTGCGAGCGCCGCGCCCTCGTGCATTGCGCGCATGTGCTCAAGTGTGACCGTATGTCTCACGCCAGTGGCGGACACCACCATATCCGCGCAGGGGAGTGCCTCGTCAATGTCTTGTGCGGCGAAGCCGTCGAACACCGCTTTGAGTGAAGCCACTGGATCGATATCGCAGATGGTGACTTCGGCGCCAAGCGCGCGAATGCGCCGTGCGAAGCCTTGGCCGACCGGGCCGTAGCCGATGACGGTGACGTTCTTACCGTCGAATGCATGCTCGCCGAGAATGCGCTGCATGGTGGTCACGCATGTCTCCCCAGTGCCGTGGGCGTTGTCGAATCCGGTTTTCAGCACACTGTCGTTAACGGCTACGACCGGGTAGGTGAGGGCTCCCGCTTCCTGCATCTGCTGGAACGCGCGTACGCCGCTGGTCGTTTCCTCGGCCACTCCAATGAGGTTCGCCGTGAGTTCGGGGCGTTCGAGCGAAGCGAGACGGGCGAAGCTGGCACCATCGTCGATGATGATGTCCGGCTGTATTTCGTCCAGCAGGTGCAGGGCCGCCTCGTGCGCCTGTTCCGCGGTCCAGTCTCGGCTGGATTCGACCGTGATTCCTTCCCGGCGCAGCTGTTCCGCCACTCGGGGATCCGTGGAATCCGGGCCGCAATATACGCCGACGATTGCGCCGGCGGCCTTAAGCTTGCGCAGCAGAATCGCGGTCTTTGGCTCCAGTATCAGACAGACGGCAATACGAATGCCTGAGAAATCGACGCGAGTGGTGAGGCTATCCATGGTGTCGCGTAATACCGGCATGTGCTGTTCCGCGTACTCCATTGCCTCCAGTCCGCTTGCCTTGCGCATATCGGTGATGGAATCGATGCTTTGTGTGCCGTCGCATAGGAATTCCTCGTTGTGCTCGTCGGTCATCGTGGCATCTTCGAAGGTCATGCCCCATTGCTGGGCCTGAGACTTGATTTCGGCATGCTTCTGTGGCTCCGGAATCGCGAGTCGGGCTCCTGCCAGTGATCGATTCGTCTTCTGGGATCGGGCTGCCGCCCACGCTGCAAAATCGCTGTCTGCTGTAATGCTTTTCTTCATATTCCCCATGGTACGCATGCATGCCGCTGCTCCGCCGCTGCGCGTGTGGCGTGGGTGAAGAGCGTGCTTGGGCGCGTTGCGTGCGTCGACTTCGGCAGCTTCGAACAGGCATGTTGCATCGAACAAATGTTCGACTGTGTTGATATGCTGGTTGGGCCAGCGGTGGTAAGGAGGTGATGGCGATGGGCAGCGGAACGGTATCGACGCAACGCGAGCATACCTATATTGCCATTGATCTCAAGTCCTTCTATGCCTCGGTGGAGTGCGTGGCTCGTGGGCTCGACCCGTTGACCACGCATCTGGTGGTGGCCGATGAAACCCGCACCGATAAGACAATATGTTTGGCGGTCTCACCCTCGCTGAAGAACTATGGCATTCCTGGCCGTGCGCGGCTATTCGAGGTAAAACAGCGCCTGAATGGAGTCAACATCGAGCGCGCGGTCCATGCTCCCGGCGGCCGATTAATCGGGGAGTCCTGCGATGCGTGCGACCTGGAACGCTCGCCGGGGCTCAAAGCCTCGATGGTCATCGCCAAGCCGCGCATGGCGCACTATCTGGAAATCAGCGGGCAAATATATGGCATCTACCTCAAATACGCCGCACCCGAGCACATCCATGTCTACTCGATTGACGAGGTGTTCATCGACGCCACGCCATATCTGCGCTCGCTGGGTATGGGGCCGCATGCGATGGCGCGAACCATCGTGCGCGAAATCCTCACCAAAACCGGCATCACCGCCACTGCCGGCATCGGCTCCAACATGTATCTGGCCAAAGTCGCCATGGATATCGTCGCCAAGCACATGCCCGCCGACAAGGACGGCGTGCGCGTGGCCGAACTGAATGAAATGTCATATCGTCGGCTGCTTTGGGATCATCGTCCGCTCACCGATTTTTGGCGGGTTGGGCGCGGCTATGCCAAGAAGCTCGAGCATGCCGGACTGATGACCATGGGCGATATCGCCCGATGCTCGGTGGGTCGTGCTTCGGATTACTACAACGAAGACCTGCTGTATCGCATGTTCGGTGTCAATGCCGAACTGCTCATCGACCATGCGTGGGGCTGGGAGCCGTGCGAAATCGCGGATATCCGATCCTATGAGCCAGGTGCGCACAGCATTAGCAGTGGGCAGGTGCTCACCGGCCCCGCCGACTATGCCACGGCCCGGCTGATCACCAAGGAGATGGCTGATGCGCTGGCCCTCGATCTGGTCGATAAAAGCGTGCTGACGAACCGACTGACGCTCGCCGTCGGCTATGACATCGGCAGTCTTGATTCGTCAAAGCTCGATTCGTGCGCTGATTATGCGATGAAACGTGCCGCTGAGCGGGCGGCGAAAAGCTATCAAGGGCCGGTGACCATCGACCGATTTGGGCGCAAGGTGCCCAAGAGCGCGGTCGGGTCGATTGGTTTGGGTGATTTCACCTCGTCGTCGGCACGTATTCGTGAGGCTATGACGATGTTGTACGAGCGCATTGTGGATTCACGCTTGCTTGTGAGGCGGTTGACCGTCATCGCCGATGATGTGGCCACTCCGGAGGAGCTGGCCGCCGGCAAACGCTATGAACAGCTCGACTTGTTCGGTGATGACGGGGCCCAATCGTATGGATCCGATTCCACCAGCGAAAAAGATGGAGAGCATGATATCCAGCGTGCGCTGCTGGATGTGAAACGTAAATTCGGCCGCAACGCCGTCATCAAAGCCATGGACATGGAAGACGGTGCCACCGGTCAGGACCGCAACCGTCAGATCGGAGGCCATCGCGCATGACCCTGCAAGAGACCCGTGCGTACGACGACATCATCAACCTGCCACACCATCAGTCGCGCAAGCATCCGCACATGTCCCGCCACCAGCGGGCCGCGCAGTTCATGCCGTTCGCGGCCCTGACCGGCTACAACCAAGTCATCGAGCAAACAGCAAAAAACGCCGAAACCGCCATCGCTCAGGCCGAAGCCCAAGGCGATACCGATTTCGGCGCTTGACAATCGCTCTCGTTGGAGGAAGTCTCAGATTCGTCAGCCTACGTGACGTTCGAAGCGGTGGAAGCCGGTGATCTTGTCGATTTCGGCCATCGCGTCAGCCGGAATCACAAAGCCCGCGGCCTTCATGTTGTTCTCCAGTTGGCTGGGCTTGGAGGCGCCGGCGATCACACAGCTGATCTCCGGGTGCTGCAGGATCCATGCCATGGAAAGCACCGGCAGGTTCGTGCCGAGCTCGTCGGCCACCTTGCGCAGCTGCTCGACCTTGTCGAGGTTCTCATCGGTCAGCAGATCGTTGATCTGGTGGTCGGACTGCCACGTGGCGCGAGAACCGGCCGGCAGCGGCTGACCCTTGCGGTACTTGCCGGTCAGCAGACCCTGCGCGAGCGGGGAGAACGTGGTGATGCCGATGCCGAGCTTGCGGCAGGTGCCCATGATCTCATGCTCGATGTAACGGTCGTTCAGGTTGTACTGCGGCTGGACCACGGTGATCGGGTACAGGTTGTAGCGGTCGATGATGCGCTGGGCCTCTTCAAGGCGAGCCGAACCCCACTCCTCGGAAACGCCATAGTACAGCACCTTGCCCTGGGCGACCAGGTCGCTCATCGCGCGCAAGGTCTCGGTAAGGTCGGTGGTCTCGTCAAAACGGTGGCAGAAGTACATGTCCAGATAATCGGTCTGTATGTTCTTCAGCGTCTGGTCGATGCTCTCGAAAATGTGCTTGCGGGACAGGCCGCGGTCGTTCACGCCTTCGCCGGTGGGGAAGTAGACCTTGCTGGAAATGACGAGTTCCTTACGCGGGTACTGCTTCAGCGTCTTGCCGAGGAAGCGTTCGGCCGCGCCGCCAGAATAGGCGTCCGCGCAGTCGAAGAAGTTGACGCCGGAATCGTAGGCGAGCTTCACGGTCTCCTTGGCCACGTCCTCAGCCGCCGTGCCCTTGAGATCCGTGACCCAGCTGCCCAGTGCGACCTCGCTGATCTTCAGTCCCGACTTGCCAACGCTGCGATACTTCATGTGTGCTCCTTGATAATCAATCGTCACCGTCGTCTCTTCATGGCCGGCCGTGAACGCTAACAATTCTTATTGAAACAGTTCAACCCCACTTGAACGCAAGTTGGCGGCTATTGCGACACGCCGGTGGTGACTTCGCGGGCGCAACGAATGAAATCATCAATGACGCTCCACCGATACGATGTGGCCGGAACGCCGAACTGAATGGCATATGCGGTATCCGGGCCGCAATCCAGCACGCGCAAAGTACGCAACCGTTCGCCGTCAAGCAGCGCTGGCAGGAACCGCTCCGGGCATAGGCAGGCACCCATGCCGTAATGGCACAGTTCCAGCAGAGTCAGTACGTTATCCGAACGGGCTGTGACTTTCGGCTCAAAACCGGCACGGCGGAACAGCAGATCGGCAATGCGTCCGTCAATATCTTGTGGGCTGCCTAGGAGAAACGGGCAATGCTCCAGTGAGGAAAGGTCACCTGCGGCAATGGCGCGCTCGTCCGGCGCGGTTCTGACGGCATCGACTTGGCCATTCGCCGCGCCACCGGTAGCGGCCAAATCCATCCACAGTGATTGTGCGAGGACCAGCACCATGCGCTCGTTATAGAAATCCATAAGTTCGATGCCGGCCGGTTTCCCGGCGAAGTCCGCCACCGCCAGATCAAGATCGCCGTTCGCCAGCCATTGTTGAATCTGATCGTTGCGGCCCTCAATGAGTTCAACGATGATATTCGGGCAGTCACGTTGCATCGCCTTCACAATCGGCGGCATGATCGCCCGGCTACGCGTGTAGGCAACACCCACGCGCAGCACGCCGGCCTGATCGCCGGCGATGTCGCGCATTTCTTGGCCAAGTGCATCGCGATCGCGGCGGAATCGCTGCGCATATCGCGCGAACACCGTGCCGGCATAGGTCAATTCGAGCGGCACATGGCGTACGAAAAGCGTGCATCCGAGCTCCCGCTCTAGGGCGGCGATGTTCGCACTCAGCGTCTGCTGCGTGATCCCCAACCGTTTCGCCGCCTTGCTGAAGCTATGTTCCGAGGCCACGGCGGCGAAGTATTCGATGCTGAGAAAGTTCATGGCGATACTCCCGTGTGTATGGCGTTTGCGTGGTGTGTGTATGACGTGTCGTGGCGCGAATCAATGCCACAGTATTAAACCTGTAATAGATATCAGTTTAGTCTGTATTTCTCCTGTTATCTTAGGTCATGGCTCGTGCGAATAGCGTTGATGTTTGCGACTGCGGGTCATGAGATGGAATCTGAGATGAGGCTGTAGCCGGAAGAGGAGAGGATCGCATGCTGGAAGCGGGCACGATGTTGCTGTTCTGTGCGGTGCTGTTTGCCAGCGTCGCCCTCGGCTGGTCGATTATTCCCGCGCTGTTCGTTGGTGTGCTGCTGTTCATGGGGTATGGGCTGGTTCGCCGGTGCTCGTTGCGCGCGATGGCGAGCCGTGCGGCCGGCAGCGTACGGTCCGCGGGGACCGTGGTGGTGGCCTTCGTGCTCATCGGCGTACTGACCTCGCTGTGGCGGGCCAGCGGGACCATCGCCTTCATCGTGGCCCATTCGACCGCGGTGATTCACGCCGCCACGGTGATTCCGCTGTCGTTTCTACTGTGCTCGGCGATGTCGGTGCTGGTCGGGTCGTCGTTCGCCAGTGCGGCGACTATGGGCACCATCTGCATGTCGTTGGGATTGTCGATGCAGGCGAACCCGGTGATGCTCGGTGGCGCGATTCTTGCGGGCGTCTATGTGGGCGATCGTTGTTCGCCGGTTTCCACCAGTGCCTTGCTGGTCAAACAGCTTACGCATACGAACCTGTTCAATACTATTGCCCGCATGCTGAGCACGGGTGCGGTGCCGTTTGTGCTGAGTTGTGTGGTATACGTTGCGGCTGCGGTGGTGGAGTGGCTGTGCGCGAGCGGTGGTTCCGGATTTGGTGCGGCTAGTGCGGCTGCTACGGCTGGCTCGGCTAGAGCGGCTGTTTCAACCAACGCAAGCAGCATAACCGATATCGGCGGATTGTTCTCATCGGCCTTCGATTTGCATTGGCTTACCCTAGTTCCAGCATTACTGGTCATCGTGTTGGCGTTGCTGCGTGTGGATGTTCGGCTGCTTATGCTCGCCAGCATTGCCGCCTCGGTCGCGGTATGCGTGGGCGTGCAGCACATGGAATGGGCAGAACTGTTGCGGCTGCTTATTTTCGGTTACCATGCGCAAAATCCGCAGGTGGCCGCACTCCTGGACGGCGGCGGCATCCTCTCCATGCTCACTGTGATGGCCACTGTCTGTATCTCCTCCGCCTACGCCGGCATTTTTGCCGAGACGCGGATGCTTGCTCGGCTGCAGCAGGTCATCGAGATGCTCGGTCATCGCATCGGCGCATGTGGTGCCACCATGATTACCGCGACTTGCGCGGCGGCGCTCGCCTGCAACCAAACCCTCACCATCATGCTCACTCACCAGTTGTGCGGTGGGCTGTACGGCGACGACGAATCCGAACGCTCCGCACAAGCTATCGATTTGGAAGACAGTGCCGTGGTGATCGCTCCGCTGATTCCTTGGTCGATCGCCGGTGCCGTGCCGCTTGCCACCATCAACGCGCCCACACTCAGCCTGGCCGCCGCGACCTTCCTCTACCTGCTGCCGCTCTCGCGGATGCTCGCCTCGGCTGTACGCCGCCGCTCGGGATTTCGGACTCGGCATCGATCCCAAAATCAAAACCCGGGACTCGCCATCCCACACCGGCCCAAACCCATGCTCCACATGTTCGCTCATGGTTTCCATCCTAAGTCGGGCGATTGAGCGCACGAGGCAATCAGGCCGAGAACTGTTTGCCGAATTCCGAGAAGAGCTGACGGCGGGCGAAGACGAGCAGGCCGAGCAGCACCAGCAGGGAGACCAGCCCGCTGACCATCACCAGTACATCCCACGGAGCCCAGCCGAGCGGAATGAACGTCAGAGGCATCAGACCAGCGACGATGTCGAACGCCAGATACTTGGCGTACTCGTCAATGGCCTTGGCCCGCAGCACGATAAGCAGCACCACGTCAAAGACCAGCGAAACCAGACACGTGATCGGTATGACGAACATGGTGACGACATGATTCATCGTCGCCACAAACCAGACCAGCGCAATCGCCAGCATGATATAGAAATATCGAAACATGAGGCGAAGCGGCCGCGGCACGTGCAGAATCGCACTATTGATGAACAGCACGCTGATGATCAGCGCGGCCGCCGATGCACTGGCAATCGGTATCGGCCACGAAAACAGATAGCTGAAGAAGCCATGCAGCAGCAAAATCGCGCCGGTTACAAACGTGATGATTTCCACCGCCAAACGCCTCGGACGCAGATAGATCTGCTGCGCGGGGAATGCGGCGGGGGAGGCCTCGCCGCGCAATTCGTTCTGGCAGAGCGGGCAACGGGCCATATCGCCGGTGAAATCGACGGTGCAGGCATCGCAATGCTTCATGCCGACGCTCCTTTCTCCACATGCACGCCAGCGATGTTCATACGGCCGCTGATGCCCTGCGCGGCGAGAATCCGACACAGGTTCTTGATGACGTTCAGATCATGGTAGATGGTGGAGATGCCGATGCTCAGGTCGTCGCCGAACGAGCAGACCGTGAAATTCAGGCTGGCCGGTGTGGTGAGGAAGCTCACCGAACGTACATGGCGCGCGAGTCGTTCGTCCAAGGTGACTCGGCCAAGGTTCGAGACGGTGGTCGTGGTCTCGCGGTCGGCGATGAACCGGGCCAGCTCCAGCACCCAGTCCTTGGCAGGGGAGGGCGCAAGACGCAGCACCGGATTCTTTTCCAGCGCAATCATGCGGTTCATATGCGATTCGACGCGCTCGCGACTGGTGGCATGGCCGAGCTGCTCCTGCACATGGCGGGCGATGTCGGCCAACGGCTCATCGGTCAGCAATCCACCCATACCGTTGCCGTGCGCGGTGCGGGCGGCGGACTGCTGGCCGTCGCCGGCTGTGTCTGGGCTTGTTGCGGAAGTTTTCGCGGAGTCCTCATCGGCTTCGATTTCGGCCGGCGTGTACGCCACGTAAGTCATGCCGTAGAAGTTGCGCACGGTCTCCGACCTGAAGAAGGCGCGCAAGTCGACCGGAATATCCACGCGAATCGCGCGATTGCGGGCGCGCGAGGGCATGACGTCGCGAATCGCGCACAGTATCGCGGCGATGAGGTAGGAGGTGAGACTCACTCCGCACTGATGCGCTGCACCAAGCACCTTGCTGGCGCTGACGTGGTATTCCATGAACGTAGGCGCGGCCCGGTCGATGGGGCCGGCCAGCCGGTAGATCTTCGTGCCTGGCGCAGCGCCGGCCTTGTCTTTCTCGTAGTATTTGTCGAAGCTGTTTTCGGCTTTGTCGCTATCCGAACCGTCGTAATCCGAAGGCACGCCCGGCACGTCGTATCGCTCGGCGATGTAGGCGTGCAGCAGCGACTTGAACAGGTTGATGGCGCCGCGACCGTCCGAAATGATGTGCGAGACCTCGAGATTGACACGATTGCGGAAATAGCTTACGCGGAACAGCATGCTTTTGGGCCCGTAATGCAGTCGCGAGCATATCGGCAGATGTTCCGGCTCCACCAGCGGCCGGCCGTCTGACTGTTCGAGGTAATGCCAGAACATGCCGTTGAGCAGGTGCACGTTGAAGCTCGGGAACTGGGCGATGGCATGGTCGAGCGCGCGCTGCAGGATGTCCGGATCGATGCCGTCCGCCAGCTCGGCCGAATAGCGGAACACGGTCTGCGAGGAGCGGCCAGCCTGGGAGGAGTAGAACTTGCCGATGTTGTCTAGTCGGTACCAAGTACGTCTTGCCACGCGTCGCCTCCCTCCGGTGCGTTGGCGGTGGTGCCGGTGCCGGGAGCTGGTTCCAGCGGTGTGCCGTCGAGGAAATGCTCGATGATTCGGTAGGTGGTGGCCACCAGTCCCACGGCCGACGTATTGAGCAGGTAGCCGTGGATGCCATCGTGAATTCGGTAACAGGAGACGTTGTCGTTCACCAATTGCAGGCGACGGGCGTACGCTTCGTCCTCGTCTCTGAGCGGGCAGTATTCGGCGGACAACACCAGCGTGCGCGGCTGATTGCTCAGGTCGTGCGCGGTGAGCGGCGCGAAATACGGATTGGTCAGATCGGCCACGGACGAACGGTACATGTCGATGTAGTCGGCCATGTCCTGTGCGGTGAGGATGTAGTCGGTGCCGTTGGTCCGCACCGATTCGAACGGGCTGGTCTCGGGATTGTAATCGTTGCCGACTACCGGGTAAAGCAGCATCTGCGTGCGCGGCATGAACTCGCCGCGGTCGCGGGCCATGAGCGAGACGGCGGCCGCAAGATTGCCGCCCGCGCTGTCGCCAAACAGCACGATGCTGTCGGGATCCGGTGCTGGGATTGTCGCAGATATATCGCCCCCGCCGGCGGGGGCTGTCGGC
>ENA-OQCW01000455-OQCW01000455.1-human-gut-metagenome-genome-assembly--contig:-NODE-455-length-24557-cov-8.505117_pt1 | contig 24557 bp, 20 predicted proteins | sample MGYA00242767_ERZ504593 | MGnify/ENA primary metagenome ERZ504593 (study PRJEB26092, sample SAMD00036307) | human gut metagenome | host: Homo sapiens | study: EMG produced TPA metagenomics assembly of... | reverse complement strand
CCCCGATAGGGGACGGAAACCTTTTTGACAGGATATCCCTCAAATAAAGTATTATAATTGAGAAATGTAGCTCCCCGATAGGGGACGGAAACCCCTTGTCCGGTCAACACCAAGTTCCTCAGCAGCTCCATTGAGAAATGTAGCTCCCCGATAGGGGACGGAAACCCTAAAACAGATTTCAGTTCTACAGATGTGATTTCCTATTGAGAAATGTAGCTCCCCGATAGGGGACGGAAACGTGAGAGGGCTTGCTAAGTGTGAGAGCGGTTGCACATTGAGAAATGTAGCTCCCCGATAGGGGACGGAAACGTTAGTGTGATTTTTTCTGTATTAAGCATAATTCTCATTGAGAAATGAGCTCCCCGATAGGGGACGGAAACCACATCTTCACAAGATAATAAAAAAGTAAGGATCTATTGAGAAATGTAGCTCCCCGATAGGGGGACGGAAATTCGCATCCAAATTTAGAAACAGTTACATTTGGCAATAAAGTGAATTGTTACTAGAGAAACAGAGGTGATATCATGAGTCTTTTATATGTAAATGACAGTGGTGCAACAATAGGAGTAGAAGGTAACTGCTGTACCGTAAAACAAAAAGATGGTTCGAAACGAATGCTTCCCATAGAATCTCTGGATGGAATTACAATTATGGGGCAATCCCAGATGACGACACAGTGTGCAGAAGAATGTATGCAGAGAGGAATTCCTGTAAGTTACTTTTCAAAAGGTGGTAAATATTTTGGCAGATTAATCTCAACAGGTCACGTCAATGTAGAACGTCAGAGAAAACAATGTGCACTCTATGATACAGGTTTTGCTGTGGAACTTGCTATGAAAATTTTAAGTGCAAAAATCAAAAATCAAAGCGTAGTGCTGCGCAGGTATGAGAAAAGTAAAGGTTTAAATCTGGAAGAAGAACAAAAAATGTTAGCTATCTGCAGAAACAAAGTATTAACCTGTGATAGAATAGAAGAGATGATTGGTTTTGAAGGGCAGGCTGCAAAGTATTATTTCAAAGGATTGTCAGCCTGCATAGATGAAAATTTTACTTTTCAGGGAAGAAACCGCCGTCCGCCAAGAGATGAATTCAATTCTATGATAAGCCTTGGATATTCAATATTGATGAATGAGGTCTATTGTAAGGTAGAAATGAAAGGCTTAAATCCATATTTTGGTTTTATACACAGGGATGCGGAAAAGCATCCTACTCTTGCCAGCGATATGATAGAAGAATGGCGGGCAATTATCGTGGATGCTACGGCGATGAGTATGATTAATGGACATGAAATCCTGAAAGATCACTTCTATTTTAATATGGATGAACCGGGATGCTATATAACAAAGGATGGCTTAAAGCTGTATTTAAATAAATTGGAGAGGAAATTTCAGACAGAAGTCAGATATTTAAAATATGTAGACTACGCGGTAAGCTTTCGTCGTGGTATTTTTCTTCAGATGGAACATCTGGCGAAAGCAATTGAGGAGGGAGACGCAAGCCTTTATGAGCCAATTATCATACGATGATGAAGATTATTATTTCCAGATATCTGATGAATTGGAATCAGATAAGGAATTTGTTTTGATTATTTACGATATTGTAGATAATCGTAAGAGGGTAAAACTTGCCAAACTTTTGTCCGGTTATGGAAAACGTGTTCAGAAGTCAGCTTTTGAGGCAATGCTGACAACACAGAGATATAACAAACTGATAGAAGAAATTCCGAGATATATTGACAAAACAGAGGACAATGTCCGAATATATAAAATAACAGGAAAAGGCAAGGTAACTTCATGGGGTGAAGTGCCAGAATTTGATGAAGAGATTGTTCTGATCTAACTAAAAAATGTATAGATAAAACGGAGGAGAAAAATGGCAAGGAAATATTTATTTTCACCAATTGGAAATACAGATCCTATTAAATATTTATATGATGGCTCTATGATACACATATGCAGATATTATCAGCCGGATGTTGTATATCTTTATCTGTCTAAGGAAATGATGGAGAATCATAAAAAGGACAACCGTTATGTAAAAACCCTGGAGCTGCTTGAAGAGTTTCTGCATCATAAATTTGAGATTCACATTATTGAGAACTCAGATATGATAGATGTTCAGCAGTATGATATATTTTATAATGAGTTTCATCGGATTATTGCAGAAATAGAAGAACAAAAGGACTCGGAAGATATTCTGCTGGTAAATATGGCTTCCGGAACTCCTGCAATGAAGAGCGCATTGCTGGTTATGGCAACACTGTCTGAGTACAGATTTTTACCAATTCAGGTCTCAACGCCACAAAAGAAAAGTAATTTAGAACATGAAGAACGGGACGAGTATGATGTTGATGCCAACTGGGAATTAAATATGGACAATGAAGAAACCGCAGAAAACAGATGCCAGGAAGTAAAATGCCTGAATTTAATGCGTCTTTTGAAAATTGATATGATAAAGAAGCATTTACTTGCCTATGATTATCATGCTGCTTTAGCTGTGGGAAAAGAAATAAAAGAGGATTTAAGTCCTGTTGCATATCAGTGGCTGGAAACTGCAGATGCCCGTTCGCTTCTGGACTGGACAAGGATGAACAGGGTTTTGCCGGAAAATAATGGGATTATTACTGCAGTACGCGGAGAAAATGAAAAGAAAGTCCTGTTTGAATATATGCTGGCTCTGGATTTAAAAGTAAAACGGGGAGAATATGCTGACTTTATCAGGGCGATTACTCCGTTAGGTGTAGATTTGCTTGAAATAGTATTGGAACAGTCATGTGATATTGACATTACCAGATATTATAAGCGAAATAATCAAAGAATCTGGGACAAAAACAGACTTGTCGGTGAAATACTGGATATTTTAAATCAAAAATTTTATCCATTCAGATATGGGCCGGTATATTCTGCTCATCTACTGGAAATTATCCAGAAGAAATGTACAGATACGTTAATGGTGCAGAGAATACAGGAACTGGTAAATATAGAGCAGAATGTGAGAAATGTAGCAGCGCATAACATAGTATCTGTTACTCCTGAATGGATCAAAGAACGCACAGGAAAAAGCGTTGATGATATTTTCTGGATTCTGAAATACGTCTGTGAACAGGTAAAAATAAACACCAGAAAAGAAAACTGGAATTCCTATGATTCTATGAACAAGAGGATTATTGATGAATTAGATAAAGATTGATCTGCCAGATCTTAACTGAATCAGTATCTGTTAATGCAATCCCTGTTTTTCGGACTTTGCTGAAAATTTATTTCTGATAGAAATGAGGTACATATATATGAGTAAAAAAGGTTATAGTCGTCCCGGATTATTTGGAACTATGAAGCATTATGACGCGGACGGAAACTTTATAGGAGAGAGCCGTCCAGGATGGCTTGGCAGCATGGAGAATTATGATGCCAATGGAAATAAGACTGGTGAAAGTCGTCCAGGCTGGCTTGGAAGTATGGAAAATTATGATGCTAATGGAAACAAAATAGGTGAAAGCCGACCCGATTGTTTTGGAAATATGAATCATTATAATGAAAATGGGCATAAGACAGGACATAGCGATAAAGGTATTTTTGGAGGATGGAACCATTTTGATGAATAAAAAAGATACAAAGATCAACCGAAATGATATGCTGGAATTAACCCGCAGAATGACATTATCCAGAAACTGCTTTGTGCGTGCAGCAGGAGCATATATAGATGATGAGGGATACATAGATAATACCTTCAATGTAAGCTTCAAAAATATGAGCAAACATGATCAGCAGGTAAATCTGGATCTTGCGAAAACCATTCCTTTTTCCAAAACAAATGAACAGTTAAAATGTTATAAATTCCCTGAAGGGGATATGACATATGACAGCATCCATAAACTACTGATGGCATTATCACAATACGGATTAAAAGATGATCTTCTGGTTCAGACTCTCTGTGAACAGCTTGCAGAGGGAATCTGTGATACAAAAGATTCTTCGGATAAAATAAACCGTCTGCAGGGACAGGAGTTTGGAATTTATATTTATCATGGAATATATGATATCCCAAAGAAAGGCTCAGATCATAGCGAACAGTGGGAGTCAGAAGAAATATACAGTTTCCTGATCTGTGTGGTGGCTCCGGTAGATAAAGATTACAATGCCGGAACTCCAAAATGCGGCTTTATTTTCCCGGCCTTTGAAGAACGTTCTGCAGAACCTGGAAAAATAGATATATTCTTTGAAATTCCAGAGTATCCGGACGAAGGATTTTTGAACAGGATAATAGGGCAATAATCTGAACAAGGTGCTTATTTATGAGGGAGTGAGATAGATAAATCTTAATTACACCATATGCAATTCAATTTAGTCATTTGCACACAAAATGACTAAATTGAATTGCGCTATGACTAAATTAATGATAAAATGGGAGCAAGACAATGACATTACACGCTGAGAGGATAATTGATGAGAAGTTTTGATTTTGAGAAAGAATACAGCAAATTGCTTACTCCTGATATTGTATCATATATTGCTCAGATTCATGAATATAGAGGCCGGTATTCCACAGACAATGTACAAAAGGAATTACTGTCAGAGCTGCTGGAGATTGCCAGAATACAAAGTACGGAAGCGTCTAACAGAATCGAGGGAATTATAACAACAGATGATCGGTTGAAGAAAATTGTCCGTGAGAAAACATTGCCAAAGACAAGGAGTGAAAAAGAAATTGCCGGATACAGGGATGTTCTGGCAACGATTCATGAAAACTATGAATATATTCCTGTCAGTTCAAATATGATTCTGCAGCTGCACAGAGATTTGTATAAATTTAGTGGCAATGGATACGGTGGGAATTTTAAGTCTGTGGATAATGTGATTGCAGAAGAACTTCCAGATGGAACGAAAAGAGTGAGATTTCAGCCGATTCCGGCATGGGAAACAGCAGAAACAGTCAATGATTTATGCAATGCATTTAAGGATGCTGTCAATAAGCAGTTTATGGATATACTGCTGTTGCTTCCAATGTTTATACTGGATTTTCTTTGCATTCATCCATTTAATGATGGGAACGGAAGAATGAGCCGTCTCCTGACTTTATTGATTTTGTATAAGTCGGAATATTATGTTGGTCAGTATATTAGTATTGAAAGACTGATATCAGACACAAAAGAGAATTATTATGAAGCTTTACAGGAAAGCTCATGGGAATGGCATGAAGGCAGAAATGATTATGTCCCTTTTGTGAAATATATGTTAGGGATTATGGTTGCTGCCTACCGGGAATTTGCGGACAGGGTGGAGATTCTTATGGACAAAACAATTTCAAAATCTGATCGTATTGGAGAAATTATCAGAAGCTCCTATGGCAGGATTACGAAAGCGGAAATTGCAGCTCAATGTCCGGAAATCAGTCAGACAACCATACAGCGAACGTTGAACGAATTACTAAAGAACAATCAGATAATAAAAATAGGCGGAGGAAGATATACTTCCTATGTCTGGAACAGGGAGAACGAATGATATGGTTACCGGAGAATTAAAAAGTAAAATTGATAATTTATGGGAAATATTCTGGACAGGAGGACTGACTAATCCACTGGATGTAATTGAACAGATGACATATCTGATGTTTATCCGCGATCTGGATGATGCAGACAATGTCCATGCAAAAGAGGCGGCAATGCTTGGTTTGCCACATAAGAGTATATTTGCCGGAGAAATACAGATCGGAGACCGGAAAATTGATGGAAGCCAGCTGAAATGGAGTACTTTTCATGATTTTCCTGCTGCAAAAATGTACAGCACTATGCAGGAGTGGGTATTTCCTTTTATAAAAAATCTCCATGGAGATAAGGAAAGTGCCTATTCCAAATACATGGGAGATGCCATTTTTAAAGTACCGACCCCTTTGATGCTGGATAAGATTGTGACGACTATGGATGCCATTTATGAGCAGATAGAACAGATTAAGTCAGCAGACACCCGGGGCGATGTATATGAATACCTGCTTTCTAAACTTGCTACGGCAGGTGTAAATGGTCAGTTTCGTACACCGAGGCACATTATTCGAATGATGGTGGAAATGATGGATCCTAAGGCAGATGAAATCATCTGTGATCCGGCGTGCGGTACGTCTGGTTTTCTGGTTGCCGCAAGTGAATACCTGCGAGATAAAAAAAAGCAGGAGGTTCTTTTTGACAGACAGAATAAGGAACATTATATGAATCACATGTTCCATGGTTATGATATGGACAGGACCATGCTTCGAATCGGTGCAATGAACATGATGACCCATGGTGTGGAGAATCCATATATTGAGTACAGAGACAGTCTGTCGGATCAGAATACAGATAAGGAAAAATACAGTCTGATTCTGGCTAATCCGCCATTTAAGGGAAGTCTGGATTACGATATTGTAAGTGCAGATTTATTGAAAGTATGTAAAACAAAGAAGACAGAATTACTGTTTCTTGCACTGTTTATTCGTATGCTGAAAATTGGTGGGAGATGTGCATGTATTGTACCGGACGGAGTGCTGTTTGGTTCTTCAACTGCCCATAAAGCCATAAGAAAGGCCCTGGTAGAAGAGAACCGTCTGGAAGCAGTGATTTCCATGCCCTCCGGCGTGTTTAAACCATATGCAGGAGTATCTACAGCTATTTTGATTTTTACCAAAACCGGACATGGTGGAACTGATAAAGTCTGGTTTTATGATATGAAAGCGGATGGTTTTAGCCTTGATGATAAGAGAACAGAAACGAAGGAAAATGACATTCCGGATATCATAGAGCGTTTCAGAAACCTGGATAAAGAGACTGACCGTAAACGCACAGAGCAGAGTTTCTTTGTACCAAAAGAAGAAATTGCAGAAAATGGCTATGACCTGAGCATTAACAAATACAAAGAAATCGAATATGTACCAGTAGAATACCCATCAACACAGGAAATCATGACAGAGCTGCATGAAATTGAGATGAAAATTGGCGAAGATATGCAGGCTTTGGAAGAGTTGTTGGGACTAAAATGACATTTATAGGGAGATAAGATTAGGTGAAAGTAAAACTGGGAGATTTAACTAAAATAAAGACTGGTAAACTTGATGCAAATGCCTCGTCAGAAGATGGACAATATCCTTTTTTTACTTGTTCAAGAGAACCATTAAAGATATCTAATTATTCATATGATTGTGAATGTGTTCTGGTAGCTGGCAATGGTGATTTGAATGTCAAGTATTATAACGGAAAATTTGATGCTTATCAACGTACGTACATTATTGAGGATAATAGCGGTGGACAATTATATATGCCATATCTTTACTATTTTATGGAAGGCTATATTAAAGAGCTTAGAAGACAAGCTATTGGTGGAGTAATTAAATATATAAAATTGGGAAACCTTACAGATGCTTTGATTGAATTACCCTCTGTTGATGCACAAAAGAAGATAGTTAATATTTTGAAAAAAGCAAAACAACTATTAAGCTTAAGTAATAATGAGATTTTGAAGTTAGATGAGCTGGTGAACGCCCGATTTGTCGAGATGTTTGGAAATCCAGATATCAACGAAAAAAAATGGAATGAGTATAAAATGGAGCAATTATGTGAGATTGGATCTAGTAAGCGTATATATCAGAATGATCAAAGTTTAACAGGCATTCCATTTCTTAGAATTTCAGATTTGGTTAATAGAATGGATACAGGTTCAAAAGATTGTGACTTATTTATTCCAGAAGAACTCTTTGGAAAGCTTAAAAAGCAAGGGTTAGTGCCAGTAAGAGGTGACATCTTGCTTACAGCAAGAGGAACTCTGGGAAGATGCTATATTATTCAAGATGAAGATGAATTTTATTTTCAAGATGGAATGATTACGTGGCTATCAAAATACGATGAAAGAATTACTCCATTATATATTTCATATTTATTTGAAATGCCAGGATTTAGAAAACAAATTGATTCATTACAGGTGGGGTCAACTGTTGCGTATCTGTCGATATCTATGACCAAAAAGTTAAATGTGATGACACCACCAATTGAACTTCAGAATCAGTTTGCAGACTTCGTCACTCAAGTCGACAAATCTAAAGTTGAGATTCAAAAAGCATTGAACAAAACCCAGATGCTATTTGATTCGTTAATGCAGGAATATTTCGGGTAGGAGGGAAGATTTGTGAAGGATTACAAACAATGGTTGGTTGAGAGATTTATAATTGAACGGAAACGCTTTGACAGATCTGGTGTATATGCTTACACACAGCGTGCCATGGCATATAATTCCAATAAAATTGAAGGAAGCACACTTACTCCGGAACAGACAGCCTCTCTCTTTGACAATGGAACATTACCTCAAAGTGATGACTATTACAGAGCCAAAGATGTTGAAGAAATGAATGGCCATTTTCTTATGTTCAATTACATGCTTGATACCCTTGATGAAGAGTTGACACCGGAACTAATCAAACATCTGCATTATGAATTAAAGACCGGAGTATTCGAAGACAGAGCGAATGGATATGCAATTGGTGATTATAAAAAGCGTCCAAACATGGTAGGAATGTATCGAACAACGCTGCCACAGGATGTTGAGACGGAAATGAACCAATTACTAAAGTGGTACAGGGAACAGAATAAAAATATGGAAACTCTTGCAGAATTTCATGCCAGATATGAGGCGATTCATCCTTTCCAGGATGGAAATGGAAGAACCGGAAGGATGATCATGTTTCGGGAAAGTCTAAAGAACCCGGATATTCTTCCTTTCATTGTATTGGATGAGAATCGAAGTCAATATATTGATGGGCTGAAACAATATAGAGAAGAGCAGAAAGTACGCAAGCTTGTCTCATTAATGCAGAAAGAAGCTGAGGAATATTATCAGCAGTGTAAATATTTTATGGGCTAGGAGATGAATATCCGTTAGACTGAAGAGAGGGGTGATTATATGGCAAAAATGGCAGTGTATCATGGTGGCTATCAGCCTGTAAAAAAGCCGGAAATTCGGAAAAGTCGCAACACCAAAGATTTTGGTTATGGTTTTTACTGTACGATTATTAAAGAACAGGCACAGCGATGGGCTAAACGGTATGAAACAAAGGTTATTTCTATCTATGATGTACGGATGAACAATAACCTTAATATTAAGGAATTTACAGAAATGTCTGAAGAATGGTTGGATTTTATTGTGGATTGCAGAAGTGGGAAAGATCACAATTATGATATTGTAATTGGTGCTATGGCAGATGATCAGATTTACAATTTTGTTTCTGATTATATTGATGGAACTATTACAAGAGAACAGTTCTGGGTTCTTGCAAAATTCAAATATCCAACTCATCAAATTGCATTTTGTACGAAAGATGCATTAAAATGTCTGGAATACAGGGATTGTGAGGTGCTTTAATGGTAGGACTCGGACGGGAAGATAAGAAAGATAATGACCTGTTTTACACTTGCAGTCTGATTGATTATATTTCGCGGAAAACGAAGAATATTCGTGCAGATGTAGTAAATCAATTAGGCAGAAAACGTCTGGATAAAATCTATGATCTGGCAGATGTGTATCATTGTGATAATATTGAACAGGTCAGTGAAGATTTTATTGCAGAGGCGCACATACCAACAGGAACGTTCGATAATGTAAAGGAATGCAAATATTCAATTCCCTCTCATTGGGATATTGGAAAAGTATATAAACGCTTGATAAAACAAGTAGCTGCCAGCGAGAAAATTGAGATAGTTGATGCACTGATCAAGGTTTATAATTCTTTTATCAGCGAAAAAATAGATGATTATAACAGTAGTGTCTACTACGAAAATCCATCTTATATTTTTGAAAGTTACAGAGAAAATAAGATGTTATAAAAACAATGGGTGAAAACACATGAGATTCGGGAGGTGTCAGTATGACTAATTTTGATTTCCTGAAAAATGAACCAAAGTTTAAAGATTTTGCAGATGTAGCAATCTCTGCGGAAAGGATTTTTCAGTTTGATTATGCGGCATCTGTGCTTAACTGCAGGCGGGCAATGGAATTTGCTGTTAAATGGATGTATTCTGTGGACAGTGCCCTTGTCATGCCATGGGATGACAGACTGGTCAGTCTGATGAGTACAGATGAATTCAGGGATATTATAGATGCAGATCTTTTGAAACGTATGGAATTTATACGCAAAACAGGTAATTTTGCAGCTCATACCGGTCAGAAAGTAAAGAAAGAACAGGCAGAATTGTGTCTGCAAAATCTATATATTTTTCTGGACTTTGTTGCTTATTGTTACGCAGATCATTACACTGTCAGCAATTATGATTCTACATTACTGCAGGAAAACTCTGCTTATACAGCGGATCAGTCAGTTAGTCAGCCGGTCGGCGATCAGGCTGGTCAGTCAGAAACGGATCTGAAACTGGAACAATTGTTAAAGGAAAATGCTGCCCTGAGGGAAGAACTGACCGCCCGTCGTGAAGAACAGCAGCAGACATACGTGACTAAACCACTGGATATTTCAGAATATGAAACCCGAAAGATCTACATTGATTCTATGCTGCAGGATGCAGGATGGACTGAGGGACAGAACTGGATAAATGAATACAGGATTCCGGGTATGCCAAATAAGTCACAGGTCGGATATGCAGATTATGTTCTCCTTGGTGATGATGGTAAGATCCTGGCTGTGATAGAAGCCAAGAGAACCTGTGCAGATGTGGCAAAGGGCAGGCAGCAGGCGAAGCTTTATGCTGATCTGATTGAGCAGAAACAAGGCAGAAGACCGGTGATATTTCTTACCAATGGTTTTGATGTTCGTATCTGTGATAACCAGTATCCGGAGAGAAAAATTGCAGCAATTTATTCCAAACGGGATCTGGAAAAATTGTTTAATCTCAGACAGATGCGCTCAGGTCTGGGACAGATTTCCATAGATAAAAATATAGCAGGACGATATTATCAGGAGGCTGCGATTAAGGCTGTCTGTGACAGTTTTGACACCAGAAATCGCAGAAAAGCTCTCCTTGTTATGGCTACAGGTTCGGGAAAGACACGTACAGTTATTGCACTTTGCAAGGTATTGTCAGAGCAGGGATGGGTAAAAAATATTCTTTTCCTGGCAGATCGTAATTCACTGGTAACACAGGCTAAGCGAAGCTTTGTCAATTTGCTGCCGGATTTATCTGTTACAAATTTGTGCGAAGAGAAAGATAACTATGCAGCTCATTGTGTTTTTTCTACTTATCAGACCATGATAAACTGTATAGATACGATTCAGGACAAAGAGGGAAAGTTGTTTACCTGCGGACATTTTGATCTGGTGATCTGTGATGAAGCACATCGTTCCATTTACAATAAATACAGGGATATTTTTAATTATTTTGACGCTCCGCTGATTGGGCTGACAGCTACTCCAAAAGATGAAATTGATAAAAATACCTATGAAATCTTTGAACTGGAGAACGGTGTCCCTACTTATGGCTATGAGCTTGCGCAGGCAGTGAAGGATGGTTATCTGGTTGACTTTATGTCTGTGGAGACTACACTGAAATTTATAGAGCATGGAATTGTATATGATGAATTATCTCCGGAAGATAAGGAAGTCTATGAGGATACCTTTGAGGATGAAAACGGTGAAATGCCGGAAAGTATTGGCTCGGCAGCATTAAATGAATGGCTTTTTAATGAGGACACCATAAAGAAGGTTTTACATATCCTGATGACGAACGGATTAAAGATAGATTATGGAAACAAGATTGGAAAGACCATTATTTTTGCGAAAAATCACCGTCATGCAGAGAAAATATATGAGGTGTTCGGAAAAGAATATCCACATCTGACAGGATATGCCATGGTGATTGATAATCGCCTGAAATATGCACAGAGTGCGATTGATGAGTTTTCGGATTCAAAGAAGCTTCCTCAGATAGCAATCTCTGTAGATATGCTGGATACGGGAATTGATGTGCCGGAAGTTTTGAATCTGGTATTTTTCAAAAAGGTTATGAGTAAGGCGAAATTCTGGCAGATGATCGGGCGAGGTACCCGTTTGTGCCCGGCCCTGATGGATGGAGAGGATAAGCAGAAATTCTATATTTTTGATTTCTGTGGAAATTTTGAGTTCTTCCGCATGAATAAAGGACGTGCCACTGCAAATATGATCGCACTTCAGGGAGCAATTTTTCAACTGGAATTTGAGATTGCCTATAAATTGCAGGGAGCCGCTTATCAGACAGAACGATTGATTACCTATCGTAAATCTCTGGTAGAGCATATGGCTGGAAAGGTGCAGGAGTTAAACCGAGAAAATTTTGCGGTGCGTCAGCACTTAAAATATGTGGATATTTATGCTGTTGAAGAAAATTATAAGGTTCTTACTTATGAGGACACTCTGGCAGTGCGGGACGAATTATCTCCATTGATCAGACCTGAAAATGATGATGCGAAAGCTTTGCGTTTTGATGCTCTTCTGTATGGAATTGAACTGGCGTATCTGGCAGAAAAGAAATATGGACGTGGTCGAAAGGACCTGCTGAAGAAGGTTTCTGCACTGGCAGGAATTTCTAATATTCCGGAAATTATGATGCAGGCAGAACTGATAGATAAAATCCTTCACGGAGGATATCTGGACAATGCAGGGATTCCTGAATTTGAGCATATCAGAGAAAATCTCCGCGATCTGATGAAATATATTCCGGATGCAGACAGAATGATCTATGACACAAACTTTGATGATGAGATTCTCAACATGGAGTGGAAGGATTCAGAACTGGAAAATGATGATCTGAAAAATTATAAGGCAAAAGCAGAATATTATGTACGCCAACATCAGGACAATGCAGTGATAGCGAAGCTAAAAACCAATATTCCTTTAGACAATAATGACATGAGAACGCTGGAAAAAATTCTGTGGAGTGAAGTGGGAACCAAACAGGATTATGAGGCAGAATACGGACAGAAACCGCTTGGAGAATTTGTGCGTGAGATTGTAGGGCTTGACATGAATGCTGCTAAGGCTGCCTTTGCACAATATCTGGATGATACCTGCCTGGACAGCAGACAGATTTATTTTGTGAATCAGATTGTGGAATATATTGTACATAATGGGATGCTGAAGGATCTCTCGGTTCTTCAGGAATCACCTTTTACGGACCAGGGCAGTATTGTGGACATATTTACAGACTTAAATGTATGGCTGGGGATCAGAAAAACCATAGAGCAGGTTAATGCCAATGCCATTGCTGCGTAAATTTGTCAGTAGATCAGAACGAAAGTGCTTGTCGACGAGATAAACCTTGGATATTCAATATTGTGGTAAAATAAACTTTGGAAAGGCGGAATATGAATGAAGTGGGCAGATGGCAAGATACGATGCCGCTGGGCAAATCCGAGAAATGAGCGTTACATTCGTTATCACGATGAGGAGTGGGGCATTCCGGTGCATGATGACCGGAAGCTCTTTGAAATGCTGATATTGGAGTGCTTTCAGGCGGGCCTGTCCTGGGAATGTGTTCTGAACAAGCGAGATGCTTTTCGCGAGGCTTTTGACAACTTCAATCCGGAGAAAGTCAGCGCTTACACTGAGGACAAGCTGGAAGCACTGCGGAGTAATCCCGGCATCATACGAAACCGCCTGAAAATACAGGCTGCCGTTACCAATGCATGGACATTCCTGGAAATTCAGAAGGAGTACGGCAGCTTTTCGGGCTATATCTGGCATTGGACAGATGGCAAAGTAGTTTATGAAACCGGCCGGACAAGTTCGGAACTGTCTGACCGTATATCAAAAGATTTGAAAAAACGTGGCATGAAGTTCATGGGAACAACGGTCATCTATGCCTATTTACAGGCAGTAGGAGTGCTTTGTTCTCACGAGCAGGGATGCTTTTTGGCAAATTAAGAAACTGAGCATTATAATAGTTATTCATAAGACTTTTTATTTCCTGAATTTTTATCCATCCTGCATGAAGCAGATATACGCCTGCCGGAATCAGGGAGAGCATGTGTATATTTGTGCAGCTGCCTGTTTCTGCATATGTCGGCAGAATGAGTGTATGAAATGCAAGATAAAGGTATGTGCCTGCAGCGATGAGATTACACAGAAAAAAACTCCAGCCGAAGATACCGGAAATAGAAGCTGTAAGAATGATGATCAGCGTCAGGGTATCAGGAACAAAGGGAAGATGAATAAAATCAAATTCAGGTTTCAGGGAGAGAAATGCGAGCACTGCGTAAAGAAAAAGCACTGCATTTAATGAACTCATGATCTTAAACGGTAAACTGTAAAAAGGTGTAACAGGGCAGTTGGGCCATAGTTCAACATCCAGTTTCTGTGCAAGCTGGGTTGCTGACTTTGTAAAGGTTATGTTTGTCATTACAACAGCTTTATCGCAGTCGTAGAAGTTTGCACCTGCATAGGCTTCCTGAACAGCTTTATTTCCAACGGGATGGGTGTAATATTTACATTGTATCCCATATTTTTTTCGATGTTTGAAAGCAATGATATCGATTCCCTGGTCTCCGGAGCTTTGGGTTACTTTTATTTTAGAAAAATGCTTTCGCTTTAGTATCTTTGCACATTGATATTCAAATTCATATCCATCCATGTGTTGAGTCTCCTGTATTATATAAAATTGTATAGCAGTCCTCGTAAATGATACATTTAAGAGGATTGCTATAGATGTAGTGCATATTTGCAATATATTATATCTGCAACATACCATTTATAGAAATTCAGGAAAATACTGTAAGTAATGAAATGGCTGGTGTTACGGTATTTTCCTGAATTACGATAACAGTCTGCAGCAAAATAAGAATACCATGTTTGATGATAAAGAACAAGTGTTTTGTGAAGAAAAGAAGAATGGGTTATTGTTTACTGGTTGCGTTACTGAGACGTTACCGAGAATGGAATAAACAGTAACGAGAATGGTTACTCTTTGCGGGAATTGTGTTATAATAGTCTTTGATTTATTGCTGCTGAAAAAAGTGGACAGTTTATAGCGAGCCTATTAAATGCACTATTTACGAGGATTGCTATAGTAATTATACAAAACCGTAAGAGGGGGATGAACATTTGAAAAATTTTGAAGAAATTATGTCGGAACGAAAAAACCGTATAGAAGCCAGAAAGGACGAGCTGATCCGCAGGAGTCTGCTGTCTGAAGAATTTCTGGAAATGATCCAGAAAAATAAAAGGCCCTTTGATCTGCTGATGTCTTACTATCAGTGTGCTGTCATGGAGATTGAGACAAAATTCAGAGTGCTGAATCAGGAGTATTCCCTGGAATATGATAAAAATCCTATCGAAGGTATTAAAACCAGAATTAAATCTTATGACAGTATTGTGCGGAAAATACGCAGAAAAAATATTCCCATGTCTTTAACTGCTATAGAAGAAAATATCAAGGATATCGCAGGTGTCCGGGTAATCTGTTCTTTTCCGGAGGATATCTATGAGCTGGCAGACAGCTTTCTGCGTCAGGATGATATTGTACTGATCGAGAAAAAAGATTATATAAAAAATCCAAAACCCAGTGGTTACAGAAGCCTGCATCTGATCGTGCAGGTGCCTATCTTTCTGCAGAAAAACAAAAAAATGGTAAATGTGGAAGTCCAGTTTCGAACTATTGCCATGGATTTCTGGGCAAGTCTGGAACATAAGCTTCGCTATAAAAAAGATATCCCGGCAGATCAGGCACAGCAATTGCAGGAGGAGCTTCTGGCGTGTGCCACCCAGAGTGCTCAGTTGGATAACCGGATGCAGGAAATTCGTAATCAACTGGTCAGCAGAGCTGATAAGGGGAATCAATCCTGAGAAAGTTCCTTATTTCAGGAACTTCCTCAATAATTTTTCATAAATTTTTCTATATGGCTGGTATCTCATTGGCAGATCCAGCCATGTTTTTTTGTCTACAATACTCTTATAGTGGGAGAAGGTATGAAAACCGTCTTTGCCATGGTAGGAACCCATTCCGCTTTCGCCAAAGCCGCCAAATCCCATCTCACTGGTTGCCAGGTGGATGATGGTGTCATTGACACATCCGCCTCCGAATCCACAGTGGGAAGTAACTTTTTCCGCAGCTTCTTTGTCGGAGGTGAAGATATATAGTGCCAGAGGATGTGCCATGGAGTTGACCTTTTCGATGGCCTCATCCAGAGAATCATAGGCCAGCACAGGAAGAACAGGACCGAAGATTTCCTCCTGCATTACTGCATCCTCGAAGGTTACATTGTTCATAACAGTAGGAGCGATCTGAAGAGCTTCCGGATTGCTGTCACCGCCGTAGACTACCTTGCTGGGATCGATCAGATTGCAGATACGAGTAAAGTGTTTTTCATTAATAATTTTCCCATAATTTTTATTATTCAGAGGTGTGGAACCAAACTGTTTCCTGATCTGTTTCTGGATCTGTCGGATCAGTTCATCCTTGATTTCTCTGTCACAGTAAATATAATCAGGTGCTACACAGGTCTGACCACAGTTGAGATATTTTCCAAATACAATTCTTCTGGCTGCAAGTTTCAGGTTGGCACTTTTCTCTACAATGCAGGGGCTTTTACCGCCCAGTTCCAGGGTAACCGGGGTCAGATGTACAGATGCTTTTGCCATTACTTCCCTGCCAACATGCTGGCTTCCTGTAAAGAAAATATAGTCAAAATGTTCATTGAGAAGAGTGTTATTTTCCGCACGTCCGCCGTTTACCACAGCCACATACTGGGAATCAAAACATTCGGTGATAATGGTTTCAATCACCCGGCTGGTGTGAGGAGAGTAGGCACTTGGTTTCAGTACAACTGTATTTCCGGCTGCAATCGCATCGATCAGCGGATCAATGGTGAGCAGGAAAGGATAATTCCATGGGCTCATAACCAGGACAACACCATAAGGAGATGGCTTCTTATAGCTTCTGGAAGCGAACTGGGCAAGGGGAGTCAGTACTGTTTTTTCTTTTGCATAGGAAGGTGTATGGCGGATCATGTAGCTGAGTTCTGAGAGCACAAGTCCCACTTCACACATATAGGATTCAAAGTTACTTTTTCCAAGGTCACGTTTCAATGCTTCGTTGATTAGTGGTTCATATTTCTGAATACAGGTCTTTAATTTTTTTAAGGCATCCAGCCTTTTTTCTACCGGTAAAGTGACACCTGTGTAAAAATAGCTGCGTTGTTTCTGAACGATTTCTTTAATTTCTGTTTCTGTCATAATACATTATTTCCTTATATAATATAGATATCAGGTAACTATTGAGAGTCTGCAGGTTCCTGTATTTTGATATTTTTATAAAAAACGCTTTGCAGGATAGAAGAATATTAACAGTTACTTCTCAGCTTCTGAGGTATTTTCCTTTGAAGTCAGAGACATCAGCATGTAATAAAATTTCTCCAGTTCGGAGGCATCCATAAGCTTCGGCACAGGATACAGAGGATTGGCCTCTTTATCTGCATAATGGGCAAGCTTGAGGATATCTGTTTCCTGAATTTCTTTTACAATATTTACGATTCCAAATCGCTCTTTCATCTCTTCAATTGCCCGGATAAAAAGCTCTGCTGCTTCATGGTCCGGCGTATTTTTGTCTGCAAGTCCTGCTGCAATGGCAAGTCTGTGGAGCTTTTTGTCAATGCAGGAGCCATATTCCCGAAGTACCAGCGGCAGCAGAATGGCATTGGCAAGTCCATGGGGAACGTTGTACTGTCCACCCAGAGAGTGAGCGACTGCATGAACATATCCTACATAGGATTTGGTGAAAGCACAGCCTGCATAGAAGGAGGCGTGGAGCATATTTCGTCTTGCCTGAATATTATCGCCATGCTCATAGGCAATGTCTATATTTTCAAAAATCAGTTTTACCGCTTTTAATGCATCCCTGCGTGTATCAATGGTGGTGGAATTGCCGATATATGCCTCCACTGCGTGAGTCAGGGCATCCATACCTGTAGTTGCGGTGATAAATGGGGGCAGGCTTAAGGTAACCTTGGGATCAAGCACTGCATAGCGGGGAATCAGCGGGAAATCGTTGATTGCGTATTTATATCTGGTGTCTGCATCTGTGATCACAGCGGCGAGAGTGGTCTCACTTCCTGTTCCGGCAGTGGTTGGAACTGCCATGAGAAGGGGAAGCTTCTTATGCACCTTCAGGATTCCCTTCATCTGAGCCAGAGACTGATTGGGTTTGACCGCACAGGCACCGACTGCCTTGGCACAGTCCATGCTGGAACCGCCGCCGAAACCGATGATGGCATCACAGCCTTCTTTATGGTAAAGCTCCAACGCCTCGCGGACATTGACAGTAGTAGGGTTGGCAACTGTTTTGTCATAAATGGTATAGGGGATACCGGCCTCCTTTAAAGCTTTTTCCAGTCTTCTGGTAAGTCCAAGCGTCATGATACCGCCATCTGTAATGATCAGAACATGGGTGCATTTGTGGCGCATGATGATTTCGGGAAGTTCTCTGACACTTCCTGCGATTTTGGGTTTTCTGTAAGGTAAAAAGGGAATTGCAATGTGAAAAGCCTTTTGGAAAGCCCTGCAATATATTTTTCTGAGAGTGTTCATGGATAATTCCTTTCTTGACGGCAGCCTGCTGTTTTTCAGACTGCCGGACAGCAGTTACTTCAGAAAAAAATATAACAAGGTAAAAAAGAAAAGTCAATATATTTTGATATTCAAAACTATAAACAGGACAGGGCATACTAAAGGGAACTATCCAATCTTTTTCTGCGGTTCAGACTTGGTTTCATACAAATGAAAGAGTTAATCCCTGGCTATGCTGGGGCGAATAGTGTAGTAGTGATGAGTTACCCCAAATTTGTGGAAGCCAGATATTAAAAACAGATAAGAAAAAAGGTCATAAGGGATGCGCAGAAATATGGTTTATATCCATAAAATTTTACGAAACTACGAAAATCAGTTGACAATAAAGTAAGTTTATACTAACCTAAAGTTAGTGAAGTATAACACTGCTATGAAACAGCAGTGCTATATGAAAGAAATTTGCTCCACAGAAAGTGGATATGAGGGAGGAATGAAAAAATGTTTCTGCAGATACAGGGTATTAAGAAGTCTTTTGGTGCAGGGGACAGCCGGGTGGATGTGCTGAAGGGGCTGGATCTTGACATTGAGAGAGGGGAGTTTTGTGTGCTTCTGGGACCGTCCGGTTCCGGTAAGTCCACGCTTCTGAATATTATCGGTGGGATTGACAGTGCGGATGAGGGAAATCTGGTCATAGACGGGGAACGTCTGGCAGATATGTCGGAGAAGAAACTGTCTTTGTACAGACGTAAGCATCTGGGATATATTTTTCAGATGTATAATCTGATCCCAAATCTTACAGTGCGGGAGAATATAGAGGTGGGAGCCTATCTCAGTGATAAGCCGCTGGATGTAGATGAACTGCTCCATACGCTGGGAATCTATGAGCACCAGAGAAAGCTTCCCAACCAGCTTTCCGGCGGTCAGCAGCAGAGGACTGCTATCGGCCGTGCCATTGTAAAGAATCCGGACATTCTTCTCTGCGATGAGCCTACAGGAGCACTGGATTATAAGACCTCCAAGGAAATCCTGAAGCTGATCGAGACGGTAAACCAGAAATACGGCAACACCATCGTCATGGTAACGCATAACGATGCTATCAAAGATATGGCTGACCGGGTGGTGAAGCTCCGTGACGGCATGATCCGTAAAAATTATTTGAATGAACATAAGATTCCGGCAGCAGAGTTGGACTGGTAAGGAGGCATATGGTCAACTACCCATCACCTAAAGGTAATGGGCTTGTAACTGCCCAGTCGTAGTAACGGCTTACGCCTCCGACCTTTTATCCCCAATAGGTATTGCTACCTTGTAACTGTATCAGGTACTAAACTTCCCATGCTATACAGCAAACATTCTTTTACGGGTAAGATTTTACGCAATACGCGAGTTTTGTATTGCAACCTCATATCTTGTCAATGCACAAAAGAGTGTCTTTGATGAGCAGCACATCTAACGGTTTTCTCTTTAAAAACTGCTACGGTTATTGTAGCATATTGGATAATAATTTACAAGGCTCCTCCCACCGCCTAAAGGCAGTGGGTTTTTGCCTATGACAAAGGAAAGGAGTTATTTATGAAAAATCCTTTACGCAAACGTCTGCCCAGAGAACTGAAGGGGGAACTGGGAAAATATCTGGTGGTCTTTATTTTGATGGTATTGACCATAGGAATGGTTTCCGGATTTCTGGTGGCTGACGGAAGTATGATTGTTGCTTATAATGATGGATTTGACAAATACAATATAGAAAACGGAAATTTCCGTACCAATCAGCAGATATATAAAAGCCAGAAAGAAGAAATCCAGAATCTGGGAATAAAGCTGTATGAAAATTTCTATATTGAAGAACTTCTGGATAATGGAAGTACCATGCGCTTTTTCAAAAACAGGACAGAAATCAATGGAGTATGTCTGATGCAGGGAGAATTTCCCAAAGCAACAGGGGAAATTGCAATTGACCGTATGTATGCAGACAATAATGAACTGAAGGTGGGAGACACCTTGAAGAGCCAGAGCGGTAAGCAGACCTGGAAGATTACAGGGCTTGTGGCTCTGTCTGATTACAGCTGTCTTTTTCAGAATAATAATGATTCCATGTTTGATTCTGTGAAATTCGGAGTTTCTGTGGTAACACCGGAGGAGTTTGATACCCTGGATCAGGATAAGCTCCAGTACAATTATTCCTGGATCTATGACAAACAGCCCAAAACAGAAAAAGAGGAAAAGGACGTTTCAGAAGAACTGATGGAAAATATAGGGGAAATCGTTACCCTGGAAGCTTTTGTACCCAGATATCTGAATCAGGCCATCACCTTTACCGGAGATGATATGGGAAGTGACAAGGCTATGATGATTATATTGTTATACATTGTAATTGTCATTATGGCTTTCGTATTCGGAATTACCATCAGTAATACGATTCGCAGGGAATCAGGGGTGATCGGCACACTCAGAGCTTCCGGCTATACCAGGAGAGAACTGATCCGGCACTATATGGCACTGCCTGTCCTTGTTACACTGGTGGGAGCCCTGGTGGGAAATATTCTGGGATATACAGTATTTAAAAATGTATGTGCAGGAATGTATTATGGCAGCTATAGCCTGCCTACCTATGTGACCGTATGGAGCGCAGAAGCTTTTCTGCTTACAACAGTAGTTCCGGTGATCATTATGCTGGTGGTGAATTATGGAGTTCTCCGACACAAATTGCGTCTTTCCCCGCTGAAATTCCTGCGCAGGGATCTTTCAGGCAGAAAGAAGAAAAAAGCAATTTATTTAAGCCCTGTTATAAAAATCTTTTCCAGATTTCGCCTTCGTGTGATCTTTCAGAATATGAGCAATTATCTGGTACTGTTTATCGGGATTATCTTTGCCAACCTGCTGTTGATGTTTGGATTACTCCTTCCTTCGGCCTTATCTCATTATCAGGTGGAAATCCAGAATAATATGCTGGCAAAATATCAGTATATGCTTCAGGTTCCGGTAAGTGCAGCCAGTGGAAACAAATTTGACAGTCTGTTTTCTATACTGGAATTCTATATGTCTGCGGAAACAAAGAATGAAGATGCAGAAGAGTTTTCAGCATATTCTTTAAATACTCTTCCCGGAAAGTATAAGAGCGAGGAGGTTCTTTTGTATGGAATCGAGCCGGACAGCAGATATGTAAAGGCTGATCTTGATAAAGGAATCTATATTTCCAGTGCTTATGCGGACAAATATGGGATTCATCCCGGAGATACCATTACCCTGAAGGAAAAGTATGAAAAGGAACAGTATTCTTTTAAGGTAACAGGAATTTATGATTATACGGCAGGCCTGTGTGTATTTATGACCAGAACTCAGCTGAACGAAACCTTTGATCTGGGAGAAGATTATTACAGCGGCTATTTTTCTGATACCAGGATTACAGATATCAAAGACAAATATATTGGGTCAGTGGTGGACCTGGATGCACTGACCAAGATTTCCAGACAGCTGGATGTATCTATGGGAAGTATGATGGGAATGGTAAATGGATTTGCTATTGTGATCTATATGGTACTGATCTATCTTCTTTCCAAGATCATTATCGAAAAAAATGCCCAGTCTATCTCAATGGTAAAAATCCTGGGCTATACAAATGGCGAGATCAGCAGGCTGTACATTCTGTCTACTTCAATGGTAGTAGTGCTCTGTCTGCTTGTCAGTCTTCCAATAGAAACGGCGGTTATGAAGGTTCTGTTCAGGGAGATGATGCTGTCAAGCATTTCCGGCTGGATTACGCTCTGGATCGACCCGATGATCTATGTGCAGATGTTTGCAGCAGGAATCATTACATACGGAATCGTGGCCTTGCTGGAATTTCGGAGAGTGAAGAAGGTTCCTATGGATGAAGCCTTAAAAAATGTTGAGTAGGACAAAATTTGATAAAAATTTGACATTGTCTGGAATTTGTGGTACGGTTACACAGGAAACTGTTAGAGCGACACGCTCTAGACCAATCAGTTGGAATAGGAGATTATTATGAGAAAAAGAACAACTTCAAGAGCAAAGGAAACTATTAAAGAAGCAACAACAAAGGCTGCAGAAGCAGTCAAAGAGACAGTTGAGAAAACAACTGTAAAGGCTTCAGAAGTAATTGAAGAAGCAAAAGACGCTGCAGCTGATATTGCGAAGGCTCCGGTTGTAGAAGAAGCAAAAGAAACTGTAAAGAAAGCAGTAAAAGAAGTGGCTAAAAATATCGACATCAAAAAATTCGCAGAAACAACTATCGAATTACCTGGTTTCGCAGTTACAATGAGCTCCATCGAGGAAGCAATCAAAAAAGACATCAAAGACAAAGGCATCGAAGGAAAAGAAATCAGCGTTTATGTAAATGTTGAGCAGAAAGCCGCTTACTACACAGTAGACGGACAGGGCTCTGACGATTACAGAATCGACCTGAATACATTATAATCTGTAAGCATTTTTTATAAACCGAAAATGGATGTCTGCAGGGATCCGGAAAGAAAATCTGCAGACATAAAAACAGCAGGAATGTTCAGAAAATGAGCAGACCTGCTGTTTTTACGTACTATTGTTTGTTTGGGATAATAAGTGGGAATCCTCCGCAGGGGACTTACTTGATTCGGTTAAAATGATATCTCAGGAAGCTTTCTGCTCAAACAGATCCTCCCTTGTAATATTCTGTGCCCATTTCCCCTGGCGGTAATGATGGAATACCCATGGCCATTTCACAAACTCATCTGTACATAGCAGGAAGTAGACCCACAATACCGGAAGCTTCAGGACAAAGGCCGCAAAAAATCCCAAAGGTACCGCATATACCCACATATCAATGGTATCGCAGATCAGCCCGAACTTCGTGTCACCTCCTGCGCGGAATACACCGGCGATCAGGGCTGTGTTTACAGCAGAACCCATAATATAATAGGTATTGATAAGCAGCATATACTTCAGATAATGCATTGCGCCGTCACTTAAGGATGCAAATCTCAGAACCAGAGGAGTGATGGCAAATACGATCACACCGCCAATGGCACCGGCTATAATGGTCATCTTCAGCATTCTGGAGGCATACACCTTCGATTTCTCCAGATCCCCTTTTCCCATAACATTTCCAAGAAGAATCGTTCCCGCACTGGCAATTGCAAAGCAGAACACAGAACCGATATTGCGGACAACCGTAACCAGAGAGTTGGCTGCGACGGCATCTGTTCCGAGGTGTCCCAGGATTACAGAGTACATGGAGAAAGCAACACTCCAGGAAACGTCATTTCCAAGAGCGGGAAGTGACAGCCGGACGAAGTCGCCAAACAGCACCTTACTGCGGATAAACATAAAGGTCAGGTTCAATTTAACATCTTTGCTCAGGAAAGAAACGATCACGCATGCTGCCAGTTCGATCAGTCTGGAAGCAGCAGTTGCAATGGCAACACCTGTAGCCCCCAGCTTCGGTGCGCCGAAAAGCCCGAAGATAAAAGTGGCATTCAGGATAATATTCAGTATAAAAGCCAGCATATTCAATGCCATACTGATCGTTACGCGTCCGATGCTGCGCAAAATCGCCAGATAAACCTCTGTAATTCCCCAGCAGAGATATGTAATTCCCATAATCCTCAGATAAGAGGAACCGATAGAGATCAGTTCCTGATCAGAAGTAAAAATCTTCATCATAAGCTGAGGAGCGGTAAATGCGATCAGTGCTACGATTCCCGAGATTATGATAGAAAAGCGGAGGGCAATTCCCTCGATCGCATGAATAGCCTGCATATTATTTTTTCCGAAATACTGCGCACACAGAAGAGATGCGCCTGTACCAAGTCCATAATATACCATAAACAGGATATTGGAGTAATTGGCAGCCAGAGACACCGCAGAAATCGCAGACTGTCCCACATAATTAAGCATAATTACATCTGCGGAGTTAACCGCTGCACTGAGCAGATTCTGGATAATGATCGGAATCGTCAGTTTAAGCATCTGCCGGTAAAAATTATCCTTACCGGCCGATAATGTGTTTATCATATTTACCCCCTGTAATAAGTATTTGCCTAGATCAGGCAGTTTTATTAAGTCTGTTTTTCAGC
>ENA-OQCW01000453-OQCW01000453.1-human-gut-metagenome-genome-assembly--contig:-NODE-453-length-24630-cov-7.332939_pt1 | contig 24630 bp, 21 predicted proteins | sample MGYA00242767_ERZ504593 | MGnify/ENA primary metagenome ERZ504593 (study PRJEB26092, sample SAMD00036307) | human gut metagenome | host: Homo sapiens | study: EMG produced TPA metagenomics assembly of... | reverse complement strand
TTTGTCTGTCAATGATAATCAATGAGAAAATATCACTATTGTTAGATAAAAGATGTTAGAGAGGAAATAGTAAAACGTGGATTACAAAATGCTCAACGTTTTACATGGGAGAAAAACAATAAACAAATATATGATATTTATCAGGAGGCTTTTAGATCTAAATTATAATGAAAATTTCTCTTATAACTGTTACCTACAACAGTAGCAGGACTCTTCGTGATACAATAGTTTCTGTGTTAGCACAAACCTATCAAGATATTGAGTATATCATAATAGATGGACTCTCGGAAGATAATACAATAGAGATCATAAAAGAATATGAACCACAGATTTGAAGGGCGTATTAGATGGGTTAGTGAAAAAGACACCGGACTTTATGATGCTATGAATAAAGGTTTTAGAATGGCTACAGGAGAAATTATTGGAATAATCAATTCTGATGATTTAATAGCAGAGACGACTGCTATAGAAAAAATTGTAAGGTGTTTTGAAGCTAATAGCTCTGTTGATGCTGTTTATGCGGATTTATATTATGTTGCTCAAAGTGATACATCTAAAATCGTTCGATACTGGAAATCGGGTAAACAACGTCCTTTTGCTAAAGGATGGCATCCTGCTCATCCTACTTTTTATGTCAAGAAAGTGGTATATGAAAAAAGTGGATTGTTTGATTTAGGTTTTAAGTTTGCTGCCGATTTTGAATTGATGCTTCGTTTGATTGAGAAAGAGCATATAAAATTGTATTATCTACCTGAAGCATTAGTAAGAATGAGATTGGGGGGTACTACTAGTAAGAGTCTTTCTAATATAATAAAAGGTAATATTGAGTGTGTAGAAGCTTTTAGAAAAAACAGAATAAGGGTAAGTTGCTTATATCCTTTATTTCGCTTATTTCCTAAAATTAAACAATATTTCCAGTAAATAGATAAGTACTTGATAGCTTCTTTGTCTCCCTTAGCTTTAACTCATGCCTGTGAACTTCTTTTTGAACTTAAGAACCTCCACTTAAATATTATAATTATATGACAAACGATGAATTATTATTAGGAACGATTAGGTCTTTACGGTTTTTGCTCATGGCTGGAATCGTATTTATTCACTTGAAAATAAAAGTGGTATAAAATAAAATGTTGAGATGTAATAAACACGTGAGTGTTTCGTCTGTGAGATGAAAAAAATGTAGGTCCCTAGCTTCATGCTGTAAAGGCATGATTCTCCTACATTGTGGATTGGAAATCGTATGACGGTACATTTCTGATCTACACCCTGACATCGGAGGTTAAAGCCGATGTGAATTTCCCACTATATCAACTGTCTGTGAAGATCGTTGATATTTAAAATGAATCACAAACTATAATTATAAAAGAATATGTAGGTCCCTAGATTCATGATAAACTCATGAAATCCCTGCATTTTGCAGGTTAGAAATCGTACAGCGGTATATTTCTAACTTAGCCCTCATATTGGTTTAAAAACTGATATGTATCTATATGTGAAATATACCAACTGTCTGTGAGGATCGTTGGTATATTATTTTTTAGATGGTTAAAGAATACAAAAAAAGAGCAAACTCGCATGATTTCTAAATCTTTCCAGAATCTGTATCGTTATTTGCTGTATGAAACGAAAGTATAGTATTAACGCTAAAAGAATAACGATTATGAAGAAAATTCTATCTTTACTTGTGTTGGCTATTGTAGCCGTACAGTTTTCATTTGCAAAAGATGTAATTACCAAAGACATGAATCAGTTACCGCTTCCGGCACGTAATTTTATTAATGGTAATTTTGCAAAACCACAGATTGCTCATATCAAGATTGATAAAGATATGATGGAGTCTACCAAGTATGAAGTGGTATTGATGGATGGTACGGAAATTGATTTTGACAGTAAGGGCAACTGGGAAGAGGTAAGTGCAAAGAAAGGACAGGTTGTTCCTGTTAGTATTATTCCGGGATTTGCTGTCAATTATTTGAAGTCTCATAATTTTGTGAACGAAGGAGTGACCAAAGTCGAACGTGATCGCAAAGGATATGAAATAGAATTGTCTACCGGACTTTCTTTCAAATTTGATAAGAAGGGAAAGTTTATCAAGGCTGATGATTAACTAAAGATTTGTGATAAATAGACCTAAACAAGAAGATAGCTATGTGGAGATTTAAGTTTAGCGCTTGGGCAGTGGTATTGATGATGACTGCTCTTTCGTTTGGCGCATGTGATAATGACGATGATGATGATACTTTTGTTCCGCCCAGTAATATTACAGAAGCTTTAAAGCAGGTATATCCGGCTGCCCAGAATGTAGAATGGGAGATGAAAGGTGCCTATTATGTAGCTGACTGTTGGGTTAGTAATGACGAACTGGAGGTTTGGTTTGATACCAATGCCAATTGGGTGATGACAGAAAATGAACTGAATAGCATAGACCAGCTGGTACCGGCTGTTTATACGGCTTTCATGGATTCCAAGTATAATGCATGGGTAGTGACGGATGTGTATGTGTTGACTTTCCCACAAAATCCGATGGAATCTGTGATTCAGGTGAAGCAAGGTAGCCAACGCTATGCGCTTTATTTCTTACAGGAAGGCGGATTGCTACATGAAAAAGATATTAGCAATGGAGACGATACAAATTGGCCGCCGACTGAATAGTTTTTAATCATAAAAATCAAAATGGGCTATTTCTATAAAAGGAATAGCCCGTTGTTTTTTATAATTACATTTGTTTATAATCCTTGGCTAATCCTCCTTCACTTGTTTCTTTGTAAAGTGATGGAAGGTCGTGTCCGGTTTGTTTCATTACTTGTACTACTTTGTCGAAAGAGACACGGTGCATACCATCGGTGAAAGCTGAATAAAGATTAGCATCCAGCGCACGTGCAGCGGCGTATGCATTTCGTTCGATGCAGGGAATTTGTACCAATCCGCATACCGGGTCGCAAGTCATTCCCAGATGGTGTTCCAAACCCATTTCTGCTGCATACTCAATTTGTGCAGGACTGCCTCCGAACAATTGATTGGCGGCAGCCGAAGCCATTGCGCAGGCAACACCGACTTCTCCCTGACAACCTACTTCTGCTCCGGAAATGGATGCGTTGAATTTGACTATGTTACCAAACAAACCGGCAGTGGCTAACGCACGTAAAATGCGCATATCACTAAAGTCACGGCTTTTTTGAAGATGATAAAGCACGGCAGGCATAACTCCGCAGGAACCACAGGTAGGTGCGGTTACTATTTTTCCACCGGAAGCATTTTCTTCACTTACCGCCAAAGCATAAGAGAAGACGAGTCCTCTGGATTGGAGGGATTGTTTATATCCGGTGGCACGTATATAATAGGTGGAGGCTTTTCGTCTAAGATTTAGTGGACCGGGCAGTACGCCTTCCGCTTCCAGTCCACGGTGAATGGCATCTTTCATGGTGGCCCATACTTCAGCCAGATAGTCCCATATATCTTCTTCCTCACATTCCTTTACGTATTCCCAATAACTTTTTCCGGTATCTTCACACCATTGGAGTATTTCGGTCATGTTTTCCATACCGTATACATCAGGGCTTTCAATGGTTGGATTATCATTGTTTTCTGCTAGTGCACCGCCTCCGATACTATAAACAGTCCAGTTTTCCTGCACTTTATCATTACTGTCCAGAGCTGCAAATGTCATTCCGTTGGGATGGAACGGTAGAAAGACTTTGGGTTGCCATACAATTTCTACCGGGGCGGTGGGTTGCAAGGTATCTATAATGGCTACATCCGTCATGTGTCCTTTGCCTGTAGCAGCTAAACTGCCGTAAAGGGTTACTTTAAAAGATGCAGCATCCGGATGACGTTCCAGAAACATTTCGGCAGCTTTGCGCGGTCCCATTGTGTGACTACTGGAAGGTCCTGTACCTATTCTATATAGCTCTTTAATTGATTTCATGACTAATGATGTGTTTTTGTTAATACCATTTCTTTTTTCTGAAGTACAAATATACAATAATACCGATAATTGCCATTATAATCCAGGCAAATAAATACCCGTACTGCCATTCCAGTTCCGGCATCCATTTGTAATTCATTCCCCATACTCCAACCAGAAATGTCAAAGGGATGAAAATAGTGGATACGATGGTCAGTCTCTTCATGATATCGTTCATTCGTAAGTCATTGTTGGAGATGTATAGATCGACTAATGAAGAAAGGGTTTCCCGGCAGATTTCGATGGTTTGTAATACAAATTGCAAGTGGTCGTTTACATCATTAAAAAAGGCGCGGTTCACTTTATGGATGAGCAGGTTTTCTGCTCGCAATAGCTTTATATATTGTTCTTTTAAGGGGAGGATTGCTTTTTTCATTAGCATATATTGGCGTCGTAATGCCTGAATCTGGATACCGATGTCGTCTCCGCTGGTGATGGTTAGTAATTCTTCTTCCAAATCTTCGAGTGCGTCATCGATGGAAGAGATGGTTGAAATGTAGTTTCCCATCACGCTGTTGAGCAGTACGCTAAGTAGATAATCTGTTTGACGGCTGCGTATCTTCAGAACATCATTACGCAAGGCAGAACTGACATCATCAAAGAAATCAGTTTCTTTTTCGAGGAAAGTCAGTACATAATTATTTCCTATGATAAGGCAGACTTGCTGTTGGAGCAGTTCGTCCAGTTCATTTTCTTCTTTATGTTCGTTCGGATAGAATATCTTTAAGATCAGGACAATGTATTTATCATGTTCTTCTATCTTAGTCGGATGATTCGCATTCAATATATCTTGTAAGACAAGGAAGTCTATTTCGAAATGGCTGCAAATTTCCCGGATAGTTTCTGTGTTTTTCATTCCGTGTATCTGTAGCCAGTTGATTTGATCGTTGTTCAGCGTACCTTTGATGGCTTGAAAAGTATCACTAGAACTTTCCTGCATCTCGGTAGCATTGTAAGTACAAAGATGTAAATGGGTAGGAGTAAGACTTTCTCCTGTGTAAATAAGCTTTTCGCTTAACAGATTATTTTTCATGCTTTATTCTCGTTTTAGAAAACCACTGTAACAAAGGTAGTGGTTTTCTAAATGAGAACAAGTTCTTTGAACGTTTTGTTTACATGTTAGTCAAAATCGACTACTGTGATTCCGGCACCGCCAAACTGTACATGTTCGTCGGAATAGTGGCTGACTCCCGGTACGATAGCTAGATATTGGCGGATAAGTGTACGAAGTATTCCCGTTCCTGTGCCGTGAAGGATACGTACACGGTCCATACCGACTAATATGGCGTCATCGATAAAATAGGTGACTGCTTGCAGAGCTTCGTCTCCACGCATTCCACGTACATCAATGTCCTGTTTGAAGCTAAGCTTCTTTTCGTACATCTGATCGTGTGTCTGGCTGCTGACAAAGGTGCTTTTGGCGATTCCTTCCGTCTTGGGCGTATGATTGGTACGTTCCAGACGGTCTATTTTTACGGTCGTTTTTATGCTTCCAAAAGCAACAGTCGCATTTTTACCACTGATTTCCATCACTTGGCCGATGCTTGTCTGTCCTTTGATTTTTACATTTTCTCCTACTGCAATCGGCACTATTTTAGGGGCACTTGATGGAGAAGAGACTGCAGCTTTCGGTTCGCTCTTCTTGTTTTTCTTCCGTTCTTGCTTCTCCTTTAGTTTCTCCATTTTTTTTGCAATCTTCTCTTCATGCTCTTTAGATGCCAGTGCATCCAGAGAAGTACGGAAGTTTGTTAGTTCCTGACGTGCCTGACGTGTCTTTTCCTTTTCGGCTTGCGCTTCCTTTATTGTACGAATCGTATTTTCAATGCGGGCATTGGATTCCTGAAGCATGCGTTCCGCTTCTTCTTTTGCTTGCCGGATAATCTCTTTCCGGGATTTTTGCAATTCTTCCATTTCTGTCTGGTAACGGGCAATGGTTTCTTCCATGTGCTTTTCCCGTTGACGGATGGTTTGACGTTTTCCTTCCCAGTAACGCTTGTCACGCACAATGTCCTGAAGGTATTTGTCTGCATTGATATATTCGCTTCCTACGATTTCCGAAGCATCTGCGATGACATCTTCCGGTAGTCCGATTTTTCGTGCAATTTCTACGGCAAACGAACTTCCCGGATTTCCGATTTGTAATTGGAAAAGTGCTTGCATGAGATGACGGTCGTAAAGCATGGCTCCGTTCACTACTCCTTCATGATCTTCAGCAAAATGTTTCAGATTCTGGTAGTGGGTGGTGATGACTCCGAATGTTCCTTTCTGGTTGAAACGTTTCAGTACGGCTTCGGCAATAGCACCTCCGATTTGCGGCTCCGTACCTCCACCGAACTCGTCAATCAGGATGAGGCTCCGTTCGTTACAGCTCTTCATCATGATTTTCATATTGGTCAAGTGAGAAGAGTAGGTACTCAAATCATCTTCAATAGATTGCTCATCACCAATATCGATAAAGATGCTGCTGAATATACCGGCATGACTACGTTCGTGCAAGGGAATCAGCATACCGCATTGCAGCATATATTGCAGCAAACCGACTGTTTTCAAACAGACGGACTTACCTCCGGCATTCGGTCCGGATATAATAAGGATACGTTGTTTTTGATCGAGCTCTATATCCAGTGGTACGACTTTCTTTCCATGTTTGGCTAATGAAAGTTGTAATAAAGGATGCACGGCCATCGTCCAATCCAGTAGTTGCTCATTCTCTACGGCGGGTTTCAGGCTATTGGTCTGTATGGCGAAGTAGCTTTTTGCACGGATAAAATCTATCTCTGCCAGAAATTCGTATGATTGAAGAATTTCCGGAATAGATGGACGAAGGATATTCGAGAACTCGGTAAGGATGCGAATGATCTCACGTCGTTCATCACCTTCGAGTTCGCGGATGCGGTTGTTGGCTTCTACCACTTCCGCTGGTTCTATAAACACAGTTTTTCCACTGGCGGATTCATCGTGTACGATACCTTTGATTTTTCGCTTGAGTCCGGGGGCAACTGGAATCACCAGACGTCCGTCACGCATGGTGGGAGCTACATCTTTGTCCACGTATCCTTCGGACTGCGCACTACGCAGGATGCTGTTTAATGAACGGGAAATATTTCCCATCGTACTGGCAAGTTCGCGACGTATGCGGGCTAATTCGGTAGAGGCATTATCCTTGATTTTTCCATATTTGTTAAGAATGCCGTCTATTTTTCCTATCAGTTGCGGGAACACGGCAATATCTCCTGCCAGTCGTTGCAGGCTGGGGTAGGGGGTATTGTTTCCTTCTTCATCTTCATTCCGATGCAGAAAGCGTACAATGTCACGGATGGTTTCTAATGAACGGCGTAGATCAAATAATTCTTGTTCGTCCAAATACATTCCTTCTATTCGCACACGTTTTAGCGAAGGACGGACATCAAAGAAAAATTGATCGGGAAATCCGTCCTCTTCCTGGATGATGCGGACAAACTCTGTTACTTGGTTTAATTTCTCCTCAACCTCTTCATGTTGCTCGGAAAAGTTCATGTCTGTAACTCTTTCTTCACCTAAAGTACTGAGGCACTTATCTTTTAGTAACTGTCTTATCTGGTCGAATCCTATCTTTTGCTCAAAGTTTTGAGGGTATATCATATTTCTGTTCTTACTAATGAACTGCAAAAATACGATTAATTCGCGAAAAAAATATCAGAATGTTTGCAGATTTAAAAATGATTCGTACCTTTGCACCGCTTTCAACGGAAAGCACTTCTGATAAAGGAGTTTTGGAGAGGTGGCAGAGTGGTCGATTGCGGCGGTCTTGAAAACCGTTGTACTGCGAGGTACCCGGGGTTCGAATCCCTGTCTCTCCGCTGAAATTATAATCCCTTGTAAATCAATGATTTACAAGGGGTTTTTTAGTTCTTCAAATCTCCCGAACCTATTTATTAATGTGCTGTATTGTGTTGGTAATTAGTGTTTTATGATATTTTTTATTTGTTACTTGTTCTAATTTGGCATTAAAAATAGATGTTGAGGGTGGCTAAATCGTGTCCCAAAATTGAACTGAGAAATATCCACGATTTAATATCTATCTTTCACATAATGAGTTAATTGTCCTCTCTTTTCTCAAAAAGATACTTTTTTGCTTTATTGTATAATTGTTTTTGCTCTCCTTTGGAAATTGTTTAATTTAAAGCCTATCATTATGAGACAAACATTTTCCTTATTATTCTTTTTGAAGAAAAGACAGAATCACATGGAGGGCCTACATCCGATTATGGTTCGTATCACTATCAATGGTGAAAGTACAGAGGTTAGTACTGGTCAGAAATCATTAATAGCTAATTGGAATATCCGATTACATCAGTGTGTAGGGAGTAGTGCAAAACAAACAAACTTATTTTTGAAAAGTATTAGGTTCAGGTTAAATCAAATTTATTATCAACAGACTTTATATGGCCAAATGACTACTTCTAAAAAGGTTAGAGATACTTTTACTGGAGCAGATAAAAAATGCATTATTTACTATCGCTATTTGAATTGCATAATGAGAGTATAAAGAAGCAGGTTGGTATAAGTAAGTCCGCTACGACTTATCGAAAATATGAGACTACGCGTAAACATCTACAGGGCTATCTTCGAACTAAATGCTTAGAAGATATAATTCTGGAAAATATTAATCATGCATTTATTTGTGGATTTGAGGTTTACTTACGTGTTACGGCGCATTGTGCGCATAATACAACTGCTAAATTTTTACAGTTTTTCAAACGAATAATTATTCTTGCTCTAAATAATGGTTATATAATAAAGAATCCATTCTCAGAGTATCAGATCAAACTGCAAAAGGTGGATAGAGGATATTTAACAAAAGAAGAACTTCAAAGAATCATAGAGAAGAATTTTGATATTAAGAGGTTAGTGTTAATCAGGGATCTTTTTGTATTTTCATCATTCACAGGCTTATCTTATATAGATATAAAGAATTTATCTAAAGATCATTTGTATATCGCTCACGACGGAAATTTATGGTTGCGCATGAACCGTAATAAAAGTGGTGAAACAACAAATGTACGTCTATTCGACATTCCTAAAAGTTTAATTTCAAAATATGATAATCCTAATTCGACTTATTTGTTTCCGGTTCCGAGTAACCAAAAAGTAAATGCTTATTTAAAAGAGATTGCTGATGTATGTGGTATTCATAAAAATCTAACCTTTCATGTTGCTCGGCATACGATGGCAACGACTGTTTGCTTGGTAAACGGTGTGCCTATTGAGAGCCTGTCTAAGGTTTTAGGACACACTAATATAAAAACTACTCAACTGTATGCCAAGATTACAGATGAAAAATTGAGTAATGATTTGGCCATATTGAAAGCAAAAATTGATTAGACTTTTAGATCTTAAGCTTCATCCATGAAAAATAGATGAAGCTTAAGAAAATTTGATTCGGTATAGAGCTCATTTGTAGGTAAACTGTTGCGACATAGAATATTGCATAGTTATATCTTTAAACTTGTTTGTAAGTATAACTCCATACCTGGAACATCGTCATACATTGAGCTTAATTTATTGCGTAGTCCAAACATTCTCCTTTCAGCTGTATCTACCAATTGGTTAAAAGTAGTTACATATATACATCCTTCATTGTTATCACCAACATGAGATTTGCGTTGTAAATTATCAGATATAGAAGCTCCTACTACAAAGGCGTTAAATGACGGTGCTTTAATTCCCAATGCCATTAAATCCTCTATATAATTTTGAGCTTGATTTCTTTCGTTTCTTTTAATTTCAAATCCTCCTCGTTTGAGTTCTATTATAAGGACTTTGCTTATTACAATAAGATTTGTTTCTTTTGAGAAATCTTCTGTTCCTGTGATTGAAACGGTAGAATCATCTGATAAAATGACTAAATCAGGACGTTTTTTCAGATTCACTCCATGATTATCTTTAATTTTCTCTTTAAATAATAATTTTACAACGGTTTGTAACTGCCTGTTGGATGTATATTCAGCAGTGTCATATTCTGGTCCAAATAACCATCTTGATTCAGTTACAAGAGGATGGAGAACTTTTAGCTCATCGACACTTTTATCTTGAGATAATTTTCTGACTGCTTCAATAACAGATATTCGTCTATCTATCTCGCTTAAGACCGTCAAGGCATCTTTCACAGACCATTTCTCTAGTAGTTTATTTAGTCCAGCAATATCATCATCATTAAGTTTAGAGAGCTTTGCTAGTAACTCCTGCCCATTTTTTGAAGATTCAAGATTTACAATAGCTTCTACGGCTATACTTATAGACTCTTTATTAGCTGTAGGTGAATTTATAGCAATACTTTCGATAACTTCATCAACTTCATATAATGCAAGGGGAGAGGCTCCTTTTAGTTTTGTTTTTAATTCAGATTTGATAATGTTCTTTGTATCTTCAATGTTAGTTCGAGCAACCTCTTCAAACATCTTATTCACGTATTCTTTTACTTTTTCGTAAAGATTATCAGTTTGTGGGGTGTTTTTAAAACCACTCCAATCTTCTTTTACTATCTCTTCAAGTTCTTCACTTTGGATAACAACATTATATCTCCGAGCCATTATAGTTCGACCATCAACGTAGAAAATTGTTCCAAGTACCCAAGATGGAATAGCAACAAGACGTCCTCTTTGCCAAAATGCAATACCTTGATAAATTGATTTTCTTGATGTTTTTTTGTATCAATAAAGTTTGCAGTAATTTTTATTCCATCTTTTGTCACAAGCTCCTCTTTGTTGAGCAATCCCTCTAGCTTATCCAAAGGTAGTATTTGCTTATTAATTTCTATGATGAATTCTGGATCATGTAGAAATCGTGAGGATATTATTTCTCGTACTTTTTCTAAGGACGGAAGATTCTTTGTAACAATAACTTCTAGGCGTGTTCCATGTCCTGGCATTTTTACTATTTTTTCATCTGTAACAGCAATTGCTTCTCCTTCAATCTTTGTTGATATTGTAAGTGTTATTTGTTGTCCGGCTTTGGTTGTCTTTACAATATATTCATCATTGAAACATAAAAGACCATGGCGCCCAACTCCATTTCTTCCATATGCCATGCGGTTTGCTCTTATACCTTGTGGGAAAGTGACATGTTTACCCTGGTGTATGAGGCGGTTATATCTAAGTTTCAGCCAACGCTCATAAAATTCGTCTTTTGTGAGCCCTGTACCATTATCTTCAATAATTAATTTATCTCCTTTTTTGTCTGGAATAAATATATTAACCCGAGTAGCTCCTGCATCCCAAGCATTTGCAACAAGCTCTGTCAAAGCAATATCTGGCTGCGATACAATGCTATTGTTCAAAGATCTTACTAAGTAATTTTCTTCAAATAAAGAACCACATATATATTTTTGTTTCAACATAAGATATTTAAATTTAGTTTCAGGGTATATCAATCTGTTTATTTTGTAAAGTTACCGTAAATCTCAATATCTTCAAAGTAAAATCGTAACGAACTAAAAGATATCATTCATCTTCTCCTTGATTTTCCCTTTGTCGGAGATTGTGTAGTAATGTCAATAGATGGTTTGTGGTGAATTACCTGCAATTTCTGTGACTTGGAGCGGATGAAAACCTTCGTCAATCATTTTGGAGATATAGCTGCTACGAGTAGTGTCCATGTTACTCGTGATTTGATACCGCAATGGTCGCAAATCTTCTGTAATGTTTCGTTGACTTTGACATTTATCCGTTTCACTCGACCATAAAGTTAGGATTGAGTAGGATTACGTCGTTTGATGGTTGGAAAGACGTAATTCATATAGGCTTCGGACTGATGGCGTTCGATTATTTCTGCTGCTTTGTCGATGATGATAAGCATAGTTCGGTCAAAGATTCTATCTGTTGCATCACTTCCAGGGAAACTTCTTTGGGAGTAGTAATGCGATGCTTCAATTTCTCCTTGAATGAACTGAAAGCATTAAGATTTTCCATGAGAAACTTCCGTCCCAAATCATGTGAATAAATGTTTGTTTCGTTCTTACTGAGAAATGGCTTTACATGTAATTTCCATCTTACAGTATGGACACTAATGCAACTCTGAGAATATCCGGATTCTTTCATTTTCTCTGAACAATTGACAATCAAATCGTCAATAGTGTAGTCATATACATCCATAATCTTACATTTTAAAATTATACCATATATAAATATAACCAACAACTGCTCAGATTATATATCAGCGAAACAGTATTATCAAAATAGCCATTGCCACTTAATGCTATTGTTCTATTATTCAGATAAGTATCAGAATTTTATGGCTTATACTTTGGATAATATTTTTAAGAGGGATATCTGATTTGTATAGTTTTAGCTATATTGATAAATGGTATAACCGATTTAAGTATTAAAAAATACTAACTGAATTAATATTTAAAAGAGTTAACTTAAAAATAATCATATTCCTATATTGAATTTGAATTGATAATTGTAATTTTGTAGAATAAATGAAAAGAACAATCTATGTTTGAGAACTTTAAGAAAATAAAGATAAAAGGTGGCTACTTTGACGAAGAGACGGAACTGGAATTCTTCAAAGGAGATGTACCATTGAGTGTCGTTTATGGACGCAATGGTAGCGGAAAGAGTACGATAGCACGCTGCTTGAAACAGTTGTCAGAGAGCGAAGAAGAACGGATTGAACGTGAGGAGAATGTGGCACGAGGTGAGGAAACAGACTACATTGTGAACAGCGAGGCTCCTATAGCAGATGAGCATAAATCTAGTGTATTCGTGTTTGACGAGGATTTTCTACGGAATAACGTAAGGGTGGAGAATGACGGATTGAATGCAATAGTGATGCTAGGTGAACAAGTAGAACTGGACGAAAAGATAAATGCGAAAAACGAAGAACTAAGCAGGAAAGCAGAAGAATTCAATCAGCAAGAAGAACTAGTAAAGAGGTACAGCAATATCGGAGAGAATATATCGCCACGGTTTTATTGGAATCAGATAAGAGAAGGGTTGCGTGAGGAAGGTGGATGGGCGGACATAGACCGCGACTTGAAAGGGAATACACTGAAAAGCCGTATCACGGATGATCTGGTGAATATACTTATGAAAATGGAAGAGCCAGCAGAGACCTACGAACAACTGCGGGAACGAGTGAAAGCTGATATGTGGTTATACTTGGAATCGGAGGACTCGCAAGTAATAGAGTGGACTATAGGCAAATTGATGCTGCCAGAGAATTTGAAAGACCTGACTGTACTATTAGAAAGCCCTTTGGATTCGCCACAATTGACAGAGAGAGAACAGCGACTGATGGAACTATTAACGAAAACAAGTCAGGAGCCACAACACTTTGAACAGTACCATACCCTGCATATGCTAGAAGAAGGTTGGACATTCTGCCCACTGTGTTTAAGAGAAATCACAGAAAAAGACAGGTCTTCCATAGCTGAGGTATTAACTCATCTTTTAAATAAAGAAGCGGAAGAGTTTAATATAAGGCTAAATGATGTATATGAGCAGTTTACGGAAATAAAAACAGATATGCCTGAATTCCCTGGTAATTTGAATAAAACGGAACTACATGCCGCCGTCACTGTCAAAGAGGAATTGAACAAGGTGTTGACTACCGTACGAGAGAAGATAGAGCAACGAAAGCGCAACATTTATAAACCCTTGAAAACACCATTTACAGATAAGATGGACGAAGCATATAGTAACGTCCGCACGGCATGGAAGACGGTACTAGAACGCGTACTAAAATGCGTGGAGACCTTTAATGAGACGGTCAATAAGCGGAGTAAGTTGTTTGAAAGGGTGCGCCACGAGAATAATATGTTGGCTCGAAAACAATTGGCGTCTGCGCTAATGGGTTACAAAATGGCATTGACTAACGAGGATAAAGATAAAAGGAAACTTCAAGTATTAAAAGAACAAAAGAATGAGTTAGTTGCTGCTATCAAAGAACTGAAAATGCAAAAGGAACGCACGGACATTGCATTGGAATATATCAACAAAGAACTACAGTACGTGTTCTATAGTAATCGTAAGGTGAAACTGACTCCTGGCGAGGGTTGCTATAAATTGACGGTGAATGGCAAAGAGGTAAAGCCAAAGAAGATTAGTGTGGGTGAGCGAAATGTGCTAGGTCTGTGTTACTTCTTTGCGATGTTGTTTAGCGGAAAAAGAAATGAGGATAAGTATACCTCAGAATATTTGATTGTGATAGACGATCCTATTTCGAGTTTTGACTACGGGAATAGGCTGGGAGTGATGTCTCTATTACGGTATCAGTTTAGTAACATAAAAAGGGGCAATGCAAATAGTCGGTTACTAGTGATGTCTCACGATCTACAGTCGGTGTTTGATTTGGTAAAAATAAGGAGTGACCTGCAAGGAGGACGCGGCGAGAAGAAGTTTCTGGAGCTAGAGAACAGGAAAATAAAGGAACAGTCAGTAAGAAACGAGTACCAAAAGTTGCTGACGCATGTGTATGAGTATGCAAACTGTGATTGTCCTGAGGATCTAGATGAAATTTCGGAGATGGGTATTGGTAATATTATGCGACGAATGCTGGAAGCATTCTCAAGTTTCTGCTATAATAAGCCTTTTGAAACCATGATGCGTTCGGAAGGAGTAATCAGTAATATACCGGAGGATAAACGAGTGTATTACGAGAATTTTATGTGCCGCTTGACACTAAACGGAGAGAGTCATGAAGAGGAGCGGGCATACACATTGAGCAACTTTACACCTTTCTTCACTAAGGAGGAGAAGTTGCAGACTGCAAAGAGTGTGTTACTGTTTCTATTGTATGTGAACGAACCACACATAAAGGCTTACCTAAAGCCAGAGGTAGTAGCAAGGATAGAAAGTTGGAAACGTGAAGAAAGCGGTTGGATATCAACGGAATCATCAGCTATAGGAGGACCAGAGAGGACTTAAAGTATAAAACCGGAATCCTGAAGTTTTCTATTTACACAAAATGCTGGAAAGTGCCGTTTTTTATTTAGTAAAAATAGAGTCCTTGGAATATCCATTTGTTCCAAGAGGCTAGTTTGTTTGAATATTTTTTGAATATCGTTTGATGTAAGTATCTGTTCGGAATTATATCGGAGTTTACGATACTCTGGAAGAATTGTCTATTTCTGAACAACTTCTATATTATTCAATGTAGAAAATGACTCTTATTTTATCGTCATTTATATATCCAAAAATTTCATTTACTAAATAACGAACAACATTATGTATGTATTTCAGTTGATTTATTATTTCCATGGATTCGCTATATAGGTCTTCCAGTGATAGTTCTTCAAGAAAATTACTTTCTCCATCTGAGACCTTTAGTTTTTTGCTATTATCTGTTAGCAGTAACTCAATATTATTCAGACGGTACAGCATTTTCATATCTATCGCTTTATGTATGTATTTTAGCATTTGTGTTTCTTCTTTCTCTATTGCTATAGAAAGTTCATTGAGGGTGTAGTAGGATGTTCCCCATTTGTGTTTTACTGATTCTATATCTTTGCGTATGGGTTGGCTACAATCACTAGGCAGACCTCGTTCGGAAAAGTCAGAATCGTTTAGATATTGTCTGAAGCCAGAGAGGTTTTCAACGAAACTTTGGTAGTGGCAAAGAACTTCTTTTTCCTTATCCTCGTCTTTAGGATAATGCTTATCAAAACTCTTTGAATACCATAGCAATGGTTTCCATTCCGCTTTTTCTTTTACTTCTATGTATTTTATGACATATGTACTCATAATAATTTAGAATATTATAATTTAGTAGAATATGTAAAGATAGTCTTTTTAAGTGAAATACTCAGATTTTGATAAAGATATAGTAAATTTGGGCTATTATACAAAGGGTATTTTTGAGGTTTATTATTTTTAGTCGATGATAGTGAAGAGCAATTTTGATAAATCTATTGATAATCCTAAGTTGGTGGTATAAAACCTTTCCTATAATTGGGTGATTTATATATCTAAAGTTAGACAAAATATTTATCTTAATTTGTATCATAGGGCTTGGAAAGAAGAAGTATATTCCTTATATTTGCACAGAAAATTAGTGCAAAAAGGTAAATTTGCGAAACAAACCTATGCGGTAAATAATTCGGTGTACTTGGATAAAACCAAATAGGTAAAGCGCTGTATATAAGGAAGATATGAGGAAAATAATCGTTCCCTGTCTCTCCGCTTCAATTAATAGATAAATCCCTGTAAAGTAGTACTTTACGGGGATTTTTTATTTTGTGTATGTGAATAAGATAAGCATAAAAAGGGGCGGTTTCTGTTGAAATAGAAAATAACACTATTTGAACTGTTTATTTTAGAATAAACACTCTTTTTTCAGATTGAATTTATCGGTTTAAAGAATATTATTCCAAAATGCTTATTATCAGTTAAATATCTGTTTTGATCTACTGTCGGATTTCAGTTTTTATATCTACCTTTGTTCTGATTGTACGAGATTTGATAGTTATAATATTAATGAATAGAATGATGAAAAAACAGACCCAAGCGATTCATACGCAGTTCCAAAGAAGAGATGCTTACAATTCTCTCAGTATGCCGGTTTACCATACAGCGGCTTATGAATTTGACAATGCCGATGACATGGCTGATGCTTTTTGCGGGCGGACAGATGCTCCGGATTACTCCAGAATGATGAATCCCACAGTGACTTTTTTTGAGAATAAGGTGAAGGAACTTACGGGGGCAGCAGAAATCATAGCCCTCAATTCCGGTATGGCGGCTATTAGTAATACATTATTTTCAATTGCAGCTGCAGGAAAGAATATAGTTACATCGCGTCATTTGTTTGGTAATACTTATTCGTTTATTGCTGGTACATTGTCCCGCTTCGGGGTGGAACCTAGATTGTGTGATTTGACAGACATTGAAGCAGTAGAGAAAGTAGTAGACAGTAATACCTGCTGCATTTATGTGGAGATTATCACCAATCCGCAGATGGAAGTGGCGGATTTACAGGCGCTCTCACGGATAGTTCATAAAAGGGGAATTCCTCTCATCGTTGATACTACGCTTATTCCTTTCACAGAATTCGATTCACATAGCTTAGGCGTAGATATTGAAGTGGTTTCCAGTACCAAATATTTATCAGGGGGAGCCACTTCCATTGGTGATTTAGTAATTGATTATGGTACATGTCCGGGATTCGGTAAACGTATGCGTACAGAGATGTTACTCAATTTGGGAGCTTATATGACTCCTCATGTGGCCTATATGCATACTATCGGATTGGAAACATTGGACGCGCGATATCGGATACAGTCTGCCAATGCCGCTATGTTGGCTGGTAAGCTTCGCATATTATCTGCTGTCAAACGTGTGAATTATGTGGGGCTGAAGGATAATTCATACTACGCTTTGGCACAAAGACAGTTTGGTCCGACTGCCGGTGCTATGATTACGATAGACCTGGAAAGTAAAGAGGCATGCTTTGCTTTCATCAACCGACTGAAATTGATACGTCGCGCTACTAACTTGTTTGACAATAAGACGCTTGCTATTCATCCTGCAAGTACTATTTTTGGACCGTTTACTGATAAACAGCGACAGGACATGGATGTGTTGGATACGACTATCCGTTTCTCAATTGGTTTGGAGGATGTGGATGATCTGTTTGACGATGTCAGACAGGCTTTGAATAATAAAAAGGATTAGAAGCAAAAATCTGAAAGTCATACACGCAACTGTAAATATACCGCAAATATGGTATATAAAATGCCATTCATACGGGATTTATCAGTTTGTATATATCTAATACCTTTGCCCCATCATTTTAACAGTAAACAATAATGGGTAAAAGGATTCATTTATTTTTGCTTGCTCTTGCAATAGGAGTGATACAAGGGGCAGCACAGGTGACAACAGTGCGGGGCATTGTCACCACAGAAGAAGATGGGGAGCCGGTTATCGGTGCCTCAGTTATAGTAAAAGGAACTGCATTGGGTACCGTAACTGATGTCAACGGGAGATTTGAACTGAGTGGACTCCCGCCATCAGCTACCCGGCTGCTAATCTCTTACATTAGTCTGATGGCAAAAGAGGTAGCTATTGCACCACAGGTATCGGTAACACTGAAGAGTGATACGCATCTGCTGGATGAGGTAGTAGTAACGGCTTTGGGTATTTCTCGCGAGAAAAAGGCATTGGGCTATACGGCACAGGAAGTAAAACAGGATGCTTTGGTGCAAGGGAAAGATAATAATCTGTTAAATTCGTTGAGTGGTAAGATAGCTGGTGTGCGTATTACCAATACACAAGGAGATGTTGGTTCCAGTCGCATTGTTATTCGTGGTGAAACTTCTATTGCAGGTGAGAATCAACCGCTTTTTATTGTGGATGGAATCCCAGTGGATAATTCGCAGCTTAATGCACGTTCCAGCGGACGCGATTTTAAAAATGCAATAGCAGACCTGAATCCGGAAGACATAAAAACACTTACTGTATTGAAAGGTCCGAATGCCGCTGCCCTTTATGGTGCGCGTGCTGCTCACGGTGCTATTGTCATCACTACTAAGGGAGGAGACAAAAGGCAGAAAGGGATAGGGATTACATTACATTCTTCCACGCAAGTCTCTTTTGTTGCTACCTTGCCGGAGTTTCAAAATCTTTTTGGACAAGGGGCAGGGGGGACGGTTCAGTTATGTAGATGGCAAGGGTGCAGGTGTGAATGACGGGGTAGACGAAAGCTGGGGGCCACGTCTTGATATTGGTTTGTTGATTCCTCAGTTCGATAGCCCATTGGACGCTGACGGTAATCGTGTGGCTACTCCCTGGGTATCCCATCCCAACAATGTACGCGATTATTTTCGCATGGGTATTTCTACAAACAACGGTATTTCTGTTGCCCGTGGAGACGACAAATACCAGTTCCGTGTAGGATATAACTACGAAAAACAAGTCAGTATCGTTCCTGATGCTGGAACTAATAAGACGAATATCAGCCTAAATACGGATTACCATCTGGCAAAATGGATTGTGGTGGGAGCTACAGCCAATTACATCGTTTATACAGCTCCCAGTTTGCCGGGGTCAGCTACCCCCTCGGGCAGTAACGTACGTTCTAACAGTCCTATGCTTCAGTTCTTGTGGTTCGGACGTCAAGTGGATACGAACTCATTGAAGGCGGACTATACTCGCAACTGGAATTCAAGCTATTACGACAATCCTTTTTGGAGTGCTTCTTATAATACACAGAGTCAGGAACGTCATCGTCTGATAGGTGATCTGCATGCCGAATTCCGTCTGACAGATGGGTTGAATGTGCGTTTCCGTACTAGTACCGACTGGTATAATGACCGGAGGAAATCCAAAGTAAAATGGGGGAGTGCAGGTGCCGGTTCGCCTTACGGCAGTTATGCTGAAGATGCCTATACGGTGAAAGAGAATAACACAGAAGTATTGGCGACTTATATCAAACAGTTGAATAAAAATTGGGGAATTGACGCTCTTCTGGGTTTTAATGTACGTAACAAACAATATGAGAATAATTATCAGGCTGCTCCCCGTTTGGCGGTTGCTGATCTTTATACATTGACTAACTCGCGTGATCCGCTCATTTCGTCCAATGATTTCTACCGTTTACGGCAATATGGCCTTACGGTTCCATACAACTGGATTACCGTCGTTGGGCTTTCTTGAATATAACAGGACGGAACGATTGGTCGTCTACACTACCTGTGGACAACAATTCTTATTTCTATCCTTCGGTGACGGCTAGTGTGTTGCTTTCTGAAGCTTTCGGGTGGAGAAGTAAAGCTGTTAACTACCTAAAAATACGTGGAGGATGGTCTCAAGTGGGAGCAGATGCCAATCCTTATCAATTGGCAACGGTCTTTACTTCAGAAACAGCTTTCAATGGGAATCCACTTCAAAGTTCTTCTACCATTGGTATGAATCCGAATCTAAAACCGGAGAAGACGTCATCTATAGAAGCAGGTTTCGAGGCGGCTTTTTGGGACAATCGCCTATACTTGGATTTCACTTACTATAAGACCGATAGTCGTAATCAAATATTGAAACTAGCTACTACTGCTGCCAGTGGGTACACGTCGCAGGTGCGTAATGCCGGACATATCCGTAATCGTGGCTATGAAATACAATTGGGCGCTGTTCCTATACAAACATCGAAAGGGTTTCGTTGGAATCTGGATTTGAATTATGGTGCCAACAGCAGCAAGGTTGTCAAATTGGATGATGAAGGTTTGATTACGAGTTACCAGCTCTACTCGTCTGGTATTCAGATACTGGCTTCAGTGGGCGAAGCTTATGGAACCCTGTTCGGCACTTCATACGTGCGTGATGCTAATGGAAACGTTGTGGTGGATGCTAACGGTCTGCCTAAGATTTCGACCACTAATAAAACGTTGGGGAAGTTTACGCCCGACTGGACAGGCGGTATCAGTAACACTTTCAGTTATCGTTCGTTAAGTCTTTCTTTTCTGATAGATGCAAGTGTAGGTGGTTCTATTTTTTCCAACACTAATAAAACTGGAAAATATACCGGTGTATTAGCTAACACATTATCGGGCCGGGATGCCGAGCACGGTGGCTTGTGGTATTATACTGCCGCCATGGGTAACAATGTACGATTACCAGAATCTCCTTCTTATTCCGTATCCTCTGATGGACTTTACTATGCCCAGGTCAATGGGCAATCCACCCGTGTGTATCAGGATGGCATTATGGTAGAAGGAGTGACGGAAAGTGGTTCTAAGAACGAAGAGGTTGTATCTGCCGAGAAATACTACCATCGTATTTACAGTATTGCTGAAGCTAATGTATATGATGCTTCTTACGTGAAACTGCGAGAAGTCGCTTTGAGTTACCGTCTACCTCGCTTGTGGACGCAGAAACTGCATTTGCAAGAAGCTTCCGTTACACTGACGGGACGTAACTTGTGGACTATTTATAAGAGTGTCCCTAATATAGATCCGGAATCGGCTTTGACTACTGGAAACGCACAAGGAGTAGAAGCCTATTCATTGCCTACAACACGTTCCTTTGGTGTGAACCTTTCCGTGAAATTCTAAATGTGAACCTTTAAATAATAGGATAAGATGAAAAGAAGAATATATTTTTTATATATAATATGGGTACAAGTGGTTGCCATTTCTCTATCATCGTGTGATGATGAATTGACTGATATCAACCGCAACCCCAATGCCACTGAAAATCCACAGCCGGCTTATTTACTTGCCGCTGCACAGTATCATGCCGCCAATCTTTATTGGGGAAGTAGTACGAACTATAATTCTACTCTGTTGTGGGTGCAACATTGGGCTAAAATACAATATACAGAGCCAGATTGCTATAATGTGGATAATGGCAGCTTTACCACTACGTGGGACACCGGCTATGCAACGCTAATAACTGACTTGAATGCTATTATCAGTTCGGAACTCGGAAATGATAATTATCGAGGGATAGCTACAGTGTGGCGTTCGTGGGTTTACCTGTTGCTGACCAATCTGTATGGAAATATACCATACAGTGAATATGCACAAAGTGTAACACCCGCTTATGATTCACAAGAGATTGTTTTGCGCGGGCTTTTGGAGGAGTTGATCGCTGCTGACCAGTTGCTTTCTACCACAGGAGGAACGGTAGAAGGGGATTTGATTTACGGAAATGATATTACCCGCTGGAAACAATTGGCCCACTCCCTACGGCTACGTATCGCCCTTGAATTAGCTGACCGGGATGAGGATACAGCGCGTCGGGTTATTGCTTCCCTTTGGGATAATCGTAACAGTGTAATAGATAGCAATGATGCTATAGCCCGTTTTGTTTTTACTTCTTCACCACAATGGAATCCATGGGCATCTGCTTTCAATTCACGTGATGATCAGCGGGTATCAAAAACGTTGATTGATAAACTGAATGAATGGAATGATCCGAGAATTGGAATTTTAGCCCAGCTACCTCAAGACGAAGGTGTGAAAAACTATGTAGGAGCTGCCAATTCCTTATCTGCTGATGCCGCTAATAATCAGGGATTTAATAAAGTTTCCCGTCCCGGTACTTATTTTTTGAAAGATAGCTCTCCGGCTGTATTTTATACGTATGCCGAGGTCTTGTTTATCTTTGCAGAATCCGCTGCACGCGGCTGGATAACGGCTGATGCGGAAACGCTCTACCGCGAAGCTATTACTGCTTCATTGAATCAGTTTGGCATTATAGACAATCGTATAATCGATTCTTATTTACAGCAGGAGGCGATTCGGTTCGACGCCGCACATTGGTATGAATCTATCGGCTGGCAGAAGTGGATCGCTTATTATGGACAGGGACCCGATGCTTTCACTGACTGGCGCAGGCTCGGTTATCCCCAGCTTATCCCTGGTCCCGATTCCGTTTTGGGTTCCGGAGAGTTACCTCGTCGCATTTTTTTATCCCGTAACGGAACAATCACTGAATGGTAAGCAGTATCAGATTGCCATATCCCATCAGGGAGCAGATGAGATTACTACCCGTTTGTGGTTTGATGTAGCTAATAAAGAACGATGATACCTCCGTGTCTCCGGGCTGCAATATGCGTTTGAAAAATATCCGTTGAATTTAAAAAACAGAATAACAATGAACACTGACATTACATTTATCATAGCAGATAATCAGGATATAACCAGAATGGGAATGCATGGATATATTTCCGCTATATTCAGTGGATGTCGCATGATAGATGTGACAGACAAGAAAGAGCTCATGCTTGCATTGGTAGAATGTAATGACAGTGTCGTTATACTTGACTATACATTGTTTGACATCAATGGTATAGAGGAGTTTCTTATTATAGAAAAACGTTTTCCGAGAGTTCGTTGGATATTGTTTTCCAATGAATTGAGCGAAGACTTTATTCGTAGGATGAGTATAGAAAGGAATATTGGTATGATTTTGAAAGAGAACTCCGGTGAGGAAATTCATTCTGCATTGATGTGTACAGCACACGGGGAGCGATTTCTTTGTCATCAGATAACCAATTTATTGATAATCGGTTCCGACAAACCGGAAATTCATTCTGTTTTGACTGTTACAGAGATTGACATTCTTAAATTGATAGCACATGGGAAATCTGTGAAAGAAATAGCATTGGAAAGAACCTCAAGCATTCATACTATTATCACCCATAAAAAGAATATTTTCCGGAAGTTGGGTGTGAATAATGTATATGAAGCAACTAAGTATACTTTACGCGCCGGGCTGATTGAAATGGTAGAATATTATATATGATATTCAGAAGAGTGTTAGGATAAGAGTTAAGAAGAATTTGTAGGCAGGAAAATTCTCTGTATCTTTGCCCGCATGGCAAAAAAAGGTGAGTTACATATAAGAAATAAGCACAATGGTCAGTATGATTTTCCATTGTTGATGGAAAATTATCCTCCATTAAAGAGATTCGTATCGCTCAATCCCCTCGGAATACAAACTATAAACTTTTTTAATCCGCAAGCGGTGAAGGCTTTGAACAAAGCATTATTGGTAACTTATTATGGCATCCGGTATTGGGACATACCGAAGCAATATTTGTGTCCGCCTATTCCCGGAAGGGCGGATTACATTCATTATATTGCCGATCTTATCCAGCCGAACGGAACAACACCGGATTTACCGGCAGGAGATGCTAATGGACAGAAGTCTAAATGTAGATGTCTGGATATTGGGGTAGGTGCAAATTGCATTTATCCGATCATAGGACACACTGAATATGGATGGACCTTCGTTGGTACTGATATTGATCCGGTTTCGATAGAAAATGCACGAAAGATAGTGACTTGCAACCCTGTGTTGGCTCATAAGATTGACTTGCGACTTCAGAAAGATAGTAAGAAGATTTTCGATGGAATTATTATGCCTGATGAGTATTTTGATGTGACAATATGCAATCCTCCGTTTCATAGTTCGCGTGAAGAGGCGGAAGACGGAACGTTACGCAAATTAAGCAGTCTGAAAGGTACGAAGATAAATAAAGTGCAGCTAAATTTCGGCGGGAGTGCGAATGAACTTTGGTGCGAGGGCGGAGAAGTTCGTTTCTTATTGAATATGATTTCCGAGAGCCAAAAATATCAGAAGAACTGCGGATGGTTTACGAGTTTGGTTTCTAAAGCAAAAAAATCTGGAAAAGTTATATACCAAATTAAAATCGGTGAATGTGTCCGAATATAAAGTTATTCGAATGCAGCAGGGAACTAAAAGTAGCAGGATATTAGCTTGGCGATTTGCTACCAACTCATAACAATGAGTGAATATCGAACTGTTATTTGTTTAACCTATTAATTAAATAGAATATTATGGAAACCAATTACATCACTTTGACAAAGGAGAATATTGCAAACGAACATATATGCTGTGCTTTCTCAGATAAGAAATGCAAGGATAGTTATGAACTCAAAAAAAGAATGGCTGAAGAAAGAGTTCGATAACGGCTATGTGTTCAGACGTATTGATGAACGGGCAAAAGTGTTTATCGAATACGGTCCTGCTGAAAAAGCATGGGTTCCGGTGAATGCTCCCAATTATCTGATGATAAACTGTTTCTGGGTGTCAGGTAAATATAAAGGTTGCGGACATGGTAAGGCATTATTGCAGTCTGCCATTGATGATGCAAAATTGCAGGGGAAAGATGGGCTTGTCACAGTGGTGGGCACTTCTAAATTTCATTTTATGAGTGAC
>ENA-OQCW01000452-OQCW01000452.1-human-gut-metagenome-genome-assembly--contig:-NODE-452-length-24682-cov-3.335899_pt1 | contig 24682 bp, 26 predicted proteins | sample MGYA00242767_ERZ504593 | MGnify/ENA primary metagenome ERZ504593 (study PRJEB26092, sample SAMD00036307) | human gut metagenome | host: Homo sapiens | study: EMG produced TPA metagenomics assembly of... | reverse complement strand
TCAGGAAACACACAAAAAAGGCAAAACCCATTACATTTCGCAACAGATTCTGCCTTCTATTGAAACACTATGAAATTTCTATTGAAAATATTTTTCTAAGACACTTTCTCAGAATAACATCCAATTTCTACTGTCTTAATTCAATTCCCATTTCTTCTAACGCTTTTAAGATTCTTGTCATTGCCGCTGTGACATCTGCTTCTTCCAGTGTCTTGTCTTTTGCACGGAATACGATAGAATATGCGACAGACTTAAATCCTGCTTTGATCTGCGCACCTTCGTAGAGGTCAAATAACTTGTAGCTCTCTAAGTAAGCGCCACCTTTTTTCTCGATCACATCTTCCACCTGACCAACTAAGATTTCTTTTGGCATTACCATGCTAATGTCTCTTGTCACTGCCGGGTATTTTGCGATTCCTTCGTATTTACGGTCAAAAGTAGCAAGCTCTACCACTTCCGGCATATCAATGACTGCCACATATGCTCTTGTTCCGATTCCATAAGTATCTGCAACATCCGGATGTACTTCTCCTAAGTATCCAACAACTTTTCCATCGTAAATGATGTTTGCCTGACGTCCTGGATGTAAGAACGGTTTTCCTGCATGCGGATCATATGTTTCTTTCTTGTGCATACCGATCTTTTCAAAGAATTCTTCCACAACACCTTTCATACTAAAGAAATCACCTTCTCCGTACATACCAAGCGTAAACTGCATACGCTCTTCCGGAAGCTCTGTAACCGGAACTTGTTTCGGAAGATAAATATTTCCAAGCTCATAGAGACGGACATCTTTATTTCTTCGGTTATAGTTTGTTGCGAGAGAAGTTAACATTCCATTTAAGGATGTAGTTCTCATAATGCTGTAATCTTCTCCGAGCGGATTCATAATCTCTACTACTTCACGCAGTTTCGAATCTGCCGGAATCAATAATTTATCAAATACTTTCGGGCTCTCGAAGGAATATGTCATTCCTTGGCTGAATCCACAGAACTCTGCAATGTTTCTTGCAACTTCCTCGATACGTAACTTGAAGGACAGTTTTCCTGTTGTCGCCTCTCCTTTCGGAAGTGTAGTTGGGATATTATCATATCCATAGAATCTTGCTACTTCTTCTGCAAGATCCGCAAGGCGGAACAAATCATGACGGAAGGTCGGTGCGATCACTTCCTTTGTATCCTCATCGTATTCCAGACCGATTTTTGCAAAATAGCCCAACATTTCTTCCTCAGAAATGTCTGTTCCAAGCATTACATTGATCTTCTCTGCATCAAACGGAACCCGAACTGGTTCTTTTACTTTTCCGTATACATCCACAGTTCCTCCGACAACTTCTCCTGCTCCTAATTCCTCGATCAGCTGACATGCACGGTCGATTGCAGCTTTTGCATTGTTCGGATCTAATCCCTTTTCAAATTTTCCGGACGCATCTGTACGAAGCCCCACTTTTTTGCTGGATTTACGGATATTTGTTCCATCAAAACATGCTGCCTCGAATAACATAGTCTGCACATCATCTGTGATCATCGTATTTTCTCCGCCCATGATTCCGGCGATTCCAACAGATTTCTCTCCATCACAGATCATCAGAACAGATTCATCCAACTCTCTCTCCTGCCCATCCAATGTCACAAACTTTTCTCCTGACTTGGCAGTCTTCACAACAATTTCTTTTCCTGCGATTTTTTCCAGATCATAAGCATGCATTGGCTGTCCGTACTCTTCCATCACATAGTTTGTGATATCAACTAAGTTGTTGATCGGGCGGATTCCAACTGATGCCAATCTTCTCTGCATCCATTTCGGAGATGGTCCCACTTTGACATTTTTTACAACTCTTGCGCAGTAACGCGGGCAGAGATCTGCATCTTCCACAGTTACTTTAATATAATCATTGACATCCTCACTGTTTCCAGTCTCTGTCACAACCGGTGGATGAAATTCTTTTCCAAAGGTAGCTGCTGCTTCTCTTGCAATTCCAACCACACTGAAGCAGTCCACACGGTTTGATGTCACTTCATATTCAAATACGACATCATTTCTTCCAAGTGCCTCGATTGCACTGCTTCCTACAACAGCATCCTCCTCAAAAATGTAGATTCCATTTTCTGCTGCTTCCGGATACATGTCCTTTGTAGATCCAAGTTCCTCGATAGAACACATCATACCGAAGCTGTCTACCCCACGCAATTTTCCTTTTTTGATCTTGATTCCACCTGCAACCTGCTTTCCGTCATGGCTTCCCGCCACACGTCCGCCGTCCAATACAACCGGAATTTTTGCTCCTTCAAATACATTTTTTGCTCCCGTTACAATCTGTACGGTTTCTGATCCGACATTTACCTGGCATACAACAAGTTTATCTGCATCCGGGTGTTTCTCGATCTTCTCAATCTGCCCAATCACGATTTTTTCCAAATCTGCATCAAGCATTTCATATCCTTCTACCTTTGTTCCGGAAAGTGTCATCGCATCCGTATATTCCTGCGCTGTGACATCCAGATCTGGTACATATGCTTTTATCCATGATAATGATGTATTCATGTTTCTATTCCTTTCTCACTTCGATATTTCTGTCTTTCTCACTTTTCCATTTTCCTGAAAACTGACTTTCCGGAGAATTGTGTCTTCCTCTCTGCACATGCTTCTCCGCCTTTTTCTGATGAGTTCCAATCTGTTTTAGAACTGTTTTAAGAAACGGATGTCATTTTCATAGAGCAAACGCATGTCGTCAATCTCATATTTTAACAGCGCGATACGCTCCAGACCGACACCGAATGCAAATCCATTGTACTCTTCCGGATCAATTCCGCACATTTCCAGTACATGTGGATGAACCATACCACATCCTAAGATTTCAATCCAACCGGATCCTTTACAGAAACGACATCCCTTTCCGCCACATTTGAAGCATGTCACATCCACCTCAGCGCTCGGCTCTGTGAACGGGAAGTGATGCGGTCTGAATTTTGTCTTTGTCTCTGGTCCGAATAATTCTTTCGCAAATACTTCCAGTGTTCCTTTTAAGTCTGCAAAAGAAATATTTTTGTCGATCACAAGTCCTTCAATCTGGTGGAAAGACGGAGAGTGTGTCGCATCCACTTCATCTGAACGGAATACACGTCCCGGAGCGATCATACGGATCGGAAGTTCTCCCTTTTCCATCACACGCGCCTGTACCGGGGAAGTCTGTGTACGAAGTACGATATCTTTATTGATATAGAAAGTATCCTGCTCATCTTTTGCCGGATGATCTGCCGGAATATTCAACTTCTCAAAGTTGTATTCATCGTATTCTACTTCCGGTCCTTCCACAACCTCATATCCCATTCCAATAAAGATGCGTTCCACTTCTTCTAATGCGATCGTATTCGGATGACGGTGTCCGACCATATTTTTCTTCGATGGCAGTGTCACGTCAATGACTTCAGATTTTAACTGTTCCTCACGAAGTGCTCTTTCCATCTTTGTCTTTGTCTCTTCTAATAACTGTTCAATTGCCTCTCTCGTCTCATTGACAAGCTGTCCAACCTTCGGTCTGTCTTCCGGGGGCAACATCTTTCATCCCTTTTTAAAAACTGCTGTCAGCTCTCCCTTTTTCCCAAGAAATCTGATTTTTACATCATTCAGTTTTTCCGGTGCATCAGCAGCCTGGATCAGTCTGACTGCTTCTTCTTGGATGCTCTGTAATTTTTCCTTCATCTTTTCTGATTCCTCCTAAATAAAAAAATCCCCGTCCCAAAAAGGGACGAGGTCTATCGCGGTACCACCCTAATTCCTGCTCATAAAAGTCAGGCTCTCGGACTGCGTAACGTGCAGATACGTCATCTTCTACTAAGTTCCGGGCATCAATCACCTAGAATCCTTTCCAAAATGCAGCTCCCGTGGGAAATTCGATCCCTATCTGAACTAAAGGAAACTTCCAGCCGATGATTTCCTCTCTCTGTTAGAAAATAGTTCTCTACTGACACGTTCAACGCCTTTGATTTATCAATAACTCATTTGATTGTCTGAATCACTTATTATTTTATCATAGGTTTTTGTGATGTCAAGTGGTATTTCAGAAAACAAAATCTCAGAATGCACGATACCTGCCGATTTACAGCCAAAGCCGCTTTCCATCTAAAGCTACATATTGTAATACATCATCCGTATCGTAGACTAGTTTTAACGAAAAGAACGGACGATTTTCTTCCAGAAGCCGTAGGAAAATCTTATCACCTTCCCACAAATTCAAGTCATAAATCGCTTCTTTTTCTACCCATTCCAGCTCCCCTTCATCACAGGAAATCTGTGTCCCCTCAAAACCGTCTGCCGTGAAAAGAGACATATATTCGATCGTGTCTTCTCCGTATACAAAAGTTACAATTCCCCGGTACTGCCATGAAGTCAGTGTGTACCCGGTTTCTTCTTTGACTTCTCTTAAAAGGCACTCTTCCGGACTTTCAATTTTTCTCAAAATGCCCGCCAACACCGATCCACTTATCCCGATTGACATCACTTTTCCTTTACTGTACGATGTAACATCAGATATTTTCCGTCCTTTTTCTATGTAACACAATGTGCTTAATTCTTTCATTTGCAGTCCCCTTTTCAATCCACTAATATACACTTTGCAATACGTGCCTGCAACCTTCTTTATAATGCTGCCAAAAGAAAGAGTCCTATCAGAAATACTCCGATCCCCACAAGGAAAAACATTGTTCCCAGTGCACAGTTAATGTAAATTCCACTGCCACTGATATAAGATCTCTGTGGTTTCTTCTGATTATAGTGAACTGTATAGTCCCTATTTCGACGGAACACTCCGAAGGTTGTCCATCCTGTCCTGCCCTCATACCGCACTCCATCCACCATATACTCATATGTGGCAGTGATCCCCTTCTGATCTGTTCCCAGAGCGCTTCTCGACTCCAAAATCCTTCCGATCGTACAGCTCCTACATGTAAATAACTTATAGTATTTTGGGAAACTGTACAAAGCCCCGACAAGCGTAAATGTAACCGCAACAATCCATACCGCAATCATATGTATTCCCCCACTATTATCTTAATCTTCTGGTTCTAATCTCTTTTCACAAACTATGATATAACAAAGCCTGTCACTACAACACCCTTTCAAGTTCACGCAATAACTTTGATTTCATTTCTTCCAACTCTGTCTCTGAAGGAATATTTTCTTCACTGTACATCAATTCCATAGGATACCACCATACAGGACCTCTTCCATGATTTCCATAATTTTCTATATCACCGGTTACTCTTGGAAACAAATGCCAGTGAAGATGCGTATCTCCATTCCCCAGCAATTCATAATTCATTTTTTCTGCACCAAACGCCTTTGCTACTGCCTCTGCCACAATAGACATTTCCTCCAGATATTTCATTTTGGTATCATGATCTAATGTAAACAACTCTGTCTGATGTTCTTTGCATAAAAATAATGTATAGCCCTTAAAATGTTGATTATCCCCAAGCACAACATATCCCGTTTCCAGTTCTTTTACAAAATATGGATTTGTCCCTTCTTTTATCCTCTGAATTCTTTCACAAATAAAGCACATATATGTATCCCTCCCAAATCATTCTTCTCCAAAATAGTTTAACAAATGTATCGGCTTTTTTCCACTGTATCTGCCATCTTCCTACATAGATGTGAAAAAATCTTCTGCCAGCATCTCGTTTACTTCTCCGCCAAGCAGCATAATATACATACATGCATACAGCCAGAGCATGATCAGCATGATTGTCGTCATACTTCCATACATCGTAGAAAATCCGGTAAAAATATTGACATATGCTGAAAAGATATAAGAAGCTGCCGCCCATCCGATCGCAGTCAGAAATGCTCCCGGAAACTGTCTGATAAATTTTGTTTTCTTATTTGGAAGAAAATGATAGATTGTCATAGAAAACACCGTCAATACTACAATCGATGCCACTGCACGGATATTGATGATCAGATCTATGATTCCCTTCATAAAAGGATAGTGATTGACAATAAAAATGCTCAACCGATCACCAAAACCAAGTATAACAAGGGAAAGTACGATCGCAATAATAAATAGTACTGTGTAAAATGCTGCACGCAGGCGCAGGTAAATATAATTTCTCGTTTCCTTACTTCCATAGACACTGTTAAGCCCCGCACTCATTGCAAGAACTCCTCTGCCTGCAGACCAGATTGCTACAAGCCCAGTCAGAGAGATCATCGCCTGAGACTGATTGTACACCTGATTGACAATAGAAACAATCATCGGGTAGATGGTCTTCGGAAGTACATGCGTCACCGCACGTATGACGTCTGCTTTCGTCACTGGCGTATACTGTACCAGAGCAAGAAGCAGCATGATAAAAGGAATCATTGACAGCACTATAAAAAAGGCTGACTGTGCAGCATATGCACCTGTATGATTCTCTGAAATCCTATCCATAATCCGGTTCAATAACCGGTATTTTTTCATTATCGTTTCTTTCATCGGACTTCTCCTTATTTTTTCTAACACACAATCTTACCATGCTTTTCTCTCAAAATGCAATTCTGTTTTTTATACAGTCTGCATTTTTATATGGCACTGTGATATGGTATCCTGAATACCGGCCGGTTTGCTTTTCGTAAATTTCACCGTACTTCTACATCGTGATAAAATGTTGTCAGAATCTCGAGATAATTCTTTCCTTTTTTCGCCATCTCGTTTGCACCATTCTGGCTCATTCCGATGCCATGTCCGAACCCACCGCCGTCCAGTACATAATTGCCGTCCTGATACTCCACAGTAAAAAATGCACTCGGAAGCAGTGCCATACTATCTATCACTGTCCCATCCTGCTTCTCAATCGTATACCCATTTCCGCCAAGCGCCGTCCGTATCTTATTTTCCGTATCAACAGTCACACTTCCCAACTCCCCAGTCACCACAATCTGCTGTGCCACACCACCGGGACCGTATTTTGTCACTTCCATCGAAGTTACATTTCCGATATTGGTCTGTGTATTTAGATTGATCATACTTGTCAGTACATTTGTCGGAATGACCGCCCGCCATCGATACCATGGAAGGTCTGCTTCGTAATCGCGCTCTGCATCTTTGATCTCTGCACTCTGTAGATACCCTTTCTCCGGCGAAGCATTTCCCCACGCCTCCGCCGTTGTCGTCTTTCCGCAGGATGTAGAAAAATAATAAGCCGTGATCACCTGATCTTGATACCATAATTTTTGTCCTCTTGTCTCATCCACCGCTCGGTTTGTGCTCGCCTGCTCTCCAGAATTGCCATATACCTGGAAGGCAGTGCTGTCATCAATATGTGCCTGATATTCCGGATATCCAAACCCCTGCGTCTGCTTATATGCGTAGCTGCGCGCACAGACCGCCTGCACTTTCAACGCTTCCGGCTCATAGGATGCAGGCATTTCTGACGGCACAACCCCATATAAGTACTGTTCCATTGAGAGTTCATTGACGATCACAACCCCTTCCGCTGTCTGAAACAATTCGATTTTCCCACGATAATTTGGAACACCGCATCCTCGGTTCAATGTGACAACCGCGATCAAATCTCCTTCTTCTTTCGGCTCAATATGTATCGTTCCCTTCGCAAACATTGCATCATCCGGACAGATTGTGACCACTTCTCCTGGAGCGCTCTCTCGTACTTCATCTCCACTTTGGATTTTCAGACCGCCTGCTGCCTGAAATCCCGCTTCGGGATGTGCCACATTTGCAAATCCATCTGTCTTTAATACCACACGGACAACGGAATCTTCCACTTCTTTTTCGGTTCCTTTTCCCTTACTTTTCTTTTCTTCCTCTGTCACGTTTGAATTTCTGTCCTTTTTCACCTCTTTCTGCTGATTGTTAGAAATACTTTTCATCAGACAGGCAAAAACAGATAACCCCAACAGAAGTGCCAACATATGATATTTATATTTTTCTATCCATTTCATCTTTGTTTTCACTCTTTCTCATACAAAAATGGCAGCCGCTTTCACGACTGCCTTTCTCTTTTGTAAGCTTTCCCCGGAGGTGCCGTTTTCTGTCTTTTGACTCCTAGCATTCCGCTAGGTGGGCAACCGCATCTGCTTTTCTGTCTTCCACTGCTTCGATCGGTGGCCTGACATATTACAGAGATATAAGAATCCCGTTTAAAGTATTGTAGGTTCAAAATAACAGAATTGTCGAACATCCCAGGTATTTCTCTTTTGTTCTAGGTACATTATACATGATGTCTTTCAAGATTTCAACTGCTTCTTACTTAGATTTTTTTCAGTTTTCATTTTGTTTTTACAAAAAGTATCTTTTACAAAAAACATTTTGTAAAATAAAACAAAATCTTTTCCCGGAAAGTCAATTTTTCCGAAATCAGTCTGCACACGTTCCGATATGTTCTGCAGAGCTCTCTTTCTTCTTTATCAGAAATGGTGCCCCCGCTATACCACGCTTTAAGCGCTGTCTGCTGTGCCACTTTTATCTGCACTTCCATTTTATCACAGACTTTTTTTCGCCTCCTGCCCGAATTCATCCCCGAGGCAGTCATTCTCTGCCATCCCGGCAAACCGTAGTACTTCATAGAGACTGAAAAAGATCTTCTGTGCTTTCTCATTTCTGTTCTTTGCAAATATCCCCTGGCGCTGCTGCACCTTGTAAAAGCGCCATGCGCCAAAACTTATGATACTCATCAGTATAAACAACAGAAGCTGTTTTATTCGTTTTATCAACAAATTACTCTTCGTTCCATTGTCTTCTTTTTCTACATCCACATTTGTTGCAGCATTTTTTTTGCTGTACCTTGCTGCTGATTTTTCCACATTTTTTATCATTCGCTTCTTTTGTCCCGGTCTCATGTTCTTTTGGAATATTGGATTCTGCCATCTGGCTGTCAGAACTGACTCTCTGCGAATCCTCACCAGATACTTCCGGGGAAACATTTGCCAAATCTGTCCCGTGCGCTTTTGATGTATCGTCTCTTCCGTAAGTTGGTGTCAGTTCCACTGGGATCCAGATTCCGTCACCCGTGTAAATTTCTGTCCATGCATGGGCATCTGCCCCGGTTACAGTCACCTGATAAGTTCCATCATCGGAAGTTTTCCACTGCTCCTTACCAATCAGGTATCCGGAAACAAATCGCGCCGGAATATCATGACTGCGGAAGAGCAATGTTGCCGCCGTCGCATAATGCACACAATATCCTTTTTTGTTCTCAAACAGAAAGTATTCTACATATTCTTTTCCCCACGGAACCTTTCCCGGTGACAGACTATAACTTGTATGCGCGCCCAGCCATTGCTCCATCGCTGCTGAAATTTCAAAGAGAGTTTCACCCTCCAGTGGGATCTGCTGCAGTTTTTTCTTTTGTTCTGCATCGATCTTAAGATACTGTTTGCTGACAAACAAATCATACTCTGACGTTTTTCTAAGAATCTCCTCACACTTTTTTCCGGTGCGTTCCTGCCAGTCAGCCTCTGATAGTTCGCAAAAAGAAGTCGTATACGTCGTTTTCCCGGTTCCTTTCACATAGGTATCTCCCCATACTTCCTGCTCATTTCTGATCTTGCTTCCATATGGAAGATATTCATATGCCTTCTCTGTATCCTCATACTCCACAGATAGGTTTTTTTCATCCTTCTTTTTCTTCAGCCAGCGATAGACATCCCCTTTTCTCTCTTCCAGTGCCTCTCGCCTTCCAAGCTGATCTCTCGCACTGCTCTCCATTCTTTCCCACTGTTTTCTATTGTAATCTGCTCCAATATATCCATACAAATACAGATCCGTCTGTGGTTTTTCCCCGACTGTCACTTTCAGCTGGGGCTCTTTTCCCGGTTCCAGCCGATCCGCCACAGATAAGTCTCCATTTCCAATACCTCCTGCTGCAATATCTGTCCTCACATTCTCTCTGGTACTTCTTCGGATATCCTGCCACAGTTCTTCTAATACGAGTTTTTGTTTTGGACTGTCCGGCGGAAAAATTGTTTGTAACAACGGTTCCAGAATACACGCACCTCCCACAAATGCAAGCGCTGCGATTCCGATCAGCATTCCGTTTGCCGTTCCGAAAAATTTTATCTTCCTTTGTTTTCCCGGCAGCGCAGTCTGCATTGCCAGAAGTCCCATGATTCCTATCAGCAACTCCCACACCGTACGATTTTCCGGAACTTTCCCAACCAGGAATGGCGCGAGAAAACCAAATGCAAACAACACTGCCAAAAGTATTCTGCCCTTCTTTTGTAAAAATCCTCCAACAAGAAGACCACTCACAAAGACTCCCGCCACAAGGATTGCCGTCTGCTCGGTAGAAATTCCCCCTGTCTTCACATACTTCACAGCGTCCCATGAGAACTGATAATACGCATTGACCGCCTCCGTCATTCGCTCCATACTGCGACAAATCCCCTCACAGATTTCCTTCCATCTCCAAAGTCCGATCCATACAAACAGTCCCACTGCCGCTGGAAACAGATATTTTCTGTGCCGTTTCCAGCCAAACGCAATGCCCCAGATCACAGAGGAGAGTACAATCCAGATGAAAATCATTTTTTGATCATATGGAATCTGAAACGCATCTGCGATTCCATGCAACATGCCAAGCGTCCCTACTGCTCCATAGAACACACTCCACGCTGTTTCCATCTTGCACCCCTCCCTCATACTTCCAACACACACTGTCTTAGCCACTCCTGACTTTCTATCAGATGATCTGCAAAAATCTGTTCCTCATTTTTGAAAAAACCGCCTTCTCCTCGCCAAGAAAGTATCGTATGATACAACTCCTGTGGATAAATGCTCCTGTAACTTTCTGTAAGGCTCTCTTGTGACGATTTTCCTGCTCCCCATGTTTCAAGAAATCGGATTGCAAACAAATAAACATCTTCTTCTGTAAAAATCCTCGCCCGCTCTAGTTCCCCATTCTCCATGATCCAGCTCACTACATGGCTGCATCCCGCATCCAAAAGACTTCTTACAAGTGATACCGCTGTCTGCAGATACCTGCTGATCTCTGCGGCGCTTTGTCCCCCTTCTTTCCACACAGGTTCCAATAAAAGCAGCACCGCTGTTCCAACAGGTCTTCCAAATTCTTTCACATACCATTCTCCCTTCCTTGCGCTAAGTTTCCAATGGATGCGTGCCATCCGGTCACCCGGCTGATAGTCCCGCAATGCAAAAAGTTCCGACGGATCATCGCCGCTCACCTCTTCTGAAAATCGCTCACCTTCCAGAGAAAAATTACTTGTTTGAACAGTTACCTCCGTCACAATCGGATATGTCTTTGGAAAAATCAATATTTCTGCTTTCTTTTTCATTCGTTTCCGAAATGACCAGATTCCCAACACATCATATACACGGCAGTCTACTAACTCTGCACATACTTTGCCCGAATATTTCTGCAAATGTTTGACAGCAATCTGTTTCTTTTCTTTTGCACGCACTGCAACCCACAGTCTTTCTTTCCTCTTCTTTTCCTCTCCCGCATACTGATAACTCAGATCTATCCGCAGCTTACATACTGGAATACACAGACGATTTCTGACAAATATCTGACTTTGTAGTGTTTCCCCCTCCTCCACAAACAGTTTCGTATGCTGCCACTCTGCCGACACACCACTCCACGAGATTCCTGCATTACAAAGCAAAGAAGCAGAAACATTCCTTCAAATGCCAGGACAAAATTCCCAAGTTCCCAATGGTACAGCATATTCAAATATACCGTCACTGCCAGTATTCCCGCATAGACTATTTTTCCTCTCATCTGCCGTATCTCCTTTCCACGCACTGCCTTTGGTCTTTTATCCTCGATTCGGCAGCGGAGCCGAAACCTGACGGAGAATTTCCCAAAGCACCTCTTCCTTGTCCACTCTCTGCGCTCTCGCTTTTGCATTCAGAGAGATCCTATGCGCCGTCACCGCCAAAAATCACATCTTGCACATCTTTCGGAGTACAGTATTCTCGCCCATGTAAAAAGTGCGGTCGCTTTCGCCATCTTCGCAAGAGCGATCGTTCCTCTGGGGCTGACACCATATGCAATCATAGGATGTTCCCTCGTCATCTGTATCAGACTTCCGATATACTGATAGACACGGTCATGGACGTAAATTTCCTCCACATATTCCTGCATCTGCTGAATCATTGATGCAGAGATCACGGAATGCACCAACCGTTCCGATTGCCGTTTCTGATTCCCTTTTACAATTTCAATCTCATAGCGAATATCCGGGTATCCCATCGTCATACAGATCATAAAGCGATCCAACTGTGACTCCGGCAACATCTGTGTGCCGGTGGAACCCATCGGGTTCTCCGTCGCAATGACAAAAAAATGGCTTCGGAACTTCCCGTGTGACCTGATCTACTGTGACTGTCCCTTCCTCCATCACTTCAAGAAGCGCCGACTGTGTCTTCGGCGATGTTCGATTCAGTTCATCTGCAAGAAATAAGTTACACATCACCGCTCCCGCCTGATAAACAAACTGGTCCCTCTCCTTCTGGTACATTAAAAATCCGACAAGATCTGATGGAAGGATATCTGGTGTAAACTGTACTCGCTTCCAGTCCAGTCCCATACTTTTTGCAAGCGCAAGTGCCAATGTCGTCTTTCCTACCCCCGGAATATCTTCAATCAGAATATGTCCCCCTGCAAGAATCGCAGCAAGCGCCTTCCAGATACACTCATCCTTTCCGATCACTACTCTTTTTACTTCTTTTATTATCTCCTGCGCCAGTTCCATATACTGCATACGACCATCCCCCTGACCTTTCTTTTTAGTATAGCATTCCCCCACTATTTCTGCATCTTTTATCTTTTCTGCACCTTAAAATTTAACTTCTTCTTTGCAAACAGTGTGTAACACTTGACAACAGTTTGTATCTGTTATATACTGTTTGCAAAGAAAGGGGTACAAAATGAGAATTATTATAAATCATTCTTCAATGACACCTATCTATGAGCAAATTGTAGAACAAGTGAAAACATTGATTCGAAATGAAAAACTAAAAGAAAATGATAATCTTCCATCTGTCCGTTCACTTGCAAAAGAATTGAAAATAAGTGCTTTGACTGTAAAAAAAGCATACGACAACTTAGAAAGTGAAGGATTTACAGTGACCGTCCACGGAAAAGGAACATACGTTGCCGCAACAAATCCGGAACTTTTACTGGAAGAACAAAAAAAAGAATTAGAGGCTGACTTAGAGCAGGCCATTCAAAAAGGCAGGCGTTACGGCATCCGCGATGAAGATATCAAAAGCTTATTTGAACTGATTTTGGAGGGATAACTATGTTAAAAATTGAACACTTAAAAAAAAGCTATGAAAACTTTTCACTAGACTGCTCTCTGGAAGTAAAGCGAGGTCACGTCACTGGGCTGATCGGTCAAAATGGTGCCGGAAAAAGCACTACCTTTAAAGCCATTTTAGGGCTGATTTCTTATGAACATGGTGATATCACAATCCTCGGAAAACCACTTGCTCAGTTTACAGCAAAAGATAAGCAAGATTTGGGAGTAGTCCTTTCTGATTCTGGTTTCAGCGGATATTTGACCATCAACGACATCCTCCCTATCATGGAAAACCTATATAAAAATTTTGACAAATCATTCTTCCTGGAACAAGTAGAAAAATTTCAACTTCCATGCAACAAAAAGATCAAGGATTTTTCAACAGGCATGAAAGCGAAAGTAAAAGTTTTAACCGCGATCTCACACCATGCAAAACTGTTAATTCTCGATGAGCCAACGGCAGGACTGGATGTGATAGCCAGAGATGAATTGCTGGAACTCTTAAGAGATTTTATGGCAAAAGAGGAAGGAAACTCTATTTTAATCAGTTCTCATATTTCCAGCGATCTGGAGTCAATCTGCGATGATCTCTATATGATACATCAGGGGACGATCATCCTGCATGAGGACACCGATGTATTGTTAAGCGATTATGCACTGCTTAAAGTTGATGACGAAGCATATGCCGGACTGGATAAACAATATCTGCTGCGCTCCAAAAAGGAAAGTTACGGATATAGCTGCCTGACCAATCAAAAGCAGTATTACGCCGAAAACTATCCGCAAATCGCAATTGAAAAAGGAACTATAGACGAAGTAATCACAATGATGATCAGAGGTGCTGCATAATGAAAGGATTATTAATCAAAGATTTTAAATTAATGAAAGGACAGAAAAATTTCTTTTTGGCTATCGTCGCCATTGCTCTGGCAATGATCACATTATCGCCGGGAACTTCGTTTGCAATCGGCTTCTTAGGTTTTGTCGGCTCACTATTTTCATTGAGTTCTATCAGCTACGATGAATTTGACAACGGAAATGCGTTTCTGTTCTCTCTGCCGATCACACGCAAAGAGTATGTGTTAGAAAAATATACTTTTGGAGTCCTTTGCGGAATCGCTTCTTTATTTTTAGGAACGCTCATCAGCATTTTTTTTCCATCCTCATTACAGACAAAGGCAATCTCCGGGAAATGTTTCTGACCGCATGTACTCTGCTTCCTGTCATCCTTTTGCTTCTGTCAATCATGCTTCCTTTCGTTTTAAAATTTGGCGGTGAAAAAGGAAGAATCGCTATCTTAGGTATGATGGGATTTCTATTTGTGGCAGGAATCCTTCTTACAAAAATAGCTGAATATATGAAAATAGATTTCTATCCACTTGTAAAAAGACTTTCACAAATCGATCCGCGTGTTTATATTTTATTCATTTTTGTTTCTTGCAATCACTGCTTTGGCTGTCTCATGCCTTGTCAGCCAATCTATCCTGAACAAAAAGAATTTAAAAGTGAGGTGTGATTATGGATCTGACTATTCTGGCAATTGGATTGCTTTTAGGTATCGGTATTCCTCTCAGAAACAGAGCAATCAAAAACATCGTAAGAATAAGAAAATACTGACCAAAAATCACCTTTAACATTCATACAAAAGCCGTGAGCAGTCCCTCATACTATGAGCTCTTCTCACGGCTTTCTTACATTCGCTTTTCTTCTTCAAAGTTTTTATGTCCAATTGTCAATATAGCGATCCACCAGCCATTTCTAAATTTATTATAAAATTCGTGACGTTCCTGTATGGAAATGGTATGATATTTCTATATAATTTTGTCCGTGACCGGACACAATGGAGGAATGAAAATATGTTTACAAAAAAAGAACTTTACTGTGCCAACTGCGGCAGAAAAATTGATTTAAAATTCGGTCTTCCGGACTCCTGTACAAACTGCAAGATCCGATTTGAATTTCCAAAGATCACACAAAAACATGGGATCACCGGATTCCTTCTTCTGTTTGCCCTCTCTCTGGCTCCCATCTGGGCATTGATCGAACTAATCCGCCCGATGATGAATGCATCTCGTGCAATCAACATCGGAGTAACGATCCTTGCACTCTTCGGAGGGATTGTCTGGTTCAAGACAGTTCTGACACTTCTGAATCAGTACGGCTTTTATGTCTGCCGAAATATTGATCGACGCTAGCAGGCTTCCAGCTACTGCAAACATTATATTTCTGAAATTCCCAAGCATCCCCGCATCACCGGGGCAAAGTGCAAACTGGCAGACATTCTGAAATTCTCCCCACTTTTATGCCGATTATGAACTCCAAGTCTCTATCCGCGGTGGCTGGAGCGTCATGCAGTATCCGTTTCTTACACTGAAAGCAATAAACAGATAAATGTAAATGGTTCATACTATTTTTTTCTATCTGATCGACACTCCCTATCGCTAAAGCAAGCAGTTTTACGACACATTAGATAACCAAGAAAGGAAGGTAACTATGAAACCTCTTATAATTGATTCCGAAATCACTTTAATTCCTTACTATCCAAACTATGATACTGCGCTTCCATGGTATCAAGATCTGGATGTATGCAGGCAGGTTGACAACATTGATTGTACCTATTCCCTTGAACGGCTGCAAAAAATGTATTCATTTCTCAGTACCCACGGAGACTGCTTCTATATCCAGTATCAGGGAACTCTTGTCGGCGATGTCACTCTCCGCAATGATCAGGAAGTATGCATTGTTGTATGCAAAGACTTTCAAAATAAGCGGATTGGAAGACGCTGTATCCTAAAAATGATTAAACTTGCAAAAGAAAAAAGAATGGATCAGATTACCGCAGAGATCTATCCTTTTAACACTCAGAGTCAGAAAATGTTTCTGTCTATCGGTTTTATAAAAACTGGAGAAGAGACTTATACATACCAGCTTTCATAATAACTTTAAGGAGCTGATCAATTTATGAATATTGAATTACTGCCATTTTTCAAGCAGAAGCGATTGTACGAGAATACTCTGAATCCCTCTATATAAAATCATGCACTTAGGAGGCCATCATGCAACAATATAAAATTACCTTTGGCGTAGCATTAAATGAGGAAAAGTTATATGCCATCGAACGTGACTTTGGCATTCCGGCACATTTTGATACCATCTATATCGAAGCAAATTCTCCAAGACATGCCATCCGGCTTTTTTGCGAAAAGTATGGTATTTCCCGACGCATCATTCGGACATCCGACTTGTTAAAAATAGTATACGTCGTAAGGTCAGGAGGGAAACACGGATTTTTAGGATTTCGTGTTTCCGGTTTAGAATGGAAGAAAGATTTTGAAACACTGCAGAAGAAGTCCTTCTTTCACTAATCATAGATACCCACAGTATATTCTTTTCTACTGGAATTTTGTCCAGACTGTACACATGTTTCTCATTTATTCAGGAGGTACTATTTTTATTATGAAGCTATCCAAAAAAAATCCCGGAATACATTCCTGCTGACTCCTATCTGGAGGTGTCTAACAGTTTGTTCCGGGATATTTATACTCTATTTTGCGGAAGGCAGCAATGTCCTTCTCTCTATTCTTTCGGCCCCGCGGTGAGGGAATGCTATCTGCTCCACTTCTGTCTCGACGGCTGCGGAGATTTCTATGCAAATGATCAACACTACCATCTTGAAAAAGGACAGGGCTTTCTGATCTGCCCAAATGAGCTGACGTTCTATCAGGCGGATGAAGCGCATCCGTGGACCTACGCATGGATTGGACTTTCTGGAGAGCAGGTATCTCACTATCTTGACCTTGCAGGAATTTCTTCCCGAACCCCGGTCTTTCGCTGTCCTGATGTAGATCTGATCCGATCTGATATCGATGATATGATCGCACACCATACACTAAGTTATTCTTGTGAAGTCCATATTCAAGGGGTCTTAATGAAGATTTTGTCCTATCTGATCGAAGTATCTTCGCATCCAAGACAGAAAGAAGAAAATGGCAACAGCCTCTATGTAAGCCGCGCCATTTCCTACATTCATAAAAACTATCAGAATCCGGTGTCTGTTCAGGAAATTGCAGATTATCTTTCCCTGAACCGCAGCTATCTGACAGAGCTGTTTGTACGCACACTACATTTGTCCCCTCAGCAATTCCTCATGAAATACCGGATTACAAAGGCGGTTGATTTTCTTACCTACACCGACTTAAGTGTAGAACACATTGCCTGCTCCTGCGGTTACGCAAATATATCTTCTTTCTCAAAGGCATTCAAAAAAGTGACCGGGATCAGCCCTTCACAGTATCGAAATGAGCATCAGACTTACACTTCCTGAAGAAAATATAACCGCGACTGATAATCTCCATTTCTTCCGTTATATTTTTCTCCATTCTGCCCTGCAGCTGCATCAGAGACAACAAGCCCTGCCTGCATCAGCTCATCACCGAAAAGAATTTCTTTCCGGTCACTGATCTGATAGGCAGCTCCTTCCTTTAGTCCTGCCAGATGCAATCGCTCAAATCCTGCATTCACAGGTTCCAGCACACGATAATAACCAACCAGTGCCTGGCTCTGATCTTCGGATACAACCATCCATGCTGTCACATTTCCCTCAAACGGGCTTTTCAGACGATAAAACGTTCCCTTCTGAATCAATTCTCTATGCGCCTTCATGAACACAATCTGCTCTTTGATTTCCTCCAACTCCGCTTCTTCCATTGAAGTAACGTCAAGTTCATAACCAAATGTACCAAAATAAGCTACATTTGCCCGTGTGTTTAACGGAGTATTCCTCAATACCTGATGATTTGGCACAGCAGATACATGGGATCCCATACTGCTTACCGGATAGACAAATGACGTGCCATATTGAATCTTCAGACGTTCTACAGCATCTGTGTCATCCGAAGTCCAGCATTGTGGCGCATAATATAGAAGTCCCGGATCAAATCTTGCACCTCCGCTGGCGCAGGACTCAAATAGAATCTCCGGAAACTGCTCCGTCAATTTTTACATATAAATGATATACTCCGAGAATATATTTATGGAAACAGATCCCTGCTTTTCTGCCTCGGAACCATGTGAATAGATTTCCGAAATGCTCCTGTTCATATCCCATTTCACATAAGAAATCGGAGCTTCTTTCAAAAGTTTCTCCATCTGACCGTAAATTCCCTCTACTACTTCTTCTCTGGAGAAATCAAGCACAAGCTGATGCCTTCCGACAGAAACATTCCTTCCCGGTGTCGATAAGATCCAATCCGGATGTTCCTCATACAACCTGCTTTTTTGTTTGTCATCTCCGGTTCAAACCACAGGCCAAACTTTAATCCCATCGCCTCAATCTTCTTGGCAAGTCCAGCAATCCCTCCCGGGAGCTTCTGCAGATTCGGATACCAGTCGCCCAGAGAGGTGAAATCGTCATTACGCTCTCCAAACCATCCATCATCGAGCACAAACAGTTCAATTCCCAGTTCTTTTGCTTTTCCGGCAATCTTTAAAATCTTCTCCTCATTGAAGTCAAAATACGTTCCTTCCCAGTTATTGATCAGAATCGGTCTTACCTCGTCTCTGTATTTTCCCCGCACCAGTCTTGTCCGGTACAACTTATGAAAAATCTGGCTCATTCCATTGAGACCCGCATCAGAATAGACCATCACTGCCTCAGGTGTCTGGAACGTTTCTCCTTTGTTTAATTCCCAAGAAAAACGATCCGGATGAATTCCCATTGTAATTCTTGTCACATCATAAGTATCCACCTCTGCTTGTGCGAGAAAATTTCCGCTGTATACAAGGCTAAATCCAATCGCTTCCCCGAAAGTTTCCGTTGTCTCCGGGCGCTTTAATGCAAGGAACGGATTATAATTGCTGCTGCTAGATCCTCTCATGCTGTACACCGCCTGAATCCCATGCTCCAGCTTCCTTGTTTTGACTGCGCGCTCTCTTCCCCATGCTCCGGTCAGTTCGATCATCTCATATTGCTTATCCGGCAGATCCAGACTCAGGCTCATCGCACGGTCAAGAAGAATACTCTCCTCCCCTTTGTGATGAAATCTTGCATTTCTTGCAATAGCCGGAAATTCTTCATAGATTGTATACGTCAAGATCAATTCTGTCTGAATCAGTGAATCTTCCAGTGTCACCTCAAGTGTCACTGCTTCTTTCTCTTCTTCCACATAAGTGGCCGGAAGACCTTCTAACCTTGGCTTTCCACTGTAAAGTCGATGACTTTTATAAACAAATTCTGTCACTCTGCTTCCGTTTTTTTGCAAAATCTCCTGGGCCGGATATCTCATATCTCCGCTGCCATAAGCCGGATACTCTTGACGGATATGTTCCATCGAAAAAGTACTGTCATCTTCAAATGTACATACAGACATTGGTCTGTCACAAAATTCCAAAAGATGATTAAAACTCTCCCTGTCTCTGAGCCGCTTCCCAAAAATATAACTGTCCAAGCTGTCCGTTTTTTAAAATCGTAAAAATATAGCTGATTTTTTCGTTGAACAGATGAAAATTTCTACTTTCCTCATGATAAATTACTGGCATCTGATTCTCCTCCTTCTCAAGTCATCCAACCGCCTCTCTGATGGACTGCACCACCCATCTCTGTTCGGTCTTATCGCTGCATCTACTGATTTCTATTATATCGGAATCTGTCCCCAGTTCAATTTGCAGATGTCGGTATTATTTGTCCAAATGTTGGATTTCAAAATTTTATCTAAAATCCATAAAAAATGTGTTCTTCTTTTCCATTCTCCGCCGCTTTCTTCGCAGCAAGACAAGCAGCTGCACTTGCAAGCCCTGCACATAAATCCGACCTGCTATCCTTCCCTTCCAGAACATCTACATAAGCTTTTGCAAGCTGCTCATCTCCCCCAAAATGTACCAAGCCTTCTGGATATGTAAACCTATGTTCTGCACTGTGTTTTGTATCATAATAGTCTACTCGAAGTGTCGCTGTATAAAAGTCAAATTCTGCACTTGCTTTCGACCCTATAAAGCGCGCTCCCCGTCGTCCAGCATTATTTTTGACAAAAAATGTCTGATGATAAGAAATAATCGTTCCATCTTCACAAGTGAAGATCGCCGCTCCTACATCCTCATTTCCAGTATCTTTTGCAAAACAGCAATATTTACCGGTAGGTTCCTCTTTCCGCTCTGTTTTCACGATAAAGCTACTTTCCGGACAGGTATGATATTCACTGCAATCCTCACAGCAAAGCCCTGCCTCTTTTTCTCCTTTGAAATACATTTTTGCAGTCTTTGCCACAACACTCACCGGACGTTTCCCCAAAATGTAAGTAATATAATCCATGTCATGTGTTGATTTCTGTAAAAACAGTCCTCCCGTCAGGGAATCATCCCGATACCAGCTATGATAGTAAACACTGCCATACGGCACATGATTCGTTGCTTGTACGGACAGAACTTCTCCCAGTTCTCCACTATCCACTAATTTTTTCATTTCTTTTACAATACAAGTAAACCTAAGCGGAAAGGATACAACTGTCTGTCCGCGCATCCCTTCCGATGCATGCAGCAGGCGCTGGTACTGTTCTTCATTAATGCAAACTGGTTTTTCTAAAAACAATGGTATCTTTTTCTGAAATACCAACTCCGCATATTTCGTATGTTGATTGCAGCGTGTTCCGATCAGCACACCATCTAACCTTTCTTTTTCCAACATCTCTTCCGCTGTTTCATAAAAAACAGTCTGTGCAAATTCTGCTGTCTGTGCAAATGCTTTCTGCTTCTGGCACCAAAGTGGATCTGCAACTGCAGCAACCTGAACTGGTGCTTGGATTCCTTGAAATGCTTTCATCATCGTTTCACTTCGCAAACCATATCCTATAATCCCTAATTTCTTCAATCTTATTTCCTTCTTCCTTAAAATTTCTTTTCTATTTTTTCTGTTGATACTTATTATCACCGAAACCACACTCTCCGTCAATAAAAAATCCTGATGCATTGACAAAAATGTTACCTTTCACTTCTCTTTCCAAAAATAGGCAAAAATACCCTGACCTCCTCTCTTTTCTAAGGTATGGCCAGAGTATCTTCATGAAATCATTTATTCTTTTTTCGAACAGTCAACTGGCAATATCTAAATTTCTGCTACCAGTTTTTTCAGTGCTTCCAATGCTTCCTCCGGAAGTTTGTCGTATCCGTCTTTGTTTACGGCAAATCCTTCTACTGCATTGACACGATTCTGCATTGCATTTTTTAACTGTGCCTTGTACTCTTCGTCATTCAGATCCGGAACAAATCCTTCCCATTCCATGATCTCAATGTCTTCAAAAGCTCCCCACTGTTTGAATTCTGCTTTTCCTTCTACAATTGCTTCTAAGATTCCAAGTGTATCTTTTGGCTGTACTTTCTTGCCCATGAAGTCACCTGTATTGACGATATAGCAGTCTACATTCTTTTCTTCCACTAATTTTTTTGAACTTCTCATAATCATTTATCAGTGGATATGTTCTAAATGGGTTTGCATATGGAACGATACGGAGTGCATTTAAGTCTGTTCCTGCTGCAACACGCTCTGCTGTGGATGTCTTTGTTGCAAGTGTCGCTCCCATTACGGATGCAAGTGCAGCTCCTTTTAATTTTACTACCGGCGGAATAGTAGGATCTTTCATGATCCAGAAGATTGCATTTACCGGAGCATCGATCTTATATACACGGTTCGGTGACCATAATTTTGACTTGATTGCACGTCCGTTACCATTTCTGATATCTTCTGTCACTAACTGGATATGTCCTTCTTCGTCCATAGTAGCAGAACAGTTCTGAGCAGATAATAAATACTGATTATCCGGGCATCCAGTTGGGTAATCTGCCGTCTTATCAAAATAAGTCGGTTCTAATGCTACCGAAGAACATGTGTCTGTATTGATAATAAATGCATCATCATGTAATACTGTAATCGGATATTTTCCACCATGTTTTGCATGTGTCAGTGTAGATTTACCTGATCCGGAAAGTCCGAATACGGATGCTACGAACTTAGAACCATCCGCAAGTGTGTATTCTTTCTGTCCACCATGGCAGGAAGCATATCCGTTTCTATTTGCGATTGCCCATGCCATTGTCAATGTTCCTTTTTTATGCTCTCCGAAATATCTCATACCTAAGATACATGCGCAGTTCTCTGCAGTATCAAAATAGCATAAGGTCAGCGGATCACTCAGACAGCTGAAATCTACGTCCGGTCTTTCCTGTGGAATCCACTGTGGATCTGAGAAAATATAAATATCCGGTTCTTTTCCCTCTCCGACTGGTTTTGATTTCTTATACATTTTCACATATTCATCTGACATGTACTGGAAGTTGAGCATCCAGTTGTACATGATATTCTCTTCGCCTTCCGGAATCAGAAGATGTGCTTTTACCATGAATTCTGGGTCAAGACCTACGAATACTTCTGCGTGGTACATTGTTTTCCAACGTGATTCATAGATAGCATCCATCGCTACTTTGTCAAGCTTTGCAGAATCTACTCCCGGCTCTCCTTTGATCCGGCGAGCTGCTGCGTAACGTCCTGTTACTGCTCCGTCATTGAATAAAAGAACTTTTGCGTCTTTCTCAAGACCAAATTCTTCTCCTCTATATACAGGCATATCTGTCACGATTGTTCCTGGTGAATTTTTTGCTAACTCATAAGCTTCTTTTAAAGTATTTACTTTCACTACATTGTTTCCATAAAATGCAGCTTCGATGATAGAACGTGTTTTTGAAAAACCTGGTTTTCCAGCACCGATTTCGTTAATTGGATAATAAGCTTTTGTTGACATATTCGATATCCTCCTTAAATTCCGAATTTGCATTCATTATCTCATTTTGTTTTCAAAATGTCAATCTTTTTATTGAAATTTTACAATATTTATCATTCATTTATACCTCGTTTTTTTGTTGAATTTATTGAAAAACTAAGAAAAATGCAGGATTATTTTTATTTTCCTGCATTTTTATCGTATCTCATGTGTTTTTGTCCTTTATTTACGTGGCACTCACATAGTATTATGCAATTTATTTGTTAAAAAATTCACTATGCATTCTTTTTGCAAAGTGCACTGTAATAATATTTCAATTTTTTCGCCTGACAAAGCACATCCCTCTCCTTTGCTCTCATTCTACCACTATCTGTCAAAAGCGGGATCTGACACTGCAATATCTGATGGACACGCACCCAGAATTCATCGTTATTTTTACATTTATACACATCCCGCCCATCCTCAAGCCAGTTTTTATAAACCGGAATATCTCTTAAAATAACCGGAATCTGCGAGGAGAGTGCTTCCAGTACAACAATTCCTTCTGTCTCCTCATACGATGGAAATAAAAAGAGATCACAACTGCTGTACGCCTTCTTTAACTCTTCCTTTGGTACATATCCTGCAAATGTCAGATTCGGCAAATCCGTGTGAATCGCATCTCTGACCTTCTTTGGAATCTGAAGTTCTGGTGTATATCCAAACCAAATAAACTGATACTCCGGCATTCTCCCTGCCAGTTCCACAAAGTCAAGAATTCCTTTTCGTTCAAAGTACAGCCCAACCGACATTACAATCTTGTCCTCGTTGCGAAATCCATATTTTCTTCGAAAAGACTCTCGATCCAGTACATTTTTCTGGAATTCACAAGTATCCACTCCGTTTGAAATCACTTCTATCGGATTCTTGATCCCATATCCGTTCAATAGCGATTTTGAATATTCCGTCGGTGTCAGAATCAAATCTGCCATCTGATAACATTTCATGATCCACCATTTAAAAAGAGGCGCCGTCAGATTGGATCCCACAAAGGAATTTCGAAAATCTTCCTTTGTCGAATGGGCATGATACACTACTTTCTTTCCTTCTCTTTTTGCCTTCTTTGCCATATGATAATCACTTGGAAATACCGTATTTAGATGCACAATATCAAAATCTTCCCGAGGATCACAGGTCAGTTCTACCTGCTCCGACTTAAGAGCATTTTTTTGCATGAACATTGCACGTCCGACTCCACTTCTCGACACAATCTTCTCGTTTTTCGCATAAAGCAATACTTTCATTTCTCTCATATTCTCCTCTCCATACTTCCTTTTGATACAGATTCAGTACCATATTTCCAAACTGCTCTGTCCCGAATTTCCGTGCGTTGTTCCGGCTATGCTCCACTGCCTTTTCCATCCATAAAGGCTCCTTTAAGATACGGCTGACGATCTCTGAAAATTCGTTTAAGTTCTCGTAAGAATAACCATTTCCGCCTTCCTCAAGTACCCCGTACAGGCAGGCATCTTTCCTGCACACAAGCGGTAATCCACTCGCCATCGCCTCTATATAGGTAAGTCCCTGTGTCTCACTTGTCGATGCACAGACAAAAAGATCTCCTAACTGATAATAATTTGCTATATCTTCCGGTGCTGCCATCCCAGTAAAT
>ENA-OQCW01000450-OQCW01000450.1-human-gut-metagenome-genome-assembly--contig:-NODE-450-length-24756-cov-5.062162_pt1 | contig 24756 bp, 17 predicted proteins | sample MGYA00242767_ERZ504593 | MGnify/ENA primary metagenome ERZ504593 (study PRJEB26092, sample SAMD00036307) | human gut metagenome | host: Homo sapiens | study: EMG produced TPA metagenomics assembly of... | reverse complement strand
GGTCAACAGCGGCGGCCCCCGACTCCTGCGCATGGTCAGCCTCATCCGGCGCAACCCGGTGACCGTTGACAGGTCCGATGACAGGCCCGGCGCAACCCTCGTGGACATCGCCGCCAGCTTCAACCGGCTGCCCGAAAGCGAACGCCGCGAAAGCGAGATCGTCGGCTTCCTGGGCGGGCTGGGAGCCGTAAGCGGCAACGCCATCGCCGACGAGCCGTCCACTGACGGCGTCGGCGTCGGGGTCGACAGCGACATCGCCACCGAGCCGGCCCCGGCGCAGCGCGGCGATACCGCGACCTGGCATTGCGTATCGATCGACGGCGAGCCCCGGAACTGGATCACTAGACCGGTGCTGGCCGACATGGACGAGCTGAGCATCATTGTGGAGGAAGGATGACCGTGGCCGAGGAACACGAGGAACACGAGGAACACGAGGAGCATATGGACAACGCCAACCCGTACGCCCTGTTCGAAGGCGACACCGGCGACATGCCGGCCGAGGCACGCATGGCCGCCATCGCCCTCAAACGTGACCGCTATATCAGCGGGCCCACCTACGACACCGTGCTCGACAACCGCGACGCCGTCGTACGCTCCCTGAACAACGACCTGCTCGACTTGGTGATCAACGAACGCTACCGCATCATGTACGCCACGCCCGTGGCCGGCGACGACGTGACCCTGCGCTCGCTCAAAACCCGTGTCAGCCTCAAACGCGAGGAGGCCGCGCTGCTCGCCTTCCTGCGCATCCGCGTCCTCGAATACGAGAACGTGCACGCCGACCCCGCCGACTGGCTCGTCAGCTTTGAGGAGATCCGCGCCGCGCTCGCCACCGGCGCCGGCTATCTGGCCGCCCGCAACGACGAGGAAGGCGTGGCAAAGCAGATCGGCGCCATCGTCTCCGCGATGATCACCTACGGGTATTTGGTGCGCCTGGACGACGAAGCCATGTACCAGATCACGCCGCTCGTGCCCGTGGTGCTCGACCGCGAACTGGCCGACACCTGGCTCGACGTCGCGGAACACGGCGACGGCGACACGGAAGATGACGATGACGACGAGAAGGGAGCCGAATGATGCAGGCGACAGACGTGCAGATGATCGCGGACCGGTGGATGCTGGAATCCCGCCGACTCATCAACTGGGGCTCCTATGAGGGCTACCACGAATTCCGCCCCTCCACGGACCACAAGCTGCCGGTGACCCTGCTCGCCGGCGCAGCGAATCCGGCAAATCCACGCTGGTCGACGCGCAGATCTCCCTGCTGTACCCAACCGGCACGCCGTTCAACAAGGCCTCGAACTCCGGCCGCTCCGAACGCAGCGACTACACCTACCTGCGCGGCATGGTCGGCGTGGGCAGCACCGAAACCGGCGACGAGCCGCTCTACCTGCGCGGCCGCGACGAGAACGGCGCACCGCAACCCGTGTGGGGCGCCATCGTGGACACCTATCGCAACCAGACCACCGGCCAGGTGCTCTCCTGCGCCAAATTCCTCTACCTGATGCCCGGCGACGGCCGCGGCGACGTGCGCCGACAGTACGTGGTCTGGGGCAAGCCCGTGGACCCCAGGCGCATGGACCAATACCGTGACGCCCCGTTCACGCCGGCCCAGCTCAAAGCCACCTACCCCGACTGCCTCACATTCCCCAGCGCCGAAGCGTTCCACACACATCTGGAGCGCAATGGGCCTGAGCGAGGCCGCCTGCCGACTGCTGCACAAGATCCAGTCCGCCGACGCGCCCTCCCGGCTCGACGACATCTTCAAACAAGGCGTGCTCGGCGTGCCCGAAGCCCTGGACCTGGCCCGCACCACGGTCGAGGACTACGAACGTTACGACGAGAACTTCCACGCCATGGACGAGAAGACCCGCCGCATGGACACGCTGCGCGGCATCCAACAGGCCTACGGCGAATACGCCGCCGCACGCGGCAAGGCCCGCGCCTTCGAACCGGTCAAGCCGGCCGTCGACGGCACGGTGCCGGCCGTGCTGCGCGACTGGGCATTGGCCCGCATGCGCGGCGAAGTCGCCGTCCAACTGCCCGCCGACCGCGCCGAACAACAGAACAGCGAGGCGGAAGCCAAGCTGCTGCGCCGCCGAACCGAAGACCTGCGCACCCGTCTCGACATGATCCGAGGCCAGATGCAGGGTCTGGACGGCGGCGACCTGACCCGACTCGAACTCGAACTCGACCAGGCCCGCCGCACCCTCGAAGACGTGCAAGCCAACCGAACACGAATCAAACAAACGTTCGCATCCATCGGCGAGACGCTGCCCGGCGACGAACAGGCCTGGAACGAACGCCGCATCAACGCCGTGAACTTCAAACGCGAATACAACAAACGAGACGGCGAATGCGAGGAAGCCCTCACCGCCGCCATCAACGCGCGGGCCGGCGCACGCGGCGACCTCGAACGACTGCAACGCGACTTCGACCGGCAACGCTCCCAGCGCACCCGCATCTCCCAGCAGATGGACGAAACCCGCGCCATGCTCTGCCGCGCCACCGGACTCACCCCCGCCGAACTGCCGTACGTGGCCGAACTCATGGACGTGAACGAACACGAGGAAGACTGGCGTCTCGCCATGAACGTCGCCTACGCGCCCATCGCCCAGACCATCCTCGTCGACAAGCGCCACGAACAGGGCTTCGCCGCCAAAGTCAGCACCATCGACCCGCGCACCATGCCCCGACGCACCTGGCAGTTCGTGGACACCGCACGCCACTACGACGACACCGGCGCGCACGCGAACATACTCACCGGAGAACAGGACGGCGACTGGCTGTCCGGCAAACTGCGCTACCGCGACGACTCGCCCTTCGCCGACTGGCTGCGCTCGCAGACCCAGGACGAACGATTCGACGCCCTATGCGTCACCGCCATCGACGACACCGACCGCACCAACCGTCAGGTGCAGGCCGACGGTCAGATCAAATCCGGCGCACGCGGCCAGCACGGCACCAAAGACCGCGCCCAGGTCATCGGATTCGTCAACGAAACCTACCTCAACGCGCTCGCAGCGCAGGTCGACGCCGCCCGCAACGCGCTCAGCCAAGCCGACACCGACTACACGGCCGCCAAAACACAGTCCGATAACCTCCACCGCGAACTCGAACTGGCCAACCAGCTCGCCTACACGTCCTGGGAGCGCATCGACATCGCCGGCGCGCAACGGACCATCACGGACACGCAGGACGCCATCGCATCCATCAAAAACGATCCCAAGCTCGCCGAACTCGCCAAACAGCGCGACGAACTGAACGCCGAACTCGACCGTGTGGAACGCCAGCGCATCGAATCCGACCAGGCCGCGGCCCGCGCCGGCAGCGCCGTCGAAGCGGCGCTCATCTGGCTGCGCGACCATGCCGACACCGGCACGACGGACGCCGCCGGTGCCACCGCCGACAATGACGATGACGCCGCGTCCGGCCCACTGCCGGACGAAGTCACGGCGGCGCTCGCCGAATCCTACGACAACCGATTCGCCGGACTGGCGGACGCCGCCATGCGCGCGCACATGATCATCGGCGCGGGCGCGGCAGGAAGCGCAGGCACCGGGGCAGGAGCGTCCCCCGAACGGCACCATCGCCGGCATCGGCAAGGACATGGCCTCCCGCATCAACCTGCTGAACGGCCAGGCCGATGCCGCACGCACCGGCGTCGAATCGAAAATGAGCACCTACATCGCGCTCTACGCGGCCGACGATGATTCGCTGACCGCCAGCGTGGAGGACTACCGGTACTATCTCGACGAACTCGCCAGCCTCACCCAGCTGGCCGCGGTCGCCGCCACCGACGCCGAATACCGGCGCTGCCTCGAACAGCTGCTCAGGAGCTTCCTGACCATCAAACGCGCCATCGACACGGATGCCAGCGACATCCACGACCAGCTTGACCGCATCAACGCCATGCTCAAAGGCCAGCAGTTCGGTCCCAAGCACGGCAGCCTGTCCCTGCACGCGGACGTGCGCCGTCCCGAGCGCACCTTCTGGGCGCAGCTCATCCGCGTCATCGGCACCCTGAACGATTGGAAATCCGCCGACGTCAACGATTCCGACGCCTCGCGCAAGGCTTTCGCGGCCTGCGCGCCGATGGTCGGGCTGCTGCGCGCCGAACTCGCGCAGGTCAAGGACGCGAACGGCGTGAAAAGCTACGGCGCCCGCAACCTCGACCCGCGCTGCCGCTCGTCCTTCTACGCCATCGTGCATCATGCCGACGGCCCGGATGAACGCATCACCTCCACCGGCGGCCGTTCGGGCGGCGCCTTGCAGGAGCTCACCTCATTCGTATACGGCGCGGCGCTCATCTACCTGCTCGGCGGCGGCCTGACCAGCGAGCCCTCGTACACCACGCTGTTCCTCGACGAGGCGCTCATCAAGGCCGACGGCCGTTACACGCAGCGCGCCCTCACGGTGCTGCCGCGCCTCGGATTCCAGGTCATCGTCTCCGCCCCGGAAAGCAAGACCGGCGAAATCCTCGAGGTCTCCACCAAGGCCTACGTGACCTACAAGGACCCCGACACCGGCCTCACCTCCCTGCGCGAGGCCGTGCTGCATCAGAATGACATGGACGATGAATCATCGTCGGATATATTGAAGGATGACGGGGTTGCCGAATGAGCAGTCCTGGCGTCGCCGGTATTAAGACGATTCGGTTCGACTCGACGATGTTCGAAAGCAGGTGATGGGAACTATGGCCGGCATGAAAGACATCGCTGCGATCACCACATGCGTGAAGAAACATATGCGTTCACATATGTACGACATCGAACCGGCATGGCCATTTCCCGTGCCGGTGGGATTGCCGGACCAAGCATTTTTGGAAACCAATGCGATTGCGGTGCATGACAACAACAATGAGATACGGCAATGGGCAAGCAAGAATGGTTGCGAAATCATAACCAAGCATCGCACCATAGGCACCTCTGTCGAGCTGATCTCCAAAGTCGTCGTTCCTGACGAATCAATAGCCATGCGTGTGGTTGGTCGTACGCTGGCGGCGGAATGTCGCGAAGCGCGCCGCCGCATAGCATGTCTGGTTGCTGCTTGTGACGTTGCTCCGGAAACAATCGAATCGGCCGCTCGCATGACAGGCCATGAACAGCCTGACGACTTCGATCTGCTTGTCAGCGCAGTTCGATATTTCAGGCATCATGACGTGACCGGTATGACGCCGCGACAGATTCCACTGACAGGATTCAGCGGCAAATGGCTGAATGAGTCAAAAACCAATCGTCGTAAGGCCATTTGCCGACTGCTCGGTGTCGAAACGTTGGGTCTGTCAAAACGGCCGACCGAACTGCGGTTCCGTTATCTCGATCCGGTCCGCGACGATGCTGAGCTCGAACGCATCATATGGTGTCCGGGGGAAGGCGAAGCGTTATCCGGCATTAAATATGCTGTCATCGTTGAGAACAAAGACACGTATCAGACTATGCCGCCGATTGCGCAGGGCATCTGCATATGGGGTTCTGGTCGCGCTGTAAGCGATGCTGTACCTGCGGTTCCTGCACTGCGTGACATGCGTATCGTGTATTGGGGTGATATGGATGCGGATGGACTGGAAATACTTTCGACATTACGTGAATCAGGTATCGAATGCGACTCCATCCTGATGGATTGCGATGCATACGATCGGTACCACAGATTTGGTACCGATCGTACTGAACGCAGCGCGAAGATTGCTATGCGGGAGCCTAAGCCGACGCCCGGCCTTCAATCGGCGGAGCGACGTCTTTATGAACGACTGTGTGCTGACAAAACCATCGCTTATCGGCGCATCGAACAGGAACGCATTCCCATGCGTGATGCAGTTGACGAATTACGCAAGCTTGGCATCCCCGTGGAGTCCATTGAAAATCAGGATTTGCCGATTTAGGCTGAGTGATTGGGGATGTTGCCAAGAGCTAGAACGGCTTAGCTTTTTCTCGTCTCACATTATGCCTTCCGATTAATAATGCAACGGCATTGCATAGCTGCAAGGTCCGGCACTGCTATCCGATACTATCGAACTGTTGTTTTGCGTTGCGCGAGAAGGGACAAACATGGCAACCGCTTGGGGTGACGAGAGTGTGCGGAAAACCGGAGTTCCCTCGCCTATGTACTTGATGGGCGCATGCGTATGTGATGATACGGAAACCGAAACAAGGCAAAGATTGGCGTTGCTTAAGCCCAAAGGAGCAAGGAAATTGCACTGGCGAGACATGCGGCCATCATTGCGTGGCAAAGTCGTTGATGCCATGGCTGCAATGGACATTGATCATGTCATTGTGGCTGCGGTACCAATGAGCCAGTGGAATACCGCCGAACGCGCTCGCCGTAAATGTTTGGAACGTCTTCTGCCTCTGCTGGAAACAGAATACAACGTGGACACGCTTGTGCTTGAATGGCGCGAGATTTCACAGGACAGGAACGATATCCGTTTCATCGATGGATTGAGAAGCCGCAGATTTATCGGGCCAATTCGTGTCGAACTCTGTGCAGGGGAGACTGATGCAAGGCTATGGCTCCCTGATCAGCTGCTAGGAGCGTACGGTGATGCCCAGGCCGGTACTGGAAGATACGATGAATTCCTCGGCCATGTTCGAACAGTGTTCATCGACAGTGATTGATGTCCTAAAACCGTGTATACTTCATGGTAAGCCAACCCCGCTGGGGAAATGGAAGTGAGAGCCGGACGCCCCGAGTATCTTGGGGGCCGGCTCTTGCGTTTCGGTCCACTGATGGTCCGGAATTTTGCATACTCTGGTTCAGTTTTCCGGCCTGACACGCCATCGAACAAGCGTTCGAATTTGGTCGTGTGTTCGGGTATCCTTGGGACAGATTTGGCGCGCGCATGACCGTGCGCGCGGGAACGGTGAGATGGAAGGTGGGGTGTGGCTGTGGCGGCAATGCAGACTGGCGCAAGGCGCGCAACAAGCGCAACGGGCGCGAAAACCGGCAAGGGCAAGAACGGTGAGGTCATCGTCGAAAAGGTGATGACCAGCGACTCCTTCCTGAGCCGGGAGATCAAAAAGGCGCCGCTGATTGAACACGATGGTTCGCTGGTAGCTGATATCTCGCACATCCCGAACGATCTCAAGATCACGATTCAGGGTGCGCGCGAACACAACCTCAAGAACGTCGACCTGGCGATTCCGCGCAATCGCATGGTCGTGTTCACAGGCCTGTCCGGTTCGGGCAAATCCTCGCTCGCGTTTGACACCCTGTTCGCCGAAGGCCAGCGACGCTACGTCGAATCCCTATCCGCCTACGCCCGCCAGTTCCTGGGTCAGATGGACAAGCCCGACGTTGACTTCATCGAGGGCCTGAGCCCGGCCGTCTCCATCGACCAGAAGACCACCAACCGCAACCCGCGTTCTACCGTCGGCACCATCACCGAAATCTACGATTACCTGCGACTGCTCTTCGCCCGCACCGGCATCCCTCACTGCCCTGAATGCGGCGAGCCCGTCGCCTCCCAGACCCCGCAGCAGATCGTCGACACACTGCTCGGCTACCCGGAGCGCACGCGATTCCAGATTCTCGCGCCCGTGGTCAAGGGCCGCAAGGGCGAGTTCGTGGATATGATCGAGCTGCTGCGCTCCGACGGCTACGCCCGCGCGCTCATCGACGGCGAGATGACGCAGCTGTCCGACGACATCAAACTCACCAAGCAGAAGAAGCACACCATCGAGGTCGTGGTCGACCGACTCGTGGTCAAGGACGGCATCCGCCGACGCCTGACCGACTCGGTGGAAACCGCCCTCAAGCTCGCCAACGGCAGCATCATCATCGACTTCGTGGACGAGGAGGAAGGCAGCCCGGTCCGCCGCCAGCCGTTCTCCGAACACCGCAGCTGCCCGAACGGGCACACGCTCGAACTCGACGAGGTCGAGCCGCGCACCTTCTCCTTCAACGCCCCCTACGGTGCCTGCCCCGCCTGCACCGGTCTCGGCTTCAAACTGGAAATCGACCCGGACCTCATCATCTCCGACCCGGACAGGTCACTGGCCGACGGCGTCATCGAACCGTGGAGCGGCACCAAGATGACCTCCCAGTACTACGGCCACATCCTCGAAGGTCTGGCCAAGGAAATGGGCTTCTCCATGAAGACCCCTTGGAAGGGCCTGCCGGACGACGTCAAGCACGACATCCTCTACGGCCACGACTTCAAGGTCAACGTCTCCTACCGCAATCGCTGGGGACGCCTGCGCGAATACTCCACCGGCTTCGAAGGCGTGATCCGCACGCTCATGCGACGCCACGACGAAACCGATTCGCAGTCCATGCGCGAATACTACGAGTCGTACATGCGCGAAGTGCCCTGCCAGGTCTGCCACGGACGCCGCCTGAAGCCCGAAGTGCTCGCTGTCACCGTGGACGGAAAATCCATCTTCGACGTGTGCGACATGCCCGTCGTACGCGAACTCGCCTGGATCAACGGCCTGAAACTCGAAGGCTCGGCACAGCTGATCGCCGGCGAAGTGCTCAAGGAGATCAAGGCCCGACTCGGCTTCCTGAACGACGTCGGCCTCGACTACCTGACCCTCTCGCGCGCGGCCGCCACCCTGTCCGGCGGAGAAGCGCAGCGCATCCGACTCGCCACGCAGATCGGCTCCGGCCTGGTCGGCGTCATGTACGTGCTCGACGAGCCGTCCATCGGCCTGCACCAGCGTGACAACGAACGCCTCATCGAAACCCTGCACCACCTGCGCGATCTCGGCAACACGCTGATTGTCGTCGAACACGACGAGGACACGATACGCCGCGCCGACTGGGTGGTCGACATCGGCCCCGGCGCCGGCGAACGCGGCGGCGAAGTCATCTACTCCGGCCCCGCCAAGCACCTCATAGAAGCCAAGCGCTCCATCACCGGCGACTACATCGCCCACCGGCGAGAGATCGCCGTGCCCGCCAAGCGCCGCAAGATCCACAAGACCCAGGTGCTCAAAGTCGTGGGTGCCCGCGAGAACAACCTCAAGAACATCGACGTGAGCTTCCCGCTCGGCGTGCTCACCGTGGTCACCGGCGTCTCCGGCTCCGGCAAATCCTCGCTGGTCAACACGATCCTTTACCCGGTGCTCGCCGACAAGCTCAACGGTGCACGCATCGTACCCGGCCGCCACACGCGCGTGGAAGGCGTGGACCAGGTGCGCAAGGTGATCCACGTCGACCAGAACCCGATCGGCCGCACGCCGCGATCCAACCCCGCCACCTACACCGGTGTGTGGGACAAGATCCGCACCCTGTTCGCCAAGACTCCCGAAGCCCAGGTGCGCGGCTACGGCCCCGGCCGCTTCAGTTTCAACGTCAAAGGCGGCCGATGTGAGGCCTGCCACGGTGACGGCACGCTGAAGATCGAAATGAACTTCCTGCCCGACGTCTACGTGGACTGCGAGGTCTGTCACGGCAAACGATACAACCGCGAGACCCTCGAAGTCACGTACAACGGCAAGACCGTGGCCGACATCCTCAACATGCCCATCGAGGAGGCCGCCGACTTCTTCAAGGCGTACACCGGCATCTCCCGATACCTGAAGACCCTCGTGGACGTCGGCCTCGGCTACATCCGACTTGGCCAGCCCGCACCCACCCTGTCCGGCGGCGAATCGCAGCGCGTCAAGCTTGCCACCGAGCTGCAGCGCCGATCCGACGGCAAAACCGTGTACATCCTCGACGAGCCGACCACCGGCCTGCACTTCGAAGACGTGAACAAGCTGCTCAAGGTGCTGCAGTCCCTGGTGGACAAGGGCAATACGGTCATCGTCATCGAACATAATCTGGATGTGATCAAGGAGGCCGACTGGCTGATCGATCTCGGTCCGGAGGGCGGCGACGGAGGCGGCACCATCGTCACGCAGGGCACGCCCGAACAGGTTGCCGAATGCGAAGCCTCATGGACCGGCAAGTTCCTGAAACCCATGCTTTAGCCTTCCATTGCAGCTGACCTCGGGTGGGTTGGGGTGTGTGTTGCTGGACACGCTCCGGGCCGCTCAGGCCAAGTCTTTACGGTCCAGCAACACACACCCCAACCCACCCAATCCCTGATGATTGGCTTAATAGCGAGGAGGATTATGACGAACGATATTGAGCGGCATAGTCCGGATGAGTGGCGGAAGACTGCGGCGGCGTTAATGTCGGAAAGCGTAGCTGTGGGTGCCGGGGAAACGACGGCGAAGGTGAATGCGAATGGGGCACCTTTGCTGGGGGATTCTCGCGACCTGTTCCGACCCAAGACCTCGGATATTCCCGCCAAACCCGGTGTGTACAAATGGCGCGACGGGGAAGGGCGCGTCATTTATGTGGGCAAGGCAAAGAACCTGCGCAACAGGCTCACCAATTATTTCCAGCCGCTGTATCTGCTGCATCCGCGCACGCAGACCATGGTGCTGACCGCACGCAGCCTGGAGTGGACGGTCGTCGCCACCGAACTGGAATCACTGACGTTGGAATACACGTGGATCAAGGAATTCGACCCACGGTTCAACGTGCAGTTCCGCGACGACAAGACCTATCCGTATCTCGCGGTCAGCACGGGGGAGCGAATTCCGCGCGTGTGGGTCACGCGGTCGCGCAAACGGCGGGATACCCGGTATTTCGGCCCCTATGCCAAAGTGTGGGAATTGCGGCACAGTCTTGACCGGTTGCTGCGCACGTTCCCGGTACGCACCTGCACCACCAACGTGTTCCATAAGGCGCAACTGACCGGACGGCCATGCCTGTTCGCTTCCATCGGCAAATGCTCCGCACCCTGCGTGAACCGCATTGAAGCGGACGAACACCGGCGGCTGTGCGAACAGCTGGTCGGCGTGATGACCGGACGACTCGGACGGCCATACATCGCCCAGTTGACCCGCGACATGAAAGAGGCCAGCGCCGAACTCGAATTCGAGAAAGCCGCCCGACTGCGCGACCAGATTCAAATGCTGGAAACCGTGGTGCAACAGAACGCCGTCGTCTTCGACCAGGATGTGGACGCTGACGTGTTCGGCTTCGCCAGCGACGAGCTCGAAGCCTCCGTGCACGCTTTTTATGTGCGCGCCGGCTCGATTCGCGGCGAACGCAACTGGAGCGTCGAACGAGTTGAGGACATCGATGACGCCGACTTGATGGCCGACCTTCTGGTGCAGGTGTATTCGGACGCCGCCGGGGACAATCACCCCCAGTCGGCCGCGACCATCTCCACCAATCGCGAGGCCATCGGCTCCACGCAAACCATCACGGCCACGGACGCTGTGGCACGCGCCCAGGCCACCCGAGAACGCAACACCCGTCAGGAGACCACCGGGCGCGCGGACCTGCTGGCGCCCATCGCACCGGTACCGCGCGAAATCATCGTGCCCGTCGAACCGGCCCGCCGTGAGGAACTCGAAGGCTGGCTGACCAATCTGCGCGGGGGAGCGGTGACCATCCGTGTGGCCTCGCGAGGCGACAAGAAGCAGCTTATGGACCGCGCCAACGAGAACGCCAGCCAAGCACTGCAACGCAGCAAGATGAGCCGCATCTCCGACATGGGCGCACGCACCCAGGCCATGAACGATGTGGCCAAGGCATTGGGACTCGCGGAAGCCCCGCTGCGCATCGAATGCTACGACATTTCGAACACTGTGGGTGGTGCCTTCCAGGTGGCCTCCATGGTGGTGTTCGAAGACGCGATCGCCAAGAAATCCGAATACCGACGCTTCGCCATCCGAGGCAAGGACGGCAAAGGCGCGGTGGATGATCTGTCCGCGCTTTACGAGACGCTCACCCGCCGCTTCAAGCACGGCAACATCGCCGGCGACTCCGGCGAAAGCATCGACGCGGAACAGCGTGTGGCCTCGGCCGCCGGCAAGATGACCACTGCCGTGGCGGCGGAGACAATCGCTGCGAACGGTAACGACAATGGTGAGGGCGGTTCCGACATCAGTGGCAAGGGGCACGCGGTGCCGGTCGGAGTGCAGAACGATGCGCGGGAGTCCCCGCCCGACATCGTCCAGCAGAACACAAACCGGCATCACTTTGCCTACAAGCCGAACCTGGTGGTGGTCGATGGCGGCAAGCCGCAGGTCATGGCCGCCGCCAAGGCGCTTGAGGACTGTGGCGTGAACGACGTGGCCGTCTGCGGACTGGCCAAACGCTTGGAAGAGGTGTGGGTGCCGGACGACGACTATCCGATCATCCTCAAACGCCAGTCCGAAGGCATGTATCTGCTGCAGCGTGTGCGCGACGAATCCCACCGCTTCGCCATCACCTACCACCGCCAGCAGCGGCGCAAAGGCGCCCTGCGCAGCGCGCTCGACGAGATTCCCGGCATCGGCGAAAGCTACCAGAAGCGGCTGCTCAACCACTTCGGCTCGGTCAAAGCCATGCGCGAAGCCAGTGTCGAGGACTTCGAGAAGGTCAAAGGCATCGGCCACGCCAAAGCCGAAGCGCTGTACACCGCGCTGCACGAGCAATGAGCCGGCCCGGTCCAGCAGCCCAGAGTAAATTTTCGGTTGCGGGGCCTGTGGTTGACATATTCGAAGCAAAGTGTCGGCTAGCATGGGAACAGACATCAAGGAGGGGATATGGCCAATCATCGTTGCGCTGTACTCGGCAAACCCGTCGCACACTCATTGTCACCCGTGCTCCACAACGCGGCCTACCGTTCGCTGAAACTCGACGATTGGCTGTACGACAAGCACGAGGTGGGGGAAGACGACCTCGACGCTTTCCTCAAAGGCCTTGACTCGACGTGGGCTGGCCTGAGCCTGACCATGCCGTTGAAGAAGACCATCCAACCGTACGGTGTTCCGGAAAATTTGTGGGCCAAGGAACTGAAGGTGGCGAATACCGCGGTATTCGACTGGAGCGTGGCTGCCGATGATCCCGCTTGGCCGAACGGCAAGCCGGGCATCAAGCTATACAACACCGATGTCATCGGCATCCAACTCGCCTTCGACCATGCCAATCGCGAACTCGGCGAACACCACACCGCGTCGAGAAGCGGCACCGCGCTGATCATCGGCAATGGCAACACCGCCACTTCGGCGTTGGCCGCATGCTGCATGATGCCCGAAATCGGCCATATCGTCGTCGCCGCCCGTCACCCCGGAAAAAACACCGGGCTTAAACCAGTGGCCGAAAAGTTCGTCAACGTGCATAACCCGTACAACGAAATCGAATTAGGCGACGATCAGGCCCTGCTTGAGGCAGCCCGCAACGCCACCTATGTCATCAACACGATTCCCGGACACGCGGCCGACAACGTCGCGGATGCCCTCGCCAATGCCGGAACCGAGCCATTCTCCGGACTGCTGTTGGACGTGATCTACGATCCACGCCCCACCAAGCTCATGGAAGCCTGGCGCGCTCATGGCGGTCACGCCATCGGCGGCGAAGAAATGCTGCTGTACCAAGCTCTCGTACAGGTATTGCTGATGACCGGTATCTGGGATGACGACCCGCCCAGCGATGCCGACCAGCGTCTGCAGGACACCACCACCGAAGACGACCAGCTGGAGATCGCGATGCGCAAAGCTCTTGAGGAGGCGCTGTAATGAATCAACAGACAACGAACCGCGATACCGGCGAGGCGGCCGCCACGAATGCGCCGGCGAATTCCGCGACATCCACATCGACTCCGGACAACCAGCCGACCCCGCTTGATGCCTTCGAAGTGCTGCTCATCACCGGTATGTCCGGCGCAGGCCGCTCTCATGCCGCTGACTGCGTGGAAGACATGGGATGGTATGTGGTCGACAACCTGCCTCCCAAACTGCTTATCCCGCTTGTCGACATGATGACCACCTCCGGTTCCGGATCGGAGTCAGGCGTCCACAAGCTTGCCGCCGTCATCGACGTGCGCTCCAGCTATTTCGACGAGCTGGCCGCCGTGCTCGGCCATCTGGATGATCTCGGCGTCAAAACCCGTATTCTGTTCCTCGACGCCAGCAACGAAGTGCTCATCAAGCGCTATGAATCCGTGCGCCGCCCGCACCCGCTGCAGCACGGCAACCGACTGATCGACGGCATCCTTGAGGAACGTCACCTGCTGGAAGACCTCAAGGAACGAGCCGACTGGGTCATCGACACCAGCTCCCTGAGCATCCACCAGCTGTCCACCAAACTCTACGAGGCGATGCTCGGCTCCGGCCCCACCACCGTGGCAGTACACATCTTCAGCTTCGGCTTCAAATACGGTATGCCCATCGACGCCGATTTCGTGGCCGACGTGCGTTTTCTGCCCAACCCGTTCTGGGTGCCCAACCTGCGCGAGCTTACCGGGCACGACAAGCCGGTCGCCGACTACGTGCTTTCCAGCAAGGGAGCCAAGGAATTTCTCGACGCTTATGAGAAAGCTATCGAGATTGCGTTGGAAGGATACGCCCAGGAAGACAAGCACTACGTAACCATCGCCGTCGGCTGCACCGGTGGTCAGCACCGGTCGGTGGCGATGAGCGAAGAGCTGGCTCGCCGCTTACGCGCACATGGGCTCAACGTAACCGTTTCCGCGAGAGAACAGCACAAGCGTCACTCATCGTAAGCAGGCGTCGAGCGGTCATCGGGCAAGCGTTCGGTGACCACACTGCGAGAAAGCAGGGCCCATAATACGTATCAAACGGGTTCGCTTGTCCACCAGATTAGGTATCACAGAAAGCCGATGGCTTCCGACCGTGTGACAGCAGATAACGGCACGAAGCGCCTGAAGCATTGAGAAGAACGGGACTGTAGGAGGTAGATCTTGGCTCTTCTGGACGATGTCAAAAGCGAGTTGGCAGCCTTTGAAGGCGATTCGCCAGCCGCGATCAAGGCCCAAGCTGCGGCCATGATCCGTTTTGGCGGCGGTCTTCGACCGGTACAGAATACATACGTTATCCAAGCCGTATTCACCTCGCTTGACGTTGCAGAATGGCTGAAGAACACGTTGAGGAACACGTTCGGGCACGAAGCCGAGGTCAATCACCTCACACGTCAGACCCCGAACGGCCCTGTCGAGACCTACGTGGTGCTCGTCACCCGCAACGTAGTGGCCTTGGCTTTGCAGACCGGACTGGTCGACCGCCGCAAGCAGCAGGTCCGTGGACTGCCGTCTGAAGTGGTCAACGGATCCATCGCCCAAATCAAAGCGGCATGGCGCGGCGCCTTCATGGCCCGTGGCTTCCTGTCCGATCCCGGTAAGGCCAGCTTCCTGGAAATCGCTTGCCCCACGGAAGAGGCCGCCATGGCCCTGTGTGGCGTGGCCCGTCGTCTAGGCATCCAGGCCAAGCATCGCACGCTGCGTAGCTCCGAGCGCGTGACACTCAAGGATCCCGACGCCATCGAACGCATGCTCAAGCTCATGGGCGCCACCCGTTCGGCCCGCGAATGGACCGGCAAGCGTTCCGATGGCGAGGCCCGCGGCAAGGCCAACCGTCTGGCCAACTTCGATGACGCCAATATGCGCCGTTCCGCCAAGGCCGCCGCCGAAGCCAGCGAAAAAGTGCAGCATGCTTTCGAAGTACTCGGCGATAACATTCCGGACAACCTCCGTCAGGCCGGCCAGCTGCGCATCGATCACGTGGACAAGAGCCTCGAGGAGCTCGGCAAGATCGCCGAACCGCAAATCACCAAGGATGCGATTGCCGGCCGAATTCGCCGACTGCTTCAACTTGCCGAGAAGACGGAGAAGGCTCGCGCAGCCGAAGGCAAGTAACCCGACAATCCGATTTGCCATGCCTATTCGGCAAAACGCGACAACGATGTGACAAAACACCGCATTCAGTCAGTAGACGAATGCGGTGTTTTGTTCCGGAATGCCTGTAATATGCAAAGTGGCAAAATTGGCCACTTTGACGTGCGATTCGTCAAGGAAAGGATATTCATGAAGACACTCAAGGACCTTGGAGATCTCAAGGGCAAGCGCGTTCTGGTTCGCGCTGATTTCAATGTTCCGCTGGACGGCACCACCATCACCGATGACGGTCGAATCAAGGCTGCTCTGCCGACCATCAAGACCCTGCGCGAAGAAGGCGCCAAGGTCATCCTCATGGCCCACCTTGGCCGCCCGAAGGGCAAGGTCGTTCCTGAGCTGAGCCTGGCCCCGGTTGCCGCCCGCCTCGGCGAGCTGCTCGGCGCCAACGTGCCGCTGGCCAAGGACACCTACGGCGAGGACGCTCAGGCCAAGGTCGCCGCCATGAACGATGGCGACGTTGTGCTGCTTGAGAACGTTCGTTTCAACCCGGAGGAGACCTCTAAGGACGCCGACGAACGCGCCGCTTACGCCAAGAAGATCGCCGCCCTCGGCGAGGCCTTCGTTTCCGATGGCTTCGGCGTGGTCCACCGCGCTCAGGGCTCCAACTACGACGTTGCCGCCGATCTGCCGGCCGCCGCAGGCCTGCTGGTCGAGAAGGAAGTCAAGGCCTTGTCCAAGGCCACCGAGAACCCGGAGCGTCCGTTCACCGTGGTGCTTGGCGGTTCCAAGGTCTCCGACAAGCTCGGCGTCATCGAGAACCTGCTCGACAAGGCCAACCGTCTGGTCATCGGCGGTGGCATGGTGTTCACCTTCCTCAAGGCCAAGGGCTACGAGGTCGGCACCTCCCTGCTTGAAGAGGACCAGCTTGAGAAGGTCAAGGGCTACATCGAGACCGCCGAGAAGAACGGCGTTGAGCTCGTGCTGCCGACCGACGTCGTCGTGAACGCCGGCTTCCCGGCCGGTGACACCCCGGTTGCTCCGGAAGTCGTTGCCGCCGACGCCATCCCGGCCGACAAGATGGGTCTGGACATCGGCCCGGAGTCCCAGAAGCTCTTCCACGACAAGATCGTCGACTCCAAGACCGTCGTGTGGAACGGCCCGATGGGCGTGTTCGAGGTTCCTGAGTTCGCCGCCGGCACCAAGGCCGTGGCCCAGGGTCTGGTCGACGCCACCGCAGCCGGTGCGTTCACCATCGTCGGTGGCGGCGACTCCGCCTCCGCCGTGCGCAACCTCGGCTTCCCGGAGGACGGCTTCTCCCACATCTCCACCGGTGGTGGCGCTTCCCTCGAGTTCCTCGAAGGCAAGGAGCTCCCTGGCCTGAAGGTGCTTGAGTAATCCATTTTCTAGCTCCCCTCCTTGAGGGGAGCTACGTTTTTTTAGAAGGGAAACATATGGCGTCCAAACGCATTCCGTTGGTGGCCGGCAACTGGAAGATGAATTTCGACCATCTTGAAGCCACTTACTTCGTGCAGAAGCTGGTATGGCTGTTGCGTGACGCTCACTTCGACTTTAAACGCTGCGAAGTCGCGCTTTTCCCCTCGTTCACGTCATTGCGCAGCGTGCAGGTGCTGGTCGAAGCCGACAAGCTCCATGTCGCCTACGGCGCACAATCCGTTTCCGTGACCACCCAAGGTGCCTTCACCGGCGATGTGTCCGCGGACATGATCGCCCATCTTGGCTGCTCATACGTCATCGTCGGCCACTCCGAACGCCGCAAATACCATCCTGAAGATGACGCCAATATCGTCGATCAGGTACGTGCCGTGCTCGCCGCCGGCATGCAGCCGATTTTGTGCGTCGGCGAAAGCTTCGAGGAACGACGTCAAGGCATTGAACTCGATTTCGCCGTGGGCCAGGTACGAGACGTCACCCGCGATCTCAACGAAGAACAAGCCGCCAAACTCATCGTGGCCTACGAACCTGTCTGGGCCATTGGCACCGGCATGGTGGCCACTCCGCAATCCGCCCAGGATGCCGCAAACGCCATCCGCAACGATTTGAAGACCACTTTTGGCACGAAGGTATCCGATAGCGTACGTATCCTGTACGGCGGATCGGTCACCTCGAAAAATGCGGCGGAACTCATTTCCCAGCCCGACGTTGACGGCTTCCTGATCGGAGGGGCGGCCCTGGACGTTGAGGAACTCGCCAAAATCGCTCGACTGGCACTGAAATCCACGAAATCACGGAACTAATACCACGGTTTTCCCGTGTGTGCGCTATGCTGGTCAACAGTCCAATCAATCCGGAGGTACCCTGTGACCGCTCTTAAGATCACGCTGCAAGTCATCGTCGTGCTGCTCAGCTTCGTGCTGACCCTGCTCATCCTTATGCACAAGGGCAAGGGCGGCGGTTTGTCCGACATGTTCGGCGGCGGTCTGACCCAGAACGCCGGTACTTCCGGTGTCGCCGAAAAGAACCTGAACCGTTGGACCGTTATCATCGCTCTGGTGTGGGTGGCCTTGATCATCGGCCTCGACATGATGACCAAGTTCAACCTCGGCTGATCGGCTTGCACGCCATATAGACTTGTCGCTCGCGACCCATGACCGTTACCGTCGGTCATGGGTCGTATGCGTTCTATCGAGTATTACGAAAGGACATCACCATGGTCACTATGAACCGCAACAAAGTCGTTATCGTCGGCACCGGCCGGGTCGGTGCCACCGCCGCCTTCGGCATCGTCACGCACGGCCTGTGCAATGAGCTTGTGCTCATCGACTGTTCCGCCGCCAAGGCCCTGGGGGAGGCCCGCGACCTCGATGATGGCAGCGAATTCCAGGACCGCCACGTCAAGGTGCGCGCCGGCGACTACGCCGACTGCAAGGATGCGGACATCGTCGTCATCACCGTGGGCCGCAAGCCGCCGGCCAACTCCAACCGCATGGCCGAACTCGGCTTCACCGTGGGTCTTGTGGGCGAAGTGGTCGACAACGTCATGGCCTCCGGTTTTGACGGCGTGATCGTCATGGTCTCCAACCCGGTCGACGTGATGGCTTGGTATGCCTGGAAACGTTCCGGTCTGCCTCGCACCCAGGTGCTCGGTACCGGCACCGCGCTCGACACCTCGCGTCTCAAGACCATCATCGGCGAAGAGACCGGCCTCGACCCGCGCAACGTGGGCGGCTTCGTGATGGGCGAGCACGGCGACTCCCAGTTCACCGCATGGTCCACCGTCTCGCTCGGCGGCAAGCCATTCGCCCGCTTCCTGGCCGACAACCAAGACCGTTTCGCCTCCGTGTCCACCACCGAAATCGAAGAGAAGACCCGCACCCGTGGCAATGAGATCGTCGCGGCCAAGGGCGGCACCAACTTCGGCATCGCCTCCACCGTGGCCGGCATCGTACAGACCATCCTGTGGGACGAACGCCGCATCGTGCCCGTCTCCACCCTGCTGGACGGCGAATACGGCGAACATGACGTGTTCCTCGGCGTCCCCACTGAACTGCGCGCCAATGGTGCCAACGAGATCGTCGAACTCGATCTGAGCGAGGACGAGCGGGCCAAACTGCACCATTCCGCCGAACTCGTGCGTGAACACTGCGAGGGGCTGCTGTGATTCTCGACGCCATCACGCCGAAACAACCCCGACTGCTGGTCGCCGACCTCGACGGCACGTTGCTGCACGACGCCGAGGTATTCGAGGACCGGTTCATCACCCAGCGCAGCATCGACACCATCAACCGCGCGCACGATGCCGGAATGCAATTCGCCATCGCCACCGCGCGGCCGGTGAGTACCGGTCTCCAGTTCGCCGAAAAACTGCCGGTGGACGCCGTAATCTATCTGAACGGCGCCCTCATCGATTTCGACCCGGCCCACTCCGACTTCGACCTGCTCACCTCAGGTGCCACGCCGGCCGATGAGAACCATTTGATCAAGATTGGCTTCTCCTCACGGCGTGCCTGCGAAGTCTGTCTGTTCCTGCTCGATCGCATGCCCGGCCTGAAGCTCGGCATCGTGATGAACGACGTGCGCTACACCAACTTCGATGTGCGCGTGTATTGGAAAACTCAGGCCTTCCAATACACGAACTTCCACGACGTGCCCGAAGGCGTGGCGGACAAAATCACCATCTTCCCCGAACCTGAACAGTGGAACGAGCTGCGTGCGCTGATTCCGCCGGACTTCGACATCTCCATCAGCGAAGGCGTGATGTGGATGCTCATGAACCCGCAGGCCAACAAGGAGCACGCGCTGCACCTGCTGTGCGAGCGACTGGACGTGCCGCTTGAACAGACAGCCGCCTTCGGCGACGACCTCATCGATATCAACATGATGAGCGAATCCGGCCGGGGCGTGGCCGTGGCCAACGCGAACCCCAAGGTGTTGTCCGTCGCCGACGAGATCTGCCCGTCCAACAACGAGGACGGCGTCGCCCAATGGATTGAAGCGCAGTTGGGTTGAACCGGTCGAGACTCGAGAACACGCCAAAATTGAACTTGTGTTGAACCGGGGGTATGCTTTGAACCGTTGTTCAAAAGATAAATTGAACTCCCGGTTGGAGGCATAAGGATATGAGCGTATCGGTGTTTGCGGAACGTCTGCGCAATGCGATGAACAGCAGGGGACTGAAGCAGGTCGATTTGGTGCACGCCGCCGAACATCGTGGCGTAAAGATGGGCAAGAGCCACATCAGCCAATATGTGGCCGGCAAGACCATGCCCCGCGAGGACGTGCTCGAATTCCTGGCCAGCGAACTGGACGTCGACACGAATTGGCTGCGCGGCGAGGAATCCACCACGCAATTGAACTCGGACGCATCCAACAGCGTCACGGACGGCGAACACGCCGCCACACCGCTTGCCATGGGTGCCGCCAAGCCCCAGACGGACAGCGAGATTCCCGTGGGCCGCCGCCGCACCTTCGGCAAATCGCACAAGCTCGACAACGTGCTCTACGACGTGCGCGGCCCGGTCGCCGACGAGGCGATGCGCATGGAGGCCAACGGCACCCACATCCTGAAATTGAACATCGGCAACCCGGCACCCTTCGGCTTCCGCACGCCGGACGAAGTCGTCTACGACATGGCCCACCAGCTCACCGACACCGAAGGCTACTCGCCGTCCAAGGGCCTGTTCTCCGCGCGCAAGGCCATCATGCAGTACGCGCAGCTGAAGAACATCCCGAACGTCACCATCGACGACATCTACACCGGCAACGGCGTCAGCGAGCTCATCAACCTGTCCATGTCCGCGCTACTCGACACCGGCGACGAAGTGCTCGTGCCATCCCCGGACTACCCGCTGTGGACCGCCTGCGTGAACCTGGCCGGCGGCACCGCCGTGCACTACCTGTGCGACGAACAGTCCGAATGGTATCCGGACATCGACGACATCCGCTCCAAGATCACCAGCAACACCAAGGCGATTGTCATCATCAACCCGAACAACCCCACCGGCGCACTTTACCCAAAGGAAGTGCTCCAGCAGATCGTCGACATCGCGCGCGAACACCAGCTCATCATCTTCTCCGACGAAATCTACGATCGCCTCGTCATGGACGGCCTGCAGCACATCTCCATCGCCTCGATGGCCCCGGACCTGTTCTGCGTGACCTTCTCCGGCCTGTCGAAATCGCACATGATCGCCGGCTACCGCATCGGCTGGATGATCCTGTCCGGCAACAAGCGCATTGCCAAGGACTACATCGAGGGCCTCAACATGCTCGCCAACATGCGCATGTGTTCGAACGTGCCCGCCCAGTCCGTGGTGCAGACCGCGCTCGGCGGCCACCAGAGCGTCAACGACTACATCGTGCCGGGCGGCCGCGTGCACGACCAGCGCGACCTCGTCTACGACATGCTCAACCAGATCCCCGGCATCACCGCCGTCAAGCCGAAGGCCGCGTTCTACATCTTCCCGAAGATCGACGTCAAACGCTTCAACATCCACTCGGACGAGCAGTTCGCGCTCGACCTGCTGCATGACAAGCACATCCTCATCAGCCACGGCGGCGCGTTCAACTGGCATCGCCCCGACCACTTCCGCGTGGTGTACCTGCCGCGCATGGGCATGCTGCGCGAAACCATGGGGGAGATCTCCGACTTCTTCAGCTACTACTGGCAGAGCTGATCCTTGGCGCAAACGAACACGCTCGATTGTTTCGTGATATAAAGGAGATCTTATGCCGGTGGTGTCGCGTCGTGCGCAGGAAGCGCTGTATCCCAGCGATCGCGCGAACTGCGGCATGGTGGTCCGCGCTATGCCAAGGTGAAGGCGATGACGAAGGCCGTGGCGGACAGTGCGGTTGCCAGGAGCAGATAGCACACGGCGGCTGAATTTCGAGAGCCATCGGCATTGGCAGCGTTACCGCCGTTATTTGCGTTGCGTGCAGCCAACGTGATGGCCGTAATCGCCGAAAGCAGGGAGAACAATGGCAGCACGCACAACACGACGGTCAGCAGTCCCAAAGCTTCATGGCCGATGCAATAAGCGACAAGACCTGCATTGTCAGTTGCCGATAGCGCTGGGCAGAAATCGGTGTGTCTACCAGTGTTGTAGCTGTAGGTAAAGAACGTGATACCTGACCAGAACAGGGCAACGGGAACAGAGCAATTGCGTATGGCGGATGCGTTGATGCTGATGGTGTGGAACAGGTCGTGCAAGGAGGTAGCCCGTATACCACTGCGTTCTGGCGTGATTCGATTACTGTTGTTTTGCGAGTCGATGGTAAGAGGAGGCGTATTGCACCAGCGCATATGCCGCAAGTCCAAGTCCGCAAGCGATGGTTGCGCCGCCGCTGAAGTTGCACCTCGTCGGATACTGAATATTCGGTGACGAATACCGGCATCACGCCAATCTGCCATACGAACAACAGTCGCGCGATTCGTATCCAACCGTTGCTCAGATATGAGGTGACTATGGCGTGCACCAGCCACGTCACCGCATACATCGCCCACAACGTTACAATCTTGGTATTCGCACTCAACACCAATATGATCGCAACAGCCACTGCCGCAATAAGAACACTAAACACCGAACAGAGCCGATGGCGCGAAAAGCCCTGTACTCCCGCAACAGTCAGACAGAGAATCGCGACAACACTCAGCGCAGTCACCGTCATAAACCACAGTGGTGAGGTGACGCAGGCTCCATAATCGTCAGTTGCTTGGCCCGAGAGATAGTAGGTCATTCTGCCAATCGCCGGACAATTCGGATGCAACATCATGCCGCCCCAAATGCGCTCATATAATGGCGCGAACGATACACCGGCACCACTGAGCGTCGCAACAACCGCCATCACCATGGCCGGAATCAGCCCAAGCTCGCGATTCCGGCCGGTTTCCGCTACCTGTCTATCACTGGTGTCCATGACTCGCCCCACCTTATGCTGTTATCGCCGTCGTCGATGATGCCAGTATAACTATGGCAGATGGGCGGAGACCAGCGGCATACAGGAATTCTGTATGCCGCTTTATAGGAGGGATACTGCGGCAGCCGCCATCACCGACCGACCGCCAGACTCCGGCACAGACCGGGAAAACTACCGTCGCGGAGCATCGGCGATACCAATGGCAACACCGAGGATAGCCGGGACCACCCAGCCGAGCTGGTATTGCTGCAAAGGCAGCATAGCCAGCGCCGCGTCCAGCCAGCCGATGGAACCGCCGAAGACGGCGACCAAACTGGAGATGCAGGTGGCGAAGGATGCGATGCCCACCAGCAGCACGGTCCAGAAATAGACGCGCGGGAATCGCGCGCCGAGCGACTTGTGGGTCAGCGTCAGCAGTACCAGCACGATGGCGATCGGATACAGTGCGGACAACACCGGCACGGAAACCTTGATGATCGCGCTCAGCCCGGCATTGGACACGATGAAACTGAACACGGTGAAGATGACCTGCCAGGTGCGGTAGCTCAACGTTCGGCCGGCGACGGTCCGGAACCGAGTATGGAAGTAGGTGGCGCAGGTGCCGATCAGTCCGGTGCATACGTTGAGGCAGGCGATGACGAACACGATGCCAAGGAACGCGGTACCGAACGTGCCGAACAGGGATGAGGTGAGGTTGGTGAGCACGGTCGCGCCCGTGTCTTTGGTGGGGTCGATGGTGGCGATGGCTCCGGACACCACGCCCACGTAGCTTAGCGCGCCGTAGATCACGATCAGCAGTACGCCGGTGCCGAGCCCGGCATACGCGGTCTCCTTCTGCACTTGCGATTCGTCATCGACTTGTTGGGCGCGGATATTCGCGGAGATCACGATGCCGAAGTAGAGCGCGGCGAGCAGGTCCATGGTCTGGTAGCCGTCGAGGAAGCCGCGTGCGATCTGGTTTGTGGAGTAGTCGCCCATCGGGTTGGCCGGGATGCCGATGCCGTGGATCAGGCAGGCGATGAACAGGACAGCAATGAGCACCAGCAGCAACGGCCCCATGAATCGGCCGAGCACTTTGGAGAGTTTCTCGGGATGCTGGGCGAACAGGAACGCCAGTGTGAAGAACACGAGCGAGTAGATGAGTTGGGCCAGCCAGCCATAGGAGGACGGTACGAAAGGAGCCACCATCATTTCGAATGAGGTGGTCGCCGTACGTGGAATCGCAAAGCACGGGCCGATGGTGAGCATGATCGCCACGCCGAGGAACAAGGCGAATTTGGGGGAGACCCGGCTGGCGAGTTTGTCGAAACCGCCGGCGAAGGTGACCGCCAGCACGCCGAGAATCGGCAGGCCGACTGCGGAGACGATGAAACCGATGGCCGCCGGTATGGTCGCGGAACCGGCCTGAGCGCCGACGAACGGCGGAAAAATCAGATTGCCCGCTCCGAAGAACATCGAAAAGAAGGTGAAGGTCATCACCAACCGCTGGCGTGCGACAAGTTTGTTCATTACGGTTCGGCCTTTCTCTCATATGCTCGTACCACTGTAGCAACAAACGAAAGAAGCCCCGACCGGTTGGGGTCGGGGCTTCTGTGATCTAATCAACTAGTGCGCTAAACACGCATCAGTCGTCAAATCTCAGGCGTTCACGCGGTCGATGCCGGACTGGACGTCAGCCAGCACGGAATCCCAGGACTTGATGAAGGCAGCGACACCGTCGGCCTCCAGCTTGTCGGTGACGTCCTTGAGGTTGATGCCGAGCT